>MDTD01149749.1_pt1 | contig 52892 bp, 56 predicted proteins | sample 811221 | NCBI WGS metagenome assembly MDTD01 (sample SAMN05326646, study PRJNA326480) | marine metagenome | isolation source: seawater | place: Pacific Ocean: South West | collected 2011 | reverse complement strand
GGAAAAGAGATCAGTACCCGGGAATCAATCACTATTACGCGGGAATCGTGTTCACAATATGCTGGGACATCGGGAGAAAATAGCGCGGACTTCTACACCCGTAAGCTGTTCCAGACTCAGTGGAAAGATGAGCGCGCACGCGTAGGATCTCTGGTTGCTGCGACGTGTGGTTTGAGGGCCGGAGAAGTACTCGCCCTCCGTCCCGGAGACATCCAAGAAGATCGGTTGCTTGTCCGTCACAGCTGGTGCCGGACATCCGGACTCAAGGAGACGAAGACGGGCGAGGCGCGAGTAGTCCCTCTGCTCCCCGAAGTGAGAAGAGAGCTGCTTCGGCTCGCGGCGGAGAATCCCCACGGCGCCGGTCCCGGCCGCTTCATCTTCTACGGGGAGGTGTCAGACGCACCCATGTCGGAAAACATCCTGCGTCGGGGACTCGACCGGGCGTTGTGTGAGATGGTCGTTCCGGCGCCGAAGAAGATGACTCCCAGCGAGCGGAAGTCCCATCGGGAATCCCAGAGAGAGGCTCTCAGCTGCTTTCGGGAACGTGGAATCTGTTTCCATTCGTGGCGCCACGGGTACGCCACGGCACTCGCCGGATCTCTCGAGTTGCGACAGGTTCAGATGGCTACTGGGCACCGGACCGCTGCCATGGCAAACCACTACAGCAACCACCGGAGAGAGGAAGACTTCGTCGTCACCGCGCAGGCTGCCAGCCAGGTGTTTCAGGGGGTGATTCCGTTTGATGGTGGCAGAGATTACCGTGACTGATAGTCTCCTGGTCACCAGGACTGGACCCGAGAGATTCCTCTTTCTTGGTTAGAACAGTTGCTGACGAATGTCCTCATACGGGAATGGTGCGGGTTATCCATGCACGTTCTTCTTGCGCGAAATCTGAGTCGCGGGACAGAACGATCATCTGCTTCGGTGATCGAGACGCAACTCATACTGTATCGGTGTCCGCCCCTACTCGATGTGGACTTCTGGAAACTCAAGCGGGTTTGCCGTCCAGATCTCGTGTGGTGGAGACTCGTCTTTGCCTACTCTGGCTCGCGCGTTTTCTACCTTGGCAATCAGTCCCTCATGGATTACCCGCGGGACAAATGGCCTCGTGTCGCTCACGTGGACCCAGTCATGGTATATCTGCAGATACTCGAGCACCGTCCACACCTCATTGTAAGTAGCCCCATCGTTGACCGTGACATGGGATGGAAGGACGGAAACCTTTCTGACCGGAAACCCAGATATGAAGAGGCGGATGTGTTCGAATCCATTCCAGGCCAGTAGCTCCTTCATCGCATCGTATCTCGTGAGAGTCTTGAAATCGATCGGCGGATTCGCCACCAGCGGTGGAGCCGCCTGACCGTGACGCTTGATCGTGTTCTGAATGAGTGAGTCACGGTTCCTTTCCCAGTATAGGTTTGAACCGAGGTGCCAGCTAATGACGAACCTGCTATATGAATCGACTATGCCTGTGAAGGTGCTCCCGCGCCGAAACAGCGAATTTTCGCGATCGGTCACCACGAACCACTCCGTGGTATCGAGGTACTCGCGTCCGTGGAAGATCGCCGAATCAGATTGCCACTTTGTTCGCCAACTTTCGATTCCGAGGGCGCTTGGCGGCGGACTTCCAAGAAAATCCGCAAAGGTTCCCGCCACTTTCCCGGAGTCTTGGAGAAGGTAGAACACTCTATCCAGTCCGATCGACGAAGAAGAATCGAAACGTTCCGTTATAAACCTGTATGCGGAGTCGTACTCTATCTGCAGGTCGCGCACCGAATCAGCGGTCTCATCGCTTCGAATACGGGCAGGCCCATTTCTGAATTGATCCTTCCAGAAGAAGTACGTCGATCGTGGAATGGCGAATATTCCCAATATTTCATCCAAGGCGGCGCCGAGTCTTTCTGCAAGTCTCTCGACGAGCACTACGATGCGGTACTTCGTGGGCGTGTCGAAAAGACGTCGGTCAGCTATTAGCCAATCCGTGCTTTTTTTTTTAGTTCGGCAATCTCGGACCGGAGGAACTCAATGCACTCGTCGTACTTCTCACTCTCCGCCTGAGGCTTGATCGCTCCTTTCTCGGTCGAGTCCTTGTCGCTCTGTTCGAATGCACGATGCGCGTTCTGAAGGAGTGTCTCTTTCCAGTTTGTGATGGTATTCCGATGAACCCCGTATTCATGCGCGATCTCAGTTATCGATTCTTTGTGAAGAATAACTCGGCGAAGGGCTTCAGCCTTCTGATTAGATGTAATCTCTCCACGTGTACCATTTTTCTCGGGCGACATGCACAAATGATCGCACGATCGCAGTCCAGACGTCAATAAATTGGGTGTTATTGTCCTCGCGAAAGGAGGGCGGACTACGCGCCCGGCAAGTGCTTCGACAGTCGCCGGGCGTAGAGCCGGATGCTACAGATGGGATATCTGCCGTGGTCAACACTGCGCCGGATTTTTCCTTCGCACGAAGGGTGGAAACCCTGATCAGGCCGTTGGCTTGCGGGCATCCGGAACTCGGGAATCTCACAATGTGGCCTCAAAACAGGGCCACGGTGTGTCATCAGAAGCAGGGAGCTCCGACAATGGATCCTCCCAGTGGCGGGTGTCGCCTATTGGCGACACTATTGCAAGAACTATAGGAGTAACTATGCAGACGAACATCAACGGGCTCGTGTTGGCAGAACTGGAAGATATTGCCGACAAGATCGCGGCGAATCCATTTTCAACCGTCAGCGTCTCGTTCACTGTGCAGGCCGGCGAGATCGTCCGGGTGAAGAGAGGTATGGAAGTCCAGGCGAAGACCGGAATTCGGCAAGATCGAGTGGCGGCGAATGGACAGTAGCTGTCGGAGCGATTGCCGCCGCATGATCTCGCCACATCAGGTTTCGTTGATTCAAGACGAAAGGAGGAGGTCCTACGCGTCCGGCAGATGCACCAACATTCGCCGGGCGTAGAACAGGATGCTACAGATGGGATATCTGCCGTGGTCTTTGCGACTAAAGATTATTCCATCCGCGTGAGGGGCGCAACCCCTTATCAGACCGTTGGTCTGAAGGCATCCGGAACTCGAAAATCTCACAATGTGGTCTCCGAATAGGGCCACGGTGTGTCATCAGAAGCGGGGAGCTCCGATATGGCGTCGCCCCCCGTGGAGGGCGACGCTGATTGGCGGCACCCTTTCCGAAATCAAAGGAATTAGAATGACGACGAACACATATGATCTCGTGTTGGAAGAACTGAATGATATTGCCAGCAAGATCGCTGCGAACGCATTTTCTACCGTCAGCGTCTCGTTCACTGTGCACCAAGGCGAGGTCGTCCGAGTAAAGAGAGGTATGGAGGTCCATACGAAGACCGAATCTCGACGAGACCGAGGGATGGCGGATGGGAGGTAGCTGCCGGAGTGATCGCCCCCGGGGGATATCGCCACAGGAGGGCTTCGTGCTCCAAGACGAAAGGAGGGTCAGTTAGCTCCATGGAAGACGCTGATTTTCATGTCGACAGGCTTTGGACATTTGAAGATGTTGCCAAGTTTCTCGCACTCAGTGAAGAGCACGTTCGGCGAATGGTATGCCAACGGCGCATACCGTCGATCAAGATTGGTCGTGCCCGGCGGTTTGATCCGGGCGAGATCCGAGCGTGGGTCCAGTCCCACGAAGAGAGACCGAAGGATGAGTCTTCTTCGGGTTGACATCGTTTTCGGAGACGCGCCAGGTCCGCCTGGCGCGTCTTCCCTTTAGATGGCGAGGCGGGACTTTCTCCGGACAGACAGAACTGCATTGATCTCTGAATCTAGAAGACCGACGTCCACCCAGTTCGCCAGCGACGGATAGATCTAAACTGGTGCGGCTGCAGGACAGGCGCTCGGAACGATCTTGCGAGTCCTTTCTTCGTGGTAAGCTGAGAATACCTTCGATTGAAGGGTGTTCGACTAGACGTACCCTATGGCTATCCTGAGCGGTATAATTACACGATTTAGGGCGGGGAATGCAGTACCAGGAGCTGAAAGTGGGACCATAGCTGTGGGAAGGGTTCACCGTGAGGCCGACGATGCCGAAAGCGGAGCCTGCCCAGATTCTGGAGTCCATGGACGAGGTGCGTCGGCAGATTGGCTTGAAATATCCTCAGCCCAGAGTAGGAAGGACATGACGAGAAAACGTATTACCCAGAAAGATGTGGCTGCGTACGCTGGTGTGTCGACGGGGACCGTCTCCCGGGCCATAAACGATCATCCTTGGGTGAGCGCCGAGGCGAAAGAGCAAGTCCGAAAGGCGATTCTGGAGCTCGGTTACGTAGCGGACTTCAGCGCGAGGTCTCTGGCCAAGGGCCGGACAAACAATGTTATGTTTCTCCTTCTCAACGAAGAGACCATCTTACCCACAACCTGGAGCTACGAGCTCCCGATTATTCAGGGTGCTCTGGACTACTTCAAAGATGCGGGAATGCACTTGCAGATTCTCATGCATTCTGTGGAGGAAGCAAAGGTCCCGGGCTTCTTTCCGGATCTCATTTCGAATCGTCCGATTGACGCTATCGTGGTGCTCTCGGCCTGGAATCTGGAAGAGCACTCGATTTCCCAGCTGAGGAAGATCAATGTACCTCATGTCTTCATTGGAAACGGTCCCTATCCGTCGTCGGCGGAGGACGGCGCGGGGGAGGGATGCGTGGTCTTCGACAACAGCGAGGTAATTGTGGGAGTTGTGGATCGGCTTTTTGACCTAGGCCACCGTCAAATTGCGTTCATCAAGGGAAGTGTCGGACAAGTTCATGCTGACTTACGGTACGAGTCGTTTCTGCGGGTGATGCAGAACAAGGGAGTACGCACCCCGGAAGAATATGTTGTGGATGGGGACTATAGCGTATCCGCAGGCTATGAAGGGCTCCAGCGACTCTGGAGGCTGGATCGGAAGCCTTCGGCGGTGGTCTGTGCGAACGACTATATGGCGATCGGTGTAATGAAGGCGGCAGTCCAGCTGGGCCTAACCGTTCCGGAGGATCTCTCCGTGGTCGGTTTCGACGACGCCGATGTCTCGGTCTATCTCCCGGTGTCTCTCAGTACGGTGCGGGTCCCTCTCCTGGAAATCGGCGCTCGAGCTGGGAAACGGATTCATGAGCTCCTCAGCCTGGGAAGTACGATTCCTCTTGATGTCCTCATCTCAGAGTACGTGGAGCGAGCCTCCGTTGGAGCCGGCCCCGGCTGAGGGCACGGGGCGGTGGCTCTGAACGAAATGGGTTGGTGATGGCCCGCTAGTTTCGCAATTCGCCCCGGAAGACGTTTTGGTGGGCCAGGGGCTACTCCGCCGAGGCGATAACGGTTTCCATGTCCCCGAAGAAGGGGAAGAGACATCCCTGAATATCCGAGAAGGGAAGAATCTCTTCTCGCAGGAATATACCCAGTTCTTGCTGGACGAAGGTGCGCCTCTCCTGGATCCGCGCCCACGCTTCGGGGTAGCTCTCCTGGAGCTCGGAACGGAGTTCCTTGTCCGCTAGACCGAGACCGTCTTCCACGTGCACGCCGGGAAAGCCCTCCGGCACTGGGATAATGTCGCACTGTATGCCCATACCGGAGAAAAGCTCGATCTCCTGATCCCGTAGGAAGGGGGAGCTCACCCACTCATCGGTGTGAATGAGGTGGCCGGGATTAAGGCCAACTTTCAACTCCGGAAACTCCGGGACCGCCCTGTCAATTTGTTCGAGTACAGACTTCCCGGTAACGCCGATACCAATGGACTCGTACCAGCTCTTGATGACCCGGAAGTAGGTGACAAGCACCTTTTCGTAGTATCCCGGCCAGTAACGTTCTGTCTCCTCCCGGTTCCGAGTGTAGACGCCGGTCCGGGCGACCATTGAACCTCTGTACCCGAAGCCGAGGTTCACCGGCGCTCCAAGGTAGAGGCGGTTCCGATCAGAGGCGCTGGCGAGTCCGAGGCGTCCTCCTTCGAGGGTGAAGTTGAGATTTGGGTGCGCTACCAGCGGATCGCCATCCATGCATAGATGCTCTGTAGCCTCGAGCTCGCTCATACCGCTCTGGAAGGATTCCATCATTCGGAGAACCGAGGATGAAGACTTTGTTCCGGCGAGCTCAAGCATGGCTATATCGTGGACGTCGAGCTTTGCTCTGCAGCCATACTCGGGGTGCATAAACAGGTCCGTGGCGTTTTGGACATACTGGGTATCTACCAAAGAGAATAGTTGCTCTGCCAGGTGATACGGAATGTCGAGCGTCTCCGCTGGTGCGTCGACCTCCCCAGGGAGAAAGTACTTCCAGCCGACCACCCCGAGTCTTGCGCCTTGGGAAAGCCCTGCTTCCGTTAGATCCTTCAAAAATCCCGCGGATGTGATTTCACTTCGAGACTGGCCGATCAGGCTGAGGGACTGATACAGCTTGAGCTTAACAGGAAGCGGAACCATTTGGGCATACGCCACGCCTTCATTTCCCGCAAAGAGCGTTGGCTCGCCGGCCCTACCAATAAGTAGCAGCGCCTCTTCAAAGCGCGGATCGTATCCGGTTAGATAGTGCAAGTTCGCGAAATGCTCCCGATCTCCGTAAACCAACAGGTACTGGAGTTCTCGCTTCTCCATGAGTTGGCGAACTCGGCTCAGTCGCGCCTCGTAGACCTTGGACGGATAGAGGTTGGTTATGCTCTGTCGAGGTTTCACCCGGCGAATCAGTTTTGCTTTCTTAGTCACAATGATCATCTCAGTTCCTACCTTGCTCGATTGGTGTAGACCGGCATCTGTGTGCCGTTATGGGCAAAGCCCCAGTTGCCTGTTTTGTCGAGAGCCACGACGCCGCAGGTTGCGCCGTGTTCGTTTGCCCGTTGTATCGCCGCATCACACGCCTCCTCCACCGGGCTATTATTCTCCGTGCGGCTTGCAACATCCCTGCAGAGACAGAGCTTCATGATCTTTTCACCTTCGCCGGTTGCCACAACGCCGATGTCAGTTTCACAGTAAGTCCCGGCGCCGGGAATAGCGGAGTCGCCGATCCTACCGGGGAGCTTGTACTTGATGCCACCGGTCGTCGTCCCGGCGACAAGATAGCCGCTGTCATCGAGAACCACGGCGCCCACTGTGGAAAAGGAGTGGTCTGACTCTCGGATCTGCTGGTATTCCTCTTCACCAGGCATCGATTCTGGGGCGTACTTGTTTGTGCCGAAGGAGGTGATGTCAAAATGTTCAAATCCGTGTTTCAAGGCAAAGCGGTAGGCCGCGTCCCCTGAAAGGAGGAGGTGAGGAGTGTGCTCCATAATGAGCCGGGCCACTTGGATTGGGTGTTTCATGTTTTTGAGGCAAACTACACCTCCTCCGTCGCCTCGGTTGTCCATTATCAGAGCGTCCATTTCTACTTCGTTCTCGGTGTTGAGAAAGGAGCCTATACCGGCGTCGAAAAACGGATCATCTTCGAGGCGTACGAGAACGGCCTCGAGAACATCGAGGGCGGAAGCGCCTTTTGCGAGCTTTTCCCATGCCCAAGCGCCGTATTCTTCAACACGCCCATTCGCGTATTTCTTGTCGGTATCACTTCTGAAACCTTCTTCGCAACCACCATGGAGTATGAGAGCTTTCATCTGTTCTGTTATCCTTCGTGCATGATATGTCTGACAAACGCGGCAATCCGCGGATTATCGTTCTTCACGGTCGTAAAAAACTCGTTCGTCGGGACGTCACAGATTGCCTTTCCCGACTCGAGGAAGATAATCCGCTTGGCGACCTTCTGAGCGAAGGAAACCTCGTGCGTTACCATGAGCATGACGATGCCCTCGTCCGCGAGCTTCTCCAGAATAGCGAGAACATCGGCGCTCATTTCCGGATCCAGGGCGGAAGTAATCTCGTCGAGGAGAAGAGCCTTCGGGTCCATCATAAGTGCCCGGGCGATGGCGATACGCTGTTGCTCTCCGCCGGAGAGCTCGTTGTGCTTGGAGTGCTCCTTCGAGAGGAGGCCTACTTTCTCCAAGAGTTCTTCAGCCTTTCCGATGGAGTCGTGTCTTGGTTTGTTGAGGAGCCTGGTGGGGCCGAGTATGAGGTTTTCCATTACGTCGAGGTGCGGAAATAGGACGGTCTGTTGAAAGACCATCCCACAGGTTAGGCGGACCTTCTTGATATTCTCTTTCTTCAGTACCGAGAGTCCATCGACAGTTATGTCTCCGGAATCTATCGGTTCTAAAGCGTTGATGCAGCGGAGGAGGGTGCTCTTTCCGGTTCCGCTGGGACCGAGAATTGCTGTAAGCCCGTCTCCTGAAAACTCTGAAGAGAATTCTTTAAGGACCGTGAGATCGCCAAAGCTCTTGGTTATTGAATCGATTTCTATAAGGGCCAAATCTGTTACTCCTTACCAGTTGAACTTGATTCTCTTCTCGAGTCGTCGAGCCAGCTTGGAGAGGGGAAACGAGATCGCGAAGTAGAGAGCCGCGACAATTCCCCAGACCAGGAAGGGCTTGAAAGTGCGAAGCGTTACGACCCGACCTGCCCGGGTGAGGTCTACCAGTCCAATGAGGGCCACGACCGCGGACACCTGCAACTGAGCTATGTAGAGCGTAATAACCGGGGGCAGGGCGAGTCGCAAGGCCTGACGAAAGATGACGTAGCGAAACGCTTCGAACTTGCCCATCCCGATGGCGTACGCCTGCTCCCACTGGGACCGGGGTATCGCAGTAATCGCTGAGTGCACGATTACTGCTACAAAGGCGCCGGTATTCAGAGTCAGAGTGAGTATCGCCGCGGTGTACGCCGACGGAATAAACGTAGTGACCATTGGGAGGCCGTAGTAGACAAGAAAGAGCTGCGTAACCACCGGCGAGTTCCGGAGGGGCTCGATATAGACGTGCATCGCGTAGTTGAGCAGCTTGTACTTGCTGGTCTTGATCATCCCGATGATCGTCCCCAAGAGGGTTCCGAGAAAGAGAGAAGTGAGGGCTACCTGCAGGGTGGTGAGCGCCGCTTTCGCAAAGTAGGGAACGTCATTCCAGGTTAGTTCGATGAACTCGGTGAACATACGCCGTTACCCTCAGAGTCGTATCGCGATCTTACGATCGACGATTGAGGAGATCCAAGAGAGCATGAAAGTGAAGCTTGCGAAGCCAAGGAGAATCACCAGGTAGACCTCAAAAGGGCGCGCCGTGGACGCCGCAATGGTCTTGGAAACGCCCATCAGTTCGTTTACCGTTACCGAGAACGCCAGAGAGGAAGTGAGGATCAAGTTAATGAAGTTGCTCGTCAACGGTCGGAAGATGAGCCGAAGGGTGATCGGAATTATCACGAATCGGAAGGTCTCGAATTTTGAGAACCCAAGTGCGTAGGAGCTCTCGTAGAATCCCTTCTTGACGGCCATCAGCCCCGCACGAATAGTCTCACCGTTAGTGGCACTCTGGTTTACGGAGAGGGCCACCACAGCTGTAGCAATCGGCGAAGGCCGGATTCCAATCTCCGGTAAGCCGAAGTAGAGGAAGAAGAGCTGTACAAGAAAGGGCGTGTTTCGCAGCACTTCCACCCATACCGTTCCGATCAGGTTGAGGGCCTTGATTGGAGACTGTCGCATAACGGCGACGATGAGACCACCGAAGAAACCGAAGACCAAGGATAATAACGAAATAAGAAGCGTTTGCATCGCTCCCGTTAGCAAGAGCGGCGCGTAGGTTCCCAGAAATCGAAAATTAAGATACATCTATACCGCCTCGCACTACGATCAGGGAAGGGAAGCCCTACAGCTCCCCTCCCTAAGTTGTTCTTGTATGTCAGGGTTTACCAGGGTGAATCGAGTCGAGCGGTAGGTCTTGAGCCCCACCACTTCTCGTAAGTATCTGCCTGCCAGCCGGAGCTGATCTGCCACGAAATGAACATGTCCACCCATCGAACGAACTCCATGTCGCCCTTCGGGATCCCGACGGAGATTGGGTCAGAGGTATAGAGTCTCGGAGGCGCCTTGAGTTCGCCGCCGCTTTCACCAACGGTGAAGTCGATAAGGCTGCTGTCCTCGAAGGTCGCGTCAACTCGACCCTGTCGTACCAGAAGCACCTGCTGCGTGTAGTCATCGACGTAGACGAGTTCCGCCTCTGGAGCCAACTCCGCCGCGAGAGCCTCTCCAGTTGTTCCACGACCAACGGCGATGCGGATCGACGGGTCGTTCAGCTCAGAGGCGTCGGTGTAGGGAGAGTCTGCGGGAACCATCATCTTGATACCGACACGGAGATATGGGATCGAAAAGTTGATCGATTGGGCCCGAGCCAGTGTGCCGGTCATGTTTGCGAAAACGATGTCTACGCGTCCGGAGGTCAGCATGGGAATCCGGGTCTCACCGGTCACCTCAGTAATCTCCAGCTCTACCCCGAGCTCGTCCGCCATCCTTTTGGCAAAGTCGACATCATAACCTAAGGGCTCCCCGGTATTATCGCGCATGCCAATCGGGGGACCCGTGAGGGCGATACCTGCCTTGAGGGTCCCTGAGTCGATGATGGACTGGAGCATCGACATCTCTGCCTGACCCTCAGCCTGGGACTCGTTTCCGCCGCCTTCTACCTGTGAAGGTCCACAGGAGACCAGAGCGAAAGCAATAAGGAGAGCCACCGCGAACACTGAAGCCTTTTTCATAGCTACCTCCTAAAATTTGCGGATACTTGCCAAGAGTTGGTTTTTATGGAAACATTCTTGACCTGTATGCGCTTACAGGATTGCATGCTTCCGGTGCACTGTCAAACTATTTCGGCGAACAAGGGAGGGAAAATCATATGAATGAGGAAATCAAACTCGAGATATGTCTGAATTCGGTCGCGTCGGCGGTGGCCGCCCAACGGGGTGGCGCTGACCGAGTTGAGCTCTGCGACAACCTCTTTGAGGGCGGAACCACGCCGAGCTCTGGAATGGTTCAGGTTGTCCGGGAGCGCATCGACATCGGTCTCCAAGTGATTATCCGCCCGCGGGGCGGGGACTTCGTCTACAGCGACGATGAGTACGCGGTCATGGAGGCTGATATACGGCGTGCCAAAGAACTTGGCGCCGATGGCGTTGTTTTCGGGATACTACGGCCCGATGGCTCTGTGGACGCCGATCGAAACGGCTGTCTGCGGGAGCTTGCATATCCCTTGAGCGCGACTTTCCATCGCGCCTTTGACGTCACTCCGGATTCCCATGCTGCCTTGGACCACATAGTGGACCTTGGCTTCGATCGCATTCTCACGTCCGGCCAGTCGCCTACGGTCTGGGAGGGAGTCTGCCTTATCCGGGAACTTGTCGAGATCGCCGCAAATCGCATTATCATCATGCCTGGCGGGGACTTGCGAGACGATACCCTTCGACGCTGTCGTGAGGAGACCGGCGCCCGGGAGTTCCACATGCTCGTGGATGAAGAACTACCCAGCGCGGCTAACTTCCACCGGGATGTTCCCATGGGAGGGGCGTTGCGTCCGCCGGAAACGGTGCTTCATGTAACCGACAGTGCCCGGGTCCGCAAAGGAAAGGAGTCACTCGCCAAGTAACACTGACGCCGCTGTTCACTTCACGCACAGGTAATCGTTCTTCAGAGAGCCTTCTGTCAAAAACGGACAAATATTACGCAGCTATAGGCAGGTAGGAGTCAGTTTCGATCGATGGGATAATCACCTCCCACTGATGCACTTCTTTCGCACACTGGACGTCGTATCTCACGGGGAGCCAACAAATGTACCACCTGCATGCGAGGGACGAACCTCAGCGTCTATTTGAACGGAAGCCGTATCAGGGGGCCGAGCCGAAGGGAAAATGGTTCATCGTTGATTTCCGGGAAATGCGTGACGGATGCGAAGGAAGAAGTATTCGTCGTCCCGAGAACCATAGGTGCCTCGCTTAATTCCCTTGATCTTGTTGTTCATGTGTGCGGTATCTGCGAAGTGGCCGATCGCCAGCACGTCCGTGTCGATCGTCTCGGCCGCCTCGCAGTCGACCGTACTGACAAAACAGGAGAGTGATGCTGCAACCTAACGGACGACGTCGATGATCTCGCGGTCTCTGCTATAGTCGGGGTTTCGTTTGGAAGAGTTCATGGCAGTTATTCACATTCGGTCGGAGAGTTGTTCCAGTCGTTGTTTGAGCCACCCGTCGAAGTATTTTCCATATTTCGTGTTCAGACCAGACGGATGGGGTAGCGGGTGGAGTCGGATAGTTTTTTTCTTTTCGCCGCAGATAATATTCGTTGTCCCGGTATATCGATCTTCAATCGATCCACCTTTCCAGTACTCCGAAAGCTTCTGTCTCGTTTCCACAGAATCTATGCCGAACCAGAAGAATGCATGATTGCCGAACGTGATCAAATCACTGCCATGCCATGCCTCGATCAGTTCAACGTTAAGTGCTCGGAAGGCTCGCTTGATTCTCACGGGCCAAGGCTTATTTCCGATCGGCTTGTATGGAACGGTATTCGCCCAGAAGAAATTCACCCGCTTCAGATCCAATTCGGTCATTTGTCTGACAATCCTTTCACCGGCGGGACCGACGAAAAGATCGCCTTTCCTTACTTCGTCTCTCCCAGGATCTCTCCCAAAAAAGCCGACATTGCTATCGAGTCGGCCACTACCGACTAGGATCGGTACCCACGGGTCCTTTTTTGCTTCTTCATAGGTGCCGAGGTCGATACTCATACCTTCTATCTGTCTGGCTTGATCTTCAAATCGTCGTTTCAGTTCGGACAGGTCTGTTGTCGTATAGTCGTTCACTGCATGTACCTCCGCGTCCTATGATCTATTCCTATTGGACATTTAGACCTTTCAGAAATTCCCGCTGCTCCTGCGTCTCGGGACCCGACCCCACTGCCCTTATCTCGTCTGTCGCCTCCTCGTACCCGTACCCCATCTGCATCAGAACCGCCACCGCGAACATCCCGGTGCGCCCGATTCCGGCACCGCAGTGGACGAACACCCGCTCTCCGGCGCCAAGCTTTGAGGCGACCGTCTTGGCGTCCTTCCAGAACGCAGGTGCCTGAAACGGGACGGGGATGCTGAAGTCGTCGATCGGCAGTCGGATGATCTCCACGGCGGATTTCCCGCTTTCGGTCGATTCAGACCGGGCGAGCCATTCAGCGTACTCCGGGCTCTCAGCGGCGATCTGCTCGTCCGGAGCGAGGCAGACGACGATTCCGATTTCGTGCTCGCGCATTTCGGTCAACCAACTCTCAAAGTCTCCCTGAGGTCGACCGGCTTTCTTGCGTCCCGGCATCGCGTCCAAATACAGTCTGTCGTTCCATGTTCTCATGCTCATTTCCATAGTATCACGCGATACCTGTGACACAAGCTGTCGTTGCCCTCACCACAACCCGATCTTCCGGTAGTGTTCGGCATCACGCGGAAACGGGTCGTGCGTGGTCCACCCCTCGTGTTCCAGATCGGAGAGGATGTGTCGCCGCGCGACCGGTCCTGCTTCCGGTCCGAACTTCGCGACCGCTTCTTTGATTCCCTCCTCATGATGCCGGAGGAAGCGATGACGCGAACCGTACGGCTCCTGCCCGGCAAACTCGTCCAGCCAGCGGTGCACCTCTTCACATCGGCGACCAAACAGGCGCTCCGATTCGTTACAATGGTATTCGAATGATGGCATGGTTGTAATCTCTGGCAGGGGCAGCGACACGAACTGTCGTTGTCCCCCAGCGATCCGGTTATCTCACTTGGGTCTGGACAGGACTACGCGGAACGTCAGTTCATACAAGAACTACTGATATCTCTCCGCCGCCCCGGCAAACCACTCTCGCGCACGATCCCTCAGCTCCGGTGGCTCGAGGATTTCCGCGTTGGGACCCCACTGGGAGACCCAGAAGAGCACCTGGGACTGCTGGTTGGTGCGGAATCGGACGATGATGCTGCCGTCGGGGCGGCGTTCCACCTGCTGGTCGGCGTGCCACTGCCGCTCGGGGATCTTGCTCGCCGCCTCACCGTCAAAGCGCACCGCGATGTCCACCGCGCCCTCGTTGACGTAGACTCCGAAGGACGGATCGATGTAGTGCTCCAGGTCGAACCCGGGGGGACGAACGAATGTCTCCCCCCGAAGTCGCGCCTTCCGCATGCGAAAGAGGGCGTAGATGCGGACCTCCTTGTGGTGGTGGGACCAGCAGAGGAGGTACCACTCCCCGCGGTGGCCGACGAGGTGCAGTGGGTCGATGATCCGGGTCACCGGTTCGGTGTGGCCCGGCGCCTGATACTGGATCGCGATCGTCCGCTGCTTGTAGAGCCCCTCTCGCACAACCGCCCACACCGCCTCGTCGATCCGCGTGACCGGGTCGGAGATCACCGAGACGTGGGCGATGAGATCCTCCGAGCTGATCGTCACCTTGTCCGGCAGCAGGGTCGTGAGCCGCTCAAAGACGGATCGGAGTTCGGCGTACCACGGGCTGTTGCGATACCCCGCCAGGGCGCGGTCGCCGACCATCAGCGCCATCAGGTCTCCCTCGGTGAGGTCGAGCCCCGGCAGTTGCCAGGACATGTCGCTGTAGAAGAAGCCATGACGGCGCGGGTCGTACTCGATGGGAGCGCCCCGGTCGCGCATCTTCTCGATGTCCCGCTGGATCGTCCGGGTCGTCACCTCTTCCCCGTACTCCGATTCCAGGCCGCGCACGATGTCCGCGGCGGATGGGTAGTCCTGCCGGTGTCGGAGGCGCCCGTCGATGTAGGTGATCCGTTTGGTGATTGCCCGGTAGCTCATGAGGAGATTGTCCAATACTCGCGAGCAATAGTCAGACACTGATGAACTGGCAACGGTTCAGCGACTCGCACAGATTTCTTGTGGCAAAACGGAACGGAAGAGCGTTTCTGCTTCAATGGTCTCATTCTCCTTTGCGCTCCCGGGCCAGGTTTCCCAACCGGGCGCGAATTGCGGAATCCGGATGGCCTTTCAGACGCATCTGGCGTTCCAGATGCTTCAGCAGGACCGGTAAATCCTCGAAGTCGATATGGACTCCGGGAAACGGAGGGAAATCACCGTCAGGAAACTCCCGGTCATTCGCGACGAGAAGGAATGTCCCGTTGAAGGTGATCGTACCATTCTGGAGTCCCTGGAAAGCCGAAAGCACTTCAGGATGCATGATGTTTGAGCGGAACACGTCATCCCAGAGATGAATGGCGTCAGGGTACGCCGCAATGCTCTCGCCGATCGGTTTCGCTGTTTCGAGGATGGTGTAGTGATGTTCGATCGGTTCGATGTCGCGTTCGTCGAAGATGCTCCGAAGAGCGGTTCGTTTCCCGATCCCGAAATTCCCTAGGACCTGGAATACACGTATCTCGGGATCGTCCAATGCCCGTTCGACGTGATTCTGCATCGCCTCGATCGCATTTTCGTCTGTCAGTTTCACAATATCCATGTAGCCTCCCTGGTAAGTTCTGTTCCGGAAACCGCCCGGATGTTTACGCGAATCCTGGTCGTCATCCGGGTAAAACTGAGGTCTCGGTGCGCTTCGGCACGCGGTCGGCGTCATCTACGTCCTTGTCTCGGTTTTTGAGTTCTTCGATCGGGATCGATTTGCGTGGTGGTTTTCCCGGGCGAGTGTAGACCGGTGCACCGGGGCCGTTGTAGAGAATTTCGACCTCACCGTCGGGTTTCAGGAATAGCGCAATAAGGTAGTCGAACGTCGGTTCCTTGAGGCCTAACCCGAGTGTATTCCGTTGGGTCATCTTCACCTGAACGAGTTTCCCGTCGGATGCCACAAAGTCGTGGTCTTTGGTGCCGGTACCGATCTTAGTCAGGTCAAAATGGGCGAATGCATATGCCTCGCCAATGTCACCTACCAGATTGCCGTCGAGAGTGAACTTCCAGTCCTTGAATCGTTCGCTGAGACGCGTGCGAGCCGTTTGGAGGGCTTTTACTGCTTGGCGAATCTCTTCTTTCGTATCAGTCACTGGCTTTCTCCCAAACCTAAAGATTAGAAACTGCAATAATAACACGAAGAAATCAAAACCCGATCCCCCGCGTCCGGTCCCGGCTGCGGGCGTTGGCGAGGATCTCCTCCACGACCGCTGCCGCCGGCGTGCTTTCTGACGGCTCGTCCCCATCATCCAGCCCATCAATCTCCATCATCTCTGCGGCGGTGGCGAGGTCGCTCATCATGAGGGGCGGGCCCTGCCTGAGGGCGGCGAGGTCGACGTCGGAAAAGGAGACCTCCGGGAAGATGTGGGCGAGAGCTCCCGGGAGGATCTCGTCGCTGATCGCATCGAAGGTAACGTGCTTGTGGAAACGCCGGCGCAGCGCGGGGTCGACGGCATCCACGCGGTTGGTGCAGGCGATGAGGATTCCGGAGAACTCCTGGATCTGTTGGAGGAACTCGGCGATCTGGGAGTGCTCCCAGGAGCGTTTGGCGATGGACCGGTCGTAGAGGAGGGCGTCCGCCTCATCAATGATGAGCACAGACCCCGCCCGCTCGGCGGCGCGGAACGCGGCGGCGATTTGCTGCTCCGATTCTCCCACGTACTTGGAGAGGAGGTCCGAGGGGCGCTTCAGTGTGACATCCCGGCCCAGCCGTTTTGCCAGCCACAGGGCGTACTGTGTTTTTCCGCCCCCGGGAGGCCCGCCAAAGAGGAGGCGCAAACCTGAACCTGCCTGCGCGCGGTGCACCGCCTGGCGTTCGACCCGATCCAGTGGTTCCGTGGTGGAACAGAAGCGCGGATCAAATGTTGTGGCAACGGTCGGCAGGCGGCGGACGTCGTGGGCGAGGGCTCCCGTGGAGATCTGGTCGATGTAGCCGGTAATGCGGTCGCGCACGTCGGCGGAGGCGAGTTCCTCGGCGTCAAGTTCGGCGGCGATGATCCTGGCGGCGCGGTCGATCGCCGCGGGGGTGATGTCGTAGCGAGCGGCAAGGTCGCGCGTCCACGCGGCGGTACCGGCGGTAGCCGAGACGTCGTCGATGGTAGTGGCCAGCGGGACAAGGCGCTCGGAGAGCATGCGCACGCGCGTATCGATTGACGGATGGGGAAAGGCGAGGACGTGACCAAACCGGCGCAGCGCGGATGAGGGGATCATGTGGTGGTCGTTGGTGATCCAGATAGTGGCAACCGGCAGGTGCTCCAGCAGGTCGTTGAGAAGTGCTTTGTCGTAGGTACCGCCGCCAAACAGACTGAAGATCCCCGTTGCGCTCTGTAGAACGGTATCGGCCTCATCGATGATGAGCACGTCCGTGGCAGAGGTGAGCAGGTTTGCCGCCATGCGAATCGCGTTGAAGCGGTTTGCCTCCGAATCTTCGCCCCGGGGGCCGCGCACGTTCTCTGAACGGCGACTCAGCGTGGCGAGGGTGTGCGCTCGGCGACCGAGAGACACGGCCAGGGCACGGGCAAACTCGGTCTTCCCGATTCCCGGTTCCCCGGCGATGAGGAGCGGATGACGGCTGCGAACGGCAGTGGCGCAGGTTCTCAACTCGTCCGGGGAAAGCGAGAAATCCGAGAGATCAAACTGTGGCGGGGGCGTCACGTCGAAGAGACCAGCTTTGAGGTCATCCAACGTGTTTGAACGCAGCGCGAATAGCAGCGGCCGGCTCACGTTGATATCGGCGATCTCGTCGCGACCTCCTCGATAGCCGATCAGGCCCAGGCGCTCGAGGTGTGCTCCGGGAGCGGTCTCCCGGACAAACGTGGCGAGATCAACTTCTGCGGCGTCAGCAAGGATGTTCATCTGTGTGCGGTGAGTTGCCTGACGCATGATGTCTGACATCGCCTCGATGTCTTCCAGTGCGTACAGAGCCATGAGGATCTGCTCGTGCGTTGGCGAGAGCGAGAAAATCCTGGCCACTTCACTGGCGATCGCGGGAAATGGGGGACAGGCGAAGGGAGCGTCTGCATCGCCCGCGACAAGGTCAACAACGGTGGGGTGTAGCGTCTCGTTGTGTCGGGCCACACGTAAACACAGGTGGCGCAGGCGGGAGGGTGAGGGTCGTGGCGCGTCATCCGGCGTACTCGGCGTAGTCAGTTTCAGCGACTCGAGTTCCGCGACGGTATCTGGCGGTAGCTTCAGATACTCCTTCTGAGAGAGAGCCCGGTCAACCAGCCTGCTGAGATCGTCTGAGTCGGCAACGGTGATCGCAAACTGGGCGAGTTCGTCCGAGGGGGACAGGTGAGCGGCGCAAATCCGATAGAGGTAGCGGTGGTACGCCCGCCACTGAGCGTCAACCGTTTCCAGGCCGGTTGAGAGCCTCCGATGCTTTCGTGCAGAAACCTCACGCTGACGTCGTTGTGGTGTCATGGTACCGACTCTAACCGGAGGGGTGTGACATAGAGTGTCGTGGGTTTGTAAGTTCCCCGCTACGTCGATCAAGGGCTGACGGGAGACAATCGGGGCGATCGCGTTATCCACAATCAGTTCATCAAGCCGAGGTGTCTCTCAAGAATCGATGTGAGCAAAGCGAGCATTACGGGAACAGTCCCTATCCTGACATCACAATGTTCTTCTTGATCCGTTCGAGGAGAAGGCGTTTTCTCGCCTCCAGGAACGACCGAACGTCGCGAAAGTCGAGACTGGTATCTGGTGGAATAAGAAGATCCGCCGGAGTCAGAGGGTTGTCGCTCGCATTAAGCCACTCCTTGAGAGGCGTGTCATTCTTGGATTTGTTCACGCTCCCCGGTATCAGGTGTAGATTCGGTATCGTATTCCAGTTTTCCTTGTTGGAGTAATAAGCGAGCAAGTCGGAGTCCTGCGACACGAGCGGGTCGTGTTCTAACGCTTCACGGTCGAAGGCGCTTCGCGGGTGGAGGTGGTCGATGTCCGTCTGTTGCGATGGATAGGCTGCAGGCATTAGGAGTGACAGGACCGACCGGCATCGACCGTCTCTGTATTCGATCTTCATCAACTGGTCCAGAAACTCCGTGTCGAATCGAAGGTCTTTGGTTGTTCCTTTGAATGCCTCGATGATCGATTGGAGGGGGAACGTTGGATGCGCCAGGTTGTCACGAATCGTAGTGCGGAGCTTGGTCAACAGTGTATCCGACTGTCCGCCAAAAACGCCTTGGAGGAGCGACATGTGGAGCCATCGGGCGATCTCTCTTCGATGGTCGGTATGAGATGACGGTATCGAGGCGAGTTTCTTTGCGTAGAAATAATACACGATTGGGATAACCGCATTTTTTGAACGAAGTGACTCATCAGTCAGTCCGAGTTCCGACAGAAGGGTAAACGCTCCGATGACGCTGCGTCGGATCGCATCCCAATTTTCCCGGACGCTCTTTACCGTCGCCGCATCGAAGTTCTTGACCCTGAATCTAACGTCGCGGTCCAGGACGGTGAGGCACGCCTTGAGTACCCAGTCGCGATCGATAGAAAACCCCATCTCTTTGGCGGAGACGACCTCAGACACCAAACCGTCGATCGCTTGCCGTGCATCGCCATCGTCCCACTGTGAGACGGCTATCGACATGAGGAGATCGGAGAACGACAGTTTGGTACCGCCGCTATTGGTTCTGATAAACACATCCAGTACGTGATCGAGCTCTTGCTGTATTTCGTTGTAGTAGTGGATCACCGGTAGACGAAATACCACTTCGTGTAGACGAAGCAGCGTTTTTGGGGCGAAGCCGGAGCTCGGAAGGTTATGATCGGAAAGAAAGGGAAGAACGTGTTCTGTGAGCAGTTCGGATTGGGCGCGATCTCCAAACTTCAGGACATCTCCAACGAGAAACCAGAAGATCTCGTCGTCGTTCTTTGCGTCGGTATACTGTTTCTCGGTGAGAAAGCGGAACCGGTACGGACTCGACTGCGAGCCGGCGGAGTCGTCTAACGTCGGTAGTAGATTGAGGAAGAGCCTGCGGCGCGGAAGTTTCTCCTCATTGTATGTGCTGGGCCAGTGTTGCCGCGGGAGCTTGTAGGCGTAGGTCCCCTTGAGACCAAGATAGAGCGCGGTGAGGCGCTGTTGACCATCGATAACCGCATGGAACTTGTGAAATTGGCCTTTGGTGGGTACTTCAGGGTTCTCCTCACGAAAGCGTTCGCAGAAGTCGGATATGAATCCGTAGAACCTGTGTTGATCAACGACATCCGTATCCTGAACGTCCCAGAACATGAACGTATTGATCGGATACCCCTGCATCAGCGAGTCGAATAACAGCTCGATCTGAGAGGTGGACCAGACGAACTTCCGTTGTATAGCAGGTAGCAGCACTTCTCGTTTGTCGATCCGTTGCAGGGCGTCAGAAATCGTCCACGGCTTTTCATAATCACTTGGCATCGTGTTCTCCTGTAGTATCTCTATTCTGGTGTAGTGAACCCAATTCCTCAAGGCGCCGGGTCGCTTCTTCTTTGGTAACCTCCGACCGCGCGATCGCCATCGTCAGCTCGTACAGCTGGTCGTTGCGGTCGTAGACCTCGATCCCGTGGAGGTCGAGAAAGACGAGTGCTGAGGCGAGGGCGACGCGTTTATTGCCGTCCAGGTATGGATGGTTGCTGCAGAGGTGAAAGAGGTATGCCCCTGCCTGGGCGACCGGATCGGCATGGAGCAGTTCTCCCCCAAACTGTGCGTGCGGTGCTGCCACTGCCGACTCGGCGAGACCCACGTCGCGGATACCGTATTCGCCGCCGTAGCGGGCGAGTTGGTCCTTGAGTATCTCGTCGATGTGTTTCATTTCCAGAAAACGGCTCATTGGGCTCCCTCCCCGAGACGACGGAGGGTCTCACCGTGGCGTGCGTTGATGGTCTGGAGTGACGTGAACAGGTCCATCCACGCCATGGGTGCGTCTTCGATATCGTGCACCAGGGAATGGTGCGGGTCGTACTGCAGATATGCAGCGCCGATGGTTCCGTGGCGGTTCTGGAGAACGTCTACCTGTACGAGTTCCGCGTCCACCTCGGCCAGACTCACCTGAAGAATGATATCGAACCAGCGATCGGACTGCCACGCGTCCCGCTGCTCCGGTGTTGCCCGGCCGGAAATAACGATGGGTCGTCCGTGATCGTTGGTGGTGTCACGAAGGCGGCGCAATACAAGTTCGGCCGTTCGATGGTACATCGGCGCGTCTATGAAGACCGGCCCGGCAGCCCCGCCGTCATCGTCGGTTACTGCCTGGGGGAGTGTGTGAATAGACTCTTCCAGCGTGACGGCGTCGATGGAAGCTAGGTGCAGGGGTGCGGAGTTCAGCGCGCTCGCCGAGGCGGTGAGGGCTGAACGGTGAACCGCGTCCAGCTTCGCGGAACGAAGTTCGATCTCACGAATCCCGGATTCGATACTAAGGAGTTTGGTCAGGACGAAGGTTTCATCGTGGCGGGCGGAGACAAAGAGGGCCGGGACGCGATGCCGCGCGACCAGTGCGTGAACGGAGGAGAGCAGAAACGCGGTGTTGAGGTCCGGGACGTCGGCGAGGACGGCGACGAGATCACCGGGATGGAATCCGCCGATCATGTCGTCGAGAGAGCGGAATCCGGTGGAGAACGAGTCGCGGGTACGCTGGTTGTGATACCGCTGTTCGATACGGTCGACGGTCGCCTTGATCGCGGCGGAAAGGGGTATGACTCTGGCGGTCGATCTGTTCATCGGCGCAGGGTAGACCGGGGGCAGCGACGTACAGTGTCGTTGGGTGGTCAATACTCCCGGCGATCGGATGCGGTCAAGACCAGTTGTTCATTTGTCCGGACGAGAACGTAACTGATCGTGACGGATAGACCGTGGACTGCGGACGCGATAAACACGAGGTATCGGTACTCTTCAGCGGCGACTGGCGGGCTAACCATTATCGTGGCCGTACCTGCCACGAAGACGAGGGCGGTACAAACTGAAAGGTATCGTAGCCAGGTGAGCAGAGTGACCGTTCGCGTCAGACGGGCGTATACACGCGGTTCGTCGCTTGCGCTGATGGTGAGCCGGTACCCGGCATCTCTTGCGAGCCGGCGACCCCCTGCTTCGTCCTTGAAGAACTGCGCTTGTCCGCGAGCCATCTTCCAGAGCAGGGTAAGGATAAATCGCGTCGCGATGAAAGTGGCTGCGTAGATCGTGATTCCCGGAAGGATCGCGATGATTGTTTCTTTCATGGCCACATATTTGTTCGGGGGCGACGACAAAGAATGTCGTTGGGTAGGGTATAGAACTGCTCAACATGCCGCCTTTCGACCTCGTCTTGAATCAGGTTGTCGGTATGCTGTAAACATCCCGCCTTTTGTGAACGCGATAACTTAGCTACCTTCCGGCATTGAACGTCCATCTATCCACTGTTTGCTTTCGTATACTAAGTAATATACAATGAACGATAATGGCGCACATACAGACGAAGAATGGAATCGCAATTTTCGGTGAGCCTATTCCCGAGGCCGTTTCCCAGATGGAAACCGTTCGCCAGTCGGCGGATCGGGCTGCGTTGATGGCTGACCACCATCTGGGATACAGCATGCCGATTGGCGGAGTTGCTGCCTACCGGGATCACGTCAGCCCCTCGGGGGTCGGCTATGACATTGCCTGTGGAAACAAGGCAGTGCGGATTGATACGGGAGCGGAGTTCGTCCGGGAGCACATATCCGAGATCATGGATGAGATATTCTCGTCCGTCTCTTTTGGGATCGGCCGGAAGAACGCCGAGTTCATCGAAGACCCTCTGTTTCGTGACGACCCGGCTTGGGGCATTTCGGCTGTGTCTGAACTGAAGGAACTCGCGCAATCGCAGCTCGGGACGGTCGGCGGCGGGAATCATTACGTCGACGTGTTCGTCGACGAGCTGGATCGCGTCTGGATCGGGGTGCATTTCGGTTCACGGGGATTCGGGCACAAGATCGCGACCCACTATCTGAAAGCCGCCGACGCGAAACCTGGTATCAATTCTCCGCCGACACTGATACCAGCCGATTCGGACCTCGGGCAGGAGTATATCGCGGCAATGCACCTTGCGGGTCGCTATGCGTATGCCGGCAGGGACCATGTCTGCAACCACGTGGCGACCCTTATCGGAGGCGCCATCGAGGAAGAGGTTCACAATCACCACAACTTTGCGTGGCGAGAGGTTCACGACGGAGAGGAGTTCTGGGTTATCCGGAAGGGAGCGACTCCGGCATTTCCCGGTCAGTATGGATTCGTCGGAGGATCGATGGGAGAGCAGAGCGTCATTCTCCGCGGTATCGATTCAGATGAGGCGCGCCTGGCGCTCTATTCCACCATTCACGGATCGGGAAGGGTCATGAGTCGGACCGAGGCACGAGGCAGAAGTCGATGGAAGGCTGCATCGCAGAAGCCCGGCCGAGAGGGGAAGGTGACCCGGGAAATGATGATGGCCTGGGTCGATGAAGCGGGGGTCGAACTCCGTGGCGGCGATGTCGACGAATCCCCGCACTGCTACAAGCGTCTCGAGGACGTCTTGCGCGCTCACGGTGATTCCGTAGAGATCGTCCACAGGTTGACCCCTGTCGGTGTGGCGATGGCACCACCGGGCGGTTTTGATCCGTATGCTGATTGAGCGTATCCAACCGAGGGCTCGCCCTACGCCGACTACCACTCCCGCACCTGATTCCTGTCCAACCCATCCCGCAGTTCCTTCACGTTCTGCGGCGTAATGCTCTCGTTCTCGGGCAGGGAAGTCCCGGTCTTCGTTTCAAAGAGCTGAGACACCGATTGAAGCAGGCTCAATCTCTTTCCTCCGGGGAGCGGCGCGTGCGTCTCGTCATAGAGCTCGTACCACGGATACCCGGCGTCAGTGTATGTCTTCGCGGACAGAGGCTGTTGCGGGGGAGGCGAGCCTGTCACCGCTTGCCAGTCCTCAGAGTTCAGGATGTGGACGAAGCATCGGCTGGTATGCTCGGTGTCCCAGACATCAAGGGGATACTGGCTCCGGTTGACGGATTGCGTCATCTGTCCACCCGGTGCGAGCCCCATTTTCCCAAGCCCGGAAGAAGGTCCAAAGAGTTCGGCCCCCGGCGCGGTCTGGAACAGGATGGTCGACTCTTTCTCGGTTCTTTCAACCTCAAACCGTTGCACATACTCATCCCGTTTCATCGGGAAGACCTGAAGCTGCAGCCCGCCGTGTTCCGCGGCGCCCGTCAGTTGCTCTTCGGCGCTGTATCCCTCGCCGAGGGGCATCGCAACAAACTGACGAACGACGTTCTTCTCTACCGCGAAACCGTCGAGCCATCGTTGCCCGGGAACGACGACGTAGTTCTGCTGGTTGTTCAAGTCCGTATCCTGGAGACCATCGCTCCAGTGGTCTCCAGAGACGGCGCAGATCTTGCCGGCGGCTATGCGGACGGCAAAGGGGTAGCCGGTTGGAGAATCAAACGAGAGCCACATCGCTTCCGCCTGGTACATCGGAAACATCACCCCACCGTGGGTGATCCAGGAGGAAGGTACGGAATCGGCAAAGTCGTCCACATGACGGAGGAAGAACCGGCCGAGCCCCGGGGGCAGGGGATAGTTCCGACCATCGTCGGGGATACGGAGGGTCCGTTGAAAGTTGATCGACGTCGTTGCTTTCGGGTGCACATCGGGAAACCGGAAAAGCAGTGCATCGTCTTCGAGTTGGATCATCGATTTCTCCCTACCAGTCGCCGTCGCGCACTTCCCTGACGATCCGGAGGACGGCGTGATCGGGGGCATCCTTGAGCTCGCGAATGAGCTGGGCAAACAGTACCGGCCGGCGAATGATCGCCTGTCTGAGGTCTGAGGATACTTTGCCGGCCATCGCAAGGAGCACGTCCGGGTCCTCTTCGATGGCGAGGGCCCACCGGCGAATGGTATCCTCTGACGGAGGAGATGCTTTGTCCCGTTCGACCTGGCTGATGTAGGCAGGCTGAACTTCGAGCTCGCGGGCGAGCTGCCGGAGACTCTTTGCTTTTTCCCGCCCCATACGCCTCTCACGGACGTAGGCTCCGAATGTGTCACTCATGTATATTAAAAAGTATACAACATTGGATCCAGAGCGCAACAGGTGTTCCCGTCGCGCGAACCACCGACCGCCTTCGCGACTCGGCGGCAATGTTCGGCGCGATCTCACATCCTCGGACATCGAGAGTCAGAAACGATACGCGATTCCCAGTGGTATCGTGATGAATGAAATCACCTGATTGAAGCTGTCGGTTTCGGTCACTATTTTCACTCCGTTCTCGGTAAGGCTGCTGTCGCGGTCGAAGCTTGGTTCAGACCGGAGATAGGACACCCCGGTGTAGACGGCAGCGCTATCTGAGAAATGCATCAGCAACTGCCCTCCGCCATACAGAGCGAGTCCGGTACCGGTCGCGGATTCGCTGGTAATCACCAGGCGGTTGAGTCCCGACACGCCCGTTACCTCGAGACGGGGAGAGACCGCCAAAGAGGCGCCGATCCCGCCTTTCAGCACCAATTCGAGATCTCCGGACCGAACGGAGAAGTACGGTCCAACGAGCACGGTGGCCATCAGCCACGTCGACGTGTCGATGCTCCATGTGACCGACGGATAGGAGGTACGCAAGTCGTCCAGGTAATCGGAGGTAGCTTCCGGGTCGACTCCGTTGACGTTGAACATGGTCGTCAACGTCAGTCCAAACGTTTCCTGAAGGGCCAATCGATTAGCGATGCTTATGGCAACACCTGGCCGGGCGAGTCCAGCTTCTTCGGTATCGACCTCAGCAAACTCGCCGGTCGGCAGGGCAACGCCCATTTCGATGTCGATAGATCGTGCCCGGCCATCCTGAGCGAATACGATCGTGCCGGATGTGATAAGTAGAAGACCTCCGAGCAAGGCAGTTGCGAAGCGCATGACAAGAACCTCCTTGGCACAGTTCGATTTGACATTGTGTGTAGTGTATACTATACAAGTAGCTAACGCAAGGATGGCGGTGCTGACTCTCTTGGCCCAAGGATGAGAAGTCGCGGAAAGGACGGTATCGATGAAGAGAGAACTTACGAAGTGACCCGAGTCGTGAAGAACCACATGGTAGACGGTACCCCCAGCCGGATCGTCGACGCCCTTCTGCCCTACGGCTTGTTTTTCATCGGCATGTGGGCGGGGCAGTACCTGTGGGTCATGGCGCTGTTCGGGACCCCGATTCACGAGATGGGGCACGTGATCGCAGCGTTCGCTACCGGTGGATATGGCGCCTGGGACATCGGCGCGTGGAATCAAGCGATCACCTACCACGGTAACTACACGGTCATCCTCTTCGCCGGCGTCTTCGCGGAGCTGATCGTAGGGACCGCCATGGCGATGGTGCTCCTCGTGTTCCGTCGAGCGACCTGGCTTGGCGGGATCCTATGGTTCAACGCGATCGATGCCGGTGTACTGGCGAACTACCAGAAGGACTGGAGGCAAGCGCCTGACGCCGCGGTAGAGGTTGCCAACCAGGTCCTCAACATCTTCATCCCTATCACCTGGATTCTTGTTGTCCTGGCGTTTGCTTTGTCGATCGCGATCACGATCGTGCACCTGAAACAGCAGGGGCGTCCCCGGGCGTCCGGATAGATACGGTCAGGCATTCCTCCAACGATCAGCGGAAGGAGCCTCTCGTTGAGTGAGGATGCCGATGGGGTTGGATGGATCGACCGTCGACGAACGGCGGTCGAGGTTGTGGCCGTCTTCGACTGGGGGCGGGTGAGCTCCTCGCAACGGTCGCTCACCCTTGTCAGTTGACTGGGAGAATCCCTTCCTGACAGCGGTACCGAGCGGTGTCGTGATCACCCGTGCAGGGCGAGAAGTCGACTGGCTGTATCCATTAGCCTTCCAGCATCTCATGCAGTACATGGACGAGGCACTTGGTCGGAGCGCAGAACGTCTCGAGTCCACTGGACAGATTTCCGGAGACGATATCCTGGAACTGGAATCCTGGACGGAGCCACCGATCATGTCTCGACTCGATTTCGGTGGACTTCGCCATTCCGAATCCTTCTCTCGCTGGTGGGGACTTCTGTCTTCAGACTTGTAACAAGGTGCGTTGTGTCAGCAGGTCCCCGAGGCATGGCCGGCAGCAACCGACAGGCTCCATAGAGAGCCCTCTTCCATCGACTGCGCGGACTTCCTCGCGTGGTGGAAGCTGTATGTTCCCGAACAGGACGGGTGATGCGGTTCGCTCGTCACTTGGTCGCCTCCGCAGTCACGGACAAAGCTCCCGACGATCGAAGGTGCCCGATGCCAGTGTCGGCGGACGGGAGATAGAACGACGACGAAATCATCAATTCTGGTTGGCAGCACAATCCTGACGTTGAGGGATAGCATCCACGACGTTCGATGCGACGCACAAGAAGCGTAGGCAAATGAATTTGATAAGGTATAATAGTAGAAAAAACGAAGAAAATATTATTGGCATATCTCATGGTCCAGTGTAAAAAATCTTATGAAAAGATATACAGCACAAGTTTTGGTTATTCTTGCAGTCATCTCGTTCTTGGCCTCATGTATGACGATGCCGTCACCTGCAACCCCTGCCGAGCCGCTAAACTCAACTCGGACGTTTCGGTATGAGGTGATCACAGACGGGACTCCGGCGGAAATCGACATGATCTCCTACACTCTAGGACAGCAGGGAGCCATGTCTTCGAATCAGAACGCGGAAACTCCGTGGGCGTTTGAGTTTGACGTCGACTCGGCAGGAAGCTACTTCTTGTATTTGTCAGTGAACGACTCCGGCGTGAACGATGCTGGGGAAGCTTATCCCTTGACTGCACGAATGCTCTATCGAGGATTATATGACGAGGATTTTCAGGTCGTCGAGGAACAAGTGCTTCCCGCGGGGGGAATGAAGTTCACCAATAGGGCTATCAACTACTTATTTGAGGCAATAATCACCCGGACAGAGTTGCAAAAAACATTTCCCCGCTTTTGCAGCCGGGTTTTACTCAGGTATGCAAGAGCCATTGTGAGGCCTCGGGAGGGCCGCCTACCCTTGGTGGAAGTACCACCAACCAACAAGGGAGGCACCACCAAGGATGCTCACAATGGCTACCCAACATCGTATCCGATCGGCTTTCTTTCATGAAGGGAAGTCGATCTCGACAATCGCCCGGGAGTTCGACATCGACCGAAAGACCGTCCGGAAGTATATCGACAAGGATGACTGGAACGACGTCTCAAGTACGGTTCCGCAAGGCCGCCCGTCGGTTATGGATCCGTTCCTTCCGGTCATTGAGCAGTGGCTCACCGAAGACCGCGACCGTCGACGAAAGCAGCGTCATACTGCCAGGCGGGTTTTCGACCGACTCGTCTTGGAGCATGAGTTCACCGGGTCGTACCGAACCGTTGCCATGCATGTCCGCGAGATTCGTTCTCGCGTTTTTCAGGAATCGCGTCCGGCACTACCACTCCAACACATTCCCGGAGAAGCGCAGGCAGACTTCGGCGAGGCCGACTGGCTGCAAAACGGCGCCCGGGTGCACGGCTCGTATCTGGTGCTCTCGTTTCCAGCGAGTAACGCCGGCTTTCTGCAGCTCACGCCGGGACAGAATCAGGAGTGCCTGTTTGAAGCACTCCTGACACTGTTCGATGCCGTTGGCGGTGTGCCACGGCGTATCTGGTTCGACAACGCATCTACGATGGTCCGCGCCGTGCTCAAGAACGGCGGTCGTGAACTCACCGACGGGTTCCGCCGCTTCCAGGAACACATGGGTTTCGAAGCGGCATTCTGCAATCCGGCGTCAGGCAACGAGAAGGGCAACGTCGAGAACAAGGTCGGGTATCTTCGTCGCAATCTGCTCGTTCCTGAACCCGTGCTACACTCTCTCGATGCATACAATGCCGAGCTCATCGAGCGGTGCCGTCTCGACCTCAATCGCAACCACTACCGCAGCGAGAAAACGATCCACGAGCTGTTCGGGGCCGATCTACTCGCGTTGCTCCCATTGCCACGCATCTCGTTCGATCCGGCCCGGTATGAGACCGTCTCCACAGACAGCTATGGTTTTGTCACTCTCAACGGCGGTCGCCACCGGTACTCATCGGCTCCAAGCCTCGCACGAAGTCGGGTGCGCGTCAAAATCACCGCTCAGACCGTCTCTGTGCTCGATGAGAGCCACCGTACCGTGGTGGTCCATGACCGAGTCTACGGGAGTCTCCACGACGAGCGTATTGACTGGATTCCATACCTCACGCAGCTGTCACGACGGCCCGGTGCGTTAAAGTACACGGCGGTCTACGACATGATGCCGCAGGAGCTCCAGCAGTGGCTCGGTGTACAACCACGAGATGCGGTCGGTACCGCTCTCAGCCTGCTCGCATCGCTGACCACGGCGGCAGGATTCGAGTCTGCATGCCGAGCGGTGGCCGACTCACTGGCCGCCGGCATTACCGATGCCGACAGCCTCGTTGCACTGCATGACCGGATCTCCCGACTCGGCGAAATCATGCCCAAGCCACTGACGCATCACCTCATCGAAGATGCGTACGCCGTCGCGTTCCGACCCGAACGGTACGACCAGATGCTGCCGAAGGCGGTGGCAGGATGAACGCCATACGCGATGAGATAGCATCGCACTGCCGCCGGCTTCGCCTCAGACGCCTGACCGAGCATCTTGATGATATCCACGAAGAGAGTCACGAGGCGTTTCTGCTGGAGCTCCTCCGACGCGAGGTTGTACACCGCGACGGTGCCCGCGTGGAGCGCTCCATAAAGGCAGCCGGATTCTATGCGATGAAGTCACTCGAGGACTTCGTCTTCGATGAGGTCACGATGCCTGCTGCCGTGTCGATGGAATCACTCGCAGACCTCCGGTTCATTGAAGACCGGCAGAACCTAATCCTCTACGGCAACGTCGGCACCGGTAAAACCCATCTGGCGACCGCCCTCGGTATCGAAGCGTGCAGACGGCGCTACAAGGTGCAGTTCTGGCGGACAGCCGCGCTGGTGAACCATCTCTTGCGAATCCATGACGGAGGTGAACTGCAGCAATTCCTCAAACAGATCGAGAAACTGGATCTGCTCGTGTGCGACGAATGGGGCTACGTACCCGTGCACCGCACCGGAGCGCAGCTCCTGTTTCAGGTGATATCAGCCTGCTACGAGAAGCGCAGCCTGATCCTCACCACCAACCTGGAGTTCAGCAAATGGGTCAACATCTTCCTCGACGAGGCGATGACCACGGCGATGATTGATCGACTGATCCATCACAGCCACCTGCTGATCTTCGACGGAGAGAGCCACAGAGTGAAAAACTCGCTCATGCGGCGTTAGCAGAAATCCCCACCCAAGGCCTGAGGAAAAGTTTCTGCATTTTTGGCCAGAACGTTATTGCCTAAAACACACTAATTGAGGTGACGTCCTTCGTATCGTGTCGCAATGAATTACCTTATTGGCAATTGTAACACACAAATGACGCATAACGACAGCCGTCAGTTGCGCCGTACCCAGCGAGTGGCTTGCCCGTAAGGGCCGGACGGTGCTGCAGAATGCTGGGTCATAAGTCTATTGAGACAATGAAGTTAGGCGTCAACTGGACGGCTTTGTTATGTAGAACCCCTATGCGAATTGTTTGACACTAATTGGGATCACAAGCAGCAACGTAAATCGACCATAGTGCGTCCCGTCGCGCTTCTCGTATGGCTCGGCCGAGAATGCCGAGATCCTTATGCGAAACATCTCACACACCGTCCGAGCCAAGTACAGACCAAGTCCTTGACCTGGAACGCCAGAGTCTTTCGCATACTCTCCGCGATAGGATCTGTCAAAAATCCGAAGCTCCTCTCCTGGCTTCAGTCTCGGACCCATGCTTGAGAGTTCTATGCGAATGGATGAGGCGTCCTCGGTGAAGGTCGTGTCTATTCGACTGCCGGGAGGCGCGTACTTCACGCAGTTCTCGTACAGGACATACGGTAGGAGGTCGAAGAGATCGTTCGCAGTCGCGAGTGAATAGCTGGAGCCATGAAAATCAAAGGAGATGTTCCTCGCACGGTAGTACGTGTGAAGTATCTGCCGGGACTTGAAGAAGCGCTTGTGGACAGGCACGTTCTTCTCGCGAGACATGGTTATCACGTCTGGGTTAGCGAGCAAATCAAAGGCCGCGATGCGGGTGGCGATCAAGCGAGCTGTTGCATTGATGTTGTTCACACGATAGCCGAAGTAGTCGCCATCGTCGTGGACTATGTACTTGTCGTTGGCGGAAATGATGTCTTCAGTCTGACTCTGCATGGTCTGATTCAGTGTTCTGATCTCGTGCAGAGTCGCGTTGACGAGGCGGTTCCTTTCATTTGACTGTTCTAGCAGATCCCCATTTCGCTTCTCGAGATAGGAGATCTTCTCTTCGAGGGCGAAGGTCGAGTTGTTGTAGGCGACAGATCGGTCCATCAAATGCTGAGCCTCGTCCTCGGATACCCGGCGAGAGGTCTCGGCGGGCGCGACTTTCGGCGCGGACTTCTTGCGGTCATCGTGCCCTCTGACTCGTAGCGATGTGTATGTGACCTTGGTAGTGCCCACTTCCCGAACACATGAGGTGAAGCCGTACGGGCAGGTATGAAACCCGACCGCATCCATGATCGAAGCATAGTGTTTGGCGCACCGACTGTTGTAGTTCTTGTGGCACCAATCATGTGCACGGATCAGGTCACCGTCTACCAGAGCTTGTTTGCCATGATCATAGAATGGGATGATCTCCAAAGGCTAACCCAGAAGCAATTTGAAGAGGAGCGAACCTGTGAAGCTCTGTAGGATCGCACGTACATCCTCTGAGACGGTAGGCAACAGGCTCGACTTTGGAAACTGAGCACGCTCCCCCAAGACGTTCCGAACATAATCGTCCTCGAAGCGCATGACGCTTGCAAGCGTCACATCCTGGTCGAGCAAATACGTGCGGAGCTTCTTCCATTGGTAGATCGGATCTACAGCTAGCTCGATGGCGTGGTCTAGGTTCTCGACCCATGTTTCAGTCGTTGAGTCTTTGACGATCATCGTGTCAGCATGCCGGAAGTAGTCGTTGTACGACGCGTTGAACATCTGAGCCGTAAAGGCGATTACTACCTTCGATGGATAGCGCTTTCGGATCTCCTTGATGAGGAACGCCCCTTCATAGTTTTCACTGAGCCGAGTCGCCACGCCCTGGATGTCGGCAAGCACGATGTCGTACTCTGCGACAGCGGAAACGTTCTCGGCATCCCGCAAATGAATAATCGAGAAGTTGTTCCGGCGAAGCCGTTCGAGCGGTGGGAAGTCCTCATTGTCAACAACGCATATTCGAACACGATCGCGAGCAGGAACTGTGTACGTAGACTGGTAGTTCCGGAGATCGTTGATGGAACGGGCCTTGCCAAGTAGCAGCATGTTTCCTCGCTGCCCATTGTGCATAGTGTAGCCAACGGGTGCAATACCGACTGAACGGCTTGGTTCTACATAACGCAGAGGTGACTACACATTTTGTCCCGAAGCGAATGCGGGGGTGGCGCGAGTTTTTGCGGATGCAAAAACCGTGACACCAAAAATGTTGTAGTCCACCGTTTTGTTATATTTCGTCGTGTCTCCGGCGGATTCGATCTTCACCTGTACCAATTCTTGAAATAGCCGTTTCTAAAGATCGATCAGGTCTCGAACAATTTCCCTACCGTATGCATCGGAAGAAACATCCGTTCGTGATCGTGAAACGTACCCAATGACTTGAATCCATACTTTTCATAAAACGGTCGCGCCGTTTCAGTCAGACAATCAACTACAATCGCATACGCTCGCATATACGTATTCACGTTCCACAGATATTCAATCGCTTTGATCAGGGTGATCTTTCCCAATCCTTCGCCGCGTTTTTCCTGATGCACGGCTAATTGTGCTATGAGAAACACCGGAATAGGATATTTCGGCAATCGTTTTGCTTCTCGCTCGGAAAACGTCTCCCGCTCTACCGCGCTCGGTGCCACGGTAAAGAATGCGCAGATCGGGTATTTTCCCGTTTCATTTATGTCGGTAGTGGGCAATACCAGCGTGCGACTGACACCGGCTTTCATGTGGCGTAGAGCTTTTGTTTTCAGAAAGTCGTTGAGTTCGTCCTCTCCGCAATCAAACGTTTCCCGATCATGAATCACTTTATCGAGTTCTCGGAAAACGATTCCACAGGTCACTTAGAAACCGCTTTTTTTCGAATAATCGACTGCAGCGCGAAGCGCTTCGTTCGGATCATCTGCGTGTTCACACGCTCGTACGAATTGATCGAAGACGTCGTCTGAAACGGTCATTCGTTCGTGCTCCGACAAGACCTCAGAGGACCGTTCATCCATTATCCGTACGATGTATTCGGTAAGACTCTTCAATCCGAGGAGCGCGGAAGCTTTTTCTGCCTTGGATTTCACCGTATCATCGAGTCTGATATCCAGTCGTGTCGTTGCCATTGTGTCTATCTCCCTGTACGGACTTGTTCCGTACATTACAAAGTTACCACCTAATCATCGGTTCTTCAACGGCGTACAGCATTTTTCTGTATAGTTATCGAAATATAACACAGAGGTGACCTGCGTGGCGTGATCGGCGGCGTCCTGCAGCCGCTCGTTCTGCTTTTCTATATTTTTGTCGCGTACAACCAACTGGTAAATCCCGGAATTATCAGAATCAGCGGTGCAAAGGCAACGACATTTGTCAGTGTGGCATTTTCTCTCAGTGGAAGAAAAAATGTTAAAACACCGATCATGGCTAGCGGAATGGACCACAAGATCAACTGCCGTGCTCCATATTCGTTGATTTTGTACCAATTTTCTTCAGAATCAAAAGATTTCTTGAACCGAACTCCATAAATTCTATTCATCTTGACTTTACGTTGGAGCAATGGTATGGCCATCAGAATGACCAGAACAGCCACGGAAAGATGGCTGATACCGAAAATGATGCTGGTCGAATTCATTGATTTCCTCCTGCAGAACGCAGAGGTAACCTGCGAGGCGTGATCGGCGTGGCCGTTGCGGCGAGAGAAGCGAGCCTCATGCAACGGCCATGACGATAGCCACGACTGGTCCACCGAAATGTTAAACGGCATCTTTTCCGGTGGTCCGATCCCATCTCATTTGTATGCCGCTTGTCGGTGCTCTAATTTGACGATCACAACCACAATTTCATCTTCGTTGATCGCATAAAACAATCGGTAGTTGCCAATTCTATATCGATAGAAGTCGGAAAAGTTTTCACGAAATCTTTTGATGTTCGGCCCATAGTACGGATTCTCGCGGAGTAGCGGATATACGAACTCCGATATCTTCTTATAGATTCGTTTCAGGTCTGGGTTTTTCTTTAGCTGTTTCCGAAATCCATCCGTTTCGGCGATTCGAAATCGGTCACTTTTCGACGATGGTGTATCGTTTGTTGGCAATGTCTTTTCGGCCCTGTTCCAAGTCAGTGACTAATTCCGTATCAGCGAGAATCTCCGCCATTTCCGAATCTGAAACAAACGAGTCTTCGGCGAGATAGGCCATGGTAGCATATTCGATGAAGTTGGAGATGCTCCGTCGGGAACCTGTCGCAGCAGATCGGATGAGATTATAGGTTTTGTCGTCGATACGGAGCGTTATCGTCTTCGCCATTGCTACCTCCTATCCTGGTGCTTCAATTGTATTCTATTTCATTCTATTCATCAACGAGAGTATCTTTGTGGGTATTCGCATTGACTCAAAGACATGTGGTGTCAACGAATGCCCACGTTCACGATCTTGGTGTTGTCGCCTATATGTACGACCGGGTATTTCCCAGAGCGGTTTTCGTTCTTGATCGAAGACTTATTGTGGGCGCGTATTTCAAATGGTGGTTTCGTTCATTGTCTGAATCAACGCCCTGTTGCCGACTCCGTTTGACGCAGTCATCACCTGCGCCCTCGCAGGAGCGAAGCGACGAGAAGGCGTCTGGTAAATGCGCGATGTTATGTGGCGCGCGGTGACCACGCCCCCTATCTGAAGCAGGAAGCTCGCTACGCCCGTATGTGTTTATGTGAGCACGGCAATCTCTGTCGCGACCACGGTAATAAGGAATCAATACGTTCCCCGCGGCCGCAACGAGCTCCATACTATATTCGAGCGGCACTTCGGCGACTTCTGCGCCCAGTACGATGAGAAGTACGCCGCCACTTACGGCCGTTATCGCCTTGAGCGCATCCAGCAGATCGGGGAGCGGTTTTGCACCTGTGGCGACTATCTCCAGGGCGTCGCGCGGATACGCTGCACCAATCCCGAATGCGGCCTGGTCAGCGGCTTTCGCCGCTTGCTCGGCCATGCGTCCTGGACACGATTACTTCCGACCGTTCTCCTGCAAGGGGTTTTATCTTTGTCCGTCCTGCAGTCGCAAACGAACCATCCTGTTCGCTGAACACCTGACAGACGAGGTCCTGCTCAAGCTGCCGCATCGGCAGTTCGTTCTCACGATGCCCAAAGCACTCCGGCCGTTCTTTCGCCACGATCGACGCTTGTTCGCCAAGGTGTCTCGCCTAACCTACGACATCCTCCGTGATTTTTACCAAGAGGCCGCGGGCAGACCGCTGCTCACCGGCATGGTCATCGCGCACCAGACGTTTGGAGACATGCTCCGCTGGAACGCGCATTACCACGCAGGATGCAGGGCCGAGCAGCAGCCGGTAGGCTGCGACCAGGCCCATCGTTTTGGAGGGCGGGTTTGATGATGAAGGTACGTTCTTCTACATCCCGTTCTCTGGGCTCCAGTCGATGGTCGAGGTCTTCCGGCGTCGGGTGATCAAGCTGGTGGTGCAACGCGAGCTCTTGAACGGTGACTTCGCCCGAAACCTTCTATCCTGGAGACACTCCGGTTTCAGTATCGACAACAGCGTTCGCATCCCCGACGACTCCACCCAGGAGAGTCTGGCTGAATACATCGCGCGGCCGCCCCGGATGCATGCGCGAGTAGCCGCAGGCTGCGACCAGGCTGATCAAGATCGGACGGTCCCCACCGGGATTCAATCCTGATCGCCTCAACTGACTGCTTTCTCGGCCTCGCCCCTCGGCACAAGTGTGTTCGTCTCCCACCACAATCTTCTCCACAACATGAACCGCCCCGGGTTTGCCGGAGAGTTTATTGTGTGAGTCCGACGCGTTCGGCCGTCCTCATCCGCTGTTGATAATACTCTATTTCCGCTTCCCGTGGAGTCCGATATCCGATCGGTTCCATGATCCTTCTGTTGTTGTACCAGTCAACCCAGTCCAGAGTCGCAATCTCCACGGCATCAATGGATTTCCATGGTCCGTGTCTCCCTATCACCTCCGTCTTGTAGAGCCCGATGATTGATTCAGCCATCGCGTTATCGTAGGAATCTCCTGTACTTCCGACCGAAGGCGCAATACCGACTTCCGACAAGCGCTCACTGTAGCGGATGGACAGATACTGACTCCCGCGATCGCTATGATGGATCAACGGTTCAGTAATCTGCCGATCGTGCAGTGCCTGTTCCAGCGCGTCGTACGGCAGGTCCGTTGTCATTGACGACGCTACCCGCCAGCCAACGATCATCCGTACGAAAACGTCGATGACGAAAGCTGCGTAGACGAATCCGCGCCAGGTCGCTACGTACGTGAAATCCGCGATCCACAACTGATTCGGCCGGAGCGCGGTGAATTGCCGCTGTACCAGATCAGGAGGCTTCGGAACAGAAATATCCGACAGGGTTGTGATCTTTGTACGGCCTCTGACAGCGCCAGAAAGCCCCATGTGCTTCATCAACCGTTCCACGGTACACGGCGCTGCTGGAATGCCTTCTCGTTGCAACTGACGCCACACCTTGCGATAGCCGTACACCCGGAAGTTCTCTTTCCAGACTCGTTGTATTTCGTCTTCCAGATAGTCTTCCCATTGGAACCGCTCACACCGTCGTGAGGGATCTTCCTGCTGGGCTTTGTGTTCGTAGTACACCGACGGCGCGATCTCGCATTCCCGGCAGATCGACTGGACGCCGTACTCATCACGATGCTGATCAATGAAGTCAACGACTACCGATGTTTGCGGTCCAGTTCCGCCTGGGCGAAAAAAGCTGATGCCAGGCGCAGAATCTCATTCGATCGCTTGAGTTCCCTGTTCTCTTTTTCCAGTTCCTTCAGGCGTTTCCGTTCGTCGGTGGTCAATCCGGCTCTCTGGCCATTGTCCCGTTCAGCCTGACGAATCCAGCGCCGGAGTGTTTCCCGGGTACAACCGATCTTCTCTGACACGGATACGATCGCCGCCCACTGGGACTCGTAATCACCCTGTTGTTCCATCACCAGCCTGACTGCCCGTTCCCTCATCTCGGCTTGATACCGCTTGCTTTGGTTTCCCATGACACCATCCTCTCAAACTTCGATGTGTCCGGCAAACCCGGGGCGGTTCAACAGCCTGATTTCGCCCCATCGGTTGGTCTATGCCCTCAAATGACGCCCGTAGGTGCCGTCAGCACCCCGCGCCCCACGATTCTTGTCATGATTTCGTCGAATCTTCTGCTACCCGGCCGTTTTGCGGGTGCACGCCGAGATAGGTTTTACTATCATTACCTTGCGAGAATCCGACGTTCCCACGTACCATGGAGCCGTGAGCGAACGTCGCACCTCGCCGGTGGCACATCCCCACATTTCCTTTGACGCCTGCACGCCGGGTTTCCGGAAGAAACTCCTTGGAGAAGCACCCCTTTTTGAGGGCCTCCCCACCGAGGCGGTGGATAGAGTGAACACCAGGTTCATCGATACCGGTTTCACCACCGGAGAAACAATCCTCCACGAGGGTGACCCCTCAGACCGCTTCTACATTATTGCTCTGGGAGTGGTGACATTGCTTCGCACAACCGACGAGGGGGAGTCAGTTGTCCTGGACGTCCTCACGACGGGCGATTACTTTGGATCGGTGGCTGGATATGGGCCTCAAAGGCATACCGAGAGCGCCGTGGCCCGAACAACTGTTTGCGCTCTCTCCATCGACGCCGAGGGATTTCGTTCCATCATCTCAGACCACCCCTCCGTTGCCCTCCGCACTATAGAAACGTTGTCCAATCGCCTCCACCTCGCACACGAGCTGGTTACACAACTTGGCGGCTATCCCGCGGACGTGAGAATCGCCTACGTACTGCTCCGGCTCGCCGCAAAACTGGGCCGCCCATGGGAAGGAACAACTCTGATTAACGCGCCGATGCAGCGTGAAGAGATAGCTTCCATGGCAGGAACTACCACTGAAACGTGCAGCCGGACAATCAGTGCCTTTCGTCGTGAGGGGTATCTGAAAACGGGACGAGGATGGATCGCCTTGTCCGACAAAACCGGTCTGGAACGCCTCGTGGCAACAACGGAACGATAACGCCGTCGGTTTTCTAAAAAATTCACTCACGTTCCTGTGGTTACTTGATATAGCTCATAGTTCCATCCGCCCATGCCCCCTATCCTCAACATAGACAACATTCTTAGGAGGAACGTATGAAGACATTATTGAGAAGCGACGACCTGTCCTGCCCGTCCTGCATTGCCAAGATTGAGAAGCGACTGACCGGACTCCCCGGCGTGGAGTTTGCCAAAGTGCACTTCAACACCGGAAAGATCGAAGTCCGCCATAACGAAGAGCAGACGGACCAGGAAACATTGATTGCCACCGTTCGCGACACCGGATACGAATCCCGCGTGGCAAAGATATAGGTGCATCACGATGAACATCCAATCCATTGTCGCGAAATTTCTCCATCGGGGGAAGGAAACGGTAACCCTCTCGGGGGCGCTCATCGCAGGCGCTCTCCTCCTCGGTTGGTTTACCCAACTGGAAGGGTTGTCCCGTGCACTCATGACCGCTGCCGCCGTTGTGGCGGGTATTCCCGTTGCACTGGAGGCGTGGCGAGCCGCCGCCTCCCGCCACGTCAGTATAGAACTGTTGGTAACCGTCGCCGCGACAGGCGCCCTCATCATTGGAGAGCAGTGGGAGGCGGCGGCAGTCACCTTCCTCTTCAATCTCGGAGGCTATCTGGAGGCGCGTACCATGGCCCGGACTCGCCGGGTCATAGGAGACCTTCTGGATCTCGCCCCTGCCCGGGCAATCGTCATCAGAAATGGTGCGGAACAGGAAATAGACGCCACCGACATAATCCCAGGCGAAACGGCCATAATCAAGCCGGGATCGAGAATCCCTGTGGACGGCGTTGTTCAGTCCGGGAACTCCCGGGTAGACGAAAGCAGCATCACCGGCGAGTCCTACCCGGCTCAAAAAGCGTCGGGAACGCCGGTCTACGCCGGAACGTACAACCAAACCGGACTGTTGCGAGTCACCGTTGAACGGGTGGGGAGCGACACGACCCTCGCCCGTATCATCGAGCGGGTAGAAGAAGCCCAGGAGGCCAAAGCACCAACCCAACGATTCATGGAACGATTCTCACGGTGGTACACCCCGGCAATCATTCTCCTGTCCGCCGGCGTATACGTCGTCACCAGGGATGTTGAGTTCGCCCTGACCGTACTCGTCATCGGCTGCCCAGGAGCGTTGGTCATTTCAACCCCCGTGTCCATCGTCGCCGGCATCGGTGGCGCCGCCCGACACGGCATCCTCATGAAAGGTGGAGCCCACCTGGAGGAAGCGGGACGCATCACCGCCGTGGCCTTTGACAAGACCGGAACGCTGACCCTGGGACACCCTGAGGTAACCAGCGTCGTTGCCATGAACCATCGGGATCCCCTCTATTGGGCCGCCGTTGCGGAACGAGGATCTGAGCACCCCATCGCCGGTGCCATCCTTCGGCACGCCGATCTTCCCACCGGCGCCCCCCACGCCGACACTGTCGAGGCCCTGGCCGGACGAGGTATCCGAGCCACCATCGGCAGGGAGACGATTCTCGTGGGAAATGCGGCCCTGATGGAAGATTACAACGTCCAGCTACCGCCGGCCGACGCTGCAGGCGAGACTGCCGCCCCCAAACCCAACGGCACTACCGTCTATGTCGCCGGCAATACCGCGGCGGACGGCTCCGAGTTCATCGGCACAATCACCATAGCAGATCCCCTCCGTCCCGATGCCGTAACGGCCGTCGAGAGCCTCCGTGCGGGCGGTATCAAGCGGATAGTAATGCTCACCGGAGACAACCAGGAAACGGCAGAGACCGTCGGGGCCCAGACGGGGATAACCGAAGTGTACGCAGAACTCCTCCCGGAAGAGAAACTGGAACACATAAAGCAACTGGGAAAAGAAGGTAACGTCGTAGCCATGATCGGCGACGGAATTAACGACGCCCCGGCCCTCGCGGCGTCACATATCGGCATCGCCTTAGGCGCCGTGGGAACGGATGTCGCCATCGAGACCGCCGATATCGCCCTGATGCAGAACGATCTCAATCTGGTGGCTCGCGCCATACACCGTGCCCGGAAGACACTCAACAACATTCGCCAGAACGTCGTTATTGCCGTGGTGACCGTGACGGCCCTCCTCGCCGGCGTTCTCCTCGGGGAAGTACACATGGCCGGAGGAATGCTCATTCACGAAGCATCGGTAATGATCGTCATCCTCAATGGAATGCGCCTCATGCGCCGGTGAGCCGGTGGAAGCCGACGCGCTATCCTCCGTGTCCGTCCGGTCATGGCCGTCGGCGGTTTCAACCTATAAAGGACAGGACAACCAAGGGGACCACATATTTATTGGTTATTTTACAAGCTCATCTTCAACGCCGGTATAACGACGCGCGTAACCGGATAGCGGGCTTGCCCCGCGAGTCCGCGTTGACGCGTTTGTTCTACGTATTCGTGCTTCGCTCACCAATCCTTCAGGCAGATACGCGAATCGGATGGATCTTCTCCAATTCCGGTTCCATTTCTGGCTTCCGATTTCGCACATCAATGCTTGCCTGGAGGTTGATCCAGAATCGCTCGCTCGTACCGAAAAACCTGGACAACCGCAATGCCATGTCCGTAGTCAAACGCCGTTTTCCATGTACAAGATCTAACACCGTGCTCGTCGAGACGTGCAACTCCTTCGACAAGCGATAGGGCGTCATCTCCAGCGGCCGCAAAAACTCTTCTTCCAGTATTTGACCGATTGTTGGCGTTGGAATCGTGTCTGTCACCATCTCATCTCCTAAGGTCAATGATAATCTTCTATACCGACATCGAATGCATCGCCGTTCTCGAAACGAAAGCAAATCCGCCATTGCCGGTTAATCCGTATGGAATATTCTCCCGATCTCGCCCCACTCAACTTCTCGAGTCTATTCGACGGTGGAGCTGTTAAGTCCGAAACATTTTCGGCACTATCGATCATCATCATCTTGACCAATGCCCGAATCTGGATCTCCGGTGGTATACTTTTTGATCGGCTCTGTCCAAATATCTGTTCGGACTGTCAAGGGCCGCGTAATTCCCCACCCCAGGGCCATGCATATTCCCCACCCCAAAATGGGTGTGGCTGGGGGGGGTGCTACGATTTTGGCGGAGCGGATGTTTTGGCGTGAGAACCGTGGACCTCTTTGCGGTATGAACGTCCTTTCGAGGTTACTAGCTTGATTGCTCCCGAGACCATGCGGTCGAGAATCGCACCGCCGACAATCGGATCGGGGAAGACGCTGTACCAGTCCTGAGGCGGGCGATTCGAGGTAAGAATCGTCGATGAGATTCCGATTCGTTCCTCAGCAATTATGTAGAGCATCTCCGCCTCATGCTGGTCGAGAGAGCGGAACGCGAAATCGTCGAGGATGAGGACGTCCACATCGCAGGCTTTCTTGAGCAGGCGCCGTTGGCGATCCGGGGACGCGCGGAGAAGATCAGACAGCAGGCGCTGAGTACTCCGGAACAATACGGTGTTCCCCTGGCGGCACGCTTCATGACCGATCGCTTTCACAATGAACGTCTTCCCGATCCCCGGAGGTCCGGCGATAGCAAGGTTGGTGTGCTGGTGAATGAAGCGGCAGGAGGCCAAGTCGCGCACGGTTGCTGCGGGAAAGACTTCGTCGTTGAAGCGGAAGTCAAACCGGTCGAAGGTCTCCCTGGTTCCCAACGATGCCTGGCTCAATCGTTTGGTGAAGTTATTCGCCTCCCGGTTCGCCAGCTCGTCGTGGAGAACCAGAGACAGGAACTCCAGATAACCGAGCCCCTGTTCCTGAGCCTGAACCAACCGATGGTCGAGTTGCTGAAACGCTCCGGGCATTCGGAGCCGTTTGAGTTCCTGCTCAATTTCATGAGCCTGTTGCATCGAGTTCCTCCTCAACGTCAAAGTAGTAGCTGATATCCCGAGCCATCGTCATATCGACAGCGGGGGTGGTGGATAGCGTGTGGCGGAGCCCGTCCGGTTCAAAGAGTGCTTTGAACGTCTTGGGAACGACGATTCGGCGACGGAGGGCGGTCAGACAGTGGGCATCGAAGTCCGGATGATCGCGGAAATCGTCCATAATCCGCAATAATCCCTGCGCTTGGCGGGCATTGAGGTACGCATGAGGCGCGAGGATTGCAGAAATCAGGTCCTGCGCCGCACTCCCGTACGATTTCGCTCTCTGGAGAAGGTGTTGTGGGTAGGAACCATCCAACATCGCCTGCTTTTCCGCGGGAAAGTCGCTCTTGAAGTAGTACACACGCGTTCCCGGCTCGTAGGGATACCCACGGATACGCTCGGTACCGGAGAAAATCTCTATCAGGCGGCTGGTGGCGCGGACAGCCACCTGTTTTCCCCGGTATTTTGCCGGAACCGCGAAGCGCATCTTGTTGTAGGTAAGGAACCCGTCGCCGGAATGAACCTTTGCTGTTCTCCACACGGCAGGCTCAAAGCGGGCTTCCGGAAGCGATTTGAGGGCGTTCCGCTCGGTGATGAACGCCTCTTCCGGCGGAATGTGGGTTGTCCCGTGCGGTGTCGTTCCGTAATCGTCCACGCACCACTCCAGCATGTGCTGGTTCATCTCAGTGAGAGAGGCGGTGGGATGAACGTTCCTGAGAACCCGATATGCCTCCCTCACCACCGGTACAATCCGCTCGACTTTCCCTTTGTCCGTCGGTGTTGCGACCCTGGCAGCATTTATGAACGTCCCGTAGTACTCTGAGACCTCGGCAAGAGAGCGATTCAGTTGTGGATCCCAGAGATCCGGCTTGACTACTGCCGCCTTCAGATTGTCTACCGTGAGAAACTCCGGGACACCTCCATAGAAATGCAACATTTCCACGACGCTCTCGGCAAAACTCTGCTCGTGCTGGCTGGTCACCAAGTGCACGAAGGGCTTGCGGGAATGAGCAAGGATTGCACAGAACGCGTGGATCGTGCGGTTCTGTCCATCTACGGTCATGAGTCCCATGGATCCGTAATCGAGTTGGATTTCTCGCCCAGGAGGAAGTTCGATGCGGATATGCGTCTTCTTCGCGACATCCATCAGCCCATGGCTGCGAGCGAATCGCTTGAAGGAAGTGTACCCGATGGACAGATTATGACGCCGTAGGATCACTCGATATGCCGATTTCGCCCGCATCGGCTTCTCTGATCCCCCGTTCTCGTCTTTGGGAGGCGCGATCAGATCACGCAGTTCATCAAGATGATCAATGAGCTGATCCCGCGCCGGCGTCGACTTCTCTCGCGGCTGATCGGCGAGATCCGCAGCACGTTGTTGAAACTCGTCCCGAGCGAGTGGTTCGTCTGTCGGGAGCAATGCCCGCTCTATGAGTATCCCAACGTACTTCCCGATCGTCTTGCGATCCCACCCGGTTTGGATAGATATCGATCGCTTGCTCTCTCCGGCTACTACGCGTCGGTATACCTCGTATAGGTGATCAATCTTCAGCATTCGGTATCCCATGCCCCACAGTCCTCCTGTGGGCAGGGTACCGATCTCACCTCAGCAGGTGGGGAATATCGATGGCCCTATCTCGGAAAACGTGGGGAATATAAATGGCCCTGTCGGGCTCGGCGGGTGGGGAATATACATGGCCCTAACGCCGATTTCGTGGGGATTATGCCTGGCCCGCGACACCTTGCCGTGTGTTTTGCCGATTTACAGCTTACCGGAGACGCGCGGCGGCTGTTCACCTCCACCGATTCTTGCACCACTCTGTAAGACATTGCCAACAACGGTGAGAAGAAACCGAACAGGATCAGCGAAACCCCGTCGCTAAACCTACCAACCCGCGACGAAGGATCGACGCTCCGATGGGATCAAAGAGTGGTTCGAGGGTATTGCGTCGGCGACGCTCGTGCCACCGATTGGTATGTTGGAGTTGCACGGGACGAGGCCACGCGGATGCTGCCGCCAGTTCCCAGCATGGAAACAGATGCAAAACCATGCTATCTTCGAGTAGTGAAGACGATCAACTCATTTTTGCAGGTTTTCTTTATTCTTGGGCTGCTTGCCCTTGCGGCAAGCTGCGCGTCAACGGACGCCTACTCGGAGTCGAACCGACGTATCTCGTCAGTTCAAACAGATTCTTACATGGTCTCTGTTGATACCGATAATTTGATTTTCTCACGGACTCTCGCTGACGAAGTCTGTCTCCAGATGGATTCATATGGACTCAATTGCTCCCGTCGCGACGAGATTCTTTCATCGACCCAAACCCAACCGACTATGGCGTACGTTGGTGAACTCAGCAGCCATGGAATCGACACCGTCGTAGATGTCACCATCCTGGATGCTCGGACGAACACTCGGATCGGTGGCAATGCCTACGGAATCTATACCACTCAGACGATCGATCTGTTGTTTGACTTCCGGTTTCACCACCTCTCTGAGGAAACAGAATTTCACGTGGTTCAGGTCCAGAGCTACGGCCATCGCAGCTCGCGAAGCGCAATTACTGCCGCGGCGAATCGCGCCGTTCAGGAGTTTGCTACTGCGTACAGCCTGCGGCGCGACTTTACCAGATGGCAGACACCGCCGAAATAACGGCCCTTGCACTTCCCGAAGGCGGGCTACAACGACGTGAGGACCTGTTTCCTGAAGACGGCCTGAGGTGTAGCAGAAACTGTAGCATTTCCCCGCAGTTTCCCCGCTACACCAAGTCACAGGCCGCTGCATCCCGCCCGCATCCGATCAGCAGACTTGAAATAATTCCCTGTCCAGCAAACAATAAGCTACAGCAGGATACGGGCTGGTCGGTTTTCGGACGGATTTCCGGCACAGACATCGGTTGGGAGGATCGACCGGGTTGGGTGCCGGATGCTTCACACGACCACCACGTCGACTCCCGAGTCCCGAAGCGTATGCAGCATAGATCGTGTCACTCCACTGTCGGTGACGAGATGATCCACGTGACCGAAACTGAAGACGAAGCAAAATGCTCTCGTTTCGAACTTCGAACTGTCCGCGACCACGATCGTCTGAGATGAATTTGCCGACATCAACCTCTTGATTTCTGCCTCTTGCGGAATTGCGGCGAAACACCCTTCGGCAACCAGGAGACCGGAGACTCCGAATATGGCTTTGTCGGTACGATACTGACGAAGAGAGTTCTCGGCGGCATTCCCTATCAACGACGATGTCTCCTTCACGAGTTCGCCTCCGGTCAAAATGATCTTGTTGCTGTTATCTTCGGCTATTACCGGTCCCAAGGCCGGGGCGTTGGTCACAACCAGTAGATTCTTGCGACTCCGGAGACGTTGTGCGACCATCAGCGTGGTACTGCCGCTATCAATCATGATGCTATCGCCGTCATTCACCAGTGAAGCTACGTATTCAGCAATCCTCTCCTTCTCACGAGACCGGTGTTCCATCCTCTCATGTAGAGAGGTGATTTGCCACACAGATGGTTTTTCCCGGCGAAGCGCTCCACCATGGACTCGGTAAACCAAGCCACGTTCGTCGAGGACGGCGAGATCTCGACGGATTGTGGCTTCAGTCGCTCGGAAGATTTGTGCCAGCTCTGAAATCGCCGCACGATTGCAGTCGTTGAGATGTGCAAGAATCTTCCCACGCCGTTCTTCAACGAAATCGCGTTTCATGGGTGAGTTAAACTCTTACGGAAGACTGCAAGGCTGTCAACGTGCAGTCACGTGCGGCGACGCAGAGTACGCGAATGGGTTACTTCCACGCCTTCCCGTCACTCATGCACATTCGCATGTGTTCCTTGGCGACCTCAACCATCTTTTGCCTGCCGGGTTTCAAGAGTTTCATAAGGTCCCAATCACCAGGGTTCTGATTCAACGTTTCGTGGAGCGTCTCAATAAAGCCCCGTCGCATTACGGAGCTAAAGTTTATCTTGGATACTCCAAGAGTGATCGCTTTTCGAATATCTTCGACCGGGATTCCTGTGCCGCCATGCAAAACCAGCGGGATTCTGGTCCGTGCTTGAATGTCTTTCAGCAGATCGAACTGAAGCTTAGGTTTGCCTTTGTAGAATCCGTGAGCGTTTCCGATTCCCGCCGCAAAGCAGTCTACACCCGTGTTCTTGACAAACTCCTCACATTGATCCGGATCCGCGAGAGGCATCGGCGCAGACTTGGTACCCTCGGGACCATCCTCATTCTGTCCAATGACCCCGATTTCGCCCTCGACAGATACTCCGCACGCATGCGCGGCTGCAACAACGCGCTGGGTATTTGCGATGTTCTCTTCAAGAGGGAGGGCTGATCCATCGTACATTACGGACGTAAAACCATATCTGATACATCGCACAACCTCTTCATACGAAGGACCGTGATCCAGATGAATGCTCACAGGGATTGGAAGATGTTCTGCCATAGTCTTCACCATATTGACGAAAACATATCCATTCATGTAGTCGATTTCGTCTTTCGCGGCTTCGATGATGACGGGGGAGTTGAGTTCTACTGCTGCCTGAAGAATAGCCTGAGTGTACTCCAGATTGTTCGTATTGAACGCCCCGACACCGTACTTTTCGTCGTGGGCGCGGTCCATGATTTCCTTGTTCGTAACGATGCTCATGCAGATATTCCTTTCATGTGTCGATCGGCTGTTGGATTAGCCCAGCGATGAATCCACCAATGAACGCGTCGCCTAGCCCAATTGTGGTCATTTGTGCTTGTTGAATCTTGTATGCTGGAACGCAACACACTTCTCCCTTCAAGCGGGCCTCTATGCTTTTTGCGAAGTCGATGCTTCGAGGTTGTTCCGGCAGTGCCTCCGTTTCTCGGTATGCGTGTGGTGAAAGATCATCGCCACAGCGAACCCTTGTTGCTGCGAGGGTCATTCCTTCCCTCATTGAATGCTCTAATTCGAACGCCTCATCGCCGTACGCAAGAACCCAATGCTTGGTGTGGAGCACGAACGTCGGAGAAGAGATCCTGGATCGAAGGGAAAGCAGCGCATTCGCCACCTGATCTGCGTCAAACAGGTCGATTGTTGTGCCGACGTACTCCGAAAGCTCGTCTTCATTCAGACTGTGGATGTCACACCAGCCTGCCATGTGGGATGCGGCAAGCAAGTTGAACGAAGGGTTATGGAAGCAAGCGTCTTCATAGATGACTTTCAGATGCTTGCGACTAGGAGCTGCTAAACGTCGTATTTTTTGGAGACGCTCTTCGAGCCACCCGCGGTCGTGAATTGCGTTGAATCCGGAGACCAGCAGAACCCGGGCGTGAGTCAGTTCATCGAAGAAGTCTTCGGCAATTTGCATCTTTTCATTGTCTGGGTCGTGAACATAAATTACTCTATTTGAGTTACGGGTCTCGACTACATGGCTTCCTAAACGGACTTGCTCGCCTTCATTGAACTGCACGATCAGGTGCGGAAAGATGTCATCTTGCGATGCGCTACACGTCCATGTGCACTTTTCCGGCAAGATTCCCCGTACATGCGCGTTCATAGTCACCAGGTGAATGTGTGATCCTACGCCGATAGATTCCAGGGCCAACGCTGCTCGTGGCCCCGTACCTCCGACAGTCACTTTGTACTTAAAGTGACGAGCCAGCTCCTTGATCGGCTCAATCGACTCCACGAATCGCTCTCCGCCCTTACCGGATTGCATGAACGTCATGAGCGAAATCAGAAGATCTTTGGCAGTGTGAATCCTCTTCGGCTCGTGAAGCAGCTCCGCATCAGCGATGTCGAAACTATCGAGAATGGCCTCTAATGTTGAACTGGACCACTCCAGTTCGTAATCCACGTTGTTGCCGAAACCCAATGCAACGACCGGCTTCACTTTGCCCCCTTCATATTAGAAACTCACCTCTAAGAGCGTAGCAGAAGAGTTTAAAAACGTCAACGATGAACATGAATGAACAGAAATAATGATCACTTATGTTCATATTTGCTTGACAGATCCGCCAAACGGTCTCACAGTACCTCTAAGGGTCACTATGAAGAACTTCCACAAGCGGAGGGTCATCGAGTGCCCCAAAATCATCTGAAGGAGAGAGAAATGCGAAGATTCGTATTCGGACTTATGATGGTACTGCTCGCCACATCACCGGCTTGGTCCGGAGGGGCGGGTGAGGACCCTGCCGCCAGTACATCTGATGAAGTCGTCACGATTGAGTTTATCCAGTGGTGGGAGCCAGAGCTGCCTGACGGAGCTTTCCGTCAGATAATCGATAACTTTGAGGAAGAGAATCCTGGTATTCGAGTGGAACTGATCAGCGGCCCTTACTCCAACACTCGTGATCAGATTGTCACAGGAGCTGCCACGGGTACACTGAGCGACGTGGTCGGACTGGATGGTGCGTGGGTGAACGATCTTGCGCAACAGGGAGCGATAACACCCCTGGATCCCCTCATGCAGTCGAGTGACTTCGATCCAGACCAGGTAGCCGACATAATCGAGGTTAACGGAAGCAGCTACATGTTTCCCGTGGCAACATTCGTGTACCCGGTTTTTGTGAACCTGGACATGTTTGAAGAGGCCGGAATCGACGAGCTCCCGACCACACGAGCCGAGTTCTTTTCTGCTGCCCGTGCACTCACAGACCTTGGACCTAATGAGTATGGATGGGTCCTTCCGTTGTCATTGCAGGCGCCGAACGGCGTACAGAATGATGTAATGTCATGGGTCTGGGCATCCGGCGGGAGCATGATGGAACAGGGCCGGCCCAATCTGACCAATCCCGAAGTAGTGTCGGCGCTCGAATTCATCCAGTCCATGTACGACGCTGGCGTAATCTCTCCTGGTTCTTTTGCGAAACAAGAACAGGACAAGGTCGAAGAATTTGTTAACGGTCGTGTCGGAATGATGATCAGCACTCTTGCTCATATCAACATGATTCGGGAGCGCAATCCTGAGTTGAACTTCACCATCTCTGATTTCCCCGCAGTCGAAGGATACACCGGCCCGCGAGGAATGCCGTACGCGGCATGGGGTATTGGCGTAAGCGAAGGAAGCGAGCACAAAGAAGAGGCCTGGAAACTGGTGTCTTATCTGATGAGCCCCGAAGTCAACAGTCAGCTGGTTACCATTGCGAACGCATTCCCCGGAAATGTGAATGCTGCTCCCGATCTGAGCGGATCAGATGAACTCTTTGAACGAGGTTTCGAGCTCTTCCAGGAAGGGTATCTTGCCAATGAGTTCGTTGGCCTTCCGGTGGCGGAAGAACTCATGCGTCTTTTTGGACAAGAAATTCAGACCATGCTTGAGGGTGAGCAGTCCGCTAACGAGGCGGCCGCAGCTGCGCAAGAGGCATGGTTGGGGGAGTTCTAAGAGAATAGTCCGGAGAAGACTCAAGGGAGAGTCTGCTCTGAGACTCTCCCTTGGACAACTTTGATGTCTTTGCTGGCATGGTGAACCGTCCAAACGGTTGTGCCGTGCCAGCCATTCAGGGTCAGATATAGTGCAGCCCGCAAGGTTCGAAAGGATAACACTCTGATCATCTCATACCGAGCGAAACAGACACTTGCGCCATACGGCTACCTTCTACCAACAATTGCACTTTTGGCAGCGCTTATGGTTCTACCAATGGTTCTGGTGATCTGGTACTCCCTCTTGGACAACGTTATTGTCAATCCGGACCCGGAGTTCGTTGGACTCGAGAACTTCTTGACAGTCATCAGGAGCGAAGTCTTCCAGATATCGGTGGCGAATACTCTGTACTTCACCATCATGAGCCTGACGTTTCATCTCGTCATTGGCATGCTTTTCGCAGTGTTGTTGAATTCGACAGTCCTCAATCCCGTGGTCAAGTCGGTGTTTCGTGTTTTCTACATTCTGCCTTGGATGTTCACCGCCACGATCACCGCGATCATCTGGAGACTGATGCTTAATCCTTCCGGAGTTGTCAATTTTGTACTCGCCGCAATCGGGGCAACGGATGGTTCGACTGAGTGGCTCTCGTCATCTCAGACGGCTCTGCATACACTCACTTTCATCAATATTTGGGCTGGATATCCTTTCTATATGGTGAGCTTGCTCGCTGGTATGCAAGGAATTCCTTCGCAACAGTATGAGGCCGCAACGATTGACGGGGCTGGCGATCTGCAGAAGTTTCTTCACATCACTATCCCACACTTGACACCAATAATCGTGAGCATCGCAATGCTGGACTTCATTTGGACATTGCATTTGTTTCCTCTCGTTTGGATGACAACGGGAGGGGGGCCCGGACACTCCACTGAGATGCTGAGCACCTCTACCTACAAGCTCGCTTTCAGCACGTATGATTTTTCTATGGCGTCCGCTAGCGCCGTGCTCATTCTGCTTTTCTCTATGGCTGTAGCAATGGTCTACATCCGTCATCAGAAAGCATCGGAGTAACCATGAGTTCTTCAATAACGAGAAATCGATATAAGCTGCTTGCCATCACGACGGTAGGATTGGTTCTTGGCCTGGTGTATGCTGGCTTTCCGGTCTTGTGGATGCTCCTGAGCTCCATCAAGACGAATCAAGAGATCTTTCAAGTACCGCCGACACTGTTTCCAGAGGTCTTCACAACAGAGGCTTACAGAAGCATTTTCTCCAGCTCAGTCAAGATACGATTCTTTGTGAACAGTTATGTTGTCGCTACGACCGTCACGGCATTCACCCTGTTCGTAGCGATTCTTGCCGGATACACCCTCAGCAGGTACAACTTCAAGTTCAAGAGGCCTTTCAACCTCTTTGTCATTAGCACGCAGGCTATACCACCAATAACGCTCTTGATACCGTATTTCGGTCTCGTCGTGTCTATCGGGCTGTATGACACCTACTGGGGCCTCATACTCACCTATATGGTGTTCACGCTTCCCTACGCTATACTCATGATGACCGGATATTTCAATACAGTCCCGAGAGAGCTGGATGAGGCGGTCAGGGTTGACGGGGGTTCAAGCTTCTTTGCCCTTTGGCGGGTCGTCGTTCCGATCTCGATTCCAGGGATTGTCGCCACAGCAGTGTACACTTTTTTGCTGGCGTGGAACGAGTTCTTGTTTGCCTTGACCCTGACGAAGTCCACATCGATGCGTACGGTGCCGATCGGTATCCAACAGCTGATGGGCCAACACGCCTACGACTGGAACGAAATGATGGCGATGAGTATGCTCGGATCATTCCCGATACTTCTGCTGTACCTTGTCGCGCAGCGCTACTTTCTCGCAGGGATGACTGCAGGCTCGGTCAAGAGTTAGGCGACAGATGTCAGGTCAGGCGTTCTACCGACCATGGGATCAGAACACCATTTCCGAGACATCGATCCGTCCACTCTGGATGAAGTTTGCCAACGGGAACGGATCATCGTTTGGATCGCCTCCGAACTTCTTTGCCACCGACAGGAACTCATCTGCCTGAAGTAGAGCGATCGGTACATCATGTTCGATCTGATATTTCCGGGCTTCCTTGCTCGACTCGTCGGTGAATGACGGTCCGAGAACGACGAAACACGCGACAGGCTTGTTCGAGTTCTTGATGTACCGGTCGAACTGCTTGATGTGATCTTTAAGGGATACGTCCGTCTCCTTGGATTTGTTGTCCCACATGATCAGCCGGTCCTTGTAAGAGAGGATGCCGTCCGGATGCTCGGTTCCCGACAACTGGAGCGGCTTGTGTCCAAGGTATTTCTCGAAGATGTAGCTTGTTGCCTGTTCGAACAGGCGTTCGCATTCGATGTCTTTCGCAATCACTCCCTGCTTTCGCAACTCGTCGAGTTTTCGCCCCGCCAACTCAGTGAAGTACTCGAGCAGCAGTTCATTCTGATCCGCGTGCTCGCCGACAAGGCCGCTCATTTGCTTGATTTCGTCGAAATGCTGGACGATCCTGCTGATCAGGTCCGTCTTCTGGCCCGACGATACGAGTCCCAGATCCTTACACCACTCGCTCAGTACGGAGGCGTCAAGCCCATCTCTCGCGGAGAATCCTCCCAGCAGTTCCGCTGGCCGGACATGCTCCTTGATGAGCATCCTCAACTGCTCGACCGTGACATACTTGTCGTATGCGACGCCGGCCTTGTCGAGAATGGCCATCAAGTACGGCTTGCTCTTGACGCGCTTGTCCTGAAGAAGCGCGTCGTAACCATGGTTTCGGACTTCGATGCCCCAGACGTCTCGGAGTGTCCCCGCGATCTCGTCCGGGATGACGTCGAAGTCTATCCCGTCCGCGGTGCGAAAGCATAATAGCAAGCCCGCGCTTTGGAGGCGGACGCGACAGTCTTTGATCTCGGAAAGGAGATGAATCTCATTCCGGACCTTCGGGAAGAAGCCGAGTTGGGCCTCGATAATCCGATACTCGCCCCTGGTCACTTTCAGGCGCTCTCGGAGCTTCTCGATCAGGTGTTGCTCATCCGGTGACACATCGTCGTTCCTGTCCCATGCCGTCTCCAGAACGAACCTGAAAAGATCCAGCCGCTCTTGCTTGTCCCCGCTCGCGCCGATTTCTGCCTCATTGGCTCGGTTCACGATGTCTTGTTCGAAATCGACAACCGCCTGGTCGAGGAGGGCCTGCTCCATTGTAAACTCGTCCTGGTTGAGCAAGATGTCCCGCACCATGATCGAGTGCAGAACGCGGATGTTTCGATCCTCATCGTACATCAACTCGAAAAGCCGCGCCCTGACGTTCTCTTCTGAGTAGTACTGCGGGGCAGTCTTTATGAGAGCGTTCTCCAGGCCTTTCTCGTCGAGTTGACTGTAGTCTATGACGTACTCAGTCGCGATTCGCTTCTTGTCACGCTTGGTAGAAATATTCGGTATAATGTCTCGGAACTGCAATTGAACGTCCTTCGTTAAGAATGTCCAAAGATGGTATCTGTAGAAGTCCGCGCTATTTTCTCCCGATGTCCCAGCATATTGTGAACACGATTCCCGCGTAATAGTGATTGATTCCCGGGTACTGATCTCTTTTCCGG
>MDTD01169286.1_pt1 | contig 52942 bp, 42 predicted proteins | sample 811221 | NCBI WGS metagenome assembly MDTD01 (sample SAMN05326646, study PRJNA326480) | marine metagenome | isolation source: seawater | place: Pacific Ocean: South West | collected 2011 | reverse complement strand
CTCGGCGTCGAGGAGGGGACGGAAGAGACGATGGGGAGGACGACGGTGGATGCGTCGTCGTCGTCGTCGTCGTCGTCGTCGTCGTCCGTCGCGTCCGTGCCGGAGAGGAACTCGACGGAGAGGAACTCGAACTCGAACTCGAACTCGACGGCGGCGCTCTGGACGCTGGAGGACGTCGTCGAGAGGCCCGATCCTCTGGCGACGCACGATCCCGAGCGCGATTGGCTCGGCGCGGGACCTCGATGGGACGTCAAGTGGGGGGGTGTGCGATTCGTGTTGACGATGTTGGCCGTCGACGCGTCGTTTTACCTCGCGGGATTTTTCGCGCCCGTCTACACTTACGTCGGGACGCGCGCTGAGGAAATGATCCCGAGCGATCCGGTGTTGTTACAGGCTGATCTCCAGCGCGCGTACGACGATCCAGTGATTTTTAGTCACATTTTTCTCAACGCCGAGGTGACGCAAATCGTCCTCGGGTTGTTGATTTTGGGTCTGTCGGTGGGTCCGTTCGCGCCTCTTCCGACAGGATGGTTCAACGATATCTTCAGTTCCGACGATCCGAAACGAAACGCGACCGGTCGAGAGTCGCAACAGTGGAAACGAGACGCGGTGAAACGCGCGCAGGCGGAGCGTTCGGCGGCGAGCGGGAGAGAGGCGTCGCGCGCCATCGCGGGGACCTTTCTCGGCGTCACGCTCGTGACGTGGGCGCTGTACGTCGCCGGCGTGCGAGGCGGGGAAAACAGCGGGTCTTCGTCCGTGGAGATCATCGATAAGGCGTTCTCGGCCGGTCCGCAGGGAATCGTGAATCTCATCGTCACCACCGTCGTTTTGGCGCCCATATATGAAGAAGTTATTTTTCGAGGCTATATGTTGCCGACGTTGACCAAGTTCATGCCGACGACGGCGGCTGTCGGCGCGTCGGCCGTCATCTTCGCGCTCATTCACGAACACGGCATCGGAGACACGGTGCAGCTCATCGCCGTCGGCTTAGCGACGGGCATCGTGTACGCGCGAACGCGAAATTTAGGCGCGTCCATCGCCGTTCACGCGACGTTTAACGCCGCCGTCATCGCGCTCTTCGCGCTCTGGGTGAGTTAACGACGAGAACGAGTGTAACATCTACTAGTACGCAGTATCATTATTTAAATTCATCTACGCGAATCCACTACGCGCCGCTGACGCGAATCCACTACGCGAATCCACTACGCGCCGCTGACGCGAATCCACTACGCGAATCCACTACGCGCCGCTCAGAAAGGCATCGGATTCGAGCGCGCGTTCCAAGCTCCATCTCTCGCGCGGATCAACCTTTGTAAGTCGAACGATGGTCGTCCACGCCTCGGTCTCATCCACCAACGACCAATCGTTCACGCCCGGCACGCACACCTCTCGACGCCACCTCTCGACGTCGCCGCCGCACGCGTCGATGTCCCTGCGCGCGCGTTCCATGGCTCCCGGCGCGCGAAGCGACGGCACGCCGCATCGCAAAAGCGTCGCACCCAAACTATACGCATCCAACATCGTCGTCGGCGGTTCACCGGACGCCTCCAAACGCATTCCCCCGTCTCGCGTCCCGCCGCCGAACAACCCGCCGAGATTCGGAAACCCGCCGCCTCGCGTCTCGACGCGCCGAAACTGTTCGGGCGCGCCGTACGTCGGATCAAAAATCGCCTCATCCCCGCTCATATTTCTCCCCGTCCGCGCGTCCGCGCACGCCCCGAGATCACACAACACCACCCTCGACTCCTTCTCGTGCAACACCGCGTTCGCCGGTTTCACGTCTCGATGAATAAAATCAAACGCGTGTACGCTCGCCGCGGACCTCGCCAGCGACGCGAACGCCGCGCGAAACGTCGTCGCATCGTCCTCCCCCACCCGTCGTCCCAACGCAGCTCGCACCGTCTCCATCGCCCTGTCCCCACCCTCCACCAACGCATCCTCCAGCGTCGTTCGACCGACGTCCTCCCACACCAACCACCGCTCGACCCCGCACGCGCCCGCGAACGGGCACACGCCGTCGCAGTTCCTCGTCCCCCGCGCGCTCTCGAGGTCATCGACGTAAAAGCTCCGCACGTCCCGTCCTCGAACGTCGAGATACCGCTTCACGATCACCGGTCGCGCGCCGTCGAGCACGCCCCCGAAACACTCGCTGAACGCGCCTCGGCCGACGACGTCATCTTCGTGCACGGTGAGTCGAGCGAGGGAGATTTCGGGGACGAGCGCGTCGTGTTCGTCGTAGTGTTCGTGAAACGAGCGAGGTGGACGAGGGCAGAGGCGCGCGCGACCGTGGAGCGGCGCGCGCGGGGCGAGGGGGGCGCGCGCGGGCGCGGGCGCGGGCGCGACGGACATTGACGCGTCTCCGTGATTGATTGATTGATTGCGTCCCGGGACGAGTGGATAACGGGACTTACAATTCACGCCGAGTCGAAGAGGGCGCGCCAGGCCTCGAGATCGCTCCCGGGACCATCGCCCTCGGTGCTCCCGAGCTCGAACGCGCGACCGACGGTGGACTCGATCTGAAGCGCCGCGCACGCGGCTTCGGCGACGACGAGCCGAGACGTCGCCTCGGGTAAGAGGACGTCGTCGCCGCCGCCGATTTGTACCGCGCGTTTCGTCCCGGACGTCGCCCTGAGGAGCGTATTGAGATCATACGACGTGTACGGACCGTCGGTGAGTCTTCCGGGACGTAAAATCGTGTAAGGAAGCGTGGAATTTTCGAGATGTTCCTCGCCTCGGCGTTTCTGTCGCAAGACGCCGAACGCGTTTAAGATTATAAACGGCATGACATTCGTGCGCAACACCCCCACGCTCGACACCATGACGAACCGTTTCAACCGCGGACACATCTTTTTCGTCGTCTCGATGACGTTTCTCACGCTCACGTAATCCGTCGCTTCGGGTCCGTTCGTGAACGCTCCCGTCTCCGCGTCTCGCCACCGCGCGCTCGGAAACGCCGTCGTCCCCAGACAACACACCACCGATTCCACGTCTTCCCCGAACGCCCCCGACCGTTCGACCGCATCGATATCGCGACAATCCACCCCACAGATCGTCTCAACGTTTCCCTCCGCACCCGTCGTCGTCGTCGTCGTCGTCGTCGTCTCGCGGAGTCCTCGCGACACGGCGACGACGCGCGCGCCTCGAGACGCCAACGTCGCCGCGACGATCTGACCCACCCCACCGCTCGCCCCGATCACCACCGTCTTCCCTTTCGACGACCCGTTCGTCTCGCGCGTCGCCCTCGTCGTCGTCGTCGTCGTCGTCGTCGTCCCGCGCGCGGTATAATAATCGCCATCGACACCGGGACGTCGTCCCCGGGACGTCGTCGTCGTCCTCGCGCGTCGTCTCCTCCTCACCGACCGCGTCGTCGTCGTCATCGTCATCGCGCGCGTCGTCGTCGCGCCCATCGTCGTCATCGCGTCGTCGCGCGCGCGCGCGTCCGACACTCCCGATGACGCTGGCACTCATCATCATCATCATCATCATCATCACCGTTCGCGCGCGTCCTCGACGTCCCTCGGTCGACGTTCCGCGCGCGCGAACCACCGCGCGCGTCTCTTTCTCGTCATCGCTCGTTCGATCGCGCGTCGTCGTCGTCGTCGTCGTCGTCGGTCGGTCGTCGTCGTCGGTCGTCGTCGTCCCGCGCTGCCAACGACGCGGCACAGACGCGCGCGCGAGTCCGTTCGGTCGGTCGCGCGATCGCTCGGATCGGGTGAGACGCCCCCGGGGGATGGCGACGGTGGCGGTGCGAGCGTCCGTGTCCGCGAGAGGTGCGAGACGCGAGTCGAACGAACGAATGACGGATGAATCGTGATGCATCTCGATCGGGCGCGGGACGCTCGAGGCGCGCGCGCGGGGTGTTCGATGACGTCCCGACGCGCGTGACGCGCGCGATGACTGACGGATTCACCGATGGATGGACCGATGGATTCTCGCGCAGGTGTGAGAGAGAGTCGCGGACGACGAGGGACGGGGACGACGACGACGACGAGGGCGGCGAACGGAACCGCGATGAAGGTGCGACGACGAGGGCGAGGGTGACGCGATGATGCGATGCGATGAAGTGTCGAACGCGGAGGGGTCGTTCGGTGGATGCGGTGTCGAACGAAGGAGGGAACGAGGGGGGGGGTGAAACTCGCGCGATGGATGGACGGGACTCGACGGGACTCGACGGGACTCGACGGGACTCAGAGTCGGAGTCGGAGTCGGAGTCGGAGTCGGACGAGGGGACGGAGTCTTCGGAATGCGTGAAACGATGCGACGCGAATGACTGACCGATGTACGCTTCGATCGACGCGCAGACGGCGTTGATTAGCTCGACGGCGGAATGGAGGGCGTTGCGCGAACACGTCGACGCCATCGATAAGACGCACCTGCGCGATTTGATCGCCGACGCCGAGCGATGCGGTGACCTCGTCATCGAGACGGAGGGTTTGTACTGCGATTTCGCCCGACAACGCGTGACGGGAGAGACGATGAACAAGTTGTACGACTTGGCGCGCGCGGCGGGGGTGAAGGAGAAGATCAACGCCATGTTTAGCGGCGAGGCGATCAACTCGACGGAGAATCGCGCGGTGTTGCACGTCGCGACGCGAGCGCCGAGAGACAAGGTGATCAACGTGGATGGTAAAAACGTAGTTCCGGACGTGCACGACGTATTGGATAAGATTAAGGATTTCTCTGAGCGCGTGCGCAACGGTGAGTGGATCGGCGAGACGGGAAAGCCGCTCAAGGATGTCGTCGCCATCGGCATCGGCGGATCCTTCCTCGGCCCGCTCTTCGTGCACACGTCTCTGCGCACCAACCCGGAGGCGGCGGAGCAGGCGCGAGGTCGTCAACTGCGTTTCCTCGCCAACGTCGATCCCGTCGACGTCGCGCGTTCTTTGAATGGTTTAGACCCGGAAACCACTCTCGTGGTGGTGGTGTCCAAGACTTTTACGACGGCGGAGACCATGCTCAACGCGCGAACGGTGCGCGCGTGGATCAAGGCGTCCTTGGGCGAGGCCGCCGTGCAAAAGCACATGGTAGCCATCTCCACGAACCTCAAGCTCGTGGAAGAATTCGGCATCGATCCGGATAACGCGTTCGCGTTTTGGGATTGGGTCGGCGGTCGATACTCAGTGTGCAGCGCCGTCGGCATGTTGCCGTTGTCGTTGCAATACGGCTACGATACCATGGAACAATTCCTCAAGGGCGCGTGGTCGATGGATCAACACTTTGCCAACGCGCCGTTCGAAGAAAACTTGCCGTTGACGCTTGGTATGTTGTCGGTATGGAACGTCTCCTTCTTGGGATGCCCAGCGCGCGCCATCCTGCCGTACTGCCAAGCGCTCGCCAAGCTCGCGCCGCACATTCAGCAAGTCGCCATGGAGTCCAACGGTAAGGGCGTCGCCATCGACGGCACGCCGCTCGATTACGAGACGGGTGAGATTGACTTTGGTGAACCGGGCACGAACGGACAGCACTCGTTTTACCAGCTCATCCACCAAGGCCGCACCATTCCGTGCGATTTCATCGGCATCGTCAAGTCGCAACAGAGCGTCTACCTCAAGGGTGAGATCGTGTCTAACCACGATGAATTGATGTGCAACTTTTTCGCCCAAGCCGACGCGCTTGCCGTGGGTAAATCCGCCATCGAGCTCCGCGCCGAGTCCACGCCGGACGCGCTCATTCCGCACAAGACGTTCACCGGTAACCGTCCATCGTTATCCATCATGCTCCCCGAACTCAACGCTTACACCACCGGCCAACTCTTGGCGCTCTACGAACACCGCGTCGCGACACAAGGTTTCGTCTGGGGCATCAACTCATTCGATCAGTGGGGCGTCGAGCTCGGCAAGGTGCTCGCGTCTCGCGTGCGCACCTCCATGAACGCCAAGCGCACCAAGGGCGACACAATGACCCCGGCTGACGGTTTCAACCCATCTACCACCGCGCTCCTCAACCGCTACCTCGCCGGTAAGGCGGCTTTGATTTACCCAGAGCCCAAGGATGTGTTCCCGTGCGATTTGATTGACAGCGAGGAGTGCAGACCGCCGACTTCGTACGTGTAAAATCGTACGTCCTCGCGTCACCGCCGCCACGCATCGTCATCATGTAATTAATCTCTTCAACACGCTTCATTCAATCACTCAGCGCGTCCGTCAACGCATTCATGCCTCCATCAACGCATTCGCACGCTCGAGATCCCCGAAACGCTCTCGGTTCTCGTCCTCAGTCGTCGTCTTGATTTCGTACGAATTCGCCTCGACGCGATCGAGAGCGATTTTGATTGCCACTGATTACGACCGACGTTCGTTCGTGAGTGCGCGACGCGCCGAGACGCGCGAGCCAAATCGCGCATCCGGTGCGACCGCGTCGTCATGCGACTCGCGACGACGACGACGACGACGACGGCGACGACGCGACGGTGTCGAAGCGGGAATCATCATCAGCCTCGTCATCGCTCGGCCGGCGCGCGATCGCGTCGAGTCGTCGCGACGCGAGGCGCGTCCGTCGATGACGGGGAAAATATCGAAGTGAGAGGATTACCCGAGGATCCGTGCGATTCGTTCGTGTGTAAGAGCTCGCCGGCGGTGGAGAACACGCTGCGAACGTTGGCGCGGGACGCGGCGGCGGCAAGAGGGACGAATCGAGCCAAGACGCCATACGCGCCCGAGGTGACGTACGACGACGGGTGTCTACGATTTACGGGAAGCGAGAAGTATGCGAAGTATTGTTCGTACGTGGAGAACAATCTGCGCGACGTCGAGGCGAGGGTAACGTCGATATCTATGGCTGATGATTCGTTGGACGAGGCGACGCTGACGTGGGAGTTGGACGCGAGGAACGACATCGGACGCGTCGGGGTGGACGTGGAGGCGACGTATAAGATGAATCTCATCACGGGTAGAGTTTTGGAGCATCGTGAGCGGTGGGTGGTGAATCCGTCGAGAACGGAGGCGCAGGCCGGGCCGCTGCTCGAGTCAACGCGAAAAGCGCACGCATTGCCGCTCAACGCAATCGAAATGGGCGACGGAATACAAAAACAAATCAAAGAGTTTACGAAATCATTGTCACAGGGTGATGAAGACCAAGGGGATTACTACGCCGATCCGAACGATCCGATGAAGTTTTTTCAACAAGAGGACACGTCCAAGACGGATTTGCTGCAAATGGCGCTCGCGGCGAGCGTCATCTTTCTCGTCACCAAAGTTTTCGAGACGTTGAATCCGTAGTTTGGAGACGCGCGCGCGCGACGTTCACGTGAATTAATCGCGATGAAACGAATGCAATGAATCAATATTTACCAACGCTAAATAAACGCGCCTCGCCAGGCGAGAATTTTCCTCAATCGTCGTACTCTCCAGAGTCCCCGTAGAGTCCTCGTCTGTGCTCACCCTCCGCGCGAATGTGTCGCAAAGCCATGTCAGCCCTGGCGGACGCGGCCAATTTTGGGGCACCGTCGCGTCGACCCTTATTCTTACCCTTTTTCTTGCCTCGACGTTTCGCCGCGGTGGTGGCGGCGGCGTCTTCGCCTCGTGTCGAATCCGAATCCCCATCCACGTCGCTCGCGGGTTTCTTTCCGCGCGCGCGCGCCCAGAGTCGACCGCCCGTCGTGTGCTCCCATCCCGTGAGATCCGTCAAGCCGTACTCGACGAGAAATTCCTGAAAAAACGTCTCGACGTCGACGCGCTCGGGCTTTGGCACGTTCTTATTCCTACTCTTAAACTTTTGCTGAAAAAACGAACTCTGAATCAACGATTCTTTATCCGCCGCTCTCGACGTGTACTGAGCCACGCTCGCGAACGCCACGCAAAACGCCGCGAACGCGCTCAACACCAACCACGCCGAAAACTTGACGTCGTTTCTCGCCAACAGACTCCTCTTCCCAAACTTCGGCCTCGCGAATCTCGGCATGGACGCGATGATATCGTCGTATTCTTTCCTTCGCTCCTCGTCCAAGAGCACCTCCTTCGCCTCCGCGATCACCTCGAACGTCTCTCTCGCCGCGCGCGCCTCTCTCGCCGTCGCCGTCCGCTCCAACTTGTCGGGATGAAACTTCAACGCCAACTGCCTGTACCTCTTCGAGATGGTCGTCGCGTTCGCATCCTTGGTGACGTTCAACGCGCCGTAGAAATCCGTGCGCATGTATCGCACGTACTCGCTCATCGTCGTCTTCTCGTGTCGACGCTCGTGTCGCGAGTGGTGCGATCCAGCCTCACCGTGGTCGTACTCTTCAAACGCCGCGCCCACGCGTCCGAGGGCGACGAACGCGATCGCGAGGGCGACGAACGCGCGACAGAGACGGTTTCGCGTCATGCGTTCGCGCATGAGGTCGCGCGTCGAGACGCGCGTCGAGCACTGTCGCGCGCCCATCTCGGGTAGTGTGAAAGAAGTTATTTTCGCGGGTTCGAGCTATTCCATTCTATTGCAAAAATCTATCGTCTTCTCGACGGCGACGCGAAGTGATCGACATCGTTGGCGTCGTTCGTGCGTTGACCCTCCATCGACGCCTGGACGCCGTCCATCATGGCGTGAATGAAATCGCCGAGCTCGCCGTCCTCCTCGTCGAGGAGCGACTGCATCACCGAGTCGACGCACGCCTCGTCGATGACGGGAGCGTCCTCGTCTGCGGTGGCGATGTCGGAGGCCATGACGCGACCGCGACCGCCGATGGCGTTGACGATGACGTCCGCCATCTTGTGACGCGCGGCGTCGTTTTCGATGCGAGGGACGAAGAAGGGGCGAAGCGAGCCGAGCGGCGGCGCGGCGGCGTCCGCCGCCGACGCGGCGCCCACCGTGCCCAGCGCAACGGGCGTGCGTCTGGACGCGCTCGGTGGGGCGGACGGAACGAACGCGTCGGACGGAGCGTTCGTCGCCGTCGGACCTTGACCCGGAACGAATCGTCGAGGCGCGTTTCCGCCTCGCTTGCGTCTTGACGCCGCGTTTGCGTTTGCGTTCGCCGGCGAAGGTTTCCTTCGAACCGGCGTGTCTGGTAACACCTCTCGCTCGACGATATCCCCCGAATCGCTCTCACCACCACCATCTCTCTCCGACTCCACCTCTCGCGCCGTCTCGCGTCGTCCATTCGTCGTCGTCGCCGTCGTCGCTCGCTCGGCGCGCGCCCGCCTCGTCAACGTCTCATCGATCACCGCCTGCATCTTCCCCAAAACCCCCTCTGGATCCACCTCCGACCGCCGCTGCGACGCCTCCTTCATCTCCACGTACTCCTCGATCACGCTCGCCAGATCCTTCGTCCGCGTCGGCGGTCCCCCGCGCCCGAACGTTCCCAACAGACTGTGCGCATCTTTCAAAAACGCCCTCCTCGCACCCTCGAATCCGTGTCGACGAAGATAATTGTGCACCATGGCCGCGATCTCCGCGTGCGACACCCTTCGCCCTCCCTCCCTCACCCTTTTTCGAGTCGACATCGTCCCTCCCGAGTCCGTCGCGCGACGTTGACTGTCGAATGCGCATCCATCGCGCGAGGGGATAATCTCGCGCGCGCTCGGGACAGTTACGCCTCGCGTCGTCAGTCCACGACGCGCGGTACCTCTAGAAATGCGTCGAAGCGCGACGCGAACGTTCGCGCAGCTCACGCGCGCGTGCGTGGACGTCACCCCGCGTGCGCGCGGTGAATACACGACGATGACGACGAGACTGGGGACGATGACCGCGGTGCGATCGACATCCATCGCGCGTCGTGGTGCGCTCCCACTCGCGCGCGGTCGCGCGTCGGCGGCCGAGGGTGATGAACAAGACGTCGTCATCGTCGGTGGTGGGCCGGGAGGGTACGTGGCGGCGATCAAGGCGGCGCAGCTCGGGTTGAAGACGACGTGCGTCGAGGGTCGAGGCGCCCTGGGCGGGACGTGTCTCAACGTGGGGTGCATTCCGAGCAAAGCGCTGCTGAACGCGTCTCATAAGTACGAGGAGGCGAAACACGGAATGGCCAAACACGGAATCTCGTTCGGTGGGGAGGTGTCCATCGATGTGTCGCAGATGATGGCGCATAAAGGGAAAGCGGTCGCGGGCCTCACGAAGGGCATCGAGGGGTTGTTTAAAAAGAATAAGGTGACGTACGCCAAGGGGTGGGGGAAGCTCAAGAGCGCGAACGAGATCGAGTTGACGAAGGAGGATGGTACGGTTGAGACGATCAGAACGAAAAATGTGGTCTTGGCGACGGGATCTGTGCCGAGCGCGTTGCCGGGGGTGGAGGCGGATGAGGAAACCGTCGTCACGAGCACGGGGGCTCTGGATTTGAAAAAAGTACCGGAAACCATGGTCGTGATCGGTGGCGGCGTCATCGGACTCGAGCTCGGAAGCGTGTGGAGTCGTCTCGGCGCCAAAGTGACGGTGGTCGAGTTTGCGGATAAGATTTGCGGCGCAGGCATCGATGACGAGATTCGCACGACGTTTCAACGCTCCCTCAAAAAGCAAGGTTTCAACTTTAAGCTCTCCACCAAGGTCACCAAGGCGGTGAAGAAGCCCGAGGGTGGGGTGACTCTGACTCTCGAACCGTCCGCCGGCGGTGATCAGACGGAGATGGACGCCGACATCGTTCTCGTCGCCACCGGTCGTCGTCCGTTCACCGACGGTCTCGGTCTCGAAGACGTCGGCGTGGAGACCAACAAACTCGGTCAGGTGGTCATCGAACCCCACACGTTTAAGACTAACGTCCCGGGCGTGTTCGCCATCGGTGACATCGTCGAGGGTCCGATGCTCGCGCACAAGGCTGAGGAAGAGGGCGTCTCCGTCGTCGAACAAATCGCCGGTAAGAAGGGGCACGTCAATTACGAAACCATTCCCTCTGTCATTTACACCCATCCCGAGGTGGCGTGGGTGGGTAAAACCGAGGCGCAAGTAAAGGAGATGGGCATTGAATACATCGTTGGTAAGTTCCCTCTCGCCGCCAACTCGCGCGCGCGGGCCAACGACGACTCCGAGGGGGTCGTCAAGTTTGTCGCCGATAAAACGACGGGGAAAATTCTCGGCGCGCACATCGTCGCCGGCGGCGCGGGCGAGATTCTCTCCGAGTGCGTGCTCGCCATGGAATACGGCGCCACGGCCGAGGATATCGCGCGCACGTGTCACGCGCACCCCACCGTGTCCGAAGCGGTGAAAGAGGCCGCCATGGCGGCGACGCCCAACATGGGAAGCATTCACTTTTAAACGCGCATATCTTTTTAATTTACAAACCAATGAATGTCACTATGCTCAGATCCCGAACGCGTCCGTCTTTGCGCGTTGGATCTGAAATCCCGGAGAGACCCATGCGCCGCACGAACACTGAATCCCCGCCCAATCGAATGCGCCTATTTTCGTCGCGCACGCGGGACACGTGAGTTTGCCTCGCGTCTCGCCGCCGTCGCCGTCCTCGATCCCTTTCATCCAACTCAGAGGCGCGACGAACATGGACGAGCACGGTCGTCGCACATCATCGATCGCGCGCGCGGACTCTTTCCGTCGCTGTTTCCAACTGAACGCGTCGATGCCTTGACCGTGGTCGTGACGCAAGACGTGCGTCGAACGCGCCAATCGACGTCGACACTTTCGACACGACACCCATCCTCCTCCCTCGGGATCTTCCACCGCACCGGGCGCGCCGGGATCGCGCATCACGCTTGTGGACTCGAGGTACCCGCGCTCGTCGCGCTCTCGCGCGATTTTCGCCACGCTCCACAGTTTATACGCCTCGTTTGCCGTCGAGACGCGACAGCCCATCTGCGCCCACAATTCCAATTGCGATCTAAATCCATCGTTCGGCGCGCCTCCGAGCGCTTCCACCGCTGCCAACGCGTCATCAATGTTCACGTGTTCGAATCGCAACAGATACGCGGCGACGATGGCGCTCGAACGCGATTCACCGGCGTGACAGTGCACCGCCACCGCCGCCGTCTCCAAAGCCAACGCGTTCGAGATGAACGTCGTCGCTTCGGGCACCGCGCCCAAGAGATCCGCGAGGTCATCGTCCGGTAACGCGATCACCAACGTGTGCGCCTCGTCTATCCGACCCTGTCGCGCGTCGAAGCGTCAGTCTCGTCGTTAAACGCGCGCGTTCCCGAAAAGTGTCCCGAAAAGTATCCCGAGCGCATTCCTCGCGCGCGCGCACCTCGGTCGGATCCTCGGGCGGAGGCCATCCCAAAGAGACGACGTGCGTCACCCCTCGCGCGTCGCAAAGCGACGGTAGGTCGCGTTCACCGCAGAAGAAGAGTCTCGCGGGACACGCCGACATCGCCGAAGAATGCAGAAGTTGCGAGTTATTCGCGACGGTTTCGAGAAAAGCCGCGATGGATACATGGATGATTACAACAACGTGAGGAGGAAGTGTTTGAATTTTATCCTCGTCTCGACTCGAACTCTTGGAGCATTTTCGCGCGTTCGGACTCGATCGCGGCGTCCACGGCTTCGCGCTCGCGGCGTCTCGCCTCTAGCTCGCGGCGCTCCATCTCAAGAGCCGCCTCTTTCGCCGCGAATTTTTCATCCGCCAGACGTCGCACCTCCCGTGAGTGTTCGAGAAGTTTCATTCGACGTCTCTGCGCGTTCATCTGTTCGACGCGATCTCGTTCGGCGAGCTCGCGTTGGAGACGCTCGGAGAAGCGTTTCTTCTCCTCTTCCGTTCTCGCGCGTGCCTCTTCGCGTCGCTGAACTGCGAGCTCGTACTCCGCGCGTTGTTCCTCCCTGCGACGCGAAGCGAGCTCTCGATCACTCGCTTCCTTTTGTCGACACGCTTCCTCGTACTCCTCGAAGCGAAGACGCGCGATTAATTCGTTAAACGCATCCGCCTCTTCTCTCGCCGACGTCTGCGAAGATTCCACGGCCGCTCGCGCCATCGCGAGTTCCTCCTCTTTTCTTCGTCGCGCCTCCTCTTTCGTCGCCTCTCGCGCGCGTATCTCCTCTTCGTGTCTCGCTATGTCCGCCTCGATCGCCGCATTCTCCTCGGCCTCAGCCTCTTTTCGTCGCCTACACTCCGCTGCGTTGGCCTCGGCGTCGAGCCGACTCCGCACGCGCTGTCGTTCCGCTTCTCGTCGCTCCTCGTCGTCTTCTTCTTCGATCCTCTTCACGTACCGCGCCATCATCCGTCGTTCCTCCTCTTTCTCCATCGTTCTCCTCGCCATGAGCGCCGCCTTCTCTCTCACGCACGCGTCCAGCGCCTCTCTCTGCTCGCGCGCGAGTCTCTCCTTTGCGCGTCTCTCCTCGTACTCTCGCGCCTCCACGCTCAGTCTCTCCCGCTCCATCTCCGCGTCCAACCCGCGCTCACGCTCGCGCTCCAACTTTTCCATCAACTTCTTCTCCTCTATCTGCGTCATTCGCGCCGCGTTCGTCTCCAACGCCGCCAATCGACGCGCCAACGCTCTGAGCTCGTCGCTCTCCCTCGCGCGTTCCCGCGTCGACAGCTCGCGAGCTCTCGCCCTCGCCTCGACGTCCTCGCGCCTCGACGCCTCGCTCGCGTCTCGCCCGCGGTTGAGCATCACCTCCCGAGTCTCCCTCGCGCGTCTCCCTCGCTCCCGCGCCTCCGCGTCGTCGTCGCGCGTCGCGCCCACTCGCGAATCGTCGCGCGCAGAGGCGCATTTAAATTCATCGTCGATTCGTTCGAGTCTTTTCGCGAGCGCGGCGTCGCGCGCGTTCGCCGCGAGCGCGACGAGCGTCTCTCGATTCGACGCGTCTCTCCGTCGAGCGGCGTCGAGCCTGGCGTCGTGCTCGCGCTCGAGCCAGCGCATCGCGCGCGACGCGCTCTCGCGACTGAAAATAGTTTTCGCGCGCTCGGTCAACGCCCATCGTTGTTACGCCGCGTCGAGACGTCGCGCGCGCGCGACGGGCGAACGTCGTGATTCTACTACGGCACTGTTACAATGTGAGCTCTCTCGCGCGGAATTCCGCGCGCGCGTCGAGACGCCGCGCGTCGACATCGTCGTCGAGTGACCCTACCCGCGCGCGCGATCGCATCGCGCTCTCGCGCTCGCTCTCGCGCTCTCTCGCGCGTCGTCGCCGATGCGGAGACGCGAAGACGCCGGCGCGCTCAGTGCGCGCCCTTATCGCCCCCTCCCTTGGCGCGCGCGCGCGCCTTGTCGACGGCGACGTACGCCGCGAAGGCGCCCGCGCCGAGGAAGAACCCGGGGAGCGCGCGCGGCCACGGCTTATTCAGCAGCGGGTGCGCCCGCCACGAGTCCGCGTGCGCGAACGGATTCGTGCTCGTCATCTCGGTCGCGTTCGTCGCTCGCTCGCGTCGTCCGCACTCGACGCGCGCGTCCGAGAGTGCGGCGTCGCGCGGGCGCGTCGATTGGGCGACGTGGGCGCGACGCGCGCGCGCGAGAGCATGGCGCGCCCGACCGACGGCGGTCTCTCGCTCGCCGCGGAGGAGGCGTTCCGGGCGTGCGCGCTGGACGATGTGCGCGCGCTCGAGGCGCTGTTGCGCGAGAAGCGCGTGCCGTGCACCATCGCGGACGACAAGGGGAACACGCTCTTGCATTTGAGCTGCGCGAGCGACGCGCTGTCGTGCGCGAAAGAGGTGGTCAAGGCGTGCGTCTTCGCGCAGCATCCGCCGGAGAGGGCGTATTTGACCCTCTTGAACGCCGCGGGCGAGCGCGCGTTGGACGTGGCGCGCGCGTGCGAGAGCGAGAGGTGCGCCGAGTGGTTGGGACGAATGACTGGAGACGAGACGCGCGCGACGGGGACGACGCGAGCGGGCGCGGAGAAGACGTCGACTCGACGTCAAGGGCGGGTGAGAACGAGCGAGCGCGATGTTGAGGACGTCGCACTGCGGAAAACGAGGGAATCTCTCGTGAGATCGCTGTCGGAGGCTTTGAACATCGAGAGCGGCGAGGACGCCGACGCAAACGTCGGCGCGCGAGATGTCTTGCGAGAGGTGCTGTCGCTCGTGAACGAGCGCGAGACGCTGCGAGAGGAGTTGGAGGAGACGAAGATAAAATATCGAGAGATGCGGTCGCGGGTGCAGGAGGAGCGGAAATCCGTCGTGGACGCGTTGGGATTGGCGGAGAAGCGCGCGAAGGAGATGATTGACGAACGACGCGACGAGGAGGCGGAGAAGAATGCGTTGCGAGACGCGCTTCGAGCGACGAGTGACGAGTTTGAGAGAGGACGTGCCGCCGGATGGGCCGCGGCGCTGCGATTGCCGTCGCGAGAGTACGTCCGGGCGCAGATGAAACTCGAAAAGGAAGCCTCGGACGGCGCTGGATCCTCGAGCGCGGCGGCGAGCGCGACGGGGGCGGACGCGACGGCGGCGGCGTTCTCAGAGATTTCGTTGGACGAGAAAGACGTCGAGAATTCGTCGCTCACCGAGCGCGTGAGTAACGTGTTCAAGGAAGCGTTCGTCGGCGTGAAGAAGCGCGTGGACCAACTCGAGAAGCTCAACAGGACGCCGTGACGCGACGGAACATTAGACACGCGCGCACGGTAGTAAATTTGTAATTTAGCGCGAACCACGCTGTAATATCACAACTTGTATCCGCTATGACTCGGCGGCGGATGGAGCGCTCCAACACCGCACCATCTTGTCGTAAAAGCTACACGTCACCAAGACTTCCTTCTCGTCATTCACACGCATCCAATCCGCGCCGTACACGATCGAGCCGTGTTCGGCGTACGTGTAATCCAGACGCAACGCGTTGTCGTTCGCGTCGACGAGCGCGGCACCTCCGCCCATGGCGGCGCACGCGAGCGCGCGTCTCGTCGGATGCCATCGACATCGCCACACGCCGCCGCCGACGTTGAGTTCGCTCACGGGCGATTTCAGCGCTCGCACGTCCCACAGACGCACGTGATCGTCGTAAGAACCCGTGGCAACGATGGTGTCGTCGTGTGGCGAGGGGGAGACGCACGTCACTCCCGCGCCGTGCGTCTTTCGATTGACCACGGTCGCCCTCGACGCGGCTCTTAAATCCCAAACCTTGAACGCGCAATCGTCCGCGCCCGTGTACAAAACGTCCGCGCGCGCGAGATCGAACGCCACCGCCCACATCTCTAAATCGTGCGCGCCCTCGATCGCGTCCACGACCTCGACTGAGGACGTTTCCTCTCTGACGACGCGAAAACTTCCATCTGCCGCGCTCACCGCGAGCGTGCCGTCCGCTCGCCAATCCAAGCACGTCGCCATTCCCAAACCTCCCCCACCGCAGTGCACCTTATCGAGCGCGTGAAACGTGATCCCACGCGCGTTCGCACCGCCTCCTTCCCCGTACGTTTCCTCCGCCCGCGCCAGCGTCAAAAACCCGTCGGCGTCGACGAACGCGCATCGCTCGTCGTCGCCCTCCCTCGCGCTCCATCGCGCCTCGAACACCGCCCCGATCGACGACCCACTCGCGTCTCCATCGAACGCACCGAGTTCTCGAATCATCACCTCTCCCGTACCCTCATCGACGTCGACGCCGAACGCGCGCGCGCCGCCCGCGCGTCTGCCCTCGCTCGCCTCGTGTTCGTACTCCGTCACCAACGCCACGCCCGCCGTCGACGACCCCCCTCCCACCGCTCGTCGCGCGCACTCCACCCCGCACGCCCCTCGCGGCGTCCACACCGTCCCGTGCGTGGTCACCATCGTCTCCACGACTCGTCCTTCGTTCGATCCACCTCGAGTTCGATCCTCGCCTCGTCGCGCGCCCGTTCGTCGTCTTCTCACGCGTTCGCCTCCTCCGACGCCCCGAGCGCGAACTGTAAGACGTACGTGGAGACTCGAATCGCCCCGCACCACGCGAGAAGGTACGCGGCGTGTCGTCTGAGCTCGTCGTTCGACGCCATGATCGATCGGGGGCGAAATGACGTCCCCGTGGGGACGCGAACGCGCTTTTTCCCTCGTCGACGGGGACGCGCGACTGGGCGACGCTCGACGACCGGCGATCGAACGAGCGAGAGGGAAACGACGGAAGATCGATCGACGCGTCGATCGCGCGCGCGAGAGACGGTGAGAGAGACGCGCGCGCGACGTGGGGACGCGACGACGGTTCGTATCGAACGAGCCGGTGGGTCGGCGCTCGAGCGTAAAAATAGATCGTCGCGACGGAGGGTGATGTCGACGGTGGACGCGGGCGAGGGACGACGCGGAAGAAAACAGGCGTCGTACATGAAACCTCTGTCGCGCGCGCGCGGTGAGCGGAGCGGTGGGGGACGGGAGATGAGCGGGGACGGGGAGGGTGGACCCTCGGCGCGAAGCCGGCGGCGAGACGACGGACCGAGGACGTCGAGGGTGAGTTTCGTGCGAAGGCGGGATTCCGCGCCCGTGCATCCGTCGGGAGAAGACGCGAGCGATGATGCGAGCGATGGTTCGCGCGGTGGTGAGGGGTGGAGGAGCGCGAGTGAGGGTGAGATGCGGACGCCGTCGGCGCCGCCGCGTCCGAGCAGCGAGGAGTCTGGGCGCGCGCGGCGCGAGACGAGGGGTGTCATGGATCGCGTCGCGCCTCTGCCACCGTGGGCCGACGCGCGTGCGAGACGTGCGTTTACGCTGCGCGCGCTGCCGAACGATGGCACGCACGTGCGGTGTCACGTCTTGCGAAAACCGGGTCCGTTTGGCGCGTTTCCGACGTACGTGCTGTATTTAGACGGACGCGAGACGACGGTTGCGACTCTGGAGGATGCCGTACCGATTCTCGTGGCGAGAAAGCGTAAAAAAGCAAAGTGTACGCATTACTTGATCGGAGACGACGGCGCGGAGCGGTCGCTCAACGAAACGCACGCGAGTTACGTCGGTAAACTCAAGGCGAATTTCATCGGGACGCGTTTCAAACTCTTAGACTCCGGCGCTCGACCGCGCGCGTGGGGGCTTCCGCGTCACCTGGGCGACGATTCGGACGACGAAGAAGAAATTCCTCAGCGTCGCGCGTTGGCGGAGATTCGCTACGCCGTGAACGTGCTCGGCGCCGGCGGTCCGCGTTCGCTCGCGGTGTCGCTCTTCGATTCCGAGCGTTCCGCACCCGACGACGTACCGACCGTCTCGCACGAGCTCGAGAGCGCGCGTCCGGCGTGGAACGCGTCGTGTCGAGCGTACGTGTTGAATTTTAACGGTCACGTCACGCGTCCGAGTGTGAAGAATTTCCAGTTGGTTTGCGCGGCGGCGCAAGATGACGCCGACGTCTCCGGGGACGACGCCAGTCACCCGCGCGTGTTCGCGCAGTTCGGACGCGTCGATGACAACCTCTTCACGCTAGACTTTGCGCACCCACTGGGCCCGCTCACGGCGTTCGCCGCGTGTCTCAGCGCGTTTGAATCGAAGTTTGCTCGAGAGTGATGTCCCAATCGGGCGTTCCATTCAATCGCGCGCGCCCACCGCTGGACGTCGAGGGCGTGCGCAGCGCGAGCGAGGCGTGCGCGGCGACGTCTTCGGTGTCGTTTACCGGCGGCGCGCGCGTCGGACCGTCGACGATCAAAGGCGCGGGGTACGGTTTGTTTGCGCGGAGTCAGTTGGCTCGCGGCGAGCTCGTCGTCGGCGCGAGTTACTCTGGCGACGTGCTCAGTCTCGCGGACGCGCTGAAACTTGGAGACGATGACAAAGAATACGTCATGGCGATGCATTTCAACGTGCACGTCGACGCGAAGAGACATTACGGGTATCTGGGAAGATACGTGAACGACTCAGAAGGAACGGCTTTTCAAAGAAACGTAAAGTTTGAAAAGAACGTCGTCGAGCGAAGGGCGACGCTACGGGCGCTTCGAGACATCGACGCGGGCGAAGAGTTATTTGCCGAGTACGGACGAGGTTACTGGCGACGCGCTCGCAATGTAAAATAAATGAATCTCAATAAAAACAATGCTCATCCGGCGGTGATGACGACGTCGTCGGGCTTGGGCTTATTCTCTTTTTCTTCCTCCTCCTGCGCCTGCGCCTTCCACATCGCGGCGTACATGCCAACCTTTTCGCCACGACTCGTTCCGTCGAGTAACTCGGCGTGCGTGCCCTCCTCGACGATTTTACCCTGTTCCATCACGATGATTCGGTCGCACGAGCGAACGGTGGAAAGGCGATGGGCGACGAAGACCGCGGTGCGACCTCTGGCGACGTCCTCGAGACTCTCGAGGATGCCTTGCTCCGTCGCCGTGTCCAACGCGCTTGTCGCCTCGTCTGCCACCAACATGCGCGGCTCGCGGAGAAACGCACGTGCGATGGCGACGCGTTGTTTCTCGCCGCCGCTCAGTTTGACGCCGCGTTCTCCAACCATGGTGCCTAAACCCTTCGGCATTTGTTCCACGGTCTTGTCCAATCGCGCGCGGCTCGCGGCGAGGGCAACCTCTTCATCGCTCGCCGCCGGTCGGCCATACCGAATGTTGTGGTCGAGCGTGTCGTTGAACAAGACGGTGTCTTGCGGAACGACGGCGACGGAGTCTCGAAGAGAATCGAGTCGTAAATCACGAACGTCGTGCCCGTCGATGGAAATCTTCCCGCTCGTCACGTCGTACACGCGCAGAATGAGTCTCAGCAAAGTGCTCTTCCCCGAACCGCTCGGACCGACGATGCCGACGGATTCTCCCGGTTTCAATTTCAATGACACACCCTTGAGCACGTCGCGACCTTTGCCGTACCTAAAGGTGACATCATCGAGCTCTAGTTCCGCACCGCCCACTTTCGCGGGCAAGTCGACGTCACCGTCCGGAATCTTCGTCTCCGTCGCCATGATGTCGAACATCGCCTCCATGTCCACGAGCGACTGTCGCAATTCGCGATAGAAGAATCCCAAAAATTGAAGCGGCGCCCAGAGTTGAAGCAACAAACCGTTCGCCATGACTAAGTCACCCACGCGCGAAACCAATCCACCGGTCGGATCCGCGTTCCACACCCCCAACGCCGCGCACGACAGTATGGTGGTCATTCCTCCCGCCAAAATCACCGCCTGGCCGGCGTTCAAAAGACTCGACGCTCGCTCGCTTCCGAGCGCCGCTTCGTGATATCCGCGCAAGAGTTTATCGTACTGTCGACTCTCGAGATCGATGTTACCGAAAAATGTGACCGTTTCGTAATTCAACAGCGCGTCGACCGCCTTACCCGTCGATAATCCGTCCATGTGATTGGCCAACTTTCTCTTTTCAGCGCTCACGCCCGTCATGTGCATCGTCCACCACACATACGCCACAAACGTCGTCAAAACAATGACGACGAAATGCCACGAGAACGCGTGCCAGAGCAATCCACACACGAGGGCGAGCTCGATCGCGGTCGGAAGGAACGTGAACACGACGGCGCGAAACACCATGCTCACCGACCGCGTGCCTCGATCGATGATTCTCTGCAACGCCCCCGTTCGTCGCTCGAGGTGAAAACTCAAATCTAAACTCAACACGTGATTAAACACTTCGAGCGCCACTCGTCTTCCGCTCGCCTGCGCCACAGGAGTGAAAAACACTGTCCGCAGTTCCGTCGCGACGCCGCTCATCGCCTTGAGCGCTCCGCTCGCCACCAACGCCATCGCCGCCGCGCGCGCCGCCTCTGCCGCCATCGCCCCACTCGCCGCCGCCGCCGTCGTGCAGTGATCGACCGCCACCTTGAACAATATCGGCACCGCTAATCCAAAACTCTTCTGTATCATCAAGAACGTCAACGCCGCCGCCAAACGCCACGCCGTGCCCCTTCGCGAGAGCGACACGGCGAACAAATACGGCAACACGTCGGTGAGATTACTCGTGCGCGGCGGCGGAGGTATCTTCCCGTCCAGACTCGTATCACCGGCTTTAAAATACGCGTTCTCGCTCTCTTCGTCCTCGCTCGCCTTCGTCGTCGCGATCGTCGCCGCCGCTCTCGCCGTCGTCGTCCCGGATAAGGACGCGCGTCCCAGCCACTCTCTCGCCTTCACCGTCGTCGTCGTCGACCACCGCGCGCGAGACGCGACGACCGAACGACCGCGCGCGACGAGACCGATCACCGCGCGTCCTCGCTCGCCGTCTCCCACTCGCGTCGCCCTCGCGCTCCTCCCGCTTCCGCGCCCCCTCCGTGACGTGGCGAACGCGCTCGACCGTCCCCGAACCACCGCGCGCGACGTCGCGCCCGCGCGCGGCGTCGCGCGCGCGGGCATCATCCCTCGCATTCACCCGCGTCTCCTCCCGCCGCGTCTCCTCGCGCCGCGCTCGTCGTCCACCTCCGTCGTCGTGTCACGCGCGCGCGGGCGCCCACGCCGAGCTCGAGCGTCATTCCCACGCGCGCGGCGCTCTCTCGCGCGCCTCGGTCCATCACCGCGCCTCCGCGCGCGCGAATCGACGACACAACTCCTCGCGCGCGCGCCCGCGCCTCCGCGCGCGTCGGCATCGCGCGCGCGCGCTCGCGCGAACCCGTTCCCGCGCGAGTCGTTACCGGGACAAATTCCCACGCGTCACGCGCGCGCGCGCGCCGTCGCGTCGACATGCGCTCGACGCTCGCGAGAACGTTCGCCGCGGCGTCCGCGCCGTCGTCCACGCGCGGGTGCGCGCAGACGACGGCGTCGTGGACGACGAGGCAGGTCACGAGGCGACGATGCGATGGGGAACAAACCTGGAGGCGAGAGGTCGCGTCGTCGGCGGCGCGAAGGGAAACTCTCGCGGGAGCGTGGCCGACGGTGGGACCGGACGCGAGAGGGACGCACGCGCGCGGAGGGACGATTTCAGGGCGAATTCACGCGTCGACGTCGACGTCGAGGACGCGCGCGGTGAGCGCGGTGAGCGCGACGACGCCGCGGGGAGCGAGACGCGGGCGAGGCGCGAGGACGATGACGGAGGCGCGGACGCACGTGTCGAATCTCAACGCCGCGGCGTCGGCTGAGTTGAAGCATTGGTCGACGACGAATGAGGCGGAGAGGAACGATCGAGCGGCGACCAAGGTGTTCTGTAATCGTAGTTTGAATATGAAGCGGATAGACGCCATCGGGTTCGACATGGACTACACCTTGGCCATGTACAAGCCGGAGACGTTCGAGATGATGTCGTACAACGAGACGGTGAAAAAGCTCGTGGGCGAGTACGGGTACCCGCGAGCGTTGATGGAGAAATTTGAGTTCGATCCCAACTACATGGTGCGAGGATTGATCGTGGATAAGAGGCGAGGGAATATTTTAAAGATGGATCGACACAATTACGTCAAGGTGGCGTTTCACGGATTTACGGCTTTGGACACGGAGGAGCGATTGGCGACGTATTGCGAGACGAGTAAGCGACAAAGTTTTGATGGACCGGAATTTAACGCGCTCGACACGCTGTTTTCCATGGGTGAGGCGTACTTGTTCTCGCAGCTCGTCGAGGCGAAGGATTCGGGCGAGCACGCCGCGTTCTTCGAGAGAAAATCCTTCATACAAATTTTCGACGAGATTCGGGCGTCGGTAGATCTGTGTCATCGTGACGGAAGCTTGAAACACGCCGTCGCGGCGGATCCTGGAAATTTTATCAGCAAAGACGACGGTCTCGTGCCTTTACTCAAAGCCATGCGCGCGAGCGGCAAACAAGTGTTTCTGCTCACGAATTCGTTGTGGGATTACACCAACGTCGTGATGAATTATCTCGTCGACGACAACGTCGGCGACGCCAAGACTTTGGAATGGCTCGGTCTGTTCGACGTCGTTATCACCGGTTCGGCGAAACCGGGCTTCTTCGCCAACGATTCGGCGACCATTTTTGAAGTGGACACGGCGACGGGACTGTTGCACAACACGGATAACGGCGCACCGTTGACCCCCATAGGCAGTGTGTCCGACGTCACGCACAAGCGCGCGCTCGCGAGTGGATTGCGCGCGACCGGTAAAGGTCCGGCCAAGGTGTACCAGGGAGGTTCGTACACGCATCTTCACGCCATGCTCGGCATCGAGGTCGGTTCGAGGTTGCTCTACGTCGGCGATCACATTTACGGCGATATTTTACGCGCCAAGAAAGAAATCGACTGGCGCACGATGCTCGTTGTTCCCGAGCTCGCGCACGAGATCGAGTGTCTCGAGAGACACAGAGAGAAACCGCACGCCCTGCGAAGTCTGCGCACGGTACGAGACGCGTTGGACGACCAGGTGGCGCGCCACGCCTGGCTCGCCGCGAATGCCAACGATTCCTCCTCCAACGAGGAAGAGCTCGAACGCGCGAGACAGTTGTCCGCCACCGCGCGCACGGCGCACCGAGAGGGCATGCGCGAGTACCACCGCGGGTTTCACTACGTCTGGGGACAACTCATGAAGGCGGGTTCGCAAAATTCACGCTTCGCGTTTCAAGTCGAGCGATACGCGTGTCTGTACACGTCTCACGTGAGAAATCTGTGGGGCTACAGTCCCGAGAAGGTGTTCAGAGCGCCCGCGGATTTCTCTCCGCACGATCTCGACACGGATTACGATTTCCACGATTTCAACGCCGCCGTGCTCGACGATCCGTCCGCCCTTTCGATGGACGGAGAGGGTACCGCCTGAGCAAGACCTCGGGGTAATCACCAATAGGTACCACACGCGCATGTGTCTCCGCGCCTGTTCGTCGCGGCGATTGTAAAAGTTTCAAATATATATTACATCGAGCGTTTCGAAGGCAGTCTGACCACCATGACGCGATCGTCCTCGTCCTCGTCGAGATCTTCGTCGCCGCTCGCGATGGCTGTCGTGAGACACGCGTCCATCTTTTCAATCAACTCGGCGCCGACGCGACACGCCAACAAACGCATCGCGATGGCGGTTCCTCGATCTAAATTCTCCCTTCCGACGCCAAACTCCCCACACATCATCCCGTCTCGATCGACACCGACGCTCATCGACGCCTCGCCGCACTCTTCCTCCTCATCCGTCGCGTCGATGACGCCGTGTCGACCAATCTTTGTCGTCGTCACCACCACGCCGCATCGAGACACGTCGACGCGCGAACACTCATCCGGGTCATCATCAATCTCCAATTCCCCACCCTCACCGTCCGAACCGACCCCCGCGATAGTCACCTTTGGAATCTTCGCGTCCGCGAGCGCCGCGCGCACCGCCACGCTCAGCGCGTCCAACATCGATCCTCGGTCGCACGCGCACGTGACGTCCACCGCCAGCGTCCAACACGCCTTCCCCGGACGCACGCACAGCGCCTTCAGATCCAATCCACCCGACCCAGACGCGCTCGGCACACCATCCTCCCCATCCTCCTCCTCGTATCCATCCCTCGCGCGCGCCTCGCGCCCTAAAAGCACGGATTCCAACATTCTCGCGTACCGCAGGCTCAGGTTTTCCGCCGCCTCGCGCGCGTGCCTCCCCGTTCGCCCTCGTCCTCCCTCCCCCCCGATCGCGCTCGCGTCCACCCGCACGACGACTCGTCCCTCATCCGGGGCTTCCCTCGACGGCGTCGTCACGTCCGCGCGCACCGCGCACACGCACCGCGTCGCGCTCGCCCCGTGTCCCAGCGCCACCGCCGCGCTCCCAGCCGCCGACGGCACCGCGTTCAGCGCCAGCGCGAACGCGCGGTGGTCGGCCCGCGCGCGACCATCCGCGCGGTGGTTTTGCGCGCATCCATCCGCGACGTACGCGCGCTCGGCCGCGGAGATCACCATCGGTCTCCGGTCGCGCGCGCGCGTCTGCCGTGGATTCATTTTCATTCATTCATTTCATTGCGCGCATCGAATCGTGTCCGCATTCGCCGACGGACGCGCGGTCGACGACGTCTGTCTTCCTCTCGCGCGCCGGCGAAAGGGCGCGCGACGCGCGAAGGGCGTGACGCACGCCGCGCGGTGACGAGATCGATACCCGGACGACGCGAGAGATGTTCATGCATCGACCGCCGGTGAAGGATCGCACGCAGGAATTCACCGCCGTGGTGGAACGCGTGCGAAAGACGGCGAGCGTGACGCGGGAAACGAACGGCGCGTCCGCGTCGGACGCGTCGACGACGCGCGGGGGGGCGAGGGATGATCGCGCGGGGGATGGGAACGCGAGCGATTTCGCAAAGGTGCGATCGTTTATTTGAAGAAATGAATGAATGAATGAATGAATCGAATGAAACGACGATGATGATGAGGACGACGCGCGAGACTGACGAACGAATCGATCGCGTGCAGATGGCGTCGGCGATCGGACACGGTATTCATCGCACGTCGCTGAAGCTGGAGCGACTGAACCAGTTGGCCAAGGCGAGCTCGCTGTACGACGACAAGTCTCGGGAGATTGCGGAGACGTCCGCGGTGATAAAATTGGACATTCAGGCGCTGAATGAATCCATCGTTGAGTTGCAGAGCGCGGCGGCGAGGACGAGGGAGCGCGGGGAGACGAATAAATCGGTGAACGATCACAGCGGGACGGTGGTGGATACGCTGAAAAATCGTTTGGCGACGGCGACGAAGACGTTTAAGGAGACGCTGACGACGAGACAGGCGAACATGAAGGCTGGGGAGGAGCGTCGAGCGATGTTTGGCGCGAGCGCGGGTCCGAGCGCGAGCGATCCGTCTTTGGGTTATCTCGGCGACGACGCGTTTTCTCGCGCGATGCGCTCGGCGCCGGGAGGATTCGGCAACCTGCAGAGCGGCGGTATCGGCGGTTCGGCGCACGATTTCGTCCCGCGTCCGGGCGCGCCGGGTCAGGGCATGGACGGTCCGATGCAAACGCAGGGGCAGATGCAGCTGTACAACCAAAACAGCGCGTACATGGATTCTCGGCAGGAGGCTTTGCAAAACGTCGAGCGCACCATCACCGAACTCGGAGGCATCTTCCAGCAGCTCGCCACCATGGTGAGCGAACAGGGTGAACTCGCCATTCGCATCGATGAAAACGTCGACGATACGCTCGCCAACGTCGACAACGCCCAGACGCAGCTGTTGAAGTATCTCAACAGCGTCTCGAGCAACCGCTGGCTCATCATGAAGATTTTTGCCGTGCTCATATCATTCTTCAGCTTCTTCATCATCTTCGTCGCGTGAATCCGCCTCGCGCGCGGTCGTTCGCGCGCGCATTCCAACGTGTAATGTGACGACCACGCTCATTAGTTTACCCATTCGTCGGTGTCGCCGTCATTTCCATTTCCATTTCCGACCGGCGTCCTCAGACTCGGCCTCGCCATGCGCGACGACGAAGACGTCCCACCCATCGTCACCGCGCGCGCGCGGCGCATCGACGACGTTACGTGCGTCGTCATAACCTCCGCGTCACCGTCCTCGCCCGCGCGCGTGGACGTCATCGTGCGCGAACCGAACGGGACGACGCACGTCGGGACGCTGGATTTTAACGACGACGCCCCGTTCGAGGGCTTCGAAGCGTTCGCGCGCGCGGCGCTGGGTGCGTCTCGCGAGGACGACGACGGTGACGATGATGACGCGTTCGTGTTCGCATTCGAGCGCGACATGGGGGAGAAGGACGAGATCGAGCTCGTGTTCAGACGTCGAGAGGATGTCCTGGTCGCCGGCGCCGGCGAGCGCTCGGGACGCGAAGACGGGAACGGGAACGGGAACGGAAGCGCGTCGATGGGATTCGACGACGTACCGACGGGCGTGGTGATTTTAAAACGTGAGCGCGAGGCGGTGGACCGAACGTTGGCGCTGGCGAGGGCGTTGGAGGCGAGCGAGGCGAGACGACGGCGAGAGCGGGCGACGAGCGCGAGAGCGACGCGCGCGTGCGAAGACGCCAACGAGACGAATGAAAAGATGTCACAAGCGATGGATGAGATGAAAGAGGATCTGGCGAGACGGTTCATCGCGATGATGAATGCGAAAAAGGCGGAGATGGTGCGTCTGAGGGATGGTTTGGATGCGGCGGAGATGGAATTGGAGGAGACGAGACTGAAATTGGCGAGATGCGTAGAGACGGGCGCGGTCAGCGACGACGCGGGATCGCTCGGCGTAGACGTCGATGACGATTTCGACGACGGTAGCATCGACGGGGACGAGTACACGACGGACGAAGACATCGATCCGACGCAAAAGGGTGGACGCATATCGTTGCGTAAAAAATTTGGAAAATCGCAGTCGCAATCCGCTCGACCGAGTCAACCGTCGCAACGACCGTCCCAGGCGTCCAGATCGCAACGCGCGTCGGCGCACGACGCGGACGTACCACCGTCCCAAACCACCAAACGTTCCAAGCGCGCCGCGAAGAGCAAGAGTTTCCTCGCCGACACCCTCGCGCTCCTCGACGCCTAGTGACGACGCGACCATTCTCGCGTTTCGAAATGTATTACTGTACGATGTGCGCTCAATTCTTCTTACAACAACCCGTTCGCCTCCATGTACTTGTGCACCGACCCGTGATCATCCTCCACCAACGTTCCATTCTTCCAACACCCGGTCGCCTCCCCGATCGCCTTATTCTTCGCGTACTCGGCGTCCACCTCCGTCTTGTCCCCGCGCCACCCCTTGGGATACCTCGCCAACGATTGCGTCCCCATCATCCTCGAAGCCTTGACGCGCAGACTCAGCGCGTCCCACTCGGGCAATAACTTCTCCCGCATCTTCCCCCACTCCCCGACGCCGTGCGTCGCCAATCCCTCGTACAGTTTCGCGCGCTCGACGTCGCCCCATTTCCGACTCGCGCGCTCAAAGACAACTTTTTTGGGCTTGAAAAACGCTTGATCGATCGAGCCGTCGTCGTGAATGGCGTCTTTACGGGTGACGACGAGACGCATGGCGTTCGCCCACGCCACTCGCGGGTCCTCGGCGGGCGCGTTCGTCGTCGTCGTCGTCGTCGTCATCGCGGGACGCGGTGCGGCGACAGGTGCGGATGACGATTTTGAAAATCGTCGCGGGGCGCGCGCCTAAACCCTAAACCCTAACCTAGGCTGTAATTAACAACCAGACGCGACGACCGACCGCGCCGACGGAAGAGCGCGGCGCGACGCGAGCGCCGACGTCGACGGGCGCGCGATCGGCGTCCGCGCGAACCTGTGTGAGGTGTCTCGACCGGGTGGTGGCCTTTGTATCCATCGCGCGTCGTCGTCTTCGCCGACACGAATCGGCCGCCGACGTCAGACGTCATGTCGAAGAAGAATAACAGAAAGACGGCGGCGAGGCGGATCGAGGAGGCGAAGCGCGTCGAGCGCGAGGCGCTCAGGAAGAAGGAAGAGCGTCGATTGAAGCGCATGGCGGAGATGGAGGCGGCGGGAGGCGCGATGGTTGTCGATGGCGGGTCGGGGAAAAAGCGCGCGGCGACGGCGACGGCGAAAAACGTGCGCGTGGCGCAGTCGTTGCGCGCGACGGGAGGGGTGACGAAGAAGCGCGAGGGAAAGAATACGCATAAACTGGTGCGTGGGGTGAAGATTGGTGGGGCGAAACTTCGAAAGAATAGCGTGGTGAAGGGAATTAAGATTGTCGACGCGACGACGAAGCAGATGGCCATCGAACGCATCGCCGAGGAAACCGGCCAAGTCGTGACCACGTCGATGTACGATTAGGAGACTTGCGCTGTATCAGGTATCGCTAGAATTCGTTCTAATAAATCGTTAGACTTTTTTTTTCTATGTCTGTGATCCTGTGATCCTATGCGCCGCTCGCGCGCTTCCCCTCGTCGCCGTTCGTCGGTTTTCGGCATCGCATGACGAAGAGCTCCTCCTCGTCCGCTCGACACCGACTGTACAGCTCCGCCGTCAACCCCTCGCGACGCATGATCTCCATCACCTCCTCTGGTTTATTCTGCGTCAACAGTATGCACAAAAACATCCCTCCCGGCGCCAGAGCGTCCGCCACGCGCGGTAACAGTCGGTCGAGCACCTCGCGCCCGTCCGCGCCGCCCGCCCACGACGCCTCGATCCCGCCTCCACCCACCTCCTCGCTCGGTGTGACCACGTACGGTGGATTGAAAAGCAACACATCGCACCCACCGTTCGCCGCGATGGCCTCCTCGTGCGGCGTCAACAGATCCCCGCGCGCCGTCGCGCACGCCTCCTCGTCCACCCCGTGCGCCGCGCACGTCTCCCGACACGCCTCCACCGCCGACGGATTCACGTCCGACGCCCGCGTGCGCGTCCACCCTCCACACCCGTGTTTCACCGCCAACAGTGCGCACGAACACGCGACGTACCCGCTCCCCGTACCGATCTCCACGCACAGTCTCGGTCGAGCGGTCGCCAGTTCATCGCGCCAAATCTCCGCCAACGCGTCGACGAGCAAAAAAGAATCCTCGGCTGGCGGGTAGACGTCCGCGCGCGTCGCGATCTTTCGCATCGACGCGAGCGCGGGGTCCGGCGCCATCCCGCGCGCGCGTCGTCGTCTGCCGATTAGACCCGAGCCGAAAAGGATTTTCACAGTGACGAAGAGTTCAATACGCGGCGCTACGGTGTGTTTACAACTTTTCTACGCGCGCCAACGCCCCGAGTTTCGCGGTCAAGTCTTTCGCGACTCGTTTTCTGTGTTCTATGTTATCGACGAGCGTCGATTTCGCGCTCAACAGCGAGGATTTCATGTCGAGAAGTCGGCGCTCGTGACGACGCCTTCCCGCCTCCAACTCGGCGATCCTCTCGGCCGACTCCGCTCTCACGGCGGCGATGACATCGGCCGCGTCAGCGCTGGAATCTATTTTGTGCTCTAAACGTTTCGACGCCTCGTCCCATTTCTCGTCCAGGACGACGCGCGCCTCTCGAGACATGGTTTGAAGCGCACGCATCTTCTCTTGGAGTCGTCGCATTTCGTCGACGAGATACGAACCCGCGAGATTTCTCGAGATGATCAGATCGTTATACTCGTCGTCGCGATCGAACGAGAGCTTCTCTCGCAGAGAAAACTCCGCTGCCGCGCGTTCCTTTACCGCGCACGCCTTAAAGAGACGCGTTTCGGCGTTCAAATTGTTCGGATCGTGGGAAAAGCTCTCCGCCTGGTCCGCCGCAGAGACAATGTTCTCCGTCGTCTTCGCGCACAACGCCTCGAACTGTTCAAAATCAAACTCCATCTCCTCGCGACGAGTGCGCATCAGTTTCAATAAATCCAACGTATCGATTTGATCCTCCGTCGGCTCTTTGATGAGATCGTACACACCCGCGGGTCCGAACGCGACGTGTTTCACGTGGTGCTGAAAGTGTTCGACGGCGTGCGTTCGATACTCCTCCTTGGAAACCTTGACCGCGCACCCAAATCTCTCGTGCTCGCACGCGGACTCGACCGATGGACACCCGTTCTTTTCGTGCGTCTCGCGCTGCTCTTCGGGCATCACGCGAAGACAGAGCGGACATTGAAACTCGCGCGCGGCGCAGTTTAATTTATGGTCGCCCATGCGCCGTAAACTCACATTCGTTCCGCAGTATTCGCACAGTCTGACTTGAAACTGACACGCCGCCCTGTGTTCTTCGATGCGCTCTCGTGGAGTCCCCTCCCGGCACGTCTCACCCGTCTCCGAATCCACTAAACCGCACGTCAACGGGTGCGCCGGGCACTCCGTCGCCACGTGCGCGTCCACCTCGTCTCGCTTTCCTCGCCACTTACATCTCCTGTACGGACAAAACACGATCGTAGAGCCGCATACCAACGCGTGCGCGCGCATCTTCCGCACTTGCACCGAGCGCTCGCAGTCTGGACACTTTACGGTTCGAAATGTGCACGTCGCGCGGTGTTCCTCGATGGCGCGCCGCGACCGCACCTCCTGACACTTTTCTGCCCTGTTCCAACTCTCCGACGGATACCCACACCGCACCAGCGCGAAATCGCACGTCTTTTCGTGCGCGGCGACGTCACCAAGTCTGAACACGCCGCGACATCCGTCCGCAGCGAACTTCCAATGCAATGATTCCCCGCGAACCCCCGCGCGCGGCGTCGCCGCGTTGCAACACATCACCACCAATTCGTTTATGCCCTTTTGTTTCTCTGGATTCACGCCGAAAAACGACGACGCCCGAGTCTTCCCTACCGTCGAGCGTCCGCACGGTAGACAAAACAAGCGTCCAGACGCGTCGATCATCGGTTCCGCCGCGACGTCTCCGCATCTATTACACAGCAACGTCTCCGGCGGCGGCGTCAATAAAATCGTTCCCGCCCCTCGCCATCTCGTGAGCGTCTCGCTCACGTGCACTTTCCACCCCACGCGCACGTCCGAGCGTTCAAGCGTTCCTCGAGGCACGTCTCCTCTTTCCTCGGCCAGTCTCGTCGCCGTCGTCACCTCCTCGACCGCGCTCTTCGACAGCGTCAACGGCGTCGACGACCATCGCGTCCCGCGCGTCTCATCGCTCGCATCGCTCACCGTGTCCTCATCGCTCTCTCTCGCCGCGCACGCCCGCGCGTACGCTCGAGCGCACGCCGCGGCGACGTCTTCGGCGAGCGCGGCGCCGGCGCCGGCGCCACCGAGGGCGTCTATGAATTTTTGCGTCGTGACTCGACGACGAGAATCGATGCCGTCGTCGTCGACGTTCGCGGCGCCGCGACCGCCGTTTCGATCGACGTCGTCGACGGGCGCGACGTCGACGGTGTCCGCATCGTCGTCGACGGCGGGTGGGAGCGCGCGCGCGCGTCCGCGCGGGACACCGCGGCGCGACATCGCGCGGGACGATGTGGCGTCGACGCGTAACCGACGCCGAAACGCGAGACGGCGGGAATGGATCGAGACGACGACGTCGTCGTCGTCGTCGCGCGAAATATGGTACACATACGAATACAAATGCATCTATCCACACGGCGATGCGTTTTCACGGTTTTCGTCGACGCACGAGCGGGAGTGAAGGATTAAAAGCCGCATAAATGTTCATCCGCCAAGACGACGCCGAAATCGTCGGCGTCGCCGGCGAGATCCCTCTCTCGCTCGCGACGCGCGAACGCCTCCCTCGCATCCCTCGATGCGATCGCTTTGGACGACATCGCTTCCTCGCTCGCGGGTTTCGCGAGCTTTTCGCAACAGAAAAACATCACCTTGGGCGTCGATTTCTGTTCGACGACGCGCAACCCGCACGCGCGGAGCAACCGCGTCAATTTTTCCAACGACATTCGCGACGACGACGTCACGCAACGTTTCGGAAGCATCAAAAAGAACAATCCATTCGTCCTTAACATCGTCGCCGTGCGCGCGAGCATCTCTCCGCGCATCTCCGCCGTGCACACGCAGTTCACCACCATGCTCGAGTGCACGACGTCGTACGCGCCTCGCGCGACGGGCAAATCAAAAAAATCAATCTGTTCAATCTTCGGATGCCTCGATCGCACGTCGATCGCGCGAACGTCGAGAAATTTCGCGCTCATGAGATCGGTGTTGATGGCTCCCACCTCGAGCGTGCGAAGCGCGCGTTCGCCTCGTCCCGGCCGCCGGCCCAATCGCGTCAACACGCTAAACGTCCACTTCGCCGTTCGATGTCGACTCGTCGTCAACGCGCTCGCCGCTTGGTACGCCTCGCGTCCACCGATCGATTCCAGCGTCTTCACCGCCCTCTCGCGAACCTCTCGCGACGAATCTCCATCCTCGAGCGCGCGCGTGGCGTCGTGAAATTTCCTCGTCACCTCGCGCGCCCTCTTCATCGATCGCATCGCCGGCGCGAACAGCGGTCGCGCCACACCGCGACGCTTCCCCTTCGCCACCGTCCGTCCGATCGTCCGTCCCCCCGCGCCCTCACCCTCGCCCTCGACGCGCCGTCGACTGCCCGCCGCCGGTCGGTCGCCGATCGGTCGGTCGCCGGCCGGCCGCGACGCGACCAGTCACGACCGAGCACGACAGATCACGACCCAACACGGGGAGAGGGGGTAAGAACACCCGAAAGTGCCCCGGGCCCGACCCCCGATCGAATATCCATCGCATCAATCAATGCGCGATCGACGCACGTCACACCGCGACGCGTGCGCACGCGGCGCGCATCGACGCCACGGATCGAGCGTCATGGGAAGTGCGTGCATCGAACGAGGAGACGCGAACGCGAACGCGAACGCGAACGCGACCGATGCATCGATGATGCACGACGACGCGTGATCGCGATGATTGATGACGAGGATGGATTGCGTGGGACGCGTGCGTGAATACATCGAACGCGAAGGGGCGAAGGGAAGAGGACTGACGGTGAAGGTGACGCGCGAATCGTTTTTTGTTTTTCGTTGAATCGTAGTCTGTGCCTCGGCGCCTGAACCGGAGATGCGGGCGGACTTGGGTCCGTGCCCGCGGGACCCCGACGGCCGGGACGCGTGGGAATTGGCCAACGCGATTCAGTGCGGGAACACGCAGGAGATTTTGAAGCGCATGGTGCTGAATGTACCGCGAATGGCCAACAAACGTGGAATTTTGCGAATGGATTACATCAAGCGCGTCATCGTTGAAAACTACAACGCGTTGGGTTTCGGCGACTTGTCGAGCGACGTCAAGGAGAAGACGTCGGGTGACTTGCAAGATTTCATGATGTCGCTCCTGAGCGATCGCTTGGATTACGAAGCTCAGGCGTTGATGCGTGCGATCAAGGGTCTCGGTACCGACGAGGCGACGCTGATCACCATCCTGTGTACTCTGGAAGAAGAGGACATCATGCCGTTGCAAATTGCGTTTTCTTCGCGATACGAACAGTCGATGGAACAAGCCGTGCTCTCGGAAACCTCTGGTAAGTTTAAGCGCGTGCTCTTGCTCGCCGGTTGCGACGGCGTCGGTGAATCGTACGCCAAGGTTATCAACTCTGCCATCTCGGGCTTGGGCACGGACACCAAGGCGATCATTCGCTTGATGGTGACGGCGACGCCGGAGCAGTTGGACGCCACTCGCGAGGCGTACTCGAGACTTTATAAGAAGGATCTCATCCGCGCCGTCGGTTCCGAGTGGAAGGTGAGCGGTGACTTCAAGCGCATCGTCCAAGCGCTCGCCAAGCGTCACCCGGCCAACGTCAACGACGAGGAAGAGATTGATTACAGCGCCGACGTTCAAGCCATGCGCGACGCCGTCGAAGGCATGGGCACGGATGAAGCCGCCGTCATCGCACTCCTGGCGAACAAGACGCACAAGCAGATTGAAGACTTCCGCGAGGCGTACAAGATTGAAACCGGCGAGCTCTTGCGCGAACGCATTCGCGATGAGACGACCGGTCTGTTCGAGAGCAAACTCTTCCGTGAGACGCTCATGGGTCTCTTGACGTCCCGCGAGGAACAAATCGCCATCTATCTCCAAGAGGCGTTCGCGGGATGGGTATCGAACGACGATTGGGGTCTCATCTCCATGCTCGTCCACCGCAGCGACGAAGAGCGAGAGGCTATTCGCAACAAGTACATCGAGTGCCACGGCGCCGACCTCATCGCCGATATCCGATCCAACTGCTCTGGCGACTATGAGGACGCCCTCGTGGCGTGCATCGCTCCGAAGACGCGCACGTTGGCGCGCGGTATTCGCACGTGCATGTCCGGCTGGCTCTCCTCCACGAACAAGACCGGTCTCATGGCTCTCTTGACGCACAAGGATCAGCGCATGCCGCAATTGCGCAAGCAATTCGAGAAGGAATTCAGCGGCAAGACTCTCCAAGGCGTCATCAAAAAGGAGTGCGCCGGCGATTTCGAAGCCGCCCTAGTCGCTCTCGCCAGTTACACTCCCCCCAGGGGCGTCGAACCTCTCGGCCCCGACGACGAAGTTCCCGGTCCTCCGGTCGTCCAGGCTGAAGCCGCACCGGCGTACGCCGCCCCGCCGCCGCCCTCGGGATACCCAGGCGCCGCCAGAGGCGCGCCGCCGCGCGAAGACTCGTGGTGAGGCGCGCGCCGCGCCGCGACTCCGCGCGCCGCCGTCGACCGTCGCGCGCGCGTAAAACCTTAAAACGCCGTAACTAAACTCATAATAATAACATCTCACGTCATCGATCGGCGTCTTTCTTCATCGCGCGTCGCCCCGTTCGCCGTTCGTTCCCCGCGCGGCCGTCTCGCCCTCCCGGCTCGGAACGCCTCAGAATTCGACGCGCACTCGAGTCATTCGAGATCGAACACCGCGACGACGCGCGTCGACATGTCTCTCGACCCCGCGCGTCGTCCGCGCGCGCGCGCGAAACGTTCGGTGACGGTACGCGCGCGCTCGAGCGTCGCGCTCGAGCGTCGCCGTCGACGAATCGATGACGAATCGAGATCCGATTCGTCAAAGCGACACGTGTCGAGAAAATGCGCGGAAGAAATCGCAGACTGACGCGCGTCACTCGGATCGCGCGCGCGATAGGCGTTGGTGACCGCGGCGGTGATCGTTGCGAGCGCGTCTGTGGGCGTCGTGAACGCCGAGAGCGATGCGCGCGTACACAGGGTGACGATGAAGAAGAATCTCGCGGGGCGAACCGCGAAGGCGTGGCGCGCGCGCGCCGAGGCGAGCGTCGAGCGTTTGCGAAGACGATACGACGCCGAAAGGGGCGAGATGACGACCGAGAATCGAGGCGAGACGAGCGTGGAGGTGCACAATTACATGGACGCGCAGTATTACGGTGAGATTGAGATTGGGAACCCTCGACAAAAGTTTCAAGTCGTCTTCGACACGGGGAGCTCGAATCTGTGGGTGCCGAGCTCCAAGTGCGGATTTTTACAAATTCCGTGCGATTTACACGCCAAGTTTCACGCCGAGGCGTCGGAAACGTACGTCGAGGACGGTGAACCGTTCGCGATTCAGTACGGAAGCGGGTCTCTCAGTGGATTCTTGTCGCAAGACGAGGTCAAGGTGGGCGACTTGGTCGTCGCGGGGCAGTACTTTGCCGAGGCCACCAAGGAACCGGGGATGGCGTTTTTGTTTGCGAAATTCGACGGTATTCTCGGTCTTGGGTTCGATAACATCTCCGTCGATAAGGTGACGCCCGTGTTTTACAACATGATGTCCCAGGGATTGGTCAAGGAGAAGATGTTTAGCTTTTGGTTGAATCGAACGTCCAACGAAGACGGGTCGCCGAGCGACGGCGGCGGCGAGCTCGTCTTTGGCGGTTCGGATCCAAAGCACTTTGTGGGCGAACACACGTACGCGCCGATTACGCGCGAGGGGTACTGGCAGATCAAAATGGACGATTTCAAGGTGGCTGGACGATCGTTGGGCGTGTGCGACGGCGAAGACGGGTGTCAAGTCATCGCCGACACCGGGACGTCGCTCCTCGCCGGTCCGAGCGACGTCGTGCAGAAGATTAATGATTACATCGGCGCGCGGTCCATGATGGGCGAGGAGTGTCGATTATTGATCGATCAGTACGCGGAACAATTCGTGGAGGAGCTCGAGACGTATTCGAGCGAACAAATTTGTACCTCGATCGGCGCGTGCGACGCCGGTGAACGCGCCAGCGACGCGGCGTCGCACCTCGCCGTCGCTCGTAAATTGTTGCGTCGCCACCCGCGCGGCGTCGCCATCGGCGCTGGATCCGTTGAGGGCGACCTCGCGTGCACGGCGTGTAAGTCGGTCGTCAACTACGCGCAGAGCATGATTGCCCAAAACGTCACCGAAAAAATCATCATCAGCGAGGTTGAGCGCGTCTGCGACTTGATTCCGAGCGTCGGCGGCCCCGCCGCCGTCGACTGCGACGCCATTCCCGACATGCCCGACGTCGAATTCGTCATCGCCGGCGTCCCGTTCAAGCTCACGCCCGAACAGTACATCCTCAAGGTGTACCAAGACGGCGAACCGCAGTGCGTCAGCGGGTTCATGGGCATGGACATTCCCCCGCCCGCCGGTCCGCTTTGGATTTTAGGCGACGTCTTCCTCGGTCCGTACCACACCGAGTTTGATCACGGAAACCGACGCGTCGGCTTCGCGAAAGCGGCGTGAGCCTCCGTCCTCACTCCATCGATCGATGACTCTGTATATTCTCTCGCAAATGCCTTCTTTTTGAACGACGAACCGCATGTAACACACACACGACGTTTTCACACACAAGACGTTTTCAAAGTCACACCGATGCACGGTTGTGTCGTCCCATCTTCACACGTCCGCGCGTCGGTGTCCTCGCGCGCGCGCGACCGACCGACCGACCGACGAACCGCGAAAACGACGCGCGCGTCGTCCATCGCGCGCATGGACGCGCGATCGTCGCCTCGCGTCGCGTCGTCGTCGTCCGCGCCCGCGCCGACGACGGGACTCGCGCTGAAAATCAAAACGTGGCACGGCGTCGGTGCGTGGACCTGGGGCGCGGGCGACGTCGGCGACGTGTGCGGGATCTGTCGCATCGCGTTCGATGGGTGCCCGCCGGACGCAAAGTTTCCCGGGGATGATTCTCCGGTGGTGTGGGGCGAGTGCGGGCACGCGTTTCATCTGCAGTGCATCACGAAGTGGTTGGGCGGAACGGCGGGACGCGAGGCGGCGAGGTGTCCGATCTGTCGAGGGGCGTGGGAGTTTAAGGAGCTCGAGGGAGCGGGCGGCGGCGGCGGCGAGGGGAACGGCGCGTGACGATAGGAAGATAGAATATATGTGTTTTATGTACATTGTTCGTTGAATTTGCCGAAAGTAACCGCTCGTCGTACATCCCGGGCGAACCATACTGGTGGAGTAAAGTCGTCGAGATTTTGTGTGATGTTGTTTACTCGTTTATGATGTGTTGTCCGATGGCGGCCCAGGAGGTTGGACCGGCGACCGGACGACCGATGGTGACGCGCGTGGCGGCGCGTTTGCGCCGCCACGACGGCATGGACCCAGGCGCGGCGGGCGCGGCAGACGCGCGAGACGCCGCCTTTTTCGCAGGCGCGCGCGCCTTGCTCGCCTTGGCACCGCTCGTCTTTTCATACCAAATCTCGTGATTCGCGTCCGAGGCCGTCTTGGCTGTTTTCTTATTCCCGCCGCCGCCGCTCGGCGCCTTGCGCTTGGCGCCGGACGCGGCTTTACCGCCACCCTTTGCCGCCTGCGCCGCCGCCTCGGCGTCGTTCTCCGCCTCGGATCGATACCGCCGCGCGTCGTAAATGCCAAACCTACGATCTTCAACAACTCGACTACCTCCACCGGCGTCCGCGCTATCGTTCTGCGCCGTGGACTTTGCTTTCGCTCTCGCCTTATTATTCTTCGGAGGGGCCGGTTCGTCGTCGTCGTCGCCGTCGCCCTCCGCCTCGTCGGAATCAATCTCTTCGTCTTCATCGATGCCGTCCGCTTCGTCGGAATCAATCTCTTCGTCATCCTCCATGTTGAAGTCTTTCCCTAAATCGTCGTCGTCCTCGGTGAAAGTCTCCTTGGTCTTCGCGTTGTGCGCGTTCACGAGCGCCTCGGCGAATTCCGCATCGACAGCTTCCAACGCCAGACGCGCGTGCACGACGGTGGCGTTCGCCGCCTCCAACTTTTTAAGTTCTGCGAGCAAGAGGTGTTCGATCTCGTGCATCGGAGGCAACCCGGCGTCTGCGAGCACTTGATTCGCAATCTTCGCTGCGCGTTCCTCGTCGTCTAACTCGTCGTCGTCTTCGCTATCGGGATCTTCTTCGACGTCCTCATCGCTCTCAGCCTCTCGATCCGTCGTATCACCGTCCTCAGCGTCGTCGTCGGCTTCCGTCTTCGGTTTCTTTTCGCTCGGTCGTTTCTCGCCGCTCGGTCGTTTTTGACCCGTTTTCACCGCCTCGTGCGCCAGAGCCGCAGCTTCGGCGGCGCGCGCCACGTTTTCGTCCTCCTCGTCGTCCTCATTTTCGCCAAAGTGGAGATACTTGTCCCAATCGACGTCGTCGGCGGGGAAACTGCCACCTTCGTCGTCGTCCTCCTCTTCGCCGTCTTCGCCCATCAACGCTTCGTGCACGCGAGATCGAGCTGATGAGTACACCGCCTCGGCGTCCTCGACGACCGTTTTCATCCTCGCGAGTTCACTCTCGGCGTGTTCGACCTCGTTCACCATGCCCGCGCGCTTTTCTTTGAGTTTGGCGACGATGGCATCTTCGACCTTACCGGCGGCGTTCGCGTTTGCGTCGACGAGGATTTCGTACTCGTGGTCGTCGTCTTCGTCGTCCGCGTGTCCGCGACCGTATTTCGCTTTGAGCTTTTCTTTCGCCGTCATCGTCGTCGCGCTCGCCTTGGCGCCACCGTCTCCCTTTTTCAGCGCGTCTCGACTCACCGTCGTCGTCTTCTTGCCGGCGGCGGACGTCGACGCGGCGTCGCCCTTCTTCCCCGCCGTCTTGGTTTGTTTCGTCGAACCTTTCGCACCGGTTTTCGCCGACGTCGCGCCTTTCCCAGACGCCCGATTCGCGGTCGTCTTCCCCGCACCGCCGCCCTTCCCCGCCGCGTTGGCCGCGCGCACCGCCGACTTATACGGCACCTTGGCCGCCTCGTCTTTACGCAAGTGTTGAAACTTTATCAGGTTGCGCCACTTATCCTTCAATTGCACCCCGGTTCGAGACCTACGCACTCGCGCGCGCGCGTTCGCCTCCATCCGTCAGTCTTTCGCTCATTCACCGCGCGCGTCCACCCCCCGTTCAATCACACTCAAAACCGATTCGCATCTCTCCTCGCGTCCCCCTCCCTCCCTCGGTCGCCTCCGCCTCCGCCCTCGCCCCGGTCGCGCGCGCTCCCTCCTCGCGTCTCTCCCCTCTCCCCCCCTCTCTCTCACGCACCTCAACGCCGTAAACTCGGGATCATTCCTCATCTTTTCCCACGCCCCGATCCCGTGTTTCCTCACCGCTCGCTTCAACGCCTGTTCCTCCGGTTGCGACCAGTCCCCGCGCGCGCCGCCCCCCGCCGCCGCGGTCCCGCCCTTGGTCGCCGTCCCTTTCGTCGTCCCTTTCGCCGACGTCGACGTCCCGCTCGATTTCCCTCGGTGCGAAGAGGTCATCGTCGTCGTCGTCTTCCTCGTCGTCGTCGTCTTCCTCGTCGTTTTCGGTTTCATCGCGGTCGAGACGGATCGAATCGATGAATGAATGAAGAATGCGCAATTCTCTCTCCCCGTCTCGGTCCCCGTCGTCGCTCTCTCGTCGTCGTCGGTGCGACCGATCGAGTCGCGGCGCGCGCGATGCGATAACGCTCTCGCGGTCCTCCCGCGAACGACGCGACGAGAGAGACGCGCGCGATCGAGTCGATCGATCGTCGCCCACTCCCGTCCCGTCGCCCGCCGTCGTCGTCGTCTCGTCGAGCCGCCGCCGACCGACCGACCGACCGACCGACCGACGTTCCATACGTGCATACGTGCATACGTACATACGTACTACATAGGTTTATGTCGTGTATCGTATGGGAGATACGTCCGTCGTCAGCACGTAACGAGATGCTGGCGAGATTTAAGGCGCGCGTCCCGGGTCGGTCGTCCCGTATTGGACGAGGTATACGAGCCATCCACGTCGCGTGGGGAAGAGGCGTGTCCCGCGCGCGGGACGTCCGAGACGCGACCCCGACGCCTCGCGCGCGTCACCATCGATCGATCGATCGGTCTCGATCGATCGGTGCGATCGATCGATCGATGGTCTCGATCGATCGGTGTGGATGCGGCAGTGGTGCGCGCGGGATGCGCGCGCGTGCGGTGGCGACGACGATCGCGCGCGCGTCGTCGATGAGTCTCGGGTGCGCGGTCGCGGTGACGATGGCGCAGGCGGTGACGCTGACGGCGACGTATTCGACCGCGCCCGAGGCGAGAGGACCGAGACGAGGGGTGATTGGATTCGACGGTGGGATGGATGACGATGACGATGACGATGATTCTCGATGGATGACGACGAGAACGATCGGGAGTGGTGTTCGTGGTGTTGGTGGTGTTGGTGGTGTTCGTGATGAAGGAGGAGGGATTCGTCGTCGTCGTCTTCCTCGTCGTCGTCGTCGTCTCGTCGCGTTCGTCGCGGGGGATAGCACGGCGTGCGGCGTCGGGTGCGCGAGCGCGTACGAGACGCCGACGAAAACCGAAAGCGACGACGACGACGAGAAGGCGGAGGGTGTGAGGCGTGCGCGTGAAGGCGGTGATGAAGAACCCGGTGGGAGACGAGAGCGGTTTTTAGGACCGACGTTGGCGCGGGCGTTCGCGGCGCGAGCGTCGGAACGTTTACGCGCCGACGTCGAGTGGCGCGCGTTGGGATTTAAAGGCGCCGACGTGCGAGGATTGAGGGATAAATTGATCCCGGCGCTTCGAGAGGCGATGCGGGGGGACGACGGGGATGAGGGGGCGGTGGATGGATCGGTGACGCGGGGGACGACGCCGGACGCGGTGGTGATCATGTGTGGGATCAACGACGCCAAGCGCGTCGTCGTCGGGAGGACGTCGGCGAATTTTCGTTCAGAGTTGCGCCAACTCGTCGAGGAAGTGCGCGCCGTCGTCGGGGACGAGTGCGTCGTGGTGTTACCGGCGACACCGATAGAGGCGGCGACGCTGTTCCCACCGCCGCTCGTGTGGGTGGCGACGCGCATGAATGATTTATGGGACGAACAAAAGGCGCACGTGAGCGCGTTGACGAAGAATGTCGTCTTCGTCACCAAACCGAGCTTGGATTCTCTCCGTCAGAGCGCGTCCGAGGCGACCGGTCGCGTCGCGGATACCATCACGTTGATTTGCGGCGACGGGATACATCCGAACGACGTCGGGTACGACGCGTGGGCGCGACACATCGCCGACGCGTGCGCGCCGAGTCTTCGCCGCGCGCTCGCCGAGGGCGAATCGCCGTGAGCGCGCGTCGCGTCTCCTCGCACCCCACCCCCGATTCTTCTTCGGTATTCTTTCTTTGTATTGTTTGTTGTACTATTGGTAGTGCTAGAGCGCATTCGTTGCATATTAATGATAAAAACTGATCGAAAGTAAAACAAAACAATCACTTCTTCGCCGGCGTCGCCGCGCGCGCGTTGGCGATGAACGCCGCGATTTTCGCCGGGTCCTTCTTCACCCCGCTCTCGTCCGCGACGCCGGTCGCGACGTCCACACCGTCCGGACGCACCGTCTCCACCGCCTCGGCGACGTTTTCCGGGTTCAACCCACCCGCGAGCAACCATCCTTTTCGCGAGCACCCTCTCGGAACTTTGAGTCCGCGCCAATCAAACGTCGTCCCGCTTCCGGCGGCGACGCCGTCGATGAGCACCCAATCCACCACACGTCTCGGCCCGCTCACGAAATCGATCGCAGCTTTCCACCCTTGCGCTCCACCCATTCTCTTCTGTCTTTCGGCGATCAATTTCTCTTCATCACCCGGTAAAGACGTGACGATTTTCCCGTCGGCATCGGCGGCGAGCGTCCAAATCGCCCTGACGCGCGTCGGCAACGTCTCCAACGCCTCTCTCGCCCCATCTCCGTGTAACTGCGCGTGATCGCACCCGATCGCGTCACATATCTCCGTGATCTCTTCCGCCGTTTCATCCACGAACACCGCCACCGGGGTCGCGCCGTTCTCGACGCAATACTTCGCGACGTCCCTCGCCACGTCTCGGGACACCGACCTCTTGGATTTCGGCCACAAGATCATGCCGATGAAATTCGCCCCGTTCTCGATCGCCGCGCGCGCGTCCTCCACCGAGACGATCCCGCACACTTTCACCAACGGCGTCGTCGTCGGTCCCGACCTCGAGTCTCGTCCCGCGCGTCCGATCGTCGTCGCGTCTCGCGCGTCCCGACGACGGTGATGACGCGCGCGCCGATGCGTTCGACGCGTCGCCCGCGCGCGCGCATCGCGCGTCGGTCCGTCGACTCGCGCGGTGGTCGACAGCATCGCTCGCGCGCGTTCTCGATCGATCACGATCGCCTCGCCGACGTCGTCGCGTCGACGCGTGACGACGAGGATGGATGGATGGATTGGATAAAACCTGACGTCATTCATACGCGAGGGATGATGACGGTCGCGTCGTCCTCGACCGCGCGTCTCGCGCCGACGACGAAAAGCGCGCGACGGGTTCGGGCTCGGGTTCGCGCGCGAGGTGCCGTCGTCGTGCGCGCCGGTCGATTCGAGACGGAGCGCACGTACATCATGATCAAGTGCGTCGTCATTCGTCTCTCCTCGGGACGAATGAATGAAGTGACATGACATGATTCGATTCGATGACGGCGCGCCGACTCGGGACGACGTCGAGTGGGAATAATGGCGCGTGACCTCGCGTCGGGGGATGACGCGGGTCGACGCGGGTCGACGCGAAGGGGGTCGACGCGAGAGCTCGACGCGAGAGACGCGGGGCGGGGACGCGGGGCGGGGACGCGGGGACGCGGGGACGCGGGACTGACGGAGAGCGCGGAACGGTTTTTTGTTTCCTCTCGATGCAGGCCCGACGGCGTGCAGCGCGGTGTCGTCGGTGAGATTATCTCTCGATTTGAAAATAAAGGCATGGTGCTCAAGGCGTTGAAGACGTACGCGTGCCCGAAAGCGGTCGCCGAGGAGCACTATCGCGACTTGTCGAGTAAACCCTTCTTCGGCGACCTCGTCGATTACATCTGCTCCGGACCGGTGGTGGCGATGATTTGGGAAGGGCCGGGGGCGGTGAAGAGCGCGCGATTGATGATCGGCGCGACGAACCCGTTGGAATCGGCGCCGGGGACGATTCGCGGTGATCTCGCCGTGGAGGTTGGACGCAACGTCATTCACGGGTCGGATTCCGTGGAATCCGCCGAGCGCGAGATCGCGCTGTGGTTCGGCGATGAGGTCGGGTGCGTGGATTGGCAACCCACCATCACGCCGTGGGTGCGCGAGTGAGCGCATCGATCGATCACGGATCGTTCACATCGAATCATCATCAATTCTTTATTATCATCAATTCTTTATGACTTCGTCGTCGCCCCCGCGCGCGTTGACTCTGACTCTGACGCGGTCAACCTTCGCCCGTCCCTCGTCCGCGCCCACACGTCGACGCGCCCGAACGTTCGAACGATCATCATCACCATGTGCCCCAACGCCGATCTCGACGGCGCGTGCGCGCGCCTTAAACGCGCGCTCCATCGCGCGAGATTCCACGCTCTCTCCCCGTCGCGCGCCGCCGGGACTCGAATCGACACCGATCTCAAACGCGGGGACGGACGACTCTTCGTTCGCGTGTTGCGACACGCCCTGTGCGCGCGCTCGCGCGCCGTCGCGCGCGTCATCGCCGATCGCGGGCACGATCTCGCGGGCGTCGAGTCGCCGCTGCGTTTCGTCGAACGCGCGTTCCGAGCCACCATCGACGTCTTCGGGTACAAGCCGCGCGCGAGCGCGGCGCAATTCGCCTCCTCGAGCGGGTTCGCGGTGGTGAAGATGACGACGGTGTTGGATGTGCTGGCGCACGTGGAGGCGATGGAGGTGGAGATGATGCGAGCGAGCGAGCGGCGAGGGGGGAGTCATCGACGGAGGTCGGTGCGCGGGGTGATGACGCCGCTCGAGAGAGAGGCGAGGGGGGAGACGCGAAGAGACGCGGCGCGAGAGACGCGGCGGCGGCGACGGCGAGAGAGATGGAACGACGACGACGACGAGAACGACGACGAGAACGATGACGACGATGACGCGAAGAGGTTCGCGGGAACGGTGTTCGTGAATCCCGAGTACGTGGAATACGTCGTCGATGGGCGAGGGGAGAGGTCGCGCGAGCGAGAGGAGGAATCGAGCGCGGTGGCGTCTCTGCGCGTGGAGCTCGCAGAGGCGCTCGGACGATTGACGCGCGCGGAGAGCGAGCTCGCGGCGGTCGCGGCGAGGTGAGATGCGTTAGAGCGAGTGTGTGAGGAGGACGGTGACGAGGACCCGGACGCGCGCGCGGGGGCGCCGAGAGAGATGGTGGTCGCGCGCGTGACGTCGCCGCGCGACGTCTCGACGCCGTCGAGAGAATCCACCGAAGATTTTATCGCGCGGTACGTCGAAAAGTTGCGCGTGGCGTCGAAACACGACGAGGATGAGGATGATGAGGACGCGTACGTTCGAGGCGCGCCTCGCGAGTGCGCGCGTGCATGAATGGTAGATCAATTGATTGTTGTAACAAGCGAGCGCGCGCGTCTACCGGCGATGTTCGTCGCCGTCTCGTCTTCCACTAAAATACACCGCGAGCGATGCGATCGCGGCGACAGCCACCGCGCTCGCCAAGAGCGGACGCTCTCGACACACGAGCGCCGCGCGAGCGCCGAGACTCGGTTCCCGTTTCGTCGTCGTCGTCTCCTCTGTCTGCACCATGCGCTCGTACACCTCTCGCGTCTCTCGCGTCGGCGCCTCGTTGATTCGACGACGCACGCGCACGAACGCCTCGCGGATCGAACGGTCTTTGCTCAACTCCAACGCATCTCGTAACGACTCCAACGCAGCCTCGTCTCTTCCCAAGGCTTCGAGTGCCACACCTCTTCTGTACAGCGCTTTGACCGCCGTCGCGTCGAGTTCCAAAGCCGCGTCGCAGTGCGCGATGGATTCGGCGTGACGTCGCATCTTGGCGAGCGCGATGCTCGCGTTGATGTGTATCTTTACCATCAATTCGCGAACCCCTCTCGCGTCGTCTCTCGACGCCGACGCGCTCGCCGAACTCATCGTCCATCGCTCCAACGCCGCCGACGCGTCTTCGTACCGTCTCAACGCCCGCGCGTACCCATTCTCCTCCTCACCGCGCGCGAACAATCCGTTCGCCTCCTCGCGCATCCTCTCCGCCCACGCTCGCGTCGTCGTCGCGTCGTCGTTCGCCGTCGGTCGATCCGCCGGACGAAACGACACCAACTCGACGACCCGCTCGACGAGTGTCCCCGCCGGCGCCGCCTCCGGTCTCGCCGCGAACGGCGCCCCGCTCTCCGGCACCGCGATCGCGCACCGCTCCCCCGGAATCATGGACATGATCGCCGCCTCGATTCCCGGGCACACGCCGACGTCTCGAGCCTCACCGTCGACGACGACGACGCCGCGTCCCGGCGCCGCGTCGCACGCGAAGGTCACCGTCTCGGGACGCCTCGACGACGGGTTCGCGTCGAGTCCCACCGTCGCGTCCAGGACCACATCCTTCGTGTGCGGACGCACGGCGATCCATCCGTGATTGACGAACGTCACGACGTCGTCGCATCGAGGCGAACGCGTCGCATCGTCGGCGAAAGTCGTCGGGACGTTCGATTCTTCACCTTCGGAAGAAGATGATTTGTTCGGTGACTCGAGCGACCGCACGCGCACGCGCGCGCCGGGAGGTAGTCTCGGACCGAGCCTCACGACGCGCGCTTCCGAGTCCACGATCATCGAGATCGAACGAGATCGAACGGCGACGATGGCGGTGCGTCGCGCTGTCCCGCGCGCGGATTGGTCAAAAAGTCTCGTCGGCGACGCCGCGGCGTCGGCGACCGAGACGACGAGCGCGATGACGACGACGACGACGACGACGACGACCGGAACGAACGCGAGGTGACGCGAGAAATGTGCTAGTACTCGTGGTGAATGAATTACAACTACGCCGCCGTCTCCTCACATCATGTTTTGTCGACGAAGTTCCAACGCGCGCGTCTGATACGCGTTCCCAACCCTATCTCCGATCTGCGCCACCGTTTTGCGCGCCTTGCCGCCGCGCTCGCGACGTCGGTTGGCGACCTCCTCGCTCAGCGCGAGCGCGGTGTCACCGCTCGTCCCGGGGGCGAGACGGGCGAATCGCGCGCCGCCGGCGGCGGTAAAGGCGAGACCGATCTGCAAGCCCCAAAAGCCGAGCTTGAAGTAATCCTCGGCGCAGCGCGCCATGTTGGGATCGCCGGTGTACGAGGGAGGGGCGAATTCGCTCATCGCGCTCGAACGGTGCGAAACTCGAGGGAGACGCGCGAGGGGAGACGCGCGACGCGGTGTGAAGACGCGGTGTTCGAATCGTTCAGGGTGTAGGGTTGTGCGACGCCGCGCCGACGTCGAACGCTACCGCTAATTGTGGGTGAGTTGATCGGGCGAGAGGTGGCCGGCGTCGCCCAAACATCGAACGGACACGCCGCCGTCCGGTCGAATCTCCACTCGAGTGACGCTGGCGTTGTACAAGCCGAGACGCAACCACGCGTCGGGCGGGAGCTGTAACGCGCGAAGGACAAAGTATCGTATGACGTTTGCGTGGCACACGACGATGTCGTGTCGCTCGCGGTCGCGCTCCTCGCTCGCGCTCGCTCGGTCTCGATCCTCACTCGTGGATGCGCGATGAAACACCGATCGAAACGCGGATTCGAGCCTCGGCGCATCCTCGGCGTGCGTCTCCTCGGATTGTCGCCACGTATCCGGTTCGGGCCTCGGCGGCGCGCCCTCTCGCAAAAGATGGCTGGATTCGCGCCGGACGCTCGGAAACGCGAAACGCGCTATGATGTTTGCGGTCTCCTCGGCGCGTGCCATCGTGCTGTGCGTCATCTTATGCACGCGTCGACCGCGCAAGAGTTCGCCGAGTCGTCGCGCCGTCGCCTCGGCTTGCGCTCGGCCCAGGTTCGTCAACCGTCGGGTTCCGTCGTCCTCACCGCGCTTCTCCTCCGTCGCCTGTCCGTGCCTGACGAGCCAAATAATACGCGTGACGTCTGTCGTCTCGTCGCGGTCGTCCCACGACGTGTTCCATCGCGTGCGCGACGCGGCGTCGTGCGAGAGACGAGACCGCTGCTGATGAGAGTCGGCGGTTGGCGTCTTCGCGGACTCGGCGCGCGCGAACGGATCTGTGAGAGCGCACGCGAGGGCGACGGATGCGACGCCGAGAGACGCGGTCGCGTGCGAGGCGAACATGGCGACGCGCGCGTCGAGGTGTTGTGTCAAGACGTGGCAAACAAGTTATTTACAAATATCAACATTGTTGAGCTCGAGCTCGAGAGCTCGAAAAGAATGCGCGCAAGAGAGCGTCGGTGAACGGAGAGAGAGGACGACTAACTGTCCTCGAACGATTCCACGGACCCGGTTCGCTTGGCGTGGGCGAGGGAGATGACCACGTGGGAGACACCTGAGACGCTTAAATCGTCGTCGAGAATTTGGGGAAGGAATTTCTCGCCGAGCAAGTCGATGAGGGCGCGGTTATCCGGATCGGTGTTGTGCACTCGAATCGTCTTGCCGACGTCGGCGTAGCGAGTGTAGAGAGAGTTGATGGCGGCGAGGGAGGAGTAGTCACGAACCTTGCACCTGTCGAGGTAGATGACGACGTCCTTCGGATCCGGACTCATACGGAACGAGTTACTGAACTCGCGATCCGTGCCGAAGAAGAGCTCACCGGAGACGTCGTACGCGACGCGAGTCGTGCCCTTCTCGCACCCGAACACCTCTTCCTCTCGTCGAAGCACCTTGAGCGACCCACTCGAGTTATCCCAGGCGTAGAATAAGCACGCGACGACGACGCCAACGCCGACGGCGATGGCGAGGTTGGTTCTCTCCGTCACGACGGTGACGATGATGATGACGGCGGAGTCCTTCCATCGAATGCGGTCGTTCGTGTCGAACCAGAACTTGCGCAGTCTTCGTCCGGCGTAATCTTCGCGCGAACCGTCCTCTTTGCGTCCGATGATCAAGCCCTTGAGATCGCCAGACATGAGTGGCAGGCACGTCCAGTCAAACGTGTAAATGACAATCATGAAGAGCACCCCTGTCAACGCGGCGAGGGGAATGAGTTCGATCACCTTGGACGCGGCGACGATGAAAATGAGGAACATGATGGAGGCGAAACCGGTGGATAAACGCCCGACACCACCGGATTTGACGTTAATTTGGGATTGGCCGATCATGGCGTCGCCGCCCATCGCCTTGAACATGCCCGACATCGTGTTAGCCACGCCTTGCGCGATGCACTCTTGCGTGAATCGACCGGTTGCGTCCGAGGTGTCGTCGAGAATCTCGTCGACGCACTGGAGCGTGAGCACAGACTCGATCAGACCGACCGCGGCGAGAGAGAACGTGATTCCGATGACGTGCGTGAAGGATTTGCCCGTGAGGTTGACGTTGGGCGTGTGGTACAGCGGGAATGAAACCTTGACCGGCGCCGAATCGCGCACGACGGGCGTGTCGGATTTGATGACAGGACGGTTGATGGCGTGTTCCAAGAACAAGCACCACAGAATCGCCACGAGAGAGGACGGGAGAACCTTGGTGTATCTCGGCAAGTAGTGCACGATGGCCATCGAGGTGAAGACGTAAAACAACATGATCCAAGTCACGCCTTGGTCAAGCGTTCGCCACTTCAGAGAGTCCTCGTAACCTCCGTGAATGGAGTGTTCCTTGTTCGCCGAGAACTCGCTGAGCGAGATGGTTCCGCTCGAATCGGTATCGACCTGCGTGACGAGCGTCTGCACGTAGGCGCTCAAATCGCTCGACGACAAATCCGGAAGTTCCGCAGAGAACAGGGAGCTCACCTCGGCCGTGCTGATAATTCCGTCCCGGTTGGTGTCAAAAAGGTTAAACGCCTTGCTCCAGTCCTTCTCTTGGAACACCTCCAACTGCGCCTTGAAGATGATGATGGCCAAACCGTTGACGAAACCAGTCATCACCGTCTGCGGAATGAGACGCATCAAACGTCCAGCCTGACACACCCCGAGCGCGATCTGCAGTAAACCGCACAAGATCATAATCATGAATAACCACTCCAATCGCGCGTTGTACGCCTGATGTCTCAAACTCTGACATCCAGTCGTCGCTCCCGTGCACGACGCGATTTCGCCCCAGTCGAGCAACGTCTGCTGCGGTAGCAACCCGTTCGGTTCCATGATTCGCACAGCCACCACCGCCATCGCCCCAGCGGCGCCGCTCACCATCCCTGGTCGTCCACCGATCAGAGCGGTGATGATTCCCATGAAGAAGGTGGCGTACAACCCCACCACCGGGTCCACCAACGCGACGAAGGAAAACGCCACCGACTCGGGCACTTGCGCCACCGCCACCGTCAACCCGCTCAGAATCTCCGCCTTGAATTTCATCGGATTCGCTCGGTAATACTCGTACGATTCCTTCGCGTACTTCGGTCCGCTCAGGAACGTGTCGGAGAACCCGAGCCTGTGGTGCAAACGCTGCGCGGCGTTCATGGCGGCTATCTTCTCGGCGACTTCCTTTTCGTGCGCCGCGTCCTCGAGCTCTTGTCTCGACGGCTCGCGGTGCATCTCCAAAGCGACGTTTTCTTTACGCGTCATCGTGCGCGATCGCCCGGCGTGCGCGGAGACGACGCGCGCGGCGGGATAAGGCGCGCGCGCCCGCCTACGAGAGTGGGAGTCTCCTCGGGACGCGCACGCGAGAGAGAGAGGTCGAGCGGCGAGATTTTAGAGACTTTAGAGACGAGACGCGACACGCGCGAGAGGGTGCGTGGCACAGAATCGTTCGTCGTTTGGTTTCGCGGCCTCACCGCGCGTCGTTAACCATTTCAACCGCTACGTCGGGACGTCGGGACGCCTGCGCGCGCGCCGAGACGGGCGCGCGTCGCGTGTACTCTATCGCCATCGCGTTTACGCGGAAGCCGCCTTCACTCTACCAGCCTTGTGAATGTTGCTCACGCGAGCGAGAGCCTTGGCCTGTGAAGGAGAAATAAAACGAAACAGTGTGAGCGTCAGTCGGCGTCCTCTTCGTCGCGTCCTCGCGACGCGCGCGCTCGTCCTCGCGCGTGGTGATATCCAACCCTCCGATCCGCGGTCGACACCCCCCCCACGCGTCTCAAACGACGTTCAAAACATCGTCCTCGCGCGATGATTTCCTCCACGCGTCTCACACCGCCCTCCTCGGGTCCTCGCGCGCGTCTTCCGCCCTTTCGAAAACCCTAAACGATTCCACACGCACCGCCAAGTCCGGACGCGTCGCCGCGGCGCACGCGTTGACCTCTCCCGCTTGAGAGTGGAAAGTCCCCGCCAATTTCTTCCCGTTGCACGTCGACGCCGGTCGCTTCGCGCCGTCGAGCTCTTGAATATCGATCGTCTTCGAGTTCGCCAACCCGCTCGCCTTGAAGGACACCTCCGCGGTCACGTTGCCCGGCTCGGCGCTGAATCGCGCACCGTGACCGGACGTGGACACGCGCGTGAAGCACGTGTGCTTCTTGGTGACTTGCCACAAGAAATCGTCGGAGGCTTGGACGTGAGAGATCATCGCGACGAGCGTCGAAGAGGCGTCGCGAGCGCGCGGGCGGGACACCCTGGTGAACATTGCAAACCTTAGTCTATGATGTTGAGTCATGAACCTCGGATGCATTGACCGAACGCTCGCGAGCGCGACGAGCACGTGGGTTGTTGCTTGCTAGTTCTTCAATAGATAGATTGAATAGATAGATTGGTGCTTCCTTGTCCTTGAATAGATAGATTTATATGTACAGGTCGACGGTTCATGCCGACCCAATCGCGTTCTCGAGCCACTCTTCGTTCTCATTTTCCTTGTTGATCGTCTTGATAGTATCGCGCAAGAGATTTACGTCCAATACATCTGGAGAGAAAAGTTCGATGAATTCGTGTATAGAAATAGTTTGATTTTCGACCTCGTGGTATCTGAGCTTATGCCCTCCCTTGCGATAACGCGCCTGGGACTGACGATCTGCCGACCGCATGATGAAGAAGACGAGCGAGTTGATTTCTTCTTCACTGAGGCCTCGAACTGGTCGTTTGAAAACTTTTGTCTGAGAAGCGAACTTTGCATTGCGACTCTCCGAAAACACTTCTTCGCTGAGGCAATCCCTCAACCAACTTCGAATATCATCGGCGGTGAGAACACCATTCTGCTGTAAGTCTCGCTTTCTGAACATGGAGGCAGCCAGCAAGGCCTGAAGAACATACGACGAGCACACACGCTCAAAGTCTAGCGATTCCTGTACTGAGCGCCTGAATACTGTACTTCGAACGGAAGGAGTGTAGCAAGCGACCAAGTAGACAATGCGACTGCTCAGAGCGAGCATGACAGCGCTCGAGACAAGGATAGTAATCAGATATGGCCCATTAAAGTGACCAACGACGCCTACAGACTTCAAGTCTATGTAGATCCCTTGTCTGTACGAATCAACGTAATATCCACTCCCACTTACTTCAGTACCCGTCAAATTGAAGGGTTGGTTTATATCGTTCGATTCATCCGGGCGGTACGCAAAGTCAAAGCCCGCACTCGTCCATTCGAGTGAGGGCTTGAGCTTCAAGATCGCGTACGGGGTCTTCTTCCCTACGTTCAGGCTAAAGCCGGAGTTGTCATGATACGGATCGAGCTTGAAATTGTAATATTCGAGCGTCGCCTCTATGGCGAATCCAGCCACACGAGGCGTCGGTGTCGTTCCTGAGGAATTGCCCTCGCCGTAAAGTGTTTCCAAGGCCAGATTTTCTGCGTGTTTATCTCCTGGTTGTTGATGGAATGGTTTGTCCAAATCCATCTCCAAGAAACGCACCATTTCTTTTAACGTGAGTTCGATGCGTTGGTTCTGTTCGATTTTGGCAAGCTCTACATCAGGCCGCTCGGAATATCGAACAGATACGGCTGGAGTCCTCTGCGGGTGATTGCCCAAGAGCGTGCCTTTGAACGAGTGCATGATCACTATCTTAGTCTCATCCACTCCCACTGTCAACAAATTCTTTTGCATCCGATACTGGCAAACGCCACTGTCAGCGCTCGAGCTGTCGAGCCTAAAAGTCGATGTAGCACCGTCGCTCGTCGCCGCAGCCGTCGTATGCGTCCCGTCGCACTGACTCCCTTGTTGTCGCTCTCTGTAATAGTACTTCTGATCGATATGCGTCGTGAGAAACACCCCCCTTTGATTCAATTGTTTCTTGAGCATTTCCCCTGGACCGAGATACGCGCACACGGTTTCGTTATACATCCACCCGGAGCCGTAATTAAAATCGTGCGTCGTCTTCAGCGACGCGTGCCGACACGGCAGCACCGGCGCTCCGCCCAGCGTCGTCGCCTCTCCCGCGTTCGCTTTCGTCGCCGCCTGCAGCGCGGCAAAATCGCTCGTGACGTCCGCATACGACCCGATGAAACCAAACGGCACCTCCTGTCGCAACCACGCTTTATCGCTGAAGAGCGACCACACGAGATAGACGAGAATGCCCGCGTCGAGGCTGAGCTTGAGGAGGGCGAGGCGATAGTCGACGATTCGCTGCGACTTGGGCGCGTGGAACGACAACTGTCTCGCCAAGCCGAGCGCGAGGCGCACGAATCCGCGCTCTTCGCGCGCGTCGCCCATGCGCAACGGCCGACGATTGGCGTCCACCCGCGATTCGCACGCGCGCACGCTTCACCAACCCTACACTACAGTGCGTGCATAGTCTTTCAACGAGAATTGTGGGAATTTGAGGAAAACGTCGCGCGCGCCGACACACGCCGACCGCTCGCGCGAACCGCACCGAACCGAACCGAAACATGCCGATCGATAAACTCTTGTTGGCCTCCGGCGTCGGCACGGTGCGTGCGAAAGAGCGCGCGAAACGCGCGTGATGAGTCATGACTCATGATCATGACTCATGATCGGCGGCGACGCGATGGCGACGCGATGGCGACGCGATG
>MDTD01078178.1_pt1 | contig 53017 bp, 52 predicted proteins | sample 811221 | NCBI WGS metagenome assembly MDTD01 (sample SAMN05326646, study PRJNA326480) | marine metagenome | isolation source: seawater | place: Pacific Ocean: South West | collected 2011 | reverse complement strand
TGCGATTAACTATATTGATTATTTCTTTTACTTGTTATTTTAAAATTTAATTTTTTAAAAATATTTATTTTTATTATATAATTTTTTTAACAAAAAGTAATTCGATTTTTATTTGGTGGATTAGAAAAATATAAAGGAGTGTGTGATGATGAGGGTTGGTAATTTAAATGGTGGTTGTAATAATCTTAGGGCATTAAGGCAGTACCGGGAACATCTGGGTAAGGAACAGGGCAAAAGGACGACGTCTGGTCCTAATAGTGGCGGCCGTAAAGTATTCAATGAAAGCAGGGGAATGGGGGCGCCTTTGCGAGCTCCGCTTGATCTGTTTCATCGTAAAGTGGCAGGGAAAAAAGGATCTCGGAAAGCCTTGAACATAGCCGGGGCTAAAAATGAAGCGAATAAACGACAACTAACGGCCTTATTTTTGCTTGGGTTGTGGGTGGCGCGGTTGTGCACAAATGTTCTAAGCCCACCCCTGCGGCATCTAACTCAGGGGGCGTCGTTCAGGAGATTCATTGCCGAACAATGGAACGGCAACTTCTGAGTCATCTTTTTTACCTTCTGATGGTGGGCAATTGCACTCTGATGCGTCTGAGGTGCCATTGGTGGGGACGGACATGCCCCCATTTTCTGCGACTTTGGCCCCATCTCGTGGACTTGAGCTTTTTAAGTCATTAACCAATACAGGTGCGAGAGTGTTGTTGACTGGATCGGCCCTGTCTTCGCGTACTGCACGAAATACCCTTGCGTTTTGGGGGGCATCATTTGGATTTTATGGCGCTCACGCTGCGCCGATATCAAGCTCAGTTCCACCATCTCCGACAAGTTCACCAGAACCTCGAGTGCCACAGAATGCCACTCGTTCGACACAAAAAATGGCCCTTTGGGTTGAAACATTGCCTAAGCAGAATCGGTCCGCTGTATTGGTGGCTGTTAAAGCCGCATATGATGCAAATGATTCGAATCAACCTGCGCTTGACATTCATGTTGATTTTGTATGGCCTAAATCATCGGGTGAAATTTTTCTATCGGATCATTTTAATGGTCATTTGCATTATGCTAAAACCTTGGTAAGCATATCGCCGGCCAATGCACTGACCATATCATGTGGTGGTGTGCGTCATAGCTCTCATTTTCGGGAAGCATTGGAAAAAAATCCTGCCACTTTTAAAGACTCGTTGGTAGCGCTGTCACGAAAACACGGTGCCAATATTAATTTGGATTTTGAGTTTCAAAAACTGTTGATGAAGTCAATCGTTTTGTTGCTTTTATTGAAGATGTTAAGAATGGGATTGGTGATAAGAAGGTATCGGCCTCGTATCATTTAGCTCCGTTATTCTCTCACCCCAAATTTTTAAAATTACTGAGTGACGGTAAAATTAGGGCCAATATAATGGCCTATGACTACATTCGAAAACAGCAGGATGGTCCCGAATACTATACATCTCCTTGTCTAAGAACAACCAATGAACTGGCGCAGGTTCAATGGGTACTCGATAAGAATTTTACATCACATGAACGATCACATTTAAGTGTTCAGGCAACATTTGAACGTATGAACAACATCATTGATGCAGCGGTTAATCAAAACCCTGGACTTGATCAGCGTAACATATTGGCTCAAGTAGCAACGGGCCTATACCCAGCAACATCAAAAGATCGAGACCCTTATGCTGTAATGGGGGATGGTGGGGTCGAAGATTCCGACTGTCATTTGCAACCTGAGGATCCGAGCAATTCGTCATCGAATAGTTGGTTGAATAAAGATCAATTATTGCAACGAGCCAATGCCTCTTGGGTGAGTGATGTTCTGGATGGGTTGCAAGTTCCGGCTGGGGGATTGAGTGTGTACGAACTCAGAAACTTTATTGGGGATCTTGATACATTGACGAAAATGATTACCGACTTTGCGCCTCGCTCAGATGATTCGCCATGTCCGACCGCTCAAAGCTTGAGTAACGTAGCCTCGGAATTATCGTCAAATGAATGGTCCGATCCAGTCCGCGTTGGGGATCATTATTATAAAATTTCGAAATATAATTTGAAGCAAGTTACTCAGAATGGTGATGATTGGGAGGATGTTCCTAACTCGATGATACATTGGCGGGAAGATTTTGAGTTATTAAAAACTGCGCTTCAAACCCTTGAAATTCATTGCAATGAGCCGGCACTCTCAGACATCTTAGATTCATCACCACCATCAACATCTGCCCCAACGCCAGCTTCAACATCACCACCACAAACATCTGCCCCAACGCCATTTACACCACCATTTATACCAGCACCGGCAGCACTATCATTGCCCCCAGATTCCACATCAGACCCGTTGTTAGCTTTTTCAAATAACTGCAGTCGTAAAATTTTAGAGCGGGTTGTTGATAAAATGCCCGCCAGTTTTACGGAGTATTCAGAGTCCATCCAAATTGAGGAGGACATTTGGGTTCAAATATCGCGGAAAAATATCAAGCAGGTCACCGTGGATTCATATAAACGTGTTACGGGTGAGGTGCCGAAGACTTTCCACAGGCATAATGGTAATTTATCGACGTTAGAAGACATTGTAAAGAACACCTATGGTTTTTGTGATCAAAAAATTACAGAGGCACTGTCAAAGGAACTTAAGATTGTGCTTATTACATCCGGCATTTTAGTGGCACTTTGTTTAAGTGCAATAATTCGCAAGGCACTTTCAGCTTGTTTAAATAGCCCTTCTCAAGAAAGAGGTCCAGAATCAGGTTCTGAATTTAATCGAGGCGCATCCGGTGTTCCTACTCAACCACAAACTCAGGAAGTGGTTGGGGCATCACCTGAAGCCGTCGTTTAAACAAAAAAAGGGGGGGGATTTATGAGGGCATGATGGCACGCAATACCTTCAGATCGATGGGCGTGGTGATTTTGATGTTGTTGGTTTCCCCATCAATAATGGTCCCATGAATGCCAACCATTTCCAGTAAACCGGCCTCGTCAGTCACAGGAGAAACGTCAGTGACGGACGCATAGGCGTTCTTTAGTTCGACATAATGAAAGCCTTGGGGCGTTTGAACCGCCATCAATTCATCTCGATTGATGGTTTCGATGATTTGGTGTTGGTCTACTTTTTTGATGGTATCGGTGACGGGGATCCCTGGAATCACAACGGGATGTGTGGCCAAGGATGCGATGATGGCATCGATTAATGAATGACTTACGTTGGGTCGAGCGGCATCATGAATGAGGACATGGGTGCTGGGGGGTAGGGCTTGAAATGCATTGTAAACCGATGCAGCTCTTGAATTCCCGCCTGGTGTGATGGTGAGTCTGCTTCCGGCCGTCTGAGCTATTTTTTCGTAAGTGTCTTTTTCTTCTTTGGGGTACGCCACCATGATTTGATGGATCTTCGGGTGGGTTAGAAATGCATCCAGTGTGTGTGTAAGTACAGACTTGCCAAGAATTATCTCATCCAATTTGGAGGTGTTTTTTGAATAGCGTTCGCTTTTCCCGCCTGCGGGAATAATCACGTTAACCATAAAGTTATTGAATCATGATTTGATGCAAAACAACAAGTTAGTCGTTGAGTTCAAGAATAATTTCACTGAGTTCCTTAGTTGAGTCGGTTCTAAATGTTTCGTTTTTTATATCCACAATGAGTTTGTTTGCGTTTAAGTGTTCCAGGCCATACTTTTTTACAATGACGTTTCCAATAATTATGATTTTTTCATTATTAATATCGTATTTTAATTGATCGCTTTGAAGTTTTAGATTGGTTTGTTTTATTGTCACATTATTGTCTAATAAAAGAATATTGCTGCTGGGGAAAAACATTCCATTATCAGCCGTAATGGTGGTTTTTTTTGTTAATAATGACTGAATATCTTTGTTTTTTATAACTCTTTTTTTCTTCAGTAACCAATTTAAATCCTCGAAGGTTAACTTAATATTGCCAGTGGCGGTATAATGGTCGTGTTTAAAATTTAGTACCAATTCATCACATGATAATGCTTTGCCGGTTTGTTTGGCCAAAACGTTTTGATTATAGGTTGCAATGGCATGCTCATTGTCTTTAAAGTTGATCTGTAATTTTTGTGATGTAATGATGGTTTGATATTTTAGAAGTTCTTTGATTTGATCAGAGTCGTTGTTGCTTTCTTTTTTAGCATAGGTCGTCATAATATTTTTGGTTGCAATAATGATTGATTTAGGTATGTTCAATAGGGCATTGTCGGCCGTTGTTTGGCTGTTTTTGTCGATTAATGTTAATCCATGATTGAACGATAATGATTCATCATCATTTGAATACGAAAACTGAGCTGAATAAATGCGAACTTTCTTTACGGTTAGTTCAGTGTCATGATTGAATTTTGCTATTTTTTTTTGATGGGTGTACTTGAATTTTCCTGCTTTGACAGAGATGGATTGAGTGGATGTCGTGGGTTCAATAAGTGCAGAAATATTTTCAGTAACGACAATGGATTTTATATTGGTATTGATTCGACCTGAATCTCCCCTTAAATTTCGAATGACCCGATACCCTGTTTCATTAAAGACGGCGCCATCTGTAATATTTTTTGCAAATAAAACATGTTGATAGTTTTGTTGCAATACACGATGAATGCTTATTTCAAATACTTTTTTGCCGTTATCATATCCTACTGTTTTGTTTTTTATTTGCTCAACATAGGGTTTGTCCTTGGTTTTCTCTAAAACAAAGTTGGCATCTTTATAGATGTAAATACTAAAAATGAGGATGAAAAATGCGATGATTCCAGAAATTTGTAGTTTATTCATGATTAAATTCAAATGTTAATGGGGATGGGTAGGTTAAGTGTATATTATACGATGATAATAGTTTGTCATTCGATATTTTTTTATATGCCGATGTTGAATGCGTGAACTTGGGTGGTTTTAAGTTAAATAATTTGCACAAGTAGGTGTAGTATGTTTCCTTTGTTGGGTGGTCATTGCAGCTGACATTGAGGATGTCTTTTTCGATTTTTGTGCGATTCATTAGTGAAAATATGACTCGGTTAATATCGATGGCATGAATTAAGTTTACGGGGTGGTTGGCATCTTTAATGGTGTCTTGTTGAAGTTTACTCATGCTGTTTCTTGTGTAGCCACAAATGCCAGACAACCTCAATATGTACACGCTTTTTGCCTGATTAAGGATATGGTTTTCTGTGTCTTTTAGTGCGGATGCGCGCTCAGAATGACATAATTCAGATGATTCATGAATAAGGGCATTGGTTCGTTTGTAAATACTGGTTGAACTCGTGAAAATGATGGTGTCATATTGGTTTCGTTTATTGAGTATGGCTTTGATGGCATTGGTGTAATCACTTGGAATGCTTAATTGTCGGGAAAAAGGTAACGTGATTAAACAGATGTTTGTTTTTGGTAATTCAATGGTTTTGGATTTGTAAATATCAAAACATAGGTGTTTATTTGATTTTATGCCTTCTTTTTCATGACGTGATATTGTGATGATGGATGAAAAATCATCATGATATTTATTTAAGAAATGTGAGGCCAGCCAACCGGCCCCAATAATTGTTAATGTTTTTTTCACCTTACAACTATATTATATTAGGATGGTTTTTATGCAAATTTTATTTCCAATTGACTTGACAAATTCATGGTGGCGTAATATAAATTTTAAGATATTTGGTGTATACCTAAGGAGAAAAAGTGAGCGGAAAATCTAAAGTTAAAGTATCAAAATTTAAAAAACAACGCCGAGTTGGTGTTGAATTACCAGGGTTGGGAAAGCCAGGCGCGTTAGCAAAACGTAGCTATCCTCCCGGGCATCACGGTCAAGCCAGACGCCGTCCAACAGAATACTCGTTGCGATTAACTGAAAAACAGAAAGTATTATTTCATTACAATATCCGTGAGAAACAGTTTCGTCGTTTTGTTAAAGATGCGAAAAGAGGGCATGTTGTGAATTGGACAGATAAACTGTTTTCACTTTTAGAGACACGTTTAGATAATATTGTTTTCCGATTAGGGTTTGCTAGAAGTTTGCCTGCAGCTCGTCAAATGGTTGTTCATGGTCACGTATTGGTTGACGGCAGAGTGTTGGATCGTCCTTCAGCCATTGTTCAAATAGGCCAGGTCATTTCTATGAAGGAAAAGTATTACAAATCGGTTCAATATGAAGTTTTAAAAGAAAACCCTACGTTGCCGTTGCCTGAGTTTTTAGAGCGAAATGAAGAGAAAAAGGGGCTTGAGGTTGGTAAGTTAACTCACCTGCCAACGTTATCGGATGTTCCTTTTGAGCTTCAGTCACGTTTTATTTCAGAGCTTTATGCCAACGTAAAATAATTGTCTAAGTATTTTTTAGTCGGTTTTTTATTTGGCATACTATTTTCATTAAACACTTATTCAGAAACTAAGCCATATTTTGTGGTCCTGAAGAAACCCATACCCTTGGATAATCTTGGTGTGGTTCAGTCAGCCAGTGTCTCAGTATCATCTCAATTGAATCAGTTGGGAATCAGTGGTGTATTTGGTCATGATAAAATAGGTCGTATTTCGTTGTTTTCTCAATATGTTCGAGGGGTAAGTACCACTGGTATTGGGCCATTAAACAATGATTCAAAAGAAGAATATACCTATTTAATTCATTTGGAGGAGACTCATATTAATGATTTTCTTGATCAGGTAAAGTTGTTGGACGATTATGTGCATGTTCAACCAAACTTTACTTACACAACGTTTTCTGGCGTAGATGAGCCACATTATGATGCACACCAAAAAACGGGCTTTGAGCTCATGAGGTTTCCAAGTGTTTGGCCGCATTCTACGGGGGAGGGTGTGGTTGTGGCTGTACTGGATACAGGGATCAATATTCGTCATCAAGAATTTTGCCCAGATGCAGAGACAGATAGTGACAATCAAAAGGTCAATTTAAAAGAGTGTACAAAACTTGTGTCTCCTTATGATTTTATTCATGACGCAACGCCAGGGTTGCTTAGTCCAACATTAATGCCAGTGGATGGTGCTGATTATGAAGATCCAGACGGTTTTCCAGATGATAAGGATGGCCATGGAACCCATGTTGCTGGCATTATTGGGGCTGAGGTGAATAACTTAGGGATGTCGGGTGCGGCATATGGGGTCTCAATGATGCCAATTCGAGTTATGGCCCCTTACTATGAGGGTGGCGTGATTAAATCAACGGGGTTCACCAGTCATATCATTCAGGGTATTAATTATGCGGTTGCCAATGGTGCGGATATTATTAATATGAGCTTGGGTGGTAAATTAGGGACGGAGGATGATCAACTGATGAGAACGGCCATTGATAATGCAACGGTGGCTGGGGTATTGGTTATTGCAGCGGCTGGGAATGATAGCGAAAACTTTGATACAGCCGGTGTGATGCCCGCTTATTATGATAATGTGCTTTCGGTGGCATCCGTAACTCAAGATGGATCGTCATCAAACTTTACCAACTATGGTGAGTCTTTGGATGTTGCGGCGTTTGGTGGACAGTCAGGGGGGGGCTCATGCGTTTCGAGTGAAAGTGTCTACAGCGCCCATAAGGGAGCGGTGACGCAATATTTATCGACTTGTGGTACCTCAATGGCGGCTCCGTTTGTCTCTGGATTGGCAGCAATCATTAAAAGTTATTATAAAAATGAAAAGAATATTACGTTGACTCCGGCTGAAATTCGCCGTGTGATTCAAATGTCTGCTCAACGTGATTCGGATGAAAAAACATTGGCCAAAGGGTATGGCATTATTGATGCACAACAAGCATTGGCATTTTCTGGTGTGACTGGATTAATTGATTCAAATGATCAAAACCTCTATTATGGCAATGATGGGAATGTGACATCATTGGTTTGTTACCCAAACCCTTTCAATTCTTCAACCGCGGCCACTACGACGTGTGGGTTTTATTTAAGTTCACAATCCACGATTCAATCATGGGTTTATTCAAGGCGCGGTCAACTGATTTACACCACTTCCTTTAGTGGTGTAGGAAAGCAATCCATTACTTGGGACGGGCGGGATAGAAATGCTAGCCTTGTTCCCAATGGAGTGTATCAAATGGTGTTGAAAATAACCCCGGAGTCTTCATCGCATTCGCCCAAAACATTGCGCCATTTAATTACCGTATTTCGCTAAATGATGAGAATTTGGTAAATCGTCTGGTTGCCAGTTTTTCAACCGCTTGATAAATTTTAATGCTTTCTATAATATAACCTTAGTATTTTATGCTCTCGTAGCTCAGTTGGTAGAGCGCATCCATGGTAAGGATGAGGTCAGCGGTTCAATCCCGCTCGAGAGCTCCAGTTTCCATAAAACTCTTTTTAAAACCCCACTTTTTCGTTATACTATTTTCATGGACTATGCATCATCGGGAGTGAATATAGACGCAGGAAATGACGCTGTTGAGCGCATTAAGCCAATGGTTCAATCAACGTTTACGAAGCATGTATTGACCGGTTTGGGTCAGTTTGCATCGTTTGTTGAATTGCCTTCGGGGTATTTAGAGCCGGTATTGGTATCATGCACCGATGGTGTTGGCACCAAGCTGAAATTGGCCATTGACTCCAATGCCTTTGATACCGTTGGGATTGATTTGGTGGCCATGTGTGTCAATGATTTAATTTGTTGTGGTGCAACCCCCTTGTATTTTTTGGATTACATTGCAGTTCATGCCTTGGATCCAAATCAAATTGAATCGATTATGACTGGCATGGTGGCTGGATGTAAGCAGGCCAGTTGTTCATTGGTTGGTGGCGAAATGGCTGAGATGAATGATATGTATAAAAAAGGGGATTTTGATTTGGCCGGTTTTTCTGTGGGTGTGGTAGAAAAATCCCGAATTATTGATGGATCTAGAATTTCAGTTGGTGACACCATTTATGCATTGCCTTCCAGTGGCATACATAGCAATGGCTACTCGTTGGTTCGAAAGGTTTGCACCCCTGAGGCAATGAGTGACCATGGTATTTCATCGGCTGATTTATTAACGCCCACAGCCATTTATGTTGACGATGTATTGTCCATCATTGACCAGTACTCAGTGAATGGTATTGCCCATATTACCGGTGGGGGATTGGTTGAAAATATCGAGCGTATTCTTACTCAAGGTGTGGCTCTTGATATTGATTTTGGGGCCATAAAAACACCGAGTATTTTTTCGAAAATTCAAGAGGCTGGGCACATTGCAGATGATGAAATGTGGCGTGTCTTTAATATGGGGGTGGGGATGGTTGTGATTACTTCAGATGATTTATCCTCTCATGGGACCGCTTATCCCATTGGGCGAATCATCAATGCATAACCTTGGTGTTTTAATTTCTGGGCGAGGGTCCAATATGATGGCGGTTCATGATCACATTCAATCGGGTGCATTGGGTGCTGAAATTTCAGTTGTAATCAGCAATAAACCTCAGGCACAAGGGCTGACGTTTGCTGTTGAAAATGGGATTTCTACGGCTGTATTCGAACCAAAAGATTATGCCAGTAATAATGCGTATGAACAGGATATTGTGACATGTTTGAAATCGTTTAAGGTGGACCTTGTCGTATTGGCAGGTTATATGAAATTGGTTGGGGACCCCATGCTTCAGGCGTATGAAGGGCGAATGGTCAATATTCACCCGTCATTGCTTCCAAGTTTTAAAGGGTTAAATGCTCAAAAACAGGCCTTGGATTACGGTGTTAAAGTGGCGGGTTGCACGGCTCATTATGTCATTCGTGATGTGGATGCTGGGCCCATTATTTTACAAGCAGCCGTGCCTGTATTGGATGATGATACTGAGGCATCATTGAGTGCTCGAATTTTAGAAAAAGAGCATGAGATTTTTTCGATGGCCATTCAAGAAGCACTGGATCAATTAAATTGATTCGGATGTCTGGAAAAATGGGCATTAAAACTATACAATGAGTCTATAAATTTACGATCAATTTTGATTTAACCATTGGGAGATAACATGCGAGCATTAATCAGCGTTTCAGATAAAACCGGTATTCAGGAATTTGCCAAATCTTTGGTAAGTAAAGGGGTTGAGATTGTATCAACCGGTGGAACAGCCAATGTCTTAAGGGATGCTGGGGTTTCGGTTATTTCCATTGATGAAGTGACGGGCTTTCCTGAAATGATGAATGGACGAGTAAAGACATTGCATCCAAAAATTCATGGGGGCTTATTGGCCAGGCGACATGATGAGGTACACATGGCCGCGGCAAAAGAGCATGGCATCGGTATGATTGATTTGGTGGTTGTGAATCTTTATCCTTTTGAATCAACCATTGCCAAGCAAGATGTTACATTAAGTGAGGCGATTGAAAATATTGATATTGGTGGCCCATCCATGTTGCGATCAGCCGCAAAGAATTTTGAATCGGTGGCGGTTGTTGTCAATCCCCAGCGTTATACGGAAGTTTTGGAAAGCATGGATAAAAATCAAGGCAAGGTTTCGGATGATTTGCGACAAGACCTTGCTTTGGAGGCATTTCAGCACACGGCACGCTATGATACGGTGATTTCGAATTATTTAGCAAAGATTTCACTCAAAGGATCTGCGTCTGATTTTCCAGATACATTAACCCCAGTGCTAAAAAAATCAACGGACCTTCGATATGGTGAAAACCCCCATCAGTCGGCGGCCTTTTATTCATATTCTTATTCAACCAATGGGTTAAATAACATGACACAGCGTCATGGAAAAGAGTTGTCGTATAACAATATTGTGGATTTGGAAGCGGCGTGGCACATTGTTCGAGAGTTTAAAGAGCCTGCCGTGGCGATTATTAAACATACCAATCCCTGTGGTGTTGCGATTGCTGACACCTTGAGTACCGCCTATAAAAAGGCATATGAAGCTGATCAGGTGTCGGCGTTTGGTTCGATTATTGGGTGCAATCAACCGGTTGATTTAAATACGGCCACGCTTATGTCGGAGCTTTTTGTTGAGGCCATTATTGCCCCATCTTTTTCAGACGAAGCATTTGAATTGTTATCTAAAAAGCCGTCCATTCGATTGGTTGAATTGCCTGGTTTTTATGATCAGGAAGCCACTTATTTGCTGAAGTATGTTCAGGGCGGGGTTTTGATGCAATCCCCAGATGCTTGTGTGATGAATGAAGATGAGTTGCAAGTGGTGACCAAGCGTCGCCCTCAAACACATGAAGCGAGGGATTTGAAATTTGCTTTTGCGATTTGCAAGCATGTAAAATCCAATGCCATTGTTTTGGTCAAAAATGGGCAAACCATTGGGGTGGGTGCCGGTCAAATGAGTCGTGTTGAGGCCGTTGAAATTGCGCTTAAAAAGGCCAATGGGCAAACTCAGGGGGCGGTTTGTGCATCCGATGCATTTTTTCCATTTAAAGATTCCGTTGAGCATTTGGCCAAGCATGGCATCACGGCAATTATCCAGCCGGGTGGATCGAAGCGTGATCAAGAAAGCGTTGACGCTTGTGATACCAATGAAGTTGCGATGGTAACCACTGGGATACGTCATTTCAAACACTGAATTAGAAACGCAATTTACAGGGTGCGTTACAACGGTTATTTTTTCCAATCCGCTGTCCAATTATGCCGTCTTATTATTGCGTCAGGCCGATGCTGAAAAAGTAATTACAGGCCCATTGGCAGATTGTGTTGTTGGTGATTACTTATTTGTTGAAGGGGATTGGGTATCGCACCCTGTCCACAAGCAACAATTCAAAGTTCGATCATTTGCTCATTTGGTGCCTAAGACCAATGAAGAGCTGACACTTTTTTTATCATCAGGGGTTATCTCTGGGGTTGGGCCCCATTTTGCAAAAACATTGGTGGCTGCCTTTGGTGATGATTTGGTGTCTATTTTAGATCAGTGCCCGGAACGTTTGCTGGAAGTTTCCGGTATTGGTCAGAAAAAGGTGACATCCATTGCCTCATCTTGGAGATTGCATCGCGAACAATTATCTTTTTTGCAATTTTTAACGCCGTATGATGTGAATATTCAATTGGGAAAACGCATATGGAATACGTATTATTCGGGTGCGTTTGATGTTTGTAAAAAACGACCGTTTCAGTTGATTCAAGATGTCAAAGGTGTTGATTTTAAATTGGCGGATTTAATTGCTGGAGATTCACACCAATTATCCGATGCGCGTTTGGATGCGGCGATTTATGATGTATTTCAATCGTTTTATCAGACATCGCATGTTTGGATGCCATTTGAAGGTTTTTTTAAGCAGTTAAATCAGCGATTATCTATGGATGATGATGTGCTCATGGATCAGTTGCAACAACGTATTTTTTCACAAATGTTATCGCTGGTGGTTGATGGTGATCATCGTTGGATAACGCTTGCGGAGTATAGCGATGCAGAGTTATCCATTATGAATGCTGTGGATGCCATGATGTGTGCGCCATCTGCTGTTCAGGTTCAATCACGATTGGCGGTTGATTGGGTGTTGCCAAGATTAACTCAAACATTGTCGATGGATCAAATTGAGGCGCTTGAGGGGGTATGTGAGCATTCGGTGAGTATTTTATATGGGGGGCCTGGGACGGGGAAAACATCACTGCTTAGGGCGTATGTTGAGATTGTTTCCAAAAAAACAGATCGAATACTTCTCATGGCACCGACGGGAAAGGCGGCCAAGCGTTTGGCGGAACAGGTGGGTCGTCGTGCATCCACTGTTCATGCGATGATGGACTATGATGAAAAGTCACATGCCCTAACGCCAAAGCCGTTGGATGCGGATGTTTGCATTATTGACGAGATGAGTATGGTGGACATGTCATTATTTCAAGATATCATGACCATGTTATCGCCTGGGACTCGCTTGTTATTGGTGGGTGATCCGGACCAGTTGCCAAGCATTGGTCCTGGCCAGGTCTTTTATGACATGATTCATTATTCGAACATTCCATCCTATCAATTAACAACGAATCATCGTCAGGTCACGCATCAGGGAATTACTTCTTTGGCCCATCATATTTTAACGAGAGAATCCATTCCGTCACGATTGGGTGATGATTTGACCATGATTCACACGAGTTCAGATGATGAGCTTGAAATGATGTTGTTGGATTTATTTTTAAATAAGGTAACGGCCGATCATCAGGTTCATTTAAATGATATTCAATTGATTGTGCCCATTCACAAAGGGCGGTTTGGCATTTCTAATTTAAATCAGACCATTGCCCAAGAGGTTCGTCCATCCATGTCCTATTCACCATGGGTTGTGGGTGATCGGGTGATTCAATGCCGCAACAATTATTCAAAACGCGTGATGAATGGTGATATTGGTTTTATTCGGTCCATCACCAATGATTCAATCAAGATTCAGTTTCACCATGATACGATTGAGTTTGAACCAACCGATATGCAAGATATTCAACTGGCGTATGCCGTATCCATCCATAAATTTCAGGGATCTGAAGCCCCGATTATTATTCTTCCCATTGTGAAACAATGGGGCTTTTTTATGAGTATGGATGTGTTATATACAGCCGTGACACGTGCGAAAGAACATTTGTATGTGGTTGGTGATATGACGGTGTTTAATCAAATGGTGATAAACAGCAAGAAGTCATTGCGTCATACTCGACTATTTCAGGTGTGAGTAATTAGACGCTATAATATATGCCTGTTGCTGATGATAAAAGCATAATCAATAACCTTGAAACACTGGAGATTTCACCCGACGATGTTTTTGTATCTGAGCTGGGTGTTGGTGTTTTAGTGATCTCTGATGTGGTTCCTTGATCTGGTGAAGATTGATGGTGTGAGGTGTTTGTAGTGTTAACAAAATTTCCTGGTTGTGCTACTGGAGAGTTAGCCGGTATTAAGGTGAAACCTTCTGTGCAGTGTATTGGTTGTTCACACGTGGCTGTGGTTCCACTTGTGGTCAAAGAATCGTATGCCCCTCTAACTAAATTGGATTCTACCATAAATAAGGCGTTGCAAGGGCCACTGGAAATGTCGTTTGTACGGACTCGGGCCAATGTTGAACCAATCGGGGTTAAACCAGTTTTATTTATTTCTAGAGGTTCAGAAGCTATTACAAGAAAAAAAATCTGAATTGCGCTCTTACCTCGTAATCCTTCGACCGCTTCTACATGGCAAGGAATACTTGGCGATCCTGCATCTTGATGAAATCCATCTGGGCAGTAGGCGATGGATTCACCCTTTAAAAATATTATGTTATCAGTGTCAGATCCGTTATAGGGCTGGCTTGGGCAGTGACCTCAGTCTGTCATGCATCCAGCTAACGATTCTTCTGGCGCAATCTGAGCGCCTGCCCCTTTGATTGCGGCCGTTGCACCAAGTAACCCTAATAATGTTGTATTTATTCTCATTTTAAATCACCTTCAAATGTCATTTAATTTTTTTAATTAATTTTTTCAATCTTTATTATTTTATTTTAAACAATAAAATTATTTAATAATTTCTATATTTTTTATTATTTTAATTTTTTTAAATTAAATTTTGTGCATAATTTTACAATAAATAAAAAAGGAGTTTATTAATGAATAGAATTAATCCCAATGCCAGATATAATTTCACCCCCAATAGGAGCGCAATAAATGAATGTATGGGAGATCGTTCCCGTGCCACAGGAGGTGTGAATTTGCATTCTTTAACGAATGCATTGATAAGGGAAGCAATAATAGATGAAACACTGATTACAAGTCGATACATGATAAACCAATGGGTGCATTTAGAGGAAAGAGTGGAGGGTTGTTTTGAATTCCCTCCCTGCAATGCAACACAATACTTAGATGAGTTTGGCTTTCTTATTTGCAGTCAAGATAGTGCTTTGAAAAAGGTTGTATGTGCAATTTCGCAATTTTTTAACGATCCATTGTGTTTAGAGAATTCAGCCGCTAATGCGTCTTCAAGCGTATCGGAAACCATGGATGGAAATGACTTTTTGTTTATTGGGTTGGGATCGTTCGTGTTTATTGTTGCGGCGGCTTTGATAATCAAACATGTTTGCATGGGTTCAAAGCATTCTCATCGGAAATCGCCATTACTTTCTAAACCTTTTATGGAGACATCAGATGAATTTGGCACTTACGAGCTTTAAGCCTGGGTATTCATCGAGCATTTAGAAAAAAAGGGGGGGAATATTGTAAAGAAATTAAAAGGTCTTTATAATGAATTGTGCCAAAAACAAAGTACATTTTTTTTACAGGCGGGGTTGTTTCATCCTTGGGAAAAGGGATTGCCGCGGCGTCCTTGGGCGTTCTTCTTAAAAATCAGGGGTATAATGTTACCATTCAGAAATTTGACCCTTACTTAAATGTGGACCCTGGGACCATGAGCCCATATCAACATGGGGAAGTTTTTGTCACGGATGATGGGTGTGAAACTGATTTGGATTTGGGGCATTATGAGCGCTTTATCGATAAAAGTTTATCACGAGCCAATAATATAACGTCAGGAATGGTGTATTGGGATGTTCTAAATAAAGAGCGTCGAGGGGATTATTTGGGGGCAACCGTTCAAATCATTCCTCATGTGACCAATGAGATAAAATCTCGAATTACCCACACACTGACCGATGATGTGTCGGACATTATAATTACGGAAATCGGAGGCACGGTGGGGGATATTGAAAGCCTGCCATTTATTGAGGCCATTCGTCAGTTTCAGTATGAGCACGATGAGGATTGTGTTCATGTTCACTTAACTTTGGTTCCCTATTTGGAAAGTTCAGGGGAGTTCAAAACCAAGCCCACCCAACATTCGACCAAAGAACTAAGAGCCATTGGGATTCAGCCCGATATTATTTTGTGCCGTTCGCATATGCCTTTGGATAAAGATATTAAAAAGAAGGTGGCTTTGTTTTGCGATGTAAAACCAGAAGCGGTGATTGCTGCGCATAATGCTAAGAGCATTTATGATGTGCCCTTGATTTTGGAGCAACAGGGCATGGATCGTGTGATTTGCAATAAATTGGGATTGGTGGAGTCCAAAAGTGATTTGGAAGAGTGGAAACGGTTTGTACAGAACATGCATGACCCCACCAATTTACCGGTTAAAATTGCGATTGTTGGAAAATACACCAATTTATCGGATTGTTATTTGAGTGTTGTGGAATCCTTACGGCATGCCGCGGCCAATACCAACTGCAATATTGAGATTAAATGGGTAAATTCTGAAGACTTGAGGTCGGATACGGTGGCTTCTCAATTAAATGATGTCGACGGCGTCCTCATACCGGGTGGGTTTGGCGAGCGTGGGATCAAAGGAAAAGTCCAAGCGGCTCGGTACGCGCGTGAACATCGAATTCCTTATTTGGGCTTGTGTTTAGGCATGCAGGTGGCCGTGATTGATTTTGCACAACATGTGTGTGGGTTAACGGATGCGATGAGTGTGGAATTTGATCCAAATACACCAAATCCTGTGATTCATTTGATGGATGAGCAAGAGGGTGTTGTCAATAAAGGTGGCACCATGCGGTTGGGGCAATATCCCTGTGAAGTGAAGGAACATACACGTTTGCATGACCTTTATAAAGAACCGCTTATTTATGAGCGGCATCGTCACCGGTATGAATTTAACAACGAGTACAAGTCAGTGATGGAGTCGCATGGGTTGGTGTTTTCTGGGATTTGCCCCGATAACCAATTGGTGGAAGTGATTGAAAACCCTGATCATCCGTATTTTATGGCCTGTCAGTATCATCCGGAGTTTAAGTCACGCCCATTAAAACCACACCCGTTATTTTATGGGTTTGTTGAGGCCGCCAAAGCATTTACTGGAACGCAGCAAGAGTTGTTTGTTCGTTAGTATCCCAACGTGACCCCAGACGGGGTTCTTGGATCCGATGCGCCATACAACGTTTCATTTATTTTCATGATGCTTTGGGTGGACCCCATGGTGCGTTTAATTTCAATCGTATGGCCCATGGCTTCAAGTTTGTTTAAGGTGTCTTTTGAAAAAGCATTGTTTTCAATGCGCAACGTATCGGGCCACCATTGATGGTGAAACCTGCCGGCATGGGAGGCCTCTGCAATGTTCATGTTATGATCAATCACATTGCTGATAATTTGTGTGACGGTGGTAATGATGCGGCTGCCGCCTGGGGATCCTGTTACTAAGAAAAGATGACCATCTTTTAATGCAATGGTTGGAGTCATGGAGCTGAGCATGCGTTTATTTGGCGCAATGGCATTTTTTTCATTGCCAATGAGTCCATAAGCATTGGGAACGCCTGGTTTTGCTGAAAAATCATCCATTTCATTATTGAGTAAAATGCCGGTGCCTGGGATCCCAATGCCTGATCCAAAACTAAAGTTTAAGGTGGTGGTCACCGATACGGCATTGCCCCATTGATCGACCACACTGTAATGGGTTGTTTCATCACTTTCATAGGGAATGCCATGGTTGATATTGATGCTTGGAGAATGTCGATGGTGTTGGATGTTTTTTCTTCGTTGACGTATGTAGCTTGCATTGAGTAACTGTTTTTGAGGGACGTTTACCATATCCGCATCGCCCAACCATTCGGCTCGGTCAGCGTAGGCCAGTTGCATGGCTTCACTCATGATATGGATGGTTTTTGCGCTGTTATGCCCCCATTCAGATAAGGGATATGGTTCAATGAATTTTAATATTTGGGCCATGATGATGCCCCCAGAGCTTGGGGGGGGCATGCTGTATACGGTTACGTTTCTGTAGGATATTTGTATGGGTGTGCGGTATTTTGATTCATAATTGATGAGATCATTTATCGTCATGAGGCCGTGATTTTCTGACATGAATGTGCTTAATTGTTGGGCGGTTTTGCCTTGATAAAACCCCTGAATGCCTTTTTTTGATATTCGTTGGAGTGATCGCGCTAAATCTTTCTGAATCAAACGATCGCCAGCCTTTAAATCTCTATTGTTTGGGTAAAAAATAGGACCCATGGTCGAATCTTTTTTCAGTCGTGGCTTCGCTTTTTTTAATGACGTTGCCAGCTCATTTGATACAATAATGCCTTGTTTTGCTAATTTAATGGCGGGTCTTAGTACTTGTTGTCGGCGCATGGTGCCAAAGTCCCCTAAAGCGGTTAATAGGCCATGAACGGTGCCGGGAGTTCCACTGGAGAGGGCTGAAAAGCGGGATTTTTTTTCGTCAACGTGGCCGGTTGAATCAAGAAATAAATCTTTATGGGCGTTTTCAGGAGCGGTTTCTCGAAAGTCCAGTGCAACGGTTCTGTTTTCACTAGCGATATGAATCATCATAAATCCACCACCACCTAAATTGCCTGCTTGTGGTTGGGTGACAGCCAATGAAAAGCCAATGGCTACGGCGGCATCAATCGCATTGCCGCCATTTTTCAATACATTGATTCCGACTTGGGTGGCGTGTTTTTCTTGAGTGGCGACCATGCCATTTTTTGAGGTGATGGGGTGATGAATGGCGTGATGAGAAAAGATGGGGGGAGCAAAAATGTGCGTGACACACAATAAGTATCCAGTAATGGCGATAAATATTTTCATGGGAATGGTAGCTAGTGTATCAGATATTGCATGGCCCTTAAAGTTGATGGGCTAAGTCCATTTTTTTCGTCCATTTTTTAGCTAAATGATGGCGGTGATACTTGCAACTATCACGGCGATCATAAGCCCCACAATATTGATGGTGGCCCACCAGAAGTTGTTGTGTTTGATTCCGGAGTAGCCAACAATTAAGCCGTGAATGATGAGCGCAATGCCCAATGTGAAGGATAGCTGATGCAGCATGGCTTGTCCGGAAGGTGTGTTGAGGATAAGCAGGGTCTCTGATGGAATCATTTCCGGGTACTTTTGGACAATATCCAATAAAATGGGACGCTTGAATGCGTAAAAAATGAGCATGTAAGCGCCCATGCTGGCATTTAATATGGCGGGTTTTAGTTTGAAAATCATGCGATTCTTTTTTAAGTAGCTTAAGCTCACGAGTAGGGCAACCAATCCAATGGAGAATAGACTGACCCCATCCAAATGGCCAATGCTTATAAGGGTGTAGATGACTTCGATGATGGTCAAAATGATGGTGGCAATTAAGGCCACATTTAAACTGGCGTAAGTGTCCAATATGGCAAATGCGATTAACGGAATTAAGCTCAGAAAAAATGCATTCATCGGATGGTAAAGTTAAGTTGTTGCATGTTTATTGTGTCATTAACGTAATGGATTTGAATGGGAATTTTTTTGCCGATAGGATTGTTAAAGAGTGCGTAGTTAGAAAATGATTCTAGTAACAGTGCATTTTTTACCAGCGGGTTGTCTGTATCGCAATGTATGATGTATATGTTTGGTTTAATTTCTTCAATATTGTATCTGGTGTAGTGACTGGCACCATCAAATAATGCTTGAAGATTGAGATCCGTTGGGTCATGATTCTCGGAAAACGTTGCAATAATGGCGTATTTGGGGACGTTTATCTTGCTTAATAATGGGCGCTTTCGTGATTCAATGGGTGAGCTTCTAAACCAAGGAAGGCAACTGAGGCAAGATGATAGTATGATGTTAACTTACTTAATGTTTATTGAATTTTTAATAGAGGGTTTAATTATGTTGGGCGAAACATCTTGATTTTTAATGGGAATGATCGATAATAAGGGTGTGAATCGGTATGTTTTATTGTTAACGTGTTTGGATCGCCCAGGGATTATTAATGAGATCACTGGCGCGCTATTTGATGTGAATGCCAATATTGTGCATGCCGATCAACACAGCACAGATGATGAGTATGGCGTGTTTTTCATACGAATTGAATTTGTGTTGTCCGGTTCTTCTGAAGGGTTGGATGATCTGGTGGATCAGCTATGTGCATCACTGTCCGCCGAGGCGAAATGGTATGATTTGTCTCAACCGTTGAGGTGTTCAATTCTTGTGTCCAAAGAAGACCATTGTTTGCAAGAGTTATTGTACCAGTGGAAGTCAAACTCACTGAATATTACCGTTGGATCCATTATTTCTAACCACGATCAGTACGGATCATTGGCTCAATGGTATGGGGTGCCATTTCACTATGTTTCATCAGAGTCCAAGCATGTATCGGAGGAGCAAATTATTGAAAAAACGCAATCCACGGACATCTTAATTATGGCGCGTTACATGCAAATTTTGTCTTCTGATTTTTTGTCCACCTATAACCGGCCGGTCATTAATATACATCACAGTTTCTTGCCTTCCTTTACGGGTGCAAAGCCATATCATCAAGCTTTTTCTCGAGGGGTTAAGCTGATTGGTGCAACCGCTCATTATGCAACGGAAGCGTTGGATGAGGGTCCAATTATTATTCAAAAAGTCTCCCCGGTGACGCATCGCGATAATATTAACGATTTAAAACAGTTGGGAACGCATCTTGAGAAACAGTGCCTATTGGATGCCATTCGTGCTGTTTCAGAGCACCGAGTGATTATCCATGACAATAAAACCATTGTCTTTTAATCGAGCAATAAGTTTTTGATTTCGTCGAAATTTAGTGATTTTTCAGCAGCGGTATCGATATCAATGATTTCAGCCAAGAGTTGTTTTTTGCTGTCCTGAAGTTCTTGGATTTTTTCTTCAATGGTACCGGTGGTAATTAACTTGTAAACAAACACTTTATTTTGCTGACCCATTCGGTGCACACGGTCGGTGGCTTGAGATTCAATGGCTGGGTTCCACCATGGGTCCAAATGGATGACGTAATCGGCGGCGGTTAAATTGAGTCCAACGCCACCCGCTTTGAGTGAAATTAAAAACATGCCAGGGTCTTCTGCGCTTTGGAAGCGATCCACCGCATCCATTCGTGCTTTTGCACTGACGGACCCATCGATTCGTTCGGTATAAAATCCTTCTTTTTTTGTCCATTCACCCATAATATCCAACATTTCCGTAAATTGGCTAAACATTACAATCTTGTGCCCTTCATCAATAAGTTCGCTGATTTTTTCTTTGGCCAATTCAAATTTACTGGATTCAATATCGGTTGCGCCCACTTCTTTGAGGAGTTGTGGGTGAATGCAGACCTGTCGTAATTTAAGGAGGGCCGTGAAAATATTGAGTCGTTCTTGTTTTCCTTTAACATTTTTAATGCCTTTTTTGGCGGCATCAAGAACCGTTTTGTATAGTTTTTCCTGACCGGGGGTCATGTCACATTTAATGACGATTTCTGTTTTTTCAGGTAAGGAATCCAATACCTCACGTTTTTCTCGTCGAAGAATGAAGGGTTTGATTCGGGTTTTTAACTGTTCTTTTCGTCCGTCTTTAATGTCATTTTCAAACTGGGATAATTTTCCCAAATAGTCTGGCATCACAAAGTCAAAAATGTTCCACAAATCTTGAATGTAGTTTTCAATGGGGGTGCCGGTCATGGCAATTCTGAATTTTGCATTTAATTGTTTAACGGCTTTGGATATTTGTGTTTTTGGGTTTTTTATGTGTTGCGCTTCGTCAATAAAAATGGCTTCAAATGGAATGTTTTTAAGCAAGGCAATGTCATTCTTTAAAATGCCATAGGAGGTTATAACGTAGTTGGATTTTGCAATTTTTGGAAGTAATTTGTCGCGTTGGGTGCCGCCATAGATGACTGTTTTTTTGCGTTTGGTGAACTTGTCGATTTCTTTTTCCCAGTTATAAATAACATTGGTTGGTCCAATAATTAAATACGGTGAGGTTTGTTCAATGGATGTGGTAAAGGCAATGGTTTGAACGGTTTTACCCAATCCCATGTCATCGGCTAAGATGCCGCCAAATTGATATTGGTTTAAGAAAGACAGCCATTTAACTCCGTAGGTTTGATAGTCTCGAAGTTCTCCGTTAAAGTCATTGCCAAGCGTATCTTCGGATCGGTGAAAATTTTTGAAGTTTTCAATGAATTGGCTGGAATTTGAATCGGTTCCTTCAATGGATGAAATGCCCAAGAGTGGCATGAATTCCAACATATTAAAGGATTTTTTTGATGTGAATGCTTGAAATGAATTGAGCGTTTTTAATTCTTGTTGGGATTCTTCCGAGACTTTGACATATCCGCCGGATGTTTTAATATAGCCTTGGTTTTCTACCAGTAGTCGCGTAATTTCAGCAAATGACATTTCTTGCCCATCGATGGTGGTATTTTGTGAAAATTCAAACCAATCTTGTTTTGGAGATTCCACATTGAAGGTTAAATCAATCGGGGTGTCCAGCACATTAAAATCATGGATGGTGGAATTAATGACCCATTCTCTTTCTTTTAATGTTGGGACAATTTTATCCAAGAATCGGGCAATATGTCCGGGGTTTTCCAATAAAAAGGGGAGTTCTTCCGACATGAAGAGTTCCATTAAGTCATTTTGGTAAATTTCTTCCATGTCTTTTTGACGTTTGTATAACCGGCCATTGGTGGCGTCTTTTAAAACGTCGGTGGTGTCTTGCGGCAACACATTGCTGTTTCCATAATTGTAGGACAGAGCGGTCATCAGTTGGTTGTTCTCGTAAATAACATCCAATCGTGGGGTGGGGGAATCATCACTGGGCAAAAATTGTTGCAAGTCCATATTCACCACCCAACTCAATAATTTCTTGTTGGGGGAATACACCCGTTGGATGAATTGAATGGCTTGGTTTCCTTCAAATACCAAGGCGTTTCGATCCAGAAAGTTGTCCAGGTAATTTAAAAATGATTTTGATGGGTTCTTTTTTATGTAACCATTGCAAAAGCAATAGAGTCCTTTATCACTGGGGAAGGGCATCCATAGTAATGGGTTTTGTAGCCATTCCAATCGGTTCTTAAGGATGCATTGAATTTTATTTTTATCTTGTTTAAGTTCAATTTCTAATGGAAGCTCTTGATCAAATTGAATGGGTTGATAGTCACTGGTTTTATTATCAAATACTTGGCGCCATTCCACATGAATCCCAAGTTCACTGGCGCGTGAAAAGAACCAGCCAACGTCTTGTTCTTGTGGCAGTGCATCATGAATATCATTGGCCACTTGCAATTTTTTTAAATACTTGGTTAGTCGGTATGAGAAATCCAAGTCTTTTTCATTGATCTCATTCTCGTTGTTGTATAGAAATAGCATGAACGACGATTTTGATAAATTCACCATATCGTTGTTCCATTTGGCTTCAACAATGGTCATCAATCGATTCTTTGAATTAAATAAGAATGTTAAATAAAATGTAATGCGATTCATAAGAAAAACTCATTCCACAAGGTATTGGTTAAGGATAATATTAAATAATCAATGTAAATTTGTCTATATTTTGACAGTTTCTTTTTGATAAAAGAGATCGTTGGATTATTGCTCCGAGCAGAAAGTAGTCGTCTTTCAACAGCCCAAAAAATAGTGAACGAAATGCCCACTATTTTGTGACCGGAGTAATAACGATGTCTGTACGATGTTTTTTGATTGTTTGGTTTTGGTCTAAATTTAGGGGGAAATGGCCAAGCCCGTTTTTTTTAATATAAATAGTCATGCAAAATAATCATCAAATTCAAATTATTGAAAATAAAATCGTTGTCATTCGTGCCCAGTTTGTTATGCTTGATGAAGACTTGGCAAAATGGTATCCGCTGGAAACAAAAGGTTAAAACGAATTTTGAGACGCTTTTATTATTCTTAAAAAGAACGATGGGGTTGGGTAATGTTGGTGCATGACTCCAAATACATTTGGTTAAACTCGGCCATATCCGGAAAGAAACCTTGATTTTTTTTGGTTACTGTAGATATCTTGAGCTGTAAAAATAAAAATACCCGGTTAAATAACGTGGCGCGCTTTTTAAACCGCGCTACAAAAACAATGGAGAATAACATGGACGATCGATGGCTATCCGTAGATGACATTGGCGAGTATCTTGGGATTAAACGAGATACGGTCTATAAATGGATCCGTGAAAAAGGCCTGCCCGCCCACAAAATCGGCCGTCTTTGGAAATTTAAGAGTGACAAGGTGGATCAATGGGTGCGTGAGGGGGGAGCTTCAGACAAGCCGGAAAAGGATCAACAGTAAACAATGGAACGACCAAATAACACAACAGACCTTGGTGCTTATAATACCGCAATCAATGTGATTGGCGGGCTGAAGGATTGTAGTTTTATGAAGGTTGGAAGGACCTTCTGCAACAGGAACAACAAAACTGAAATCCATTCACCACTGATTACCATTTTTTAAATGATGCTGGATTCGTTTCTGTGATGCCATTGAATACATCAACACCTCAATGATGGTATGTGCAATCCCTATTCATCCAATTTAAATCTTGATGACTATATTGATATTACTCCAATGATAAAATAGTTAATTTGCCTTTGTTATGTCAAGGCATGGGATGCCGTCATTGTATTGACAATTTAATAATTCCTTACATTTTAATGGGGAAGTTTGAAATGTTTTAAATTAAGATGGCTTTTTTAATCTTTTTGAACTTTGTACAATGAAGGCATGACATTTCACCTTGCTTCAGAATTTTCCCCATCTGGGGATCAACCCTCCGCCATCAAAAAATTAGTGGATGGGGTTAATCATCAGGCCAAGCATCAGGTGCTTTTGGGTGTGACGGGGTCTGGTAAAACATTCACCATGGCCAATGTGATTGCCACATTAAATAAACCAACGCTAATATTGGCCCATAATAAAACGTTGGCGGCCCAATTGTGTTCCGAGTTTAAAACGTTTTTCCCTGACAATGCGGTCGAATATTTTGTGTCGTATTACGATTACTATCAACCAGAAGCCTATGTGTCGTCTCGCGATGTCTATATTGAAAAAGAGGCCCAAATTAATGAGGAGATTGAACGGTTGCGACACAGTGCCACCCGTTCACTGTTGACCCGGAAAGATGTGATTATTGTGGCGTCGGTGTCGTGCATTTATGGTTTGGGAACCCCCGAAGCTTACATGAATGGGGTGTTGTCCATTCAGGTGGGTCAGGAAGTGGGGCGCAGAGACTTTCTAAAGAACCTCACGGATATTTATTATGAACGCAATGATATGGAACTTAAACGGGGGCGGTTTCGAGTGAAAGGCGATGTGATTGATGTGTTTCCATCGTGGGATGAATTGGCGGTTCGCATTGAGCTGTTTGGTGATGAGATTGATCGAATCGTGAGTTTGCACCCCATCTCGGGGGAGGTCATGGGATCCCTGGATGCGTTTGATATTTTTCCAGCGTCTCATTATGTCGTGGAAGGGGGGATGGATGATGCCTTACTGGCCATTGAAAGTGAGATGAAAGACCAGCATCAGCACTTTTTGGATCAGGGGATGTTGGTGGAAGCGCAGCGCATTAAGCAGCGCACCAATTATGACATTGAAATGATGCGTCAAATGGGGTATTGCAAGGGCATTGAGAACTATGCAAGGCATTTATCTGGGGCACAACCGGGTGAGCCTCCGGGTGTGTTATTGGATTTTTTTCCCGATGACTTTTTAACCATCATTGATGAGTCGCATGTCACCGTCCCTCAAGTTGGTGGGATGTACAATGGGGACCGAGCACGAAAGCAAACGTTGGTGGATTTTGGGTTTAGGTTGCCCTCAGCGCTTGATAATCGGCCCTTGCAGTTTGGTGAGTTTGAAGAGCGAATCAACTCTGTTATTTATACGTCGGCGACCCCCGGAAACTATGAGCTTGAAAAGGTGTTAAAGCCGGCCCCCACCGGCCCTGAATTGGTGGATCAATACGATGTTGCCGAGCAAGTGATTCGGCCAACGGGGTTGTTGGACCCCATCATTTTTATTCAAAAAACAGAGGGTCAAATGGCGCACTTGTTGGATCAAATTTCCATGCGCATTTCCAAAAATGAACGTGTATTGGTGACCACCGTGACCAAGCAATTGAGTGAGGATATTGCGGATTTTTTATCGAATGAATCCATTAAGGTGATGTATTTGCACTCCGATATTGGGGCGTTGGAGCGCATTGATATTTTAAGGGATTTGCGATTGGGAACCTATGACGTTTTGGTGGGTGTGAACTTATTGAGGGAAGGGTTGGATTTGCCCGAGGTGTCTTTGGTGGCCATTTTGGATGCCGATAAAGAAGGCTTTTTACGAAATGAGCGATCCTTGATTCAAACCATGGGTCGCGCGGCCAGGCATCCGGATGGGACGGTTATTTTGTATGCCGATTCAATTACGCCATCGATTAAAAAAGCGGTGGGTGAAACGCGTCGTCGTCGTAAAAAACAAGTGGCGCACAACGAGATGCATGGCATTGTTCCGACACCCATTGTCAAAGAAATTAAAGACATTCGTGATGAAAACCGTGCATTGATTCAATCGGTTGAATTGGCCAATGACATGACCGATCCAAAAGACCAGCAAGCCCTGATTGCAACCCTTGAAAAACAAATGCATGAAGCTGCGGATAACTTGGAATTTGAATTGGCGGCCGTTTTGCGGGATCAATTGAATTCATTGACACACCCAAAATCATCAAACTAAGTCGAAAGAATGCCAAACTTTCGGTATGATAATGATATGGCCAGACACCATTATGAAATGACACGGCGAACGGGTGGTTCATCCACCTTTGATGTGACAGATTTAAATGCTGAGCAAGCGGCGGCGGTGCTTCACACCCATGGCCCGTTGTTGGTTTTGGCGGGTGCCGGGTCGGGCAAGACCAAAACTTTGGTGTATCGTTTGGCGCGTTTGATACACGATGGGGTGGACCCCAAGCGAATTTTACTGTTAACGTTTACACGTAAAGCCAGTCAAGAAATGATGCGTCGAGCGGCGGGTGTGTTGGATGCGCGATGTCAGCAAGTGATGGGCGGTACGTTTCATTCGTTTTGCAATATGGTGTTGCATCAATATGCCAAACATATTGAATATCCGGATGGGTTTACGATTATGGATCGTTCCGATGCTGAAAATTTAATGGCACTGATTCGAAAACAAGGCGATTATCAAAAAAAGGACAAACGGTTCCCCAAAAAGAACACATTGTTGGATATTGTCTCAAAATCGGTGAATACCAATCGCTCCATTGAGCAAGTGGTGATGGATGATTTTCCTCATTTTGTGGATTTAACCGAGGATGTGATGGAAATTGCCAAAAAATATCATATTCAAAAAGAGGCCCTATCCCTGATGGATTATGATGATTTATTGGTCAAAATGGTGCATTTGTTGACGCATCACCATGACATCAGGGATCAATTGTCACGCAAATACCAATACATTTTGGTGGATGAGTTTCAAGACACCAATCACATTCAATTGGCCATGTTAAAGGGGTTGGTGTCAACGCATCAAAATTTAATGGTGGTGGGGGATGACGCCCAGAGCATTTATTCATTTCGTGGCGCGGACATTAACAATATTTTGACCTTTGAGGCCATGTTTGATTCGGTGAAAACGATTCGTTTAACGATGAATTACCGATCCACTCAGCCCATTTTGGATGTGTCGAGCGATGTGATTAATGCGGCAGAGGATTTGTATTCCAAAGAACTTTTGGCGGCTCGAGAGGGGGGTGAAAAGCCCAAGTTTGTGGAAGCGTTTGACGACATGGAGCAGGCTGATTTTGTGGTAGACCGTTTATTGGGCTTACGAGAAGACGGGGTGCTATTAACGGATATGGCGGTGTTGTTTCGATCGAGTTCGCATTCCAATCAAGTGGAGTTGGCTCTGACCAGGGCTAATATTCCTTACAAAAAATTTGGTGGGTTTAAGTTTACCGAAACAGCCCATGTGAAAGATGCGATGGCCTACATGAAGGTCATGGTCAATCCTCACGATGAGTTAAGTTGGCATCGTGTTTTTCAATTGTTGGATGGGGTGGGGCCCAAATTATCGCAAACCATTATTGATTATCAACGGGCCCAACAATTTAATTTTTCAGCCATGGATTATGCGCCATTCAAAAAGAAGGCCGCGCATGGAGAATTATGTCAGATTGCCGCATTAATGGCGTCCCCAATGGATTCCCCTACGGATACCTTGCAGCGCGTGCTCAATGCCTATCAGCCAGTGTTAAAGAAAACCTATGATGATTTTCATAAACGGGAGCAAGATTTAAATTCACTGGTGGCGTTATCGGAGCGATTTCGGTCGTTGGCGGCGATGTTGGACGACTTTACATTGGAGCCGCCGGAATCATCTCAGGTGGGTGCCGATGCGGTGTCCGATGATGATGAGTATGTGGTGTTGTCCACCATTCATTCGGCCAAGGGGTTGGAGTGGTCTCGGGTGTTTGTGTTGTCGGTGGTGGATGGGTACCTACCATCGTTTCGTTCGTTGCAAGACCCGGCCCAAATAGAGGAAGAACGCCGGTTGTTGTATGTGGCCATGACGCGAGCCAAGGATGAACTGTATTTAATTAAGCCCAATTTGGAGGACCCCACCAGCTATTACCCAATGGGTGGCATGAGTTTTAGTCAAGTGTCACGCTTTATTACCCCAGAGCATTTAGAGGCTTATTTTGATACCTGGTCGTTGGGGGTTGGGAAACCCATGCCAACGCAAGACAACGATGATCCCTTTTTGGATGCTCCGGGTCAAAAGTACTCGTTATAACGTTTATTTCTTTTAATGTTATAATTTATGATATGAAACGGTTTATGTTATGTGTGCTTTTTATGGTGCTCATTTTAATTTCAGGATGTTCAGAAAAATACAAAAGTTCTAATAACGGCGATAATGGTGTTGAGGTGGTAAGAGTAACGGAAAAACAAATTGAGGCCATCAAAGTCTTTCAAGAATTTAATTTTTCAGTTGAGGGGTTTTGATGAGAGGTCTGGTGCCGTTTATTTTTATGCTTGGAACGATTTGTTATGGGCTCGATTATCATTCACCATGCACAGCACTTGATCCGAGTGATTTGAGTCAAGGGTATGAACGTGATATTTCTAATTCGAGCAATTATACGGTTTCTTTTGGTTATATTGCTGACTTATCCGTAACCCCAGAATATAACATGGTGGTTAACTTTTCTGATAGCAATTGCACATCAACAAATGTGACAAAATATAGTGTTCAAGAGTTTGACGATCCTTCAAAAAGCAACAATATCAATTTGCATGATCGTTGGTTTACATTTACATCAAAAGGTGGGCTTTATTCTAGAGTGGCTTATAATGACGATACCAGTCGAATATATAGCTTAAAACTTTTCCAAGAGTCAACTGAACGGTCATTGTCAATTAATGAAAGTGCGACATCCGGGGATCCATTTGATGGCAACACATTGCATCAGGCATCGAATGTTAAAGGGCAATTGTTTATTGGGACAGATGATTCAATGTGTCATGTGACTTACTCAAATCATCCAAACGGTTTTTCTACGTCTGAATATGACTCCGATGCCGGGTGTTTGGTTCAGTTAAAAGCAAAAGATTCCGCTGGGGATAATCACGAATTTTCATTTCGTTTAAAAATTGACAATTGCACTGATTTTGACAATGCTCAAACCAGTTGCATGCAAACGGTTCCATTAATGGATAGTAGTGGAGTGACCACGAATGTAGTTGTGAAATCTAACTTTTTCTAATATGAATTTTATAATGCTGACACTGACGAAAAGCTTTAGTGCCCTCATTTATTGTTGCATTTCGACCTAAACTGGGAATAAATAATTAACAGTTAAATTTAGGAGGGGGAAAAGAGGGCGTTTGATTTGCTCGTGCCGGTATTTCTACGGGTCAGATGTATTCATTTTAATGGTTTGATTTTTCTTAAATATGGATAGGTATAATTGGGAGGGGTGTATGAAACAGGTTTCTAATTTAAATAAAGTACCGGGTGTAGGTAGTATACCGCATCAAAAAACTGCTAATCCACTGTTTAAAGCAGGGGAGCCTTTAAGTTCATCTCAAACAAGGGGCCTTTATAAGTCGTTTGGTGGAATGAATCTAGATTTTCGAAATATTGAAAGCCAATTGGATTCGGAAGACTTATATATATCCGGTTTTGCAAATGTTGTAAATGGAATGAGGGAGCAGCAGTTTAGCCCTTATAAAGAATTGATTCAAAAGACAGCGCATCGTTTATTTATAGCTCTAATTCAAAATGATTCAGACCGTAAAAAATTACTTGGCTCCTTTTTTTTGGAGGTGCTTAAATCCGAGAGTTTGGCCAATGTGAAGACGAAATATTAATGCATTATTGATCTGTTAAAAAAAGGACATGAATTAGATAATGTCAGGTATAATTTCGATTCCAGAAACTACTCATTAATAGCCAGGCCTTTCACTTGGCGCATAGATAAATGCCTCACCGTAATTGAGTCAACAAGGCATCGGGCAACCGTTGCGGTTTAAATTCAGGCTCCTTCACACAGGCCAGTTGAATGGTGGCCGATACATTTAATTTTTGATTGCATTGCACCGTTTGTTTGACGATGAAGGACGCTTTTTTGAGTTCAATCAGTTCGACGGTAACCACGTACTCGTCATCTTCTCGTAATGGGTAATGGTAATGAATATCAATGTTAACAGGCACAAACCCAATGCCATCGTGTTGAAAGTCAATGTAGGGGAATCCCAGGTCCCTTAAAAATTCAATTCGGCCGGCTTCAAAGTAACGCAGGTAATTGCTGTGATGCACCACGCCGGCCACATCGGTGTCGTATACATACACGCGGTACGGCGTTGTTTTAAAGATCATTGCGACCCTCCTTTAACTTCCATTCTAAAAATACAATGCCGATTAAACTGGTTATGATAATCCCTGTGGCCAACCCATTGATTTTTAGTTGGATGGGAATCAACGTGCCAAATAGGATACTGACAATGATTAAACTGATGATGAGTGCGCTAACGGCGGTCATGCCTGTGAACCATAGGTTTTCAATGAGGGATATCTTTCGGATGTTGCGTTGTGACATACCAATCCAAAAGAGCATGTTGTAACTTTCTTTTCGAATATCGACGTAGAGTTTTCCTAACAATAAAAACAAGCAGCCCCCAATAAAAAAACTAAATAATGCCCCCAGTTTAAATGCAACAATGAACGTTTTAAAAAATCCCAATACCTTTTCGCTGGTGTTTTGAATGTCAATCACCGATGCATTGGGGAAAGCTTGGGCCAATGCCGCTTGCACGTCCAAGGTTTCGGTATCGCTTTTAGTGTAAATGGCACTGATCCATGTTTGTGGGAATTCCTTCAGGTGGGGGGGCTCAATTAACATAAAAAAATTTGGGTCAAAGGTGCTCCAATCCACCGACCGAAAACTGGTGATGGTGCCGGTGAAAGGCAAGCCAAATATAGAAAATTGGATCTGGTCATTTAACCGTAATTTTAGGCGTTTGGCAAAGCGTTCCTCCACACTAATTTCAATGGTATTGTTGTTTGGGTCAAACCATTCACCCTCATCCAAGGTTTCTGTTTCGTATAGTGTGTCTCTGGAACTTAAGTTTTGCTCCCGATACAAAAAGGTGGTGTTTGAAAGGTCACGCTCTTCCACATATTTGGCCAAGGCTTGGTTATTAATGGATAAGATTCGTGTTCTCGATAATGGACTCAGTTTGTGAGGTTGTGAAATCATGGCCTTAAATTCGGCCAATTGATGATTGTATAGGTCAGTAACAAATAAGCTGGGTAGCACTTTATCCGAATTTTTTGGGTTAAATTCGTGGTTTAAGGATTTTTCGTAATGCGCCATTGAAAACATGGCAATTAATGAAAAACAAATGCTAATGAATGCCATGCGCCGTAACGTATGCCCATCGCTTAAGTATTTGATGGCCAAACGCTGTGGGAGCGATGCATTTTTTGTGGGGATGATTTTAAGACAACGGGATCCCAAACGATCAATCCCATTCAATGCCAAAAATACAGTAAAGAAGCCCCCAATGAGTCCTAAGGTTTGGATGAATGAAACCTGGTTGATCAATAAAAATGCCGCCATAAATCCCAACAATAACAATGCCATGAGGCCGATGATCTGAAGGCTTGCCCGTTGCGGTTGTTCTTGATCAAACAAGCGCGTGGATGTGGTGAGTTTCATCACACATCGGGTCATAAGGTAAATGCCAATAATTGAAAATCCAGCAATAAATAGCAGGTCCATGGGGTGGATGGTGATGAGCGCAAATGGGAGGTTAAGTTGTGTGCCAATAAACCACTGGCAGAGCTGGGCAATGATGGCCCCCATGATGAGTCCCAGAACGGTGGCAATGCTTGCAACACGCAATGCTTCTGAGTTGTAAAATGCATGAATTTGTCGGATTTGTATGCCCAAATAGCGTAAGTTTCCAATGTCTGGTAGTTTTTGAATGATGGTGGTCCAGATAATGAAGCCAAAGGCCGTGCCGCTCAGGAGCAAGATGAACAATGATAAAAATAAAAAAAATTGATTGACGGATGAAAACCCTCGCAAAACACTCTCATTCATGTCCCTAAAACTGCGCACCACAATGGGTTGGCTTGGGCCGTAGGATCCTTGAATGGTTTTTCGGTTGCCCTCAATTCCCAAAGCGTTGCTCAGAGGGTTCACCCAAGGGTCACTTTCTTCTGGAGCATCAAAGGCAATGAAGGTGGAATGGTATTTTCTGGATAACTGTTGATCAAAGCCGGTGGCTGTGACGTTATCAAGGGCCATGTAAATGCGTGGGCCGAGTTTGAGTGATTGAATGCTAATGTCTGGCTCTTGATGAATGATGCCAACCACCGTTCCCGTAAAATTGCCAATTTTAATGGTGCTTCCAAATGTAATATCCGTGATTTGAGGGAGTGCCTTGCCAATCACAATTGCATTTTGTGTGCTACTTAATAACGTAGATACGGGGACAATATTGCCGGCCGTATCCATGGCGCTGCATTGTCCTCGCAATGGGTAATTGGGTTCAATGGCCATGATTTCAACCAGTTTGGTTTGTTGGCCATAGAACTGAATCATGCTTGAAAATAATTGCCGTCTTGATGATTGATGCGCTGGCAACGTGTCGCTAATAATGTCAATATTTTTCGTGCTTAACGCTTGCGTGGATGCAATTTCAATGTCCGCAGTTAAAAGTTCGGCCGATTTACGGGTTAAGGAGGTGTCCAAGCTGGTATTGAGTAATCGCTGAGCACTCATGAGGGTCATGCAAAGGCCCAATGCCACGCCAATAATGATCTGATGGCTTTGTTTGAGTTGCAGGGCTTTTTTAAGTTTTTCCTTTAAGGGTGACATTATTTGAGCAGTTGTCCGTTGGATAACTCGTATTGGGTGTCACAAATTTTGGCCAATTCGATATCATGGGTTACCAGCACCAATGCGGCATTGGATGCCTCCATGCAGGATTGCAACATGGTTTGAATCCCGTCACTATTTTTTTTATCCAAATTTCCAGTGGGCTCATCCGCCACGATGACACTTGGATTTGTTGCCAAGGCACGGGCGATGGCCACACGTTGTTGCTCTCCACCCGATAAAGTTTCTGGTAAATGATCTTTTCTGTGAGCTAATCCAACGTTTTCCATCCACTCGTGTGCAATGGTGTCGCTATTCTTGGTGCCTTTGATATCCAAACTGAGTTGAATGTTCTCAATAACAGTTAAAGCCGGGAACAATCGAAATGATTGAAAAATAAACCCAAAGGTCTGGCTTCTGAGGGTGGCCCTGTCATCATCTGTTAAGTCATATATGTTTTGGTTATGAACAATCACACGACCTTTGGTCGGGGGTTCAAGTCCGGCTAAAATTCGCAATAACGTGCTTTTCCCGCTGCCAGATGGCCCGGTGATGGCAATGCTTGCTTTGGGTGGAATCGGGATAGAGACCCCAGTTAAAATCTCAATCTCGCCACTGGGGCCATCGTAGTTTTTTTGAATGTCAGTCAATTGGATCATGATGTTATTATACCGAAATGTTTCGAATTGTGGCAGTGATTCGTGCGCCATTCATTGGTTTTTTGATGGAATCAATTGCTCTTTTTTAAGAAATTCAAGCACATTTTTTGCAATGACTTTATGCCCATTTTTATTGGGATGAATCCGATCATTTAAATTTAGTGTGGGAACTCCCGCCACATCTTTTAACAAAAATGGCATGAATGGTAGGCCCTCATTTTTAGCGACATCCGTAAATATTTTCTCGAATGATTCAATGTAGGTCTGGCTGTAGTTTTTGGGAAGGCTAATGCCAGCCAGAATGACAGTCATGTTTCGTTGTTTTAATTTTTCAACAATGGCGGTGATGTTCTTTTTTGTCAGTTGAGGGGGAATGCCGCGTAAGCCATCGTTGGCGCCAATGCATAGAAATACCATGTTGGGGGTGCTTCTGAGGGTGACATCCAATCGATCCAATACTGAAAACGTGGTGTCGCCGGAAACCCCTGCATTGATGATTCGAATATTTTTAGTGCCCACTTGATTTTGAATAATGGCCGGGTAGGCGTCAGTGACTCCCAACTGAAAGCCAGCGGTTAAGCTATCCCCAATGAACATCATGGATGGTGGTTGAGCACTGACCAAAACACAGTTAGATATGAAGATGACGAAGGGGATGATGGCAACCAGTCGAAACCCACGTATCAGTCTAAAAAAAGGTGCCTTCAAATGGTACATAGTTGTTATGGTACCTAAAAAAAATTAGTTTGAACATTCATTTGGTAGCGAAATGTAGGATTGAATCATTGAAAACAACGCTTGATGCTCTTCGAGGCTTAGGGATTCGCCGCGCTGTTTGAGGTGTTGATTCAGTGTTGCATTTCCTTTGATCGCCTCATCGCAACGAATGTGTGGGCTATTCATGAGGCAATTCATCATGGTTTTGCGTCGTCCCCAAAAAAAGGATCGGGTCATGGCGAAAAATAAGGCGGTATCGGATGTCGAATATATATTTTCTTTGGCAATGAACTGAATCACACTGGAGTCCACATTTGGCACGGGGGTAAAGCAGTTTCTCGATACATTAAATCCTTTTTTCACTGTAAAGTGATGATTACAAAAAATGGTCATTGATCCGTATGATTTGGTATTTTTATTGGCAAGTAAGCGATCGGTGACATCTTTTTGAATCATCATCGTAATGGGGCCAAGGTGATGTTTATAATGGGTCAATGTTTCAATGAGAGGTGATGTGATTTGATAGGGAATATTGGCGATGATGGGGGCCTTTTCAGGCAAGGTTGAATAATCAACACTCAATGCATCTTGGTGAGTAAAGGTGATGTTTTTTAAGCCTAAATTAGACACATAGTCGATCCATCGTTCATCAATTTCGATGACGGTGGTCGGGCCAATGGCGCTTAATGCTTGCGTTAGGATTCCTTTGCCGCAACCTATTTCAATGATGGGACTATTGGGCGAGGGGTTCGCTAAGGTAATGATTTTATGAATGATGTTTTGGTCATTTAAAAACACTTGACCCAGTGTTTTGGTGTGCTGTTTCATGATCCGTATGTGATGGCGTATTTGATTGCTGAGGCCATGGCACTGGGGTTGGCAATTCCTTTTCCGGCAATATCATAGGCGGTGCCATGATCGGGCGATGTTCGACAAATGGGCAGGCCAATGGTCACATTAACGGCTGAATCAAAAGCCAAGAGTTTAACTGGAATCAATCCCTGATCATGGTAGTGGGCCACCACAATATCCCATTGTTTGTCATAGGCTTGCCTAAAAATAATATCTGGGGATATGGGCCCTGATATAGACGCATTCGAAAATGATAATGATTGGATGATGGGGGTTAAGGTGTTGTTTTCAAATGATCCAAATTGGCCGTTTTCACTGGCATGCGGGTTTAAGCCGGCAATTGCAATTCGAGGTTTTTTTATTCCCAATGTTTGACCAAAGGTGATGGCGTTTTTAATCGTTTCAGTGATTAATTCTGGGGTGAGTGATGCTTCCACATCACTCAATGGAATGTGGATGGTGCTCAAGATGACATTCAGGTCTTTTGAATGAAAGGCCATGCTGGCATTGGGTGCATTGAAATAATCTTTGAGCAGGGTTGTATGCCCCGTAAATGGCAGTTTTGCTGCTAGGAAACCGGCCTTTGAAATGGGGGCTGTTACAAGTGCTGAATTATTTATTTTGCAATAATTGAGAGCTTCAATTAATGCCTCATGCGCTATTTGAGCATTGATGGGGTCGTTGGGCTGAGCGGTGGGTGTGAGTGATTTGCCAATGTGCACGGTTTTTATTTTCCCCGGCGCAATGTGGCCATTAAATTCCGATAGCGTTGGGTGATTGTCCGGGTGACATTGTTCGTGCATGAATAAAATAATTCCAGGATGCGAGTGGATGGCTTTGAGGGCTTTGAATGTGACTTCTGGGCCGATGCCGGCCGGGTCACCCAATGTAATGCAAATGGGAGGCATTTATGTTTGACTGAATGAGTCAATGGTGGTTAAGCCATTGAGCTTTGATAAAATGCGATGGTTGGCCAATGGGGTGGTGAGGTAAGAAACGGTAAGCTCCATTTTATTTGTGGTTTTTTCAATTTTTTTGTTGGTGATTTTGCAATTCAAATGATGAATAAATTTGAGGGTGGTTTCGATATCAGAATATGTTTTGCACCGAATGTAAACGCGATAAGAGCGCAATTTGGTTTGGTATTTATTTGATCGTAGAAATCGAAATAAAATCAGCAATGCGATGGTTGAAATAATGCTGTAAACGAAATACGCGCCTCCGATGAGCATCCCGACAGAGGCATTAACAAATACCAATGCCGCAGAGGTCAGTCCTTCAATGCGTTCTTTAGATTGCAAAATGGTGCCAGCGCCAATAAACCCGATGCCGGATACCACTTGAGCGGCGATTCGCGTGGGGTCACCTTCGGCGGCCATTAAAGAAAAATGTGTAAATAAACAAGACCCCATGCAAATGAGGGTGTGTGTTTTAATTCCCGCAGGTTTTCCCATGGATTCACGTTCAATGCCAATGGCAAATCCGCACCCGATGGATAAAATAATCTTGAAAATAAAAACCAGCCAGTCGAGTTCGTTAAAAAAGAATGCCATTTGGTTATTATATCAGAAATGAGTTGGCTGACACCATTCAATTCTCAGTATCACCATTATTGTTTCTGAAATGCATTTTTATGGGGTTATATTTTTAAAATACCCATGATTTAAAAATAAAATCCTGAAGAGTAAAGAAAATTAATTTGTGGCATTGGATACATGCGTTGCCCATCTGTATTCATGTTAAACCCTATTAAAGTTTTGGTGACAAACTCAATATTTCCAATTTCACCATCGTTATATTTTCGGTAGACATTGGTCAATCCAAACGCCGGTGTTACAAATGATTTTTCGGATTGCAATCCATCAATATCAAATGCATCAAAGAAGCGCGTGTCGGTTTCATTTAAAATGGTTTGGGTTTTAACTAAAAACGTCCAATACGCTTCTTTGAATTGCGTTTTTGGCGGTATAAATAAAAATCGTGACTCCTGAACAACGTTTGACTCATGAAACCAGCGATACCCCAATGAAAATGAACTGGATTTTATGCGAAGTTTTTTGGCAACCACCCACCTGAATCCAGTGACATCAAAAAATGGAATAGGAACAATGGGAACATCGTTAAAGGTAATGTCCAACCATCCCACGGATGCAAATACACTTTGAGTCTCGGAAATGGGCAAGGTTCCACCAAACTCTATGCCTTGAGAACCAAATTCAAGGGCCCATTTTTTTTCTGATAAGGCGGTGGTCTCAGCGGCATAAGCCACATAAAAAATGAATATAGAAATAGCTAATATTTTTCGAAGCATTGAGTTCAAACTATATATTTTTTTATTGAATGTCAATCATGAGCTTGTTTTAAAATTATTGGGATTGGTATCCGAGGAGGGTGTTTTCAACCTCTGACAAGACGCACATGATCGGCACATATAAAAACATTAGGCATCGGAAAACCGATCAATAATTAGTTTATTAAAGGTAATCAGTTTGCAAGGTTTACGTTTTTTTTAATATCATCGATAATGGTTTTAGCTTCATGAACGTTTTGAAAATATTCTTTTATGCTTTAATGTTAACATCAATGGCCCATGCCAGTTTTTTAGAGGACTCGGTGAAGATGTCTTACAGCATTAAGGCCATGGGACGCGGTGGGGCGGGTGTGGCGCAACCTTATGGGGCCGATGCGTTAACCACGAATCCCGCCGGTTTATCACAAAGCGGCAGTGGGTTGCATATCAATAACTTGGATTATTCAAAAGCGAATACTGATTACAGGCAATCCACCGTATTTCATCGAAAATCGTTGGGCCTCGGGTTGTGGAAGGTTGAATCGGGAATGGATTCACTGGAAACGTTTGGCTTGGGGGTTGCCAGGCGAAATCGAAATGGTGTGGATTGGGGATTATCGTATAAATCCCATTCGTATGTGAATGGTGCCCAAAAGTCATCGCTTTGGAGCTCTGATTTGGGGGTCATTATGCACATCAATCGATCCTTGGATATTGGGTTTGTTGGCCGTGATATTTTGGGTTCTGAAGATCGTGGGTATTCCCCATCCATTGAGTCAGGGATTTTAATTAAAACGCCGGATGCATCCGCGAAAATTTTTGCGGATGTTGTGGTTAATAAGCACCAAACGGATTATGGCGATGCCTACATGCGTTATGGGTTGGATTATGCGTTAACCAAGGATTTGACACTTCGATTTGGTGGGGATCAAAATTATTACACGGCGGGGGCATCGTTTGATCTTTTATTTTTTTCGGTGGACTATGCCTATCAATCGCCAAAAAACAATCAGAAAGAGGCGTTGGTCGGGTTGGGTTTAAAAATTGGCAAGGCGCGTGAGCCGGAGTCGTTTCGCCGAAAGTATGCATTATTTAAACCCAATTCAATGGCTTACCTTGAAATCAATGGGGCATTAACCAGTGGCTATTCTTCCATTAGCTTATTGGGGGGGCGTAAAATTGGCTCTAACGATGTGATTCAATTGATCAATAAAGCCAATCATGATCCGGATTGTCAGGGGTACTTATTACGGATTAAATCGCTTGAGGGGGATTTGGCCAATATTGCCTTGGTTCAAGAGATTCGAAATGAACTTCAAAAAGGTCGTGCACTTGGAAAGAAAGTATATGTGTACTTGGATGGCTGGGCCCCCTTGCCTTCGTATTACTTGGCCAGTGTAGGGGATGTTGTGGTGATGCCACCGTTTGGATCCATTCATCAACTAGGTATTCCGTTTGAGGTGTTAAAATTTGATGAATTAATGAATCGGTTTGGCATTCGTTATCATTTGCTTCATTCTGGAAAATACAAAGTGTCAACCTCGGCATTTAGTGATCAGTTATCAATGTCACAAAAAGAGACAATTACGGGGTCTCTTGAAAATATGATGGCACAGCTAAAGTCAGATATTCATCAATCGCGCAATCAGCCATTGACCAAGAATATTTATGATGGTCGTATTATGTCAGCGCAAACGGCCAAGGATTTGGGACTGATTGATCACATTGGTTTTTGGCGAAATATGGTTGATATCATCAAAGAGGATGTCAAGGGAACCGATGTGGTGTTGGCGAGTTTGGGTGATTTTAGGGAAGCGCCCAGTGATGATTATCTTTGGAGTCCATTCAATAAAATTGCGGTTGTTGAAATTAATGGAGCGATTGCTTCTGGTAAGAACCGATCGGATGTGTTGTTTGGTGGTGTTCAAACGGGATCCGATGACATTGCACGAACGTTTGAGCGATTAAGCAAGGATCCATTTTTACAAGGGGTGATTATTCGTATCAACTCCCCCGGTGGATCGGTCATTGCAGCCGATCAAATATTGGATGCGGTGAATGAATTTAAGAAAGTATCCAAGAAGCCCGTTTATGCATCCATGGGGACGTTTGCAGCCTCTGGGGGCTATTATGTGGCATTGGGTTCCGATCAGATATTTGCCAATGGCGCGACCATTACTGGGTCCATTGGTGTGAGTAGTGGTTTTTTAAATTTTTATGAGTTTAATAAGGAGTGGGGGATTTCTTATGAAAGCTTGTCTACCGGGAAATATGTGGATGCTTTTAGCCCCAATAAGGTGTTTGATGATGATACAAAGGCCATGATTCTTGCCCATCAACAAGAGTCGTATCAGCATTTTAAATCTTTGGTTCAGGAATCTCGGCAGCTTACGGATGATGAGGTCAATGCTGTTTCGCAAGGTCAATTCATGACGGGTGAAGAAGCCAAGAGCATTGGTTTGGTGGATGAGGTTGGGTCGTATACAGACACCATTGAAGCCATGGAAAAATCATTGGGGCTCAAACAGTCTCGAGTGGTGGTTTATGGTCGACCAAAAATGATCTCACCATTTAATTTCTTGAGTTTTTTATTTGATCAGTGATCATCTGATGCACAACATTTTTTTAAATCGTTGTGATTAATTTTGTAAGCAATGAGCACAATAATTGTTCCGATAATGAGTAACTCTAAGTTAATATGTAAATCAGTCATTAATTCAATGATTGTATTGATTCCCCAAAATGAAACCCCAATAATAAATAATATGGCGGAATGTTTTCTTTTATGTGTGCAGTAACCATTATAGACGATCATAATTCCACAGGTGATTGAAATGATTAACAGGGCAATTTCTACGAAGATATTTTCAAATAAATGGCCAAGCATTGGCGCGGCCATCACAATGAAGGGGGCCAGTATACAGTGAAGAACGCATGCGAAAGATGCGAATGTCATTAATTTGTTTTTTGTTGATTTAGACATGTGATTTCCTTTATCCAATTTTTTTATTTTTTAATGGTTTGATTAAAGCAATTATCATAGCAATTATTGATTTTATCGGCAATAATGGCATTTTTTGAATTTGTAAATTTTTTTAATTTTATGAATTTTATTGACAGTTATCGACGATACTAAGTTACAGTGACGTTAAATGGAGGTAAGATTATGAAAAAATATACCGCTTTGTTATTAACAATATTAATTATGGGATGTTCCAATTCTGGTTCAGATGGTGTTCAGAAAGTTGGTTTTACAGTGGCTGAATTGGATGCACTAAAATCGTTGAAAAATATTAAAACTCCCGTAAGTTCAGGTGGTGGTAGTAGTGATACTGGTGGGTTGGGCATTCGTCTTTCTTCAGGCAATTTATCAAGTATAGGTGCACAGGGATCAAGCGCTGAAACCACTCTTGATGTTTCTAAGTTTCATGAAAATATTCATCCATTTAAGTATGAACAAAAAGTGGTTAGTTCAAATGGTGAGTTGAAAGCCCTTCAATTTTATTCTTGGTCATTTGAGGGTAAAGTTGAAAAATACAAAGCGCTAACAGCTGTTGATCATAACTTTTCCAATAATCCAAATGATATTAATGGAATCATTTGGTATCAGAATTTTCATATTGATAACAGTTTAAGCGAGCAGCAGGTTTATGAATCACATATTGTTTCTTATGCGTATGCGCCTAATCATGAAATGCATTATGAGTCTGACACATTTTATATTGATGATAAAATAAGATTGTCCAGATTTGAGTTGGGTTCAGCTAGTCAAAGTTGTCAATACACTGTAAGATCTACTGCCATAAATTCTACTACCATCGTATTTAATGTGTGTGATTTGAGAATTACGGCTTATGGTGAGAATCAAACGGCGCATCAATTTAGTGGATCTCTTAACAATAAGTCTCTTGAGTTGCAATTTGAATTTACTGAAGATGGGGATATTAATGATGTTAGCGCATCTATTGTAACAAATGCACTTTTTAATACGTCTGGACAGCAGGTTGGGTACTTTAATCTGAATTTAATTGATGGGGCATTTACCATTTTAGATAATAATAAACAGCCTATTTAATCTAATAACGTATAAAATTTATTTATGTTTAAGTGCCCACAAATTTGTGGGTACTTTTATTTACCTAGCTTTAAAAGTTCCTTAAGTAATTGATTTAGCGGCAGCCCTTGAATGCTTTCTGTTGGGTGGGTCACATGAGTAAATAGTTTTTTGCCGTTTTTTTCATAACAATAGGCCCCACAACTCTGGAGGGGCATGTCTGTGGCAACATACGCTTTAATTTTATTCAGAGAAAGTTGGCGCATGGTGAGTTTAATATCATCCAAGTCCTCCCAAATGATGTGATTGTTATGGGCCATGCAAGCGGCAGTTAATAGTGTGTGGGTGTTTCCTTCAAGTTGTTGAAGTGTATGGATGGCATTGTCAATGGTGACTGGTTTATGAAATACGGTCCCATTGAAGTGGCAAATTTGATCCGCGCCAATTACCCAGTGTGTTGGGTATTTGGCGCTGATGTGCAGTGCTTTTGCTTTGGCAAGGCCAGGGGCATCTAATTCACCAAAGGATCGCTCATCGATGCTTGCTGGAACAATGTCAAATTTAATGCCGTGTTGTTGAAGAATGGTGGCTCTGATTGCCGATTGAGAGGCGAGAATCAATGGTGGGTGGGTCATTAAGAGGATTTAATCAGGTCCATGAATTCAGATCGTGTTCGTGGATCGGATCGAAAAAGCCCCAGCATTCGGCTGGTGACTGTTGAGCTGTGACGTTTATGTACCCCACGTGTTGACATGCACTGATGGGCAGCATCAATCACAACCGCAACGCCTTTGGGCTCTAAAACACGTGATATGGTGTCTGCAATTTGGGCGGTCATGGTTTCTTGGGTTTGCAGTCGTTTGGCATATACATCAACAATGCGTGCCAACTTGCTAATGCCCACCACGCGGTTATTTGGAATGTAAGCCACGTGAGCCACACCAATGATGGGAACCATGTGATGTTCACAATGAGATTCTAAATCAATATTTTTGACAATGACCATTTCATCATAGCCTTCCACTTCTTCAAATGTTTTCGCTAAAATTTCGTCCGGGTTTTTTTTGTACCCAGAAAAGAACTCTGCGTATGATTTCACCACACGTTTAGGGGTTTCTTTTAACCCTTCTCGGTTTGGGTTGTCACCGGCGTAGCGGATGAGGGTTTCAACAGCTAATAAAGCCTCTTCTTCCGATGGTTTTTCAAAAATATCAATGTTTGTATTGGCTGGTATTACGTTTTTCATAGATCACCTGTTAAAACTTAGTTTAATCGTTTTTGACTAAATGCACAATTCCACCTTGAAGATTTGTTTTTTTTCTGTTTATTTCGTTTTTAATTCTTTTTATTAACTGGACGCCATGGCATTTTTTGCTACTTCAATACCATAAGGGGTGAGTTCGTACGCTTTTTTGTTCCGTTTAATGTAGTTTTTTGCCAATGCGTAACTAATGATTTTTTGAGCAAATGGTTCGCTCCATCGCATATGGTCAATTAGGTTTTCTATTGAAAATTCAAATGAATCTTCCCCTTGATGGTTTAAGAATTGAATGGTTAATAAAATCGCAGAAAATTGAATTTTTTGTTGTTTTTGAGTGTAAAATTTATGAATAATCCCATGATTTGGGGAGAATAAAAATGACAACAAGAAAAGTGTTCCTGCAACGGTACACATGGCGCCAGCAATAGATCCATCGATGGCCAATGCTAAAATTGTACCTAAAACTGAACATAAACATCCAATGATAATGCTCAAGAGAATCATTGTGCTTAATTTTCTAGTGAGTAAGTAGGCGGTGGCCGGCGGGGTTACAATTAATGCCACAATTAAAATGGTGCCGACACTATCAAATGCCCCCACGCAAGTCATGCACACACACGCCATGAGTCCATAATGCAGTCGTGATGGTGCTAGGCCTAAACTTGACGCTAACGCAGGATCAAATGTTGCGATTTTTAGTTCTTTGTAAAAACATCCTATAAACAGGGCATTGATAAGGCCAATGATTCCCATTACCCACATGGCGATTGGCCCATAATCAATGCTCCCCCAAACCATGCGATTAAATGGAGCAAATGCAATTTCCCCTAAAATAACGGTATCTTGATCCAAGTGAATGTTGCTAGCGTATTGAGTAATTAAAATGATCGCCAATGCAAAAAATAGTGGGAAAATGAATCCAATAGCGGCATCTTTTTTCATTTTTTTTGATGAGATGAGGGCCTCCGTGAATACGACCGTTACAAGGCCAGTGATGGTTGCGGCGATGATGAGGAGCGGTGAATGGAGGGTTTTAATTGCAAAAAACATCAATACAATGCCCAACAATACGGAGTGGCTAATGGCGTCACTCATCATGGCCATTTTTCGAAGGATTAAAAAGCATCCCGGAATAGCGGCAGTGGTGGCTACCAAGCATCCAATGAGTATAATTTCAATGATGGGTGACATTAATGAACCCTCTGCAATACTTGAATGGCTTTGGATATGCCGACATTTGTTAGCCCCCATTCGTTGTTTTTATGATTGTAAATGAAGCCATCACTTTCAAGTTTTTGAAGCAGATAGAGTGGCGGGATTTCGCCCAAAACATTAAATGTGTTGATGTCGTGAGGGTGCGTTAAATCATCATGAGTTTTTGCCAATGTGTATAAATTGCTTAAAATACTGTCAAGGCGAATGGCTCTCTGGTTTATTTTTTTTCGAATCCATTGGCGCAATAGGCCTTGAGGTGAAAAAATTAAAGAGATGATGACAATCAAGCTAATCACCGTAACGATGGTTGGGCCTGTTGGTAATCGGTAAACAGCGCTACTTAATAACACCCCAGCAATGCCACTTGTGGTGGCAAAAATAATGGACAATATCATCATTGCGCCTAACTTTTTTTGCCAAAGCCTTGCGGCTGTCGCGGGGGCAATGATCATGGCACTCATTAAAATGACGCCCACGCTTTGCAACCCAATAATAATGGAAATGACTGTTAGAATGATGAGTATGAAGTTGGCTTTTCTTGGAGAAAAGCCTTGGGTTTGAAAAAAATCTGGGTCAAAAATTAAGCATTTAAATTCTTTCCAAAAAAGAAGGGTGGATCCAACAATTAATATGGCTAAGATGGACATGATGGTGATATCTGATTTGAGAATGCTCGCGGCATTGCCAAATAAGTACTCCTCCAACCCAGACTGTCTGGCGGTTGGTATTTTTTGGATCATGGTGAGTAGCAATGTGCCAAATCCAAAAAACACAGATAAAATAACGCCCAGTGCCGTATCCTCTTTCAATATGCTTTTTTGGATGATTGCGGTAATAAATAGGGTCCCAATGAGGCCTGCACTCATGGCCCCCATCAATAATACCATCGGGCTTTTATTCAGTGTGAGTAAAAAGGCAATGCACAATCCAGGGAGTGCCGCATGCGCAATCGCATCGCCCAATAAGCTTTGTTCCTTTAATACCGAATAGCAGCTGATGATACCGGATGTTAACCCGATTAATATTGCGCCAATGAGTGATATAATAACGGGGTAGTCGATGACAAGGGTCATGGGTGGGCCGTAATAAAAGAATGCCGCCCACCATATGTTAATCGCAGATTTTCTTCATTTAGGGTGTTTTTAACTTTTCCAAAGGCGATTTGACGTACATTTAATAAGAATACCCAATCAAAATATTCGTCAATGGTTTGGAGGTCATGGTGGACAACGATTACTGTTTTTTGCTGATCACGAAGTTCTTTTAATAGCGTTACAATCGCTTTCTCCGTGACGGCATCTACGCCAACAAACGGTTCGTCCATAATATAAATCGCGGCATTTTGAACCAGGGCCCTGGCCAAAAATATGCGTTGCTGCTGCCCCCCAGATAATTGACTGATTTGTCGATCATAAAATGTTTCCATGCCTACTTTTTCAAGGACATTTAGCGCGCGATTTTTTTCTTTTTTTCCTGGGCGTTTGATCCAACCCAAGTCGCCATATGTGCCCATTAATACAACGTCCAATACATTGGTGGGGAAATCCCAATCGACAGAGTTCCGTTGTGGAATATAGGCAATTTGGGATAATTGTCGTTTGATGGGTTGCCCAAAGATGTCCACTCGACCCGCCGTTGGTTTAATAATCGTTAGTGCTGCTTTTAGAAGGGTTGATTTTCCAGCCCCATTTGGCCCAACAATTGCAGTGAGTGCACCTTTGGGGATATCCAGGTCGATGTCCCATAACACCGGTTTTTTATCAAATGCAACGGTGAGGTCCTTGATGGATACTGCAATTTCTGTTGGGTCTTTTTTCATTTTTTTAGTCCGAATACAATGCTTTTAACGTTGTGTTTAATCATTCCGATGTATGTGCCTTCAATTGTATCAGAATCGCCCATGGCATCGGTAAATAATTCTTCACCAATCTCAACGTTCCAGCCTCTGGCGTTGACGGCCGCTTTTAGTGCTTCAATTTGCCGAACGGGAACGGATGATTCTATAAAAATGGTGGGGACCTTGTTTTGAATAATGATATTTGTCACATGTTGAATGTCTTTAGTGCCAGCTTCTGATGTGGTGCTAATTCCTTGGAGCCCAACCACTTGAATGTTGTATTTTTTTCCAAAATACCCAAAGGCATCATGCGCTGTAACCAGTAGTCGTTGGTTGGGTGGGATGGTATTGATTTCCAGTTGGATCCAGCGGTCCAAGTTGGCAAGTTTTTGTTGGTAGTCTTGATGGTTTAATTCATATGTGAGTTTATTTTTTGGGTCCAGTGATACCAGTGCATCAAATACTTCCTTGGCCGCCAATTGCCAGAGTGACACATCAAACCAAACATGGGGATCGTAAAACCCATCATACTCGGTTGGCTTTAGAAGGTTTGTTTTTGGGATGCTTGACGTAACGGCTTTGGTTGGTTTTTTCTTGCTCATTTTTTCGAAAATATCAATCAGTTTGGATTCCAAATGCAAGCCATTATATAAAATTAAATCGGCCTCCGTTAGTGTTTTTATATCTCCGGCACTGGCTTTATATAAATGAGGATCAATACCTGGTCCCATTAAGCCAATGGCGGTTACTTTGTTACCAGCAATTTCTTCAACCATGCTATGAATCATGCCAATGGTGCTGACAACGATGGGCTTTTCTTTTGTTTGTGTGTTGCAACTTAAAAGTAGGCCAATTGAAAATAAAAGAATGAATAATTTGAGTGTTTTCATGGTTAAAATTGGATGTTTATGCCTGAGATGATTCCGGTGTTTTTAGTATTCAGCATTTCATATATTTCATGCACAAATTCAGTTTTAAATAGGGTGGTTTCATTGAAGTAAAATCCACTGGCGAATTGAATTCGGTCAACAGCGCCAGAGACCTGATCCAATAAGCCGGGGTTTGGCATATCCAATGATGAAACACTTCCCTGTGGGCGCCAAAACGACCCTTTGACGGCCAAGCATATGGGTTGTTTGTTATAGCTGAGTTCGATTTCATGAGTGATGACCGTATCATTGGTTTGTGTGGTTTGATCATCATAGATGAGTTCTGCTTTTTTTAATTTAAATTCAATGTTTTTTTGAATTAAATAATTTAGTTCAAGTAAAATGCCCGTTAAATGTGTTTGAAAACTGTCTTGTGAATCTTGGCTATCATCACTGTCGATGTAAGTTCCGGTGATTCGCACGCCGTCAATGAATGAATGTGTGGATAGTTGGAGCAGTTTTTCAAACGTTCTATTTTTATTGTAAGCGGTTTCACTGGTTCCGTTGCTGATGGATGTGATAATGTCGACATACTTGATATTGGTTTCCATCTTCACACCCAGCGTATTGAGTGTTCCCATTGGCCCAGCCAGTGCCGAATACGTGAGAGAATTGATGATGAAATGATTGTTAAACGTGTCTGCATTATTGCTTAAATACTGGGTTTCATGGCCAAATGCGGTATCAAATGAACCCAAGGTAATGGTGGTTATGTGGTTTTTTGATGCTAACTTTGTGGTTAATGCGAGGTCTGTAACCACGGTGTTGGGACCTTCGAAACCCAAGGATCCGTTTCCTGGACTGCTTTGAAGCTCCGCAAGGCCTGTTACATTTGGTGCAATTTCATATTCAAATGAAAGGTTTGTTGCATAGTCAAACTGGGCTTGTTTTTTATTGAAATCATTGAATAGGCCAAGGTAAGTTCCGCCAACGTTAACCTTTGACGCATCAATGGCAAATGTGCCAATTGAAAGACTGCCAATTATTATGGCAATTATGTGATTTAATTGCATTTTTTCTCCTTTATCTTATAGGGTGTTTATTTTATACATAGAGTATCAGTTTAGTGTTTTGATATCAAGTTTGCTTTATTTTTTAGTTTTAGCTTGCTTAAAATTTGCTATTAGCTACTTTTAGATCTTGTTTTTTTCATGTATGATTGTCTCGTGAAACATCAGCTGGCAACCCAAGATTACATAAAGTCCATTGCAAAGTTATCCTTAAAAGAAGGGGTGGATGTTGTGAAATTAAAATGGATGGCTTTGAAGCTTAATGTCACCAATGCCGCGGTGAGTGACATGGTGAAAAAGTTGGTCAAAGAGGGTTTGGTGATTAATCATGCGTACAAGGGCATTGAATTAACCGATCAAGGATGGTTTATGGGCCGTCGATTAATTCGACATCATCGGTTATGGGAAGTGTTTTTGCATACCACACTCAATGTTCCATGGGATGAAATTCATGAAGAGGCTGAGCATTTGGAGCATGCGGCATCGGACGCCTTAATGAATCGCATTGATGAATATTTAGGGTTTCCCACCACGGACCCTCACGGAAACCCCATTCCCAATGGAGATGGCACCTTATCGTTTAATGCGAATGAGCAATCGTTGAATAATGTATCCGATGGTGAAGACTATGTTGTGACACGTTTTGAATCGTTGGACGCTACATATTTGCAATATTTGACGCACCATGGGTTTGCCATTGGTGTGTCAGTCAAAGTTGTTAAGCGGTTTGATTTTGATCACAGTGTATTGATTGATATGGCAGGGGGGTCTTTGCAGTTGAGTTATCAAATTAGTCAGCAAATATTTGTGGTCAAATCAATGGATTAACGCTTTAATCTTGACAATTCCGATCTGGATTAATAAGATTATGGTTGTGAATATAACAAAAAAACATCGGTATGGGTTATCGGCCATGGTTGAATTGGGGTTCTTTTTTGATCAAGGGCCGGTTCAATTGCGATTTATTTCAGATAAAGCATCGATTCCTCATGCGTTTTTAGAACAATTGATTCTTGACTTAAAAAAAGCCGGGTTGGTCAAAAGTACCCGTGGTGCTAAAGGCGGGTATCAACTATCACAGTCTCCACAAGTGATTACTGTTCAATCGATTATTTCAGCGATTGATCCCTTGACTTGTTCGTTTGATTTATCCGATCCATTGTCAGTTTTTTGGGGAAATCTAAATTCTCATGTGAATCAGTTTTTTGATTTGCCGCTACAGGCTATTATGGATGATGCATTACAAAAGGAACAGGTGTTAACGTATACAATATGACAAACATTAAAGAAAAAGTTGGGAAAACCCCATTAGTTAAATTATCTCATTTATCTGAAAAGCATGGGGTGGAATTGTATGGAAAGTGTGAGTTTATGAATCCCAGTGGGTCAGTGAAAGATCGGGCCGCCTATGCCATGATCCATGATGCGCTGGATGCGGGACTGATTACTAAGGATACCCATATTATTGAGCCAACCAGTGGAAATACTGGGATTGCATTGGCATTCATTTGTGCATCGCTGGGGATTAAACTGACACTAACTATGCCAGAATCCATGAGTTTGGAACGTCGTCAATTATTAAAAGCCTATGGGGCCCATTTGGATTTGACCCCGGCTCATTTAGGTATGACTGGGGCCATTCAAAGGGCGAATGAGTTGAAAACAGATCATGTATTTATTCCTCAACAATTCGAAAATCAATCCAATCCGAATATGCATTATCAAACAACCGGACCTGAAATTTTATCAGACATTGATGTGGATGTGTTTGTTGCTGGGGTTGGTACGGGTGGAACAATCTCAGGGGTAAGTAAGTATCTGAAGGAGCATCGATCCATTACAGCGATTGCCGTTGAACCCAAGGATTCACCGGTGATTTCGGGTGGTGAGCCTGGACCCCATATGATTCAAGGGATTGGTGCTGGATTTATTCCAAAAAACTTTGACCGTGCAATAATTGATGAGATTCTGACGATATCTAATGATGAGGCAATGCAAATGGCAAGTTATATTGCAACGAATGAAGGGTTATTGTGTGGAATTTCGGCGGGAGCGAATGTGCATGCGGCACTGGAAGTTGCAAAGCGTCCTGAGAATCTTGGGAAAAATGTGGTGACCATACTGTGTGATTCTGGTGAACGCTATTTGAGTATGAATTTATTTAATGGAGGAAACAATGAAACTACAAATTAATGGTGAACATGAAGTGATTGATCAAGAACAATTAACAGTATCTGATTTATTGGTTTTGAAAGCTGTCAAAATGCCAGAAATGGTATCTGTTGAATTAAATGGCGATATCTTGGATCGTGATCAATTTTCAACCACTCAATTAAACAATGAGGATGAGGTTGAATTTTTGTACTTTATGGGAGGGGGCATTGGTGCCGCTTGATCTTTCAACAAAGTGTGTCTACATTGAGCACGGTATTGATGAGAAAACTGGGGCTGTAAACCCACCGATTTATCAATCGGCTGGATTTTCATATCCAAACCCAGAAGATTTGGAAAAAATCTTTAAAGGTCAAGACTTTGGGTATGTGTATTCTCGTATTTCGAATCCAACCATTTCAGAATTAGAACGTAGGATTGCCTATTTGGAGTCAGCGTTTGGTGTGGTGGCTGTATCCAGTGGATTATCGGCCATATTGGCCTTGGGGTTTGTATTGGCAACTCAGGGTGGAAATATCGTGGTTTCGAACTCTTTATTTGGTGGAACGCGTGATTTATTTGAGGAAACCTTTCCAAAATTTGGCGTGGACATACGCTGGGTTGATATTTCCAATACAACTGAGTTGGCATCTCAGGTTGATGATGATACATCGTTTGTTTTTGCTGAAATTATTTCAAACCCAAAATTGGTGATTCCTGATGTGGCCAAACTGCGATCAATCACATCGAATCATGGGATCCCATTGGTGATTGATGCGACATTAACCGGTTCGGTTGGGTTTAATGCAAAGGCCCATGGTGTGGATGTGGTGATTTATTCGTCCACCAAATTATTTGCCACCAATGGGGGTGCTGTGGGTGGATTAATCGTTGATACAGGAAATTTTGATTGGCGAAAATCAAAGCATCCTGAATTATTGGCTGCTAGTCAAAATGTTCATCGTTTTGCATTTTTAGAACGGGTTCGTCGGCATGCATTGAATAATTCAGGTTTAAATACGTCCCCAATGAATGCTTATTTTACTATTCTAGGTTTGGAAACATTGAGTTTAAGGTATGAACGTATTTCTTCAAATGCGTTGCAAGTGGCTGAGTTTTTTCAATCCGAAGGGGTTACAGTGGCTTATCCAGGACTCGATCAACATCCTCAATATAAATTAGCATCTGACCTTCTCAACGGGTTTGGCCCATTATTAACCATTGATTTAGGCTCCAAAGAGATGGCTTTTTCTTTTATTTCAAAACTTAAGATTTCTCAAAACATGTCCAATTTGGGAGATAATCGAACCATGGTGATTCATCCGGCATCCACCATTTATGCGAAGCATTCTCCTGAACAATTGGCGCAAGCTGGTGTTACCGAAGGGTTGATTCGACTGAATGTTGGATTGGAATCGCTCAAAGATTTACTCAATGAATTTAAGGAGGCACTCAAATGAATTTGAATGAAGAACAAATTGAACGTTATTCACGGCATATCATTCTTCAAGGGGTTGGTGGGGATGGTCAAGAAAAATTATTGAATGGCAAGGTGTTAATTATTGGTGCCGGAGGGCTTGGTGCTCCGGTGGCATTGTATTTGGCGGCTGCAGGGGTTGGGCACATTGGTATCATTGATGCGGATGTGGTTGACATTAGTAATTTACAACGCCAAGTGATCCATTTTACACCGGATATTGGTCGGCCAAAGGTTGAATCCGCCAAAGAAAAAATGAATCAGATCAATCCCGATGTAAACGTAACCACATACTATGATTTATTTACCAAAGATAATGCCTTGGATATTTTAAAGGGCTATGATTTTGTGGTGGATGGCACGGATAGCTTTCCCTCCAAATTTTTAATTAATGATGCCTGTGTGATTGCGGGAAAACCGTTTTCACATGGTGGTATTTTGCGCTTTGATGGTCAAACCATGACGCATGTTCCGGGGACAGCATCATATCGATGTGTGTTTAAAGAACCACCACCGGCCAATGCCGTGCCAACGTGTTCTCAAGCCGGTGTTTTTGGTGCGGTTGCGGGTATGTTGGGCACCATTCAAGCGGCTGAAGCCATTCGTTATTTAACGGGGGTGGGGGAATTGTTGACCAATCGGGTGCTCATCTTTGATGCATTAAATATGAAATTTCGAACGGTGAAAGTAAAGCCATCGGAATTGGGGCTTACTGATTTTAGAGAGTCTTACGATCAACCGGTGTGTGATTTGAGGTCCAGAGCATGACGTTTGAAATTAAATTAACCTCTAAAATGAGAGATCAGCTGATTGAACATGCAAAATCGGAACTGCCCAACGAATGTTGTGGGTATATTACAGGGAAAGATGATGTCTGTAAAACATTGTATAAAATGACCAATGTTGACGCATCTCCAACGTATTTTGAATTTGATCCCAAAGAACAATTTCAAGTGGTGAAAGCGGCCAGAAAGGCAAATGAGGTTCCTGTGGTTGTTTATCATTCACACCCTGGAAGTCCAGCTCGATTATCTGAAAAAGATTTAGAGCTATTAAATGATCCTGAAATGACGTATTTAATTATTTCATTGGAAAATAATTGTACGGATTTAAAGGCATATCGCATTATTGATGAACAAATTCATGATGTGAAACTGAACGTAAAGGAGGATAATTATGTCAGTTGAAAATATAAATAATAAGGTTGATGAGTTTTATTCGTTAAATCCACATGACCGAAATGTATTAAATGAATTGGATCCATTATCTGAGGATTCTTTTAAATCTGATGAAAAGGGAGCGATTAACGCAGAAAGTATTGCGGTTAAGGTATCGAAAAAAAACACATCGGAGAATTCTGAGCCCCATGGTGAAAACAGTCGTGGGGCGTCACAAAACCAATCATCGGAGGGACTTGCTCAAAAACAGCTAAAAAAAGGTGCCCGTGTGATAGAGTTTTTTGGTTCTTTGGCCAATGGTGTATTCGGTTCAAGTAAAAAACAAGAGGAAGAACTTCGGCGATTGGAACAAGAGGTTCAATCATTAAATGAACAG
>MDTD01005176.1_pt1 | contig 53109 bp, 79 predicted proteins | sample 811221 | NCBI WGS metagenome assembly MDTD01 (sample SAMN05326646, study PRJNA326480) | marine metagenome | isolation source: seawater | place: Pacific Ocean: South West | collected 2011 | reverse complement strand
TTCTTGTTGTAGTTTTTCTTGTTGTAGTTTTTCTTGTTGTTGGTTTTTTAGTTCTTGCACCACTATTAGTTGTTGTTGATTTTTTAGTTGGTTTTCTAGCTTTTCTAATACCCATATGAATATAAATATATAATAATGACTAAAAAAATTAATCACCATCTAATGTACTGAAGTTATCTTTTAAGAATTTAATACATATTTCAGCTACTGGCTCACCTTCAAAATAATTTTTATCTTCACCATATTTTATTAATGAACCTAATCCGTTACATAAGGTTGTTAGGTCGTCATATAACATTTTTTTAGCCGTATTTTCATCATCTAACACTTCGTTTAACTCTTGTTCTGGTTTGGATACTCTGATTACGTCTTCTCTTTCTGTATCCATGTCTATTAGTACTTTATTTTTCATACCCCAAATATAATAAAAATTTAATAAATAGCAATAGTAAATACTAATAAAATGCGGATGGTGGGGGATTCGACCCCCGACCTCTTGCGTGACAGGCAAGTATGCAAGCCGTTACACCACACCATCCATTAGTCATCGGTACGGGATTCGAACCCGTGACTTCACCTTGAAAGGGTGATGGCTTAACCAGCTTGCCGAACCGATGTTGTGTGGAATCTAAGAGAGTCGAACCCCTACCTCCTGGGCTTCAACCAGGCGAACTACCATTATTCGAAAATTCCAAATTAATGCGGAAAGAAAGGGAGTCGAACCCCTACGAGTCATTAACTCCTAACTGATTTCAAGTCAGCGGCCACCACCAATTGGCTTGTCTTTCCAGTAGCTAATTTTTGTTTCTGTTCAGAATCGCAATAAACTGACACTTGGTCTAGAGAGTAGGATTCGAACCTACAGCCTCCCGCGTCCAAGGCGGGTAAACAACCATCGTTATCCCTCTAGATGTTGTAGGAGTGGTAGGATTCGAACCCACATCTTCAGGTTCGTAGCCTAGTGTTCTATCCTTTGAACTACACTCCTAGGTGGGTGGTAGAACGGTATCGAGCCGTTTTCTTTAGATTCACAGTCTAACGCTTCACCTTAAAGCTTCAACCACCATATTGTTACCTCATAAGGATTTGAACCTTAAATCTCTGTGTCAAAGACAGATGTGTTACCATTACACCATGAGGCAATGTTTTAGTCGAGTAGACAGGATTTGAACCTGTGTGCTCTTGCTCCCAAAGCAAGCGAGATAAACCTAGCTCCTCTACTACTCGTTATTAAAATAATTGCACAAAAAAACCCAATTCGTTTTTGAATTGGGTTGTAATTTCTTTTGAACTCCTTGTCAGAATTTATCTGGCAAAATCAACAAACAACAACCCGTTTCACTCGGCGTCCCACCTTGTGAATTTTGTTCGAATGTATGTATGTCAATTATAAAGTTCATCTATATTTAATTAAAATAGTTATTAATATATATTACAAATATATGTAAAAAGTTTCAATAATATAATTTTTTTTTAATTATTTTTATAATTAATAATTTCTTCCTCTAATATAATACTTTTTTTGGTAGTGTCCAAATATTCAACAGTATATTTTGTGTGGTCTGACCAAGTTGTGTAATCTAGTATCTTAACTGTTGAACTATCTGGCTTTATTATCACAATATCATCAACAGAATATATTGCTTTTTCATACTCTATTTCACAAGATGTAATTAATAATAAAAACAGTATTAATAGTATTAATTTTTTCACGACATGTACATTTTATCAAAAAAATCTGAACCTAACCCTTCTAATTCGTCAATAAATTCAAAACCTACGTCTTCCAGAAACTCCTCACCTTCATCTTTTAATTTATTGTATAGTGATTTGTTAGACATTTTAAATTCTGAGTTATGTAGTTTAAAAAACTCTGGTTCATTATCATCACAACCAAATTCTAAACACTCAACATATTCTAAATCATTTGGTTGTAGTGTAGTTACTTCAACTTCTTTATTTATACCTTGACTAAATTTTTGTAATATACCTAAAGCACCTTCTCTGGTGTCTCCATCCCTGTCAGATATAAGTGGATTTGGGTATATATGTTGCATGGCTAATTCGTACATAATCGGACCGTAGCCCTTAACGGCAGCAACTTTGTTTACAGAATACTTTCCGTTTTCATCAGATAGTGTTATTATCCCCTTAACGCCTCTTATTCTTTCACTATCATCATACTCTAACATATCATATAACATTAGAGTGTTTTTTCGTATGATAAACAACCCTATATCTTCACTTATGTTAGAGGAGTCATATTTAATTTCATTAAATAATTGTTCCCTTAATAGTTTTTTAATTAGCTTTTTCATTATTAATACGCTTTTTTGGTTAACCAATGAGATATTCCTTTGTTTACCCAATCTGTGTGTGAACTTAATTCACCAAAATAAGGTCCCCATTCTTCCCATTTTTTATTTCCATACTTATCACAAGTAAAAAATTTACCCATCCCTTTCGGAAAAGTTTTCCAATCTGCTTCGTTAAATACCTTCCATATTGTGTTTTTGTCAGATGGTTTTACTGGGTTATCTATGTTGTTGTTTAATTCTTTAGAAAATATATGTTTACTAATGTCTTTCATTATTTAAGATTTCAATATTTTTTATTTTAAATTATATGAGCAAAATAAAACCCATCTATATATAAATATTACAGATGGGTTGTTAAGTAGTACATGTATGTTATTATTTTTTTAAATAATCCCTTATCTTAGCGGCATCCTCATATCTCTCCTCCTCAACAGCTAATTCTAAGGCTTCATTTAATAATGATTTATTCATGGCGTTTCTTCCCATTTTAGGATTAATAGATTCACCTAAATCACTAGAAATCATACTGGTTTTTATTATGGTTCCATTATCTAAATCCCAAACTCTTTGTTCGTAAGATTTTCCGTTTTTATTAAATTTAACCACCTTATCTGGTTCATTTAGGTCTTCACCTAGGTTTTTCTTAAAAAACTTGTTGTACAAGTCGTCAAAATTTTCAAACATAATTATTTTTTTTGTTATTAGTTATATAAATCATAACCACTCAAATAGAATACCATTTGTGATTTACAGACAATATGACATATTATAAATTACTTTACGATTAATTTTTCAGAAAAAATGACTTCATCACTAATGCCTGATATTTGATAAACACCAGGTGATAATTTATCTTTTATGTTTAATATAAGTATATCACTATTTAAATCATTTATGGTTATTTGATGGCACACTAAACTGCCCTTAATATCAAATATTCTTATAACCATTTCTTCTTTTATAACACTATTAAGTTTAATTATAAAATCACCATCATTTGGGTTTGGTATGATTTTAGTTAGAGAATCCTTGTTGGTGTTTTTGATATATAAAATATTTGAGTACTCAAACTGACCATCAAAATCAACTTGTCTTAATCTAAAATATGTATTTTCAGTTGATACTAAACTTGAATAACTGGTTATCTCCATAGTGTTACCCATACCCTCAACTATATCCATTATTTCCCAATTTATACCATCCGATGATGTTTGAACTTCGAAATAGTGGTTGTTTATTTCTGACGCAGTAACCCATGAAACTAATATTTCAGAATCAGACTCTTTAACACTAAAATCTATAAGCTCTACTGGTAGTGGACCGTGAGCACACCAATCATTCCATGTCTTACTACCAGACACCAAGGTAAGTGGGTCTTGAGCAGATGCTGGGGCGCAATATACTACCAACTCACATTCATTATAAGGTCCTGTGTAATTGCCATAAACCTCTAATGTTGAGTTGCAGTCTAAAAATTCTATTCTACCCCCTGGTTGAACTGTTAGCGAACCGTTTATCTTTAAATCAGAATTATTACTTATAGATATTATACCTCCGCTATTGATAACTATAGTGGCTGTGGTTGTTAAATCACTACCAACGCAAAGGGTGTCCCCATCATTTAAAACCAACGTGCTTGGTAATGAACTAGACACATCGTAATCACACTGACCATAAGTCTTTGTTAAGAACAATAACAATGTTAGGTATAATAGTATTTTTTTCATTGTTTAAACTTTATATATAAATATATAGCTATAATTAGAAAGGACCCGATTAGGTCCTTTCAATTACTTTTATAAAATTAAACCATTATTAAAATGGTAAGTCATCCTCTTCACCAGTGTTAGTATTACTAACTGCTGTGGGAATTTGAGTCGGCGCATCATTTTCACCAGATAATTTCCAAGCCTCAAGGCTGTTGAAATATTTAGTTTCTCCATCTTTAGGTGAAACCCATTCTCTACCTCTAACGTTAAAGTTAACTGAGATAACGTCACCTTCATTATAAGTTTCTAACAAAGAACACTTGTCTTGAACTAATTGGAACGATATCACTTGGGGATACTGTTCAGAATCGTCTTGGATTACGAATTCTCTCTTTTTAAATTTTTCAGTGATTTGCTTTTCCTCACCCTTAACGATTAATTTTCCTTTTAATGTAAACATAATTATTTATTTTTATATTATTATAAGCGCAAATATACAAATAAATTTATTACTGTGCAACATAATATTTATTTTTTTATAATTTTTTTAAAATAACCTTCTGGAATGTTACCATTCATCTCACAAAATTCTTTTTCAGACATCACATCATTGTTAATTTCCCAAGCGTTTATGCAATAAAACATAAAAGCTTGCCCATATTTTTTAGTCATAACTTTAAAATCATATTTAAAATTACTAGTGTCAGATTCAAAATCCACAGCATCTAAGAAATTATCCCAAGCTCTTTTTTTAATTTCCATTTTAATTAGAATTAAGTTAAAAAGTACCCAAGAGGAGACTCGAACTCCTAATCAATGGTTTCTAAGACCATTCGGCTTTGCCAATTTCCGCACTTGGGCATAAGTGTACCAAAGGAGATTCGAACTCCTAATCAACAGATTTTAAGTCTGTTCGGCTTTGCCAATTTCCGCACTGGTACGTATAGTTATTAATTGTGTCTAATTATGGTTTGATTTTCGTTTTTAATCTCATCCATATCCTCAATTTCAGTTTCTTCTAGAGTTTCGAGGAGGTTGTCTATAATATGACTCAATATACCTTGAGCCGCCCATTCTCTAATCGTTCTTTTTCTTATTTCATCCATGACTTTTTAATTTATTATGTTTTATTAAAGTTTATATAACAAAAAACCCTGACTCGTTTCCGAATCAGGGTTGCTTAATTATCTTTTAATATGTTTAACAAACAACAATACCTGCTTCGGCTGTGGTAAATACCACTGCTAAAGATAAGACTAGTACAAGTATGTTGTTAATTGTTTTCATATTATATGAATATCTTGTTATTTTTTATAAATATACAAAAAAAATATTAAAATACAAGTTTTATTTACTTTTTTTATTCTTTTATTATACATAGATAATATGGGTATAGTATATTTATTATGTGAACTATCTGATAACGAGCGTTTTAAGATTGGAGTAACTAAAAGAGATGTATATAAACGAATTAAAGAATTGTCTACTGGAAATAGTAATGACATACACTTGGTTTGTAAGTTTGAGTCTGAGTATTATAAGAAAGTAGAGTCTTCCTTACATAGAAAGTTTCACGCTTATAAAACTATTGAGGGAGGGACCGAATGGTTTGACTTACCAGTTAACGAAGTTATCGATTTTACTAAGACCTGTAAAGAGGTTGAGGGGACCATCATATATATGATGGAACATAACCCCTTTTTTAAATAATATTATTGTATTTTAAAAATTTCTAGTGTCTTTAACAAATAATGTACTGTTATTTTCAATCCAAGATATTAAAGGTATTTGTAGGTTACCTGGTACTGGATGTCCGCTCATATATAGTACATCAGCAACTATATGAAATTCTTGTCCGTTATTAAATGTCATTTTACCTAATTTAGGTATTTCGTAATCACCTCCGTGTCTTAATCTAAATACGTTATTCGGGTATTTAACTAGTCCCATAATTTTATTTTTTTTTTAATTTATTATTAAATATTTTAAGATAAGTCTAAAGTGTCACCATCTTCCAACTCGTCAAGTATTTTTTTAGCTGAGAACATTGCACATATATCAGATAATTTATCTATATCTTCTTTTTCAGTCATTACACCACTAACTAACATAAGTAGGTTGCTGGTCTGGGCTAGTATAACATCATCAGATTCATGAGCTTCTTCACTTAACGCATTTGCCATATTAAGCAGTTTGTCTGAAACGTCTAAGTGTCTTTCTTTTTGTTTTTTATTCATAATTTTTGAATTTTACTTTTAATCATTCTACGAACTTCTGCATCGGAAGAACTATTTCTTATCCTTTTAATAATTTCGTGGTCAAAAACAGAATAACTAACATCAAATAATTTTAATAACTCTTTAGTTGCTTTTGTTTCATCAAAGAATCCAAACTTATCGTAAGAGTTAATCAATATGTCTTCAATTTCTTCTTTCATCGTTACAGTATTTATTTTTAATATTAATTTTTAATTAATTTAATAAATTGACAAGACAACCATATTGCCAATAAAGAAACTAGTGGTATAGCTAATATTATACCTAACCCCATTAAAGCATTTATTACAGCGTAATAAACTAGTGAACCAACATCCATAATACTAATTTAATTTAAACCATTCTGGTATTTCTCTATTTTTCCAATTAGCTAAGTGTTGTTTATCTTCATTATAGTATCTCCTATATGCTTCTATAGCGTTAGAAGATTTGTATTCAACTGGCATTGCCTGGGCAAAGCTAGTCATTTCTGAATTTTTTCTTATACTTGGTGTATTGTTAATGCACCATTCTATCACATCTTGTGATTTATGTCTTTTACCATATCTGTGTGTATATTCTTTAGCTAAAGCTAAACCTAATTTACATAACCAATTGTAATTTTCAATACACTCCCTAGCCCATATAGTACAAGGATGATTCTTATGGGCTAATTTGTAAGGTATTTCTAATTTACTACCCGATACATGGTGAACACTACATAATAGCTGTGCGTACTCTAATATCATCTTTACAGTATGTTTATCATTATGGTACATGACACACTTATCAATGTCCTCATCCAATACAAAGATATTCATAATTTATTATATTTATACGTTAATAATTAAGAAAGTTTTTTTTCTTCAACCACACCAGATAAATTAATATAATTATCCAGCTTTTGCCAATTAGTAATCTGATTAGACATAACTGGTTTGCCACCCTCTGCGGTATTTACTGCAACAGTTACGTGTGGAATTTCATTGTCGGAGTGATACCCTTCAACCTTTACGGCTATTGCCATGTCAGATACACCAATTTCTGTGGCTTTAATTGTTTTAATTGAGTTAATATCACCTTTCATGTCCTCTGGTAGACCTTTACCAAAATTAATAGTCATGTGGTGAGCAAATATTTTCCAACCTTCTGGAATATATTGTTTAACTGCTTCAACTAATTTGTTAGCCGATTGTTTGTCTAAAACTAAACTAGCAAACATCTTACTTTTCTTACCACCCATTGGTTTAGCATTTAAAACTTTTTCTAAAGTTAGAGGTTTGTGTGAATTGTATTTTTGAATCATAGATTTTATACTTTCAAGAGGTACTCCGTGAGTGTTTCTGTCTGCTAATTCTTCAGCTGAAGCTCCACCAGTACCTACATCAATGAATTTAATATTTGAATCAGCATAACCCAATGATAACGCTTTTTCAACATATTTTTTAGGTTCACTTGGTGACAAGTTAGTATTATCTATTATAATAGGGTTAACGCCCTTAATCATAGCTTTACTAGCTAAGTTATAATTTAATTCATGCATTTTACTTAAAGCGCTGAAATTTTTATTCTTTTTCATTGTATCGAAAAAGTCTTTGTAATCACCTGCATTTTCTATTCTATCGTCCGTTGAGAATATCTTACCGTTCCCAACTAGCTCTTTACTTTTGGTTGATTTACCCGCCCCAGGTATGCCAGTCATTATATATAAAACATTAGATGGTTTCGTGATTTCAAAACCAAGATAGTTCTTATTTATGTTTTCCCTAAGTATCCTTCCTATATTGTTCTTCATAGCGTTAATTTAAACCAAATATATATAATTATTTTAATATTACAAAATAAAAATTAAAAAATTTGTTAAAATTTTTATCTTACCAAGGTTGTTAATCGTTTTTTTAGAGGCTTTCAACTTATTAAAGTATCTGTACAGCGATTAATCTTATATTATATATATTTATTAAATATATATATAAAAGTTCCCTTCTATGTTAGAATACCTAAAAAAAATAATGGTTAATGCCGAAAATTCATTTGATAGGCGGTTAAGCATTTTAGTTATAGAGGATTCTAAGATGTACAGCATGGTCTTAAAAAAATATTTAATCAATTCATTACTTGATATAGATATATTACCAAATGTAAAATTAACCGAAACTGGTGAGGAAGCTATTGAGTATATGAAGACTAATAGGCCAGACATAATATTAATGGATTTTAGTTTAGGTGGACATTCGATTGATGGGCTTGACTTAATCAAAAATATTAGGGTTCTTAATAATAGTGCAACTTTAATGGTTTTAACCCATAGTTGCAATATTGACATAGCTAATGAATGTTACAGATTTGGGGCCAACAATTATATACATAAAGAACGAGATAGTTTTAAGGCTGTAATTAAATATATCACTAAATTAATCGATTACAATGACAAAAAAAATCATTTAAATTTTTAACTACCCCACTATAATATAAAATACTAAATACCCATCCTCTCTCTTAACCCTCAAAGTACTACTAATTCCAAGTTCCTCAAGTTTATCCGAGTATTTTTTAGATAAATTAGTTGACCCACCCTTTAGGTCGGATATTTTTTCTTTACCTAGTATTTTAACTCTTTTTTTCAAAAATTATTTAATTTTATTTTTAAATGGATTTATTATCCAAGCATAAACCATTGCGACAATAAAATAACCTACAAAAAATAATACACTAATACCAAATGGTATATCCATTGGGTGTATATACCAGTGTTTAGGGTTTTCAAAAATTAAACGACCCAAGTATGTGTCGGCCATATTGATATCTGTTGGTATTTCTAATAGTCCCGCTGAACCCGTTAGTGCTGAAATAATAAAAATGATAGCAAACAATATTAATCGACCATAATTTGTCGCAACTAAGTACAATAATTTCTTTTTTAATTTTTCCATAACTGTGTGTGTTTATATTATATAAATATTATAGTAACGCCTTAAACTTGTCTATTTCCATTTTTTCAATGGCTTTACCCATTTCTGGACCAGGTTTAACACCTAGCTCCTCTTGTGCTTGTTTACCATTAACACTTAAATTAAACCCAATAAATGGTTTTATCAATCTAATAGGTAATTTAGCTAACATACCAAATTTAAGTATTTGTTCATCACCAATCCCAGATTTATTCTGTAATTTTTTAAAAATGTAAACCTTATCTGGGTTATCAAACTGTTGTAAAGCCACCAAAAATGTAATAGCTTTATTTTCAGAAGTAGAGTATGTTAATTTATTTAATACTTTACTTAAATTATTAGGTTCGTTGTTTTTTAATAAATTAGCAATAGTGATTATAGGGTCCTTGTCGTTAGCTACATCAGAAGTATTAATAGTTAAACCTGGGAATATATTACCCCATAGGTTATACTGGTCAATTAAACTTAAAAAATGTTTTACACTCTTAGACGTTTTAATGCCTTTTAAGAACTCATCTCTTATTCTCTCTGGTGATATACCCTCTAAGCTATTATCTTTCTTTAGGGCTGCGTCTACGGCTGGGTCAAGGCCGCTACCAAATCTACCAGCGAACCTAATTGCTCTAAGTATTCTAAGCCTGTCTTCCTCGAACCTTTCTTTTGCCGAACCAACGGTTCTAACAATACCATTTTTTAAATCATCAACACCACCAACAAGGTCAACCACCTCACCAGTGTCAATATCGTAGAACAATGCGTTTATAGTTAAATCTCTCCTTTTAACGTCTTGGTCTATTGTAGTAAATTCAACAGAATCTGGTCTTCTACCAGACCCAACATCAGTTCTAAAGGTTGCTATTTCGTATTCTTCATCGTCAATAAATACATTAATAACCCCAAAAGCTTTTCCAGTTTCTAGAGTTCTGAAGCCAGCTTGTTGCATCATACTTTCAACCTTATCTGGTAAAGCGTTGGTTGCTAAATCATAATCTTTTGGTGTTTTACCTAATAGTGCGTCTCTAACTGCACCACCTACAATATATAACTTGTATCCATTTTTTACGAATACATCCTTTATTTTCTTTACATCTTCAGGTACGGGTACGTTTACCCTAGTCCTTTCTTCCCTTATTATATTTTCTCTTAATATTTTTTTAATTAGTTTTTTCATAATGTTAAGGTAAGTAAATTATTTGTTATAAACAAATATTATATAATATTTTTAATCTAATCTAGATTAATTTATGTTTTTGAAAGGCTTCGTTAATTGCTCTTATTATCGATTCTTTTCGTTGTTGTCTTTGTCTTTCTTTTTCCTTCTTTTGTTTTGCTAAGAGTCTTAATTCCCTTTTTGTTGGTTTTTTTGGTTTTGGATTTTCTTTTCCTTTTATATACTTATCTATATTCCATATAACATTGTTGACATTATTACCAAATTCTATTTGTTTTTCATTTTTAGTTTGTGTATTTTTCTTTAACATAACCGTTTTTATTTCGTTGTTTCTAACTATTGCCCATATTTGGTCCCCAGTTGAATCTTTGTTAGTTACAATATCTACTATCTTGTAATACCCCTCATTATCTATTTTAACATATAGGGGAGACTTTGGATTTGGTTTAAAATCACCTAAAAAGATTATAAATGATTCGTAGTCTGGAAAATTAAATTCTTTAACCAGTTCTAGGTTGGTTAATATTTTATCCTTTTTACTTGAATCAATATCTACGTCATCCATCTTAAGGATTCGTTCACCAACTCTTTCCAAAGCGTGTTCGGTATCTAAAGCTTCTCTTAATAGTTTTTTAATTAACTGTTTCATATATTAATAAATATGACTTTTTACATAAAAAAACCCCAAACTTTACGTCTGAGGTTTTAATAATTTAATTAGGTTATATTTAGCTTATTGAGGCTTCTATAAATTCTTTAAACTCACCTGGTTCTAACCCTTTAGGTACAACATTGTAGTTTATATATGAAAACTTCTTAGTCTCTCCGTCTATGTTCATACTACAGTTGATGTACATAACTTTACTTAAGTCTAAATTTTTAAATGAATACATCTTCTCAATAGCATCAATTTCTTTTGCAGCCTCTATCGGTAAATGAGCAAGTTTCTTAGGTATACCTGATTCCTTTTTAGGTGATAAAGAATATATGAAGTTCACTTCTTCTTTACTCAATTCAGTAATATCCCCTTGGAAGTTCAAGAAGTACTTAGTTTCACCCATGCCTTTTGAAACATCTTGCTTAGAGTAGTAACTTAGCGCCTGAGTGCCTGTGTTTTGGTGTTGTTTGAACGGTGTGCCAGGTATCTGGTCCCAACCTAACCCTCTTTTATCGTCTTTATCTATTTGACCTTCTTCCCAATCTAGTCCGTGCTTATCATATACTGATTTAACTGCAGCATCCTTCTCAGGTTTTATGTTTGTATTTTTCCATTGGAGCATAAACTTCTTTGTGGTATACATTTTTGCTGGTATAGCGTCACCACCCCTAGGTTTTTGAGCAGCAAATGGATTTTTTGTGTTCTTACCCTTTTCGAATTGTGTTTTCCAATCGTCAGAATCTACCATATCAATAAATGCTGGATTACCTAATTCTCTAGCAATTTTCTCTAACTCAGGCATGTTCTCATTTTTAATGGTAATACCTAATTTTGCACTATTGACGTAACCCACAGTCATATACCAACCCTTTTCTGGTTGATATTTTGAAAACATTTTTAATAACGTATCTACATTATCAGTTGTTTCTCCAAAAAATTCAGACATGCTTGTTCTGTTTTCTTCGATTGAATCGTAATCTTCTTTTAATGAATTCTTTGATTCATAATATCTTTCTTCAGCTAAAATATTAGCTTTTTTCATGTGGTACATTTTATCAAATCTTCTCATAACTTAGTTTTATTATAAATATTATATTTTACACTAAAATACTATTTTTTTTATAGTTTTCTTATTCTATCTAATTTACTTTGTCTGTTTTGTTTATAAGTTTGTTTAACTTTATCATAAACACCAGCTTTTTTATTTTTCTTTAGTGCTTCTGCAGCATCACTACCAGCGTGTTGACCACCATGAAGTAATAGTGCGAAGTTTTCATCACTACCCCAAGCCAATGAGTCGTCTACATCAATCTTAAGTCCTAATTCCTTAGCTTGCTCTGGTGAGTATACCACTAATGAATATCTTAAATCATTATCTATAATAGATTTAGCGTTATTCTTGTCCATTGATGCAATCAATTTTAAATTACTAGGTATTGAACCTTTATTTGCAATCCATAATGGTATTGATGTTGTGTACGCATAAAATAAAGTCCCAGGTAGAGTATTGGCTACCTTTATCCATGCTTGCATATATTCTTTATTAAAGAAATCACCAGATTCGTGTATTCTAAATAATTTTTCTTTATCCAATCCGTGGTACTTAAGTGATTTGAGAATCAATTCAGCCATAGCTTCTGAACCTCCTTCCTTATTGGCCTTCATTATTAAGTCCATATTCTTAAATACTTTTTCTTTTACTGCTTTATATTGAGCTTGCGCCCTAGCTGCGTAACAAAGCATTTCTGCTTCCTTTCCTTTTTTAATAGACTTTCCGTCTGAAAACTTTTGACCTGGTTTAGACGCAAAGTTTTTACAAACGGTAGCCATTGGGCAGGTATAACCAGCGGGTAAAGAAAAGTATGGCCACTCAAGTTTAGTGTTGCTGTTTGAAAATCCTAATACACAATCCTGTAAAGTGTCAATAGGTTCTGTTATTACTTCTGTATCTTGTTCTATGTGTCCAAATGGGTCGAAATCTTCACCTTCTTCAAACATAAATTGTTTTGTATAGTGAGTCCCGCAATTTCCAGCTATAGTTTCGTTTAATCTTAAATGTCTTAATAATCCTTCTCTTAATAGTTGTTTCATTTAATTTAATCCTTTTTATCCCATTTTATTAATTCACCATCACACACATTATTGGCAAATTCTTCATCAGTAATAAATTTCCATTTTTCTTCAGAGTTATTTCTCTTATAAAATATAGGTCCGTCAATATATCTAATTTGGTATTGTGTTTTACTCTTATTGGTTGCCTCCCTTAACAGTGTTTTTATTTTGTTTTTCATCATCCAAGTTGTTTTTTGAGACCCTTTAATTGGGGTTTATTATTGTTTTTGTCTAAGAAAAGGACAGGTATTCTATTTAATCCTAGTCTCATAGCGGCGTAAACTCTATGCCTACCGTCATGATTGTCCACCCTATTACCGTCTAAATATAATGTAGGTGGGTCAATTTCAACACCATCTCTCATCATACTAGCTAAATCTTCTATATTGTCCTCTGAATCATCATCTAGTTCTAGATGTGGTACCAAATATAAATAGTCCTGTGGTTTCATGTCAACAATAATACCGTTTCTATCCTTGTAATTAGAGTCGCCGTACATTGGTGGGTCTGCTATTGGGAACTTAGATACCTCAACTATAGTGTGTTCATCGTCATAAGCATTAACTAATAAATCATCTAGTTTTTGCATTATATCATTTCTTCTAAGTAATTTAAAGGTTATGTTTTCGGAACTATATTCTCCCTTATCTTCAAGACCAGACTTTCTCATGTCTTTAATCTTATCCTTTAGTTGTTCTATCTTTTCAATAACGTTTTGATTATCCTTATCGTCTTCGATATCTTTAACTATTGATATGATGTTATTGTATTTCTTAGTTATAGTTTCTTTGTCAATCTCTGGTTTTACCATTTCTGGTTTGTCAACCCATTCTTTGTTCATTAGAGAATAAACACCTGTTGAATGATGTGGTTGGTCTTCTGGTTGAAGATATAGCTCCACATCAAACCCCTTTACTGTTATATTGTGCTTAAGATTCCATGCTCTAGTCTTTACATCTAGTAAATCCTTAACCATGTCCTTATTATCCCCAAGTTCATTTGCATCAAATATTATATGTAAATCAACATCAGAGTATTTTGACCAATTATAATTGGCTAAACTACCTGTAAGTGTTATATCTAATATTGGTATGTCTAATTCTAGATTATTATAATAATCTTCAGCTATTTTTATAAGGTTTTCTTGTATTTCTGGTTTAATAGTATTTTCATCAACCCATATCTCAGGATTAAGTGTATCATTCATCTTAAATGATGAGAAATCAAGTTTACTTGTTACTTCACCTAATAGAGATTCAAACGAATTAACTTTATCGAGACCTTCTCTTAGTAATTTTTTGATTAAAGATTTATTTTCCATAATAGCTTCTAATTTTTCTTCAATAAGACCATTTTCTTCAAACTCATCTAAATCATCATCTAGAACCCATGCCGAACCATGGTCTTTTATATCTACTTCAGTTGCTTCATCTGGATGAGCATAATTGAAGTCGCCGTAATGTGGTTCGTAAAGTGTTATAGCATCGTCTCTTAGTATTATCTTATCACTATAAGTTTGTGTTGTATCATCAGTAAAAGCATAAGGTGTATCGTATATACTATTATCTAATTCTATATAGTCGTCATCTGTTGTAATATAAGAATCACTACCATATTGTCCGTCTTCTAGTTGTACAGTGTCATCTAATTTAGCATATTCACCTTCATATGCGCCGTGAGTTAATTCAACAGGATAACTATAGTCGTCATATTTAAATGCAAAGTCACCATTGTATAACTCTATACAGTCATCTTTTAGATATACGGTTCCATCTATTGTTTCTACGTCATCCTCGTGTGCATATCCTTCCACATTTTCATTTGGTTTTCTGTATGATAAAAAAACAGCATCGTCCTCATCGATAGTTTCTCCTTCGTGTTCACCATACTCAATATAAGCACCACCTTCAGAGTAACCACCTTGCGTATCTGTTAACATAATAGAGTCATCATGGTAATCTTCTGTACTTAATTCACCATTGGATGGGCTATAGAATTCAAAAGTATCCATGTATGGATATTTATCATATTCCCCACCGTTTGTTAGTGTTACAGTTTTAGGTATCATACTAAAATTATTCTTTTCTTTATATAAATTGAATAGGTTCCTGTATTGACTATTTATCATGTATACCCTATCCATAAACCATCTGTCGTTATCCATATGCCATAATAAGGCTCTACCTCTAACTTTATTATTGTTTGGGTTAAGTAAGACTAAGCATTTAACATCGTCTGGGTTATCTACATACATCTTTAAATAAGTTTGTGCAGCTTCATATCGCATACAAGAACCCATGGTTTCCCCTTCGTCATAATTATCACAATGATACGCTTTTAATATATCTTCCCCATCAACCACCTTAAAGTCCTCTAGACTACCTTGTTTCAGGTAAGATATTAATTCCTCTATTTCGTATCCCTTATATTCCGAAGGATTAACACCTAAGTATTTTAACAGTTTACCTACCTTAAACTTCCTAGCTTTTCTTTTACCTTCTCTATCTTTAAAATAACCAGTTATGGTTTTGTCATCATCTAAATTGTAGTCTATAGTATCTATCGTGACCTTATCGGATATTTTATCTGAAGTTAAAAATTTTAGTAATTTGTCAGCAAATGGCTTGTTTATATTACCAAGTTTTTTCTTTAATGCTGGACCTACAGATATTTCTTTTTCTATTAATAAAGATAATTCCTCTAGTAATGTTATTTTTCTAGATTCTTCATTTAATAATTTTTTAATTAAATGTTTCATACTTGATTAACAATCATTTCAATATTTTTATTCGCACCCCATTCTCTGAATGCTTTTGTGTGCGCAACCCTGTCTTCCCACATTTCAATTTCCCTTAAATTTGGGTATATTGTAAGGTAATCTTCTAGTACTTTAATTTTAAAATCTAATGTAGCCCCCTTGTTGTTATAAATGTAATCATCAAATTTAAGGTTATATTTATTTAATATTTTTTCAACATGTTCAGAAATCTTAGGAATTCTACCAGTCATCATAACAACCAAAGTATTTGGTTTTGACCTTTCTTCATTATAGTCCGCTATTGTTGAACTTATTTGTGGTATATTAAACGCTTCCATATCTAAGCTTTCGCCTCTACCCCACCAACCTTTGAATGGCCAGTCTTGCCCAGTATTTTCTTTGTATTCTTTGGATGTTGGGTTATTTGTCTCAGCATCTCTACCGTCTGGTATTGGTGAATCCACAAGGGTTCCGTCAAAGTCAAATATTGATACTTTGGTTATGGTTTCTTCTAAACCCTCTCTTAAAGCTATTTTGATTTGTGATTTATCCATTTCCTAATGAAAACCTTTTAAAGTTACTTATTTCGGTATCTTTATTCGCTTGTCCCATGAATTTATCATGGTCTTCTGATGTTAGGTCTACTAACTTTCTTGTTAAATCAGATAAAGAACTTATTTTTCTCCAAGCAATAATATCACTTGTGTTATTATCTATAACGTGAAAAAAATCTTCATATATATCATAATTATCCTCAACCGATTTCATTTCAGAGCTTAACTCCCTATCATACTGAGTAGAGTAATCATCTAGAGTTTCAACCATTGAATCGTACTTAGATATATCAGTCTCACCTAGTATAATAGCGCCTATTGTTTCAAAACTTAACTTGGTGTATAATTTTGAAACATTAAGTGATAATTCATCACACTTTTTAATTATATCAAATATTTTATTTGCATTTGGTGGCAACTTTTTACCTTCCAATTCTTTCTTTATTACATCTAACATTTTCATAGTGAATTACCTTTGTATATAAATATAATAAAATTTAAATAAAAAACAAACCCCGTAATCAATTACAGGGTTATTTTAATAATTAAGTTATATAGTTTAATATTAGATAGTCCCAGTTAGTAATTTACCTAATAATATACTCTTATTGACAAATTCATCATATGTGCCATTATTATCTATAATAATATGAGCACATGACTTATCTATATTAAAAGATTCCTTATCTTCAAGTGGTAATCTATCTGAAGCATCAACCCATATCACTAAATCAAATAGTTTATTTTTTAAACATTCTTCTATTTCTTCTCTATCCCTCATACCAACATAACAATCGGTGGTTTTCAAAACTTCCTTAGCTAATTTACTTCTATCGTCTTTGTTGTAATCTCTAATCATTTCGTACCACTCCCTTCTATGGTTAACTCTATCTTCAAAACATTCTTCTGGTGTCTTATACCCATACTTTGTTTTTAATTCATCGTAAATGAAAATATCCGCACAAGCTTGTGATGATGATTTGAATTTAAGACCAAACTTATCACCTAGTATTTCAGCTAGGCTATCCTTTCCGTGTCTTTTATTACCTATTATTAATAGTGATGGAAACTTTTTTTCTTTATTCATATTTAATTTTTTAAATAAAAATCCCCAGCTTATCACTGGGGATTAATTATACTACGTTAAAAACTAGTTTCAGAAAAGAATTTTTACATTTTGCTTTGTGTGTGTGTAATTTGCTGTATCTTTTCTTTATAAGAAGTAACAGAAAGGAGTTGTTTTCCGATTTTAGTTTTTGGACTGCTGTATCCTTTCTTTAATACTATAATACAAATATACATATAATTTTGTTACGTGTCAACCCCCTTGTCATTATTTTTTTCAATTAATTTATAATCATCCCCATAAATTTCTATAACTACGTATGTTTCAATGGGTTTTACCATGTTATAAATTATGTTAACTACTCTATAATATTTATTTTCTTTTGGTAAAAAGATTAATTCATGTATTCTGGGTAGATTATTGAAATCGACATTATCATCAATTACATTCCATTTTTCATCCAATAGAGTAACTGATTTTTTATTTTTTTTAAATATCTTCATCCTTTATTCTTTTCTGTTCGATATAAATTGATTTCTTTTTTGATTCCCTTCTTTCTTCTGAGGGTTTTGTGTAGGTTTTTCTTTCCCTTAATTCGTTAGTTTGTTTTGTGTTTCTAACTTTTCTCTTTAAAAATTTTAAAGCACTTTCAATATTGCCGTTTTTAACATTTACTTTTATCATACTATCCTTTATTATATAAGTATAGTCAAATATATATGTTTTTTTATTAAAAACCAAATAATATACATTATTTTATTTTAGAAACATATTTATAAATAAAACAATAAGAATATTTAAAACTTAATACTATGGGATGTGGATGTAAACAAAAACCAAAACCTACTAACGCTAATAACAGTACTAATAGCGATAATGGTAACAATAGCACTACTAGTAAATAATAACGGGTTAGAGTAAACCAACCCGTTTTATTTAAAGTTTTAATTGGATTATTTATTTCCACCTGCAAATCCCTTGACTATTGATGCTCCGAGCATTGTTCCAGAAAAAATAAGCATTGAATCAAACATTCCTGAATCGATTTCATAAAAGTGAAACCCATCAACCACAAAAGCTGCAAATGCTAGTATTCCAGCTAATATACCCATAACCTTTTTAGATGACGCTTTACCATCTTTACTATCTTCTATAAAGATACCCTTTAAAAATTCTTTCATAATTATCCGTTTATATATAAATACAAAAAAAACCCTCATAAAGAGGGTTTAGTAAAAAAACAAATAATTAATGAATAATAATCATTACTTAAGACACACTAACAACTTTTAATTCAAAAGTCAAATCTTTACCCGCTAAAGGATGATTTGCATCTAAAATAACAGTATTTTCTTTAACTTCTTTAACAATAACCTTGGCAACTTGACCAGCATTTTCTGTTTGTAAAACATCACCTTCCTTAACTGTATCTGGTACCCTATCTTTTTCAATCTCATGTAAATGTTGTGAACTTACTTCACCGTATGCCTCTGATGAAGGTATTGTAACGGTTTTAGTTTCCCCTTCTTGCATACCTTGTAATGCTTTCTCAAATCCAGGTATAACCATTTTTTTACCCAATTCAACATCAATTGGTTCCCTACCTGTGAAGTTTTCGTCACCCTCTACAGGCATTGATGCGTCAAATACTTGACCATCAGATAATTTTCCAATATAATGTACCGTTACTTTGCTGTTCTCTGTAATTACTCCCATAATCTAATTTTTAATTTATAATGATACAAATATACACTTATTAATTTAAATGTAAACACTTTTAATAAAAAAACCCATCTTTTTTTAAGAGATGGGTTTTAAGGCAAAAAAGTATGGTGGAGTATGTGGGCATGACCCCACTTCTTACTTACTAACAATAAACTTTCTACATGCTTAGTTCGTTTTTTCTAAAAGAACAAAAATATTAAGTTCCCAAATTAGCAGAGCGGTAACTTACAACCTTCAACCGATTGTTAAGTACAATCAGATAAACCTGGTGTCCCCGAAGGAACGTGCATCTTCTGTTAGGCGAATGCTACCTCTCCTTCAAATACTTCTACTGTAGAAGTTTCAAGGAAGTTTTTGTCAACGTTAAATTCGTTGTCGTTTAAAAGTCTTGATAGGTTATTCTAGTGTTTCCATCTAACACTGCATGCTTGTTAACCATTACGTTAAGCAATCAATATCATTATACCCCATAAAAAAAGAACTACTATATATATATTCACAAATATACTAAAACTTTACTAAGTTGTCAACTTTTTTAATAAAAAAAATGGGAACCGTTAAGTCCCCATTAATAATTAGTTGCCCCGTTTATTATTAATTAGTTAATAATTCCTCATTAACCTTATTGACCTTTTCTTGGACCTTGAAAATAAGTCTTTCCATTTCACTTAACCTGTAATCTAACTGATTTACAAGTTCTTTTTCCGTTAACTTAATAAGGTCGTGAAGCTTATCAGTCCTTGAATCTAATTTAGATTCAACTTTAGTTATTGCTCGATATATTTCATCGATGTTTCGGGATAAGTCATTATCATTTTTCTCACCCCTTTTGTTATTTAACCTTTGGTTTTCATCAATTAAATTGATTAAACCTGTCATTTCGTTGTTAAACATTTCGTTCCCAACCTTTTTGTTCAACTTCGTAAACATAACCACAATAGCCGTAACTAATGCAACTACACCTAGAGTTGATAAAACTGAAATTAAAATAATTGTTTCCATATCTATTTATGTATTTAAATTGTTATATGGGGCAACCAATTATTATTTTTTAGTTATAATATCATCTATGATACCATATTCTAAAGCTTCTTTAGCGTTAAGCCAATTATCTCTATTACAATCCTTAAGTACTGTCTTGATATCCTTACCAGTATATTCAGCAAGCATACCAAATAAGTTTTGATTATATTTCTCAGCTTCAGCAATACTAATCTTCATATCTTCAACATGACCTCTAGCACCACTACTAACTTGATGAAGCATAACTCTTGAGTTCGGTAAAGCAAATCTTTTACCCTTGGTACCATTACCTAATAAGATAGAACCCATCGATGCTGCCATACCAGTGTTAACCGTTAAAATATCAGATTCGACATAGTTCATTACGTCTACCATACTAAGACCACTTTTAACGCTACCTCCTGGACTATCTACGTACATCTTAATGTCAGACACCTCTAAGTTGTCTAAGAACATTAACTGAGCACATACAACCGTTGACATCTGGTCATTAACTGGTCCAACTACCCAAAGTATTCTATCCATCATCTGTCTTGAGAAGATGTCCATTTGAGTCACTCTTAATTCCCTTTCTTCAAGGATATAGGGTGTCATTGAACTGCTAGGTTGTGTTCCAGTTAATACATTTACATTATCGTAAATTGAAGCTTGTAGTTTATCCCAATAGTGAAACTGCATTCCGCTAATCCCCATATGGTTCATTGCGTAATTTTTAAATTCACTATAAAAGTCCATATTTGTATTTATGTAGTTCTCCATATTTTAATTAAAAATAGTTTTTTTATATTTTTCCAATGCTTCTAACTTGTCATCCGAATCAACTAATTTTTGTAATGCTTCTTCAGCGTTTTCGTAAAAATCACCAGTAGAGTGGTCGCCAATACCAGCTGGATATTGACCTAATAATTTTAATGTTGTTAAAGCTTCTTCTTTTTCAGATTCAGCTTTACTTTTCAATAATTTGTACAGTTGTTCTTTCATATTTAATCTTCGTTTGTGTAAATGTAGACAGGTGTGTATTCTCCCATCCATGACCCCTTTATATTGAATTCAAAAAACTCAATGGCTTCTTCATACGTCATACCATCGCGAGTCATTAGTATTTCGTATATCTTTTCGACACTATATGCGGCAACGGGACCAAGATTTATTCTCTCGGCAACCCCTATTATCGCTTTGTCTAATCCATCAGCTATTAAAGCCTCTTCGTTGTATTCTGCAACTTCTTCTGGTGTCATCATACTTCAGCTTCTTCTTTTTTAGCATTATAAAGCGTTTTAACGCTTTCTTGAACCACTTCATAAGTTTCTGCACCATATTTCTTTAAAATACCAGTGAAAGCACCTCTTTTAGTGATACCGACATCACCACGCTTGAGTGTTATCTTGTCCTTTTCTAAATCGTATACAATTGAAGCTATAGCTTCTTCTGCAACAATTGACTGGTGTTGTTCTTCTAGTTGTTCAAATATTAATTCATTAACCACTATGTAAATTTCTTTTTTAGTTTCAGACCTCATTAACTGACTTGTCTTGTCAATTCTATATAAGTCTTTCTCTCTATTGTTACTTCTAATAGCAATCTTTAGAGTTGATGGTAATGAACTTTTTGAAATTGTTGCGTTAAATACAGATAATGTGTCCTCGTTTGGTTCGTAGTACTCTGACATAATTTAAAATTTTAATTGTTATTAATTATTTAATTCTTGACAAATATACAACTAAATTTAATTATCGCCAACACCCTTCTTTAATTTTTTTAATTTTTCAATTAATTCTAACTCTTCACCATCAATATTCTTAGGTATATCTATATCTAAAATTATTATCATATTACCCCTCTCGTCACTATTCATTTTATATAACCCCTTTTTAGCTACCCTTAAGTTATCACCAACATCACTATATTTAGGTATATCAATCATTATATCACTACCATCAATGGTAGGTACCTTTACTTTATCACCTAACACTAGTTGTGAGTAATTTAATTTTAAATTATATTTTAAATCATTACCACTTCTTTCAAAGTCATGATGGTTTGTTATAGACACCTTTATGAATAGAGAACCTGGTAACCCACCCTTTACAGCGTTACCCATCCCTGTGTATTGTAGGGTTTCGTTCTCGCTAATACCTTTTGGTAATTCAACGCTAACGGTTTCTTCTTTGTAACTAACACCATTACCGTTGCATGTTTTACAAATGTTTTTAACAACTCTACCTTCCCCTTGACATCTTTGGCAAGTTTGTTGTGCTTGAAAACTGCCCATAGGTGTTGTTTGTAGCACCACGTTAAACCCTCTACCATTACAAGAGCTACAAACTTCTTTTTCTGTACCCCCTTCACCATTACAATCTTTACATGCTGAAGTTCTTTTGTATTTAAATTTTTTAGTTACCCCATTAAATACTTCCTCTAGAGTTATTTTTATATTAAATGAAATATCGTTGCCTCTCTTTTGTCTTCGAACACCTCCATGAAAATTATTCATGAAATCATTCATATTAAAACCTCCCTCAAATGGATTACCCCCAAATGGATTACCACCCATATGCATTTTATTACCAGCATGGCCATATCTGTCGTAGTTAGATTTTTTCTCAGAATCTGATAAAATTTCGTAAGCTTCAGCTATTTCCTTGAACTTATCTTCGTTACCACCGACATCTGGATGATGTTTTTTGGACAACTTTCTATATGATTTTTTGATTTCTGAATCTGAAGCATTTTTATCTACTTCTAATATTTCGTAGTAATCTTTTGGCATAATATTTACATTTACATAAATATAGGTATATTTGTTGAATATGTACAGAGTAATTCTATTAAAAAATGGTAACTATAGTATGACGATGCATCGTTGTAAGACTAGAAAAACGTCATTTATAAACTATAGAAGAATTATCGATGAAAACGTTGGAATAATATTCCCAAGGAAATATGTTAATTACGGTGGGATAAAACCAATAACATATAAGGTTTGTATTGTTAAGGAAACCGAAGAGGGTGACGAGTTTAGGGTTCTTAGAGATAAGATGGGTAGAACTTACACTGAAAAACCACTGGGTGATTGGACAATAATTGATGACCACCCATATGAGTTTGAGGAAACATTTTGGATGTTTGGTAAAGACCCAGTTAAAAATAGGGTTAAGATAAATGACATACTTAAAGTAATGATGGTTGGTGCCTATAAGAAAAATATGACCAAGCAACTAATTGTAGTTCATAACAAACTGGTTCTCTATAATGAAGAACAATTCGAAATGATTATTTGTAAGTGTAAAGAAGACGCTCAAAGACTACATCACACGATACATAAAGCCTGTAAAAAGAATAAGATAAAAAGTATTATATTTATGGGTACAGCATCAGAAGCAACGGTCTCATATATGTATGAAATAATACACGAACATACAGGTTGGCCTTATACAAAAATACGCAGAACTTCAACAAGACCTTAATTAGATATAATTACTAATTAGGTTAGTTAAAAATTCAAGTTCTTTATCATCACCTTTTGGTTTAAATAAATCGTAATGACTTTTTAAATTTTTATCTAAAAAACCTATTATTTGATTCACATCAATATTTATATTTATTGATTTAGAACACATGGCTGGATTATTCTTAACTAAACGGTATATGAATGGGAAAATACAGGTAAATACATTTTCATGATAATCTAAAGTTTTTTCATTTGAAGATTCGTCTATATTACTGATTAGTATTTTTGAAGCCTCTTCCATTAGTTTTGCTGTAACTACCATTTCATTATTTTCCATTCCCTCAAGAAATCCTAAAGAGTGCCATTTTTTTGTTACTTTATCCATTTTCTTTAATTTTTTTAGCAAACGCTGATTGAGCTATTTTACAGAAATATCCCCATATAGCATTGCCATTTTTATCTTTATCAGGATACTCATTTCTTAACTTTATAATAGTGTCAACAACATATTTTAATATTTTATATTCATCATTTGAACCAAATGTAGTGTAAGTATTATGTAAAGATTTACAAGTATTAGCTAGGTCCCAAGCTTCATTTATAAACTCATCAGTTGGTGAGTCTTTTGATTCTAGCCATGCATTATATAATTTAAGGTTTTTTTCTTGTAAGCTCATCTTTATAAACTATATGAGCGTAAACCAATACATGCAATCCAAAGGATTGTTGATATAACAAATCCTGTTTTAACCTCATACCCACTTTGGGTTTTAACATAGCTAAGTTTAAAACATAAACAAGCTAAAATCGCATACAATATATTTAAAATCATAATTATATTTTTTCAAATCTTTTATTAAACTCTTCTTTATCAAGTATTTCATAACTACCAGTAGTATATTTAACTATAAATTCACCTGGTTGAATATGTAGGTCAGTAATGCCATCGCCAGATTGTAGTTTTCTGAACTTTAAGGCAACATTAGATGGTTTGATAAATTTCAATACTTCGTCTTTGTTTTCTTCATTGTATTGAACTGCTGAAATTACTTCTGGTTTTTTTCTATAAAAATTCATATATTATTTATTTACTATTATAACTCTATACTATTTTCTGGATTGTCAATATCATCATCAGCACCATTACCTATGTCGAAATTATTTTGAATGTCTTGAATGATTTTATTAATTTCACCCATTTTAGCTGGTTCAACTTGAATTGGGTTTACACATTCAATCCTTTCACTTTCACCATTTGATGTAGGTAAAAAGAATGCTATTGCATTAGCTTCTTTTTCAGCTAATACTTTGTTAACTTGGTCACTAAAAATTTTAATTACCTCTCCGTTAGTTATTGTTTCCCTATCTATATAAAATACTAGAATCATAGGGTATCCCTTTTCCATATTTATTGGTTTATATATTCGTTATATGTCATTTCGACAACATTATTTAACAAATCTTCTTTGTTATTAACCCAATCTTCAGGTGTGAAGTATGTTGCTAATAATTCGTTAATTAGTTTTGATTTTTCGTTAGAATCGACAATACTAGCTTTAAGTGGTTTGTCATTTTCGTCAAGTAGGTAAACTATTGATTGTGAACCATCTTCTTTAATTTCTTTAGATAAAATTTTCATCATATAATTCTGTTATTTAATTATACTCTAATATAAGAAAAATTATTTAAAGTGTAAACAATAAAAAAGGGTTATATTCAAATATAACCCTTTTTTTACAATTAAGAATGTGTAAGACATTCTTTGAATAAAAGAAGAGTGTTTTAAACCGTAACTGGTGCGTATCTTTCACTACCTATAATCTTCATCATAATTGATTCTGGAGTTATATCTTCACCAGACAATAAGCCAGTTAATAATGCTGGACTAAACCCAGAAACTAATGCCGTACCATCCTTATCGAATTGTACTGGGACATTTTCGTTTCTAGACTGTATGTTCCAATATACAATCTTTGGAACCTTATATCCAGCTTCAGTATAACTTTCCTCAATCATGGTTTGCGCTGTTGGGTTCCATGTATTTGTATCACCGTAACAAGTGATACCTTTAGCTTTATCAAACTCCATATCTGAAAGTATCAAAATCATAGTTGGCATTTCAGACTCAGAAACATTATTTTCCTTAGCTTTACTTAGAATCTCTAAAAATGTAGCTTCTATATCTGTATTCATACCCCAATCTGCGCGAGTAAGTTGGTTGAATCTATCAGATAAGTCACCATTTAAATACTGTAAAGTTGGTCTACTAGAAAACGTCATGAACGCATCTTTAAATGCACCCTCATTTCTTTCTGAAATGTATAAACCTAACGATAAAGCTACATCTAAACAAGTTAACTTTGCACTACCTCCAGCAGAAATACCCATAGAACCTGAAGTATCTACCACTGGTAAAACTCTTTCGTTGTTACCTTCCATGTAGTTTGGTAACGCTTTCCATTGTTCTGAAGCACCTTCTGAAGAACCGTAATTAAGATTCTTCGTTACGTCATAAGGGTAAATAGCGCCAGCGTTTATCTTGGCTTCACCTTTCGACAAGGAATCTAAGTAATCACCGAATCTTATACCATCATTTTTAGTGAAGGCTTTCATATAATCAGACATAGCCTTAGATGGTACGTGACTATAGTTTATGTTTTCATAATCTTTAGCACACATCAATTGCTCAACGGTGTTGGAAAGTTCTGACAACATCTTTCTATACGCCTTTGGTGTAAGTTTTAAATATTTTCTAAGAACAGAAGCAAGCTTCTTTTTTTCTTTATTTTTACCGTTAACACTAGGCATCCATTTAGCGGCTAACCCATTACCTTCTTTAAGGGCAGTAGCAATTACTGATAAAGCTTCAGTTTCTAACTTAGTACCAACTAAGGTTAGCATATCATCCCATCTACCGTACTCTGGTATAAGGTGTAAGTTTTTTCTAAGTGACTCAGTTCTATTATTAGCTATATAAGTAATAATCTCTCTAAACGTACCTCTTTCACCAGCACCACCTCTAACGTCTCTGGCCCAGAAAATTAATTTCATGGCTAAAAGTGGGTTTTCACCATATGCTCTACTAAAGACATTTATTTTTTTCAATTTGTCTTGCCCTCTTAAAGCACCTATCTTGAAAAATAAATCGACACAGCTATTTAAAGAAGTGCTATTAGTTGCCATTCCGTTTTCAGTTAACTTGTCGTTAGTCCTTAATGCGTTCACCAATTTAGTCATGATTCCTAGTTTTAAAATTTAACGTTATACAAATATATAAAAATAATTTACTTTTGTCAACCCTTTTTTAATATTCAAAAAGATTTTTTAGTAATCTTTCATATTCTTTAATCTTTAACTCTTTACTTTCGATTTCTTTTTGTATGTTTTCTGGTACATTTACAACATATTCAGACTTAAGTTTTGATATCTGCCTTTGTATTATACTAACCTCTGAAACATACTTATCGTATAAGTCACCCTTCTCTTTATTTATCATTTTATAAATTATTTTTAATGTAATTGTAGTAATCTTCTATACTTTTACCTAAATCCTTATGCGAGTTACTATTTTCGATTAACTTAATTATATAAATATTATCTAATTTTTCACTAATTTTTTTTGTTTGTTTTTTTGTGGTATTTTTCATTTTAATAGTCCATTATATTTTTTCAAACCACGCTCTAATTTTGCTTGTGGTAGAATTGTAATTGTTATGAAATTCAGCATTATCAATTACTCCATCATCTATAAAGTAGTATCCAACGTTAGCACTGTAATGTCCACCACCAAATGATGTGAAATAGTAGAGTGATAAACTGTAGTCAGTTGACCCTACAATTGAGTTAAGTTGGTAATTTCTAACTACTGGACTTCCATATATTATATAATTATTTTGTGTTAAAAACTCTATAGTGTCATTTGGGTATTCAGTAGCAAATGCTGTAACCATTTTAGTTAAAACCCATTTAGTACCTACAATACCTGAACTATATGAAGTGTCGTAAGGTAACGTCCCTCCATCACTATAATTATCTTGCCATTGAGTTGTGTCATTTTGTTCCTCTGGTACATTAACCCATGGCATATATTCGTCATCCTTCCTACAAGAACAAATAGTCAATAATGTAGCTAATAAAAAAATTTTAATCACCAAAAATAATAACTCTTTCATATCTTTTTTTTTAATCATAATCAAATATAGAAAAAATTAATCAATTGTCCAAATCTTTTTTAATAAATTTAACTTTTATCTCACCAAAATTAACAAACACAGTATCTTTGTGTTCAAAATCAACACCTTCTGGATTGGCTTTATAAAACAAATGTTCATCCATTTTTTTATGGTTATCCTCATCCAATTCGTAAGTTAATGTTAACCCTTCTTTGAATATTTCTTTATTGTTAACTATTTCTGATATAGTATTAATTAGTTCATCGTATGTCATATTAAAACCTAGTAAATATATTTTTTAAATTATTTTTAACTTTTTCCCAAAAACCTTTCTTTATTTTCTTAACCTCACTAGGGTTGTTTTTTAACTCTTCCCCTAAACTAGATTTTAGTTCATTTATAAACTTATCTTTGTTTCGTTGAGTATTTAGTTTAATTGCTTTAATCTCGTTTTCTATTACATCAACAGTTTCAACATTTTCTATAATTTCTTCCCTATCTAAATTTTTGATAAATTCCTTATTATGTTGATTAAACTTGCTTAAAACTTGTTCAAGTGGTATGGGATTTTTCATATTCCGCTTCATAAAACAAATGTACTTATTTTTTGACAATATGTAAATACTTTAGATAAATACTTTCATATTTTGTAATATGTAGTATATTTGTAAAAAATATTTTACTATGACAAATATATTTATTTATTCGTTTATTGTATATGGTATTTGTAATATACTAATATGGGGTAGTAACTTTTCTTGGTGGAGAAATCTACTAAATAAGTTAGGTGAAGGTGATTACAGTCTTTATAAATTATTCACATGTTTCATGTGTCTACCAACATGGATTGGACCCTTGGTTTCGTTTTTATCGATTTACTTTGGTGATAGTACCTTATCAATCACTGCTAATATGGGGTTTGATTCTTTAGTATTGATATTATTCCTTGATGGTGTTTTTTCATCTGGAATAGTTTGGTTCATAAATACAGTACAAGAATTTTTTGAAAGTAAGACTAAGGGATAAGGGGTTTTACCTTATCCTTTATTTTTTTCCTAATCTTAAATATTTTTGATTTAACCTCGTCTTCGGTTAATCCAGTTTTAATTGATATCTCCTCAAAGCTTTTTCCGTAAACGTCTCTTAAGATTATTAATCTTTGATTTGACCTATTTAGTTTTTTAACTTCTTTAACTACAGTTTTATTAATTTTTAGTTTTTCCATATTTAGTATTTAAACTAAGGTATGAAAAAAATTTTAAATAAAAAAATAAACTTATAGTTTTATTCGGCACATTCTATACAAATCTCACCATTACTACAATTACATATAATTTCTGGTTTCTTAAATTCTTGAAGTTCTATTTTTTCCCTCTTTGGTGGTAATTCTATTTCTTGATTTTTAACCTTTCTAGTCACTGAAGTATCTGTATTTTCTTCAACACTTGTCTCTGTAGTTTCATTAACAACTTCTGAATTAGTATCATCTTCCTTTTCTTCTGGTACATTAGATTCATCTAACTCTTGTTTTTCCTCAACAACTTCATTAGGTGTGATGTCTATGTTAATCTCACTAGAACTATCAAAGCTCAAAACAGGTTCGTCAAATTTAAAGTTTAATAATTTTAACTTAGATAGGTTATTAGTTTTGAATATTTCTTGTAACTCTTTTACTTTAGCTTTAAAAAGTTCGTGCTTCTTTTCTCTTTCTATGTTGATAGAGATTATACCTTCAATATAGTCTAATAGGTCATCAAATGTAACCCCTTCCTTTTCAGTATAGAACACATAGTAATTATTGTCCTTTTCTATTAAGTCTTTTTTGATTATATCTGAATCTGGTATTGTCCAACCGCTCTTAAATGCTGCGTCAACAACTTGCACACCTTGTACGTATCTAATTCCAATGATGTGTGGTTGTAATGAGTCTAGTCTTTCTTGTATATTACTCATAAATGTTTTTTATATAAAAACACCACAAATAAGTGATGTTATAATGTAAGAAATGGACATACTTAAAACCCACAACGAACCATTACCCAATTTATACTTTTGAGGTGTTTCGGTGTCCGATTTTACCCAAGCTTGTGTAAAATAATATAAGTGTCTTATGACATTCAAAGATGACATAACTAACACGGTTAACAATATTTTATTAAGTATATCCATTCAAACAATATTTATTAAGCGTTCTTTCTCTCAGAAATTTCTTTTCTAAGGTCTTGCGCTACCGTTTTAATTTGCTGTAAACCTTGTCTTACCCTAGTTCCAGCAGCTTTGTTACCTTTTTCATCAAACTTAGCAACATCCTCAGAGATACTTTCAATAATCTCTTTTAAATTTTCGAATTTTTTCATTTTAATTAATTTTAATTATTCGTTATTATTTTTTGGCTCTTCGCCTGGCATATACTCTTGCCATTTTTTAATCATTTCGTCAATCATGACTATTTCTCTTAATATTAATTTAATTTCTTTAGTTTTTTCATCAATATCATCATTTGAGTTGATTAACTTTTCAAGTTTATCCTCGACCTTAAGTTTGTCTAAACCTAGTTCCATTAGAATTATATTAATAGTCCTCATTTTCCAATTATAAGGATAATAATTAATAAATAAAGCTTAAATGGGGGTTTTTAGTGTTTTTTTAAAGATTTATCCAAAATATTATATATCTCTATGAAGTTATCAATATCAGAACGAGTCTTTTGTGACCCATATGAAAATAACTTATACCATAGGTTTTTTATGGTTTCTGGTATCTGTGGTTTGGACTCTTTTTGTTCTACTGAGTAATATACTTCACACATAAATTCTAGGAAATAATAGTAAGCTTCTTTTGTGTCAACAAAATTTATACCTTCATCATTAAAGTTTTCTATATTTTTCTTCCAACACCATTTAAAATGATATATCCTGTCTATTTCTGATGTTATATCATCACCCATATAGGTGTCAAATATTAAGGAGAATAATGACTGAATAAAATCACTATATAGTTCAGAACAGTTGTGTTTGATATTATTAGCATTTAATAATACATTAACACTGTTCTCGCTTAGTGGTGTCTTTATATAACTCAAGAATTTTAAACTTTTATCAATATTTTCCATTACAAAACAAATATAATTTATGTCTCTGGAAAATAAATGTTATTTATCCAAATCTGGATTTTTTATTATACTTTCATTGCCTTCGTATGGTATATACTTGCCACCACCCAAATATATTAAGTTTTGTTTTCTATTTTTACCATCTGGTCTATAAGAAACATGAATCCACCCTGGATAACCATTTACAGGTCTTTCGTATATTAATTGGTCATAATCTAAATTCTCTCTAATCCAGTCACCCATCTCTGTGTTGTTAAACTTATTAATACTCTTTCTCCAGTAATAATCATCAATATCCATTGCCGCACCATAATTACGTTCACTAGGGTCTAACCCCACACAATGTTGTGAATTTTTTGACCCGCCAATAGCTTCATTTAATTCTGGTCCCCTAAATACCGAGTTTATCTTTATTGGTTTACCTGTGTGTTCTCTTAATTTATCAAAAACATTAATACACAGAGATTGTATAAGCATTAACTGATTTAATGTTGGTGTATTATCTAATCCTTTACTTATTGCGGTATTACTATGAGTTACTTCTGCCAATGAAACATATTCCGAAACTTTTTCCATGTCTTTATCTTTTTTATTATCTATTATTACTTCTTCTTCTTTCGGTGCCACAATTTGTGGTTCCAAATCATTATTAACCGTTTCAGTTTTTTTTGATGTGAAAAGATTAATTAATAATTGTATTATTTTATAAAACATCTTATTAATAAATATCTATAAATAATAAAAAACCCTCCTTATTAGGGGAGGGTTTAATTTATTTATAAATGGATTACCAATTTATTTTGGTGTATAATGTATAGTACCAGATTGGTCTACCGAGAAATCTTGTGGATTTTTCTGTAGTTTAGTCTTTGCGAAATCAGCCCAATAGTTTTTCATACCACCTTCTTCCTGTGATATAGTTTTAATTAGGTCCATACTCATCGCTAACTCATGTGTTTCATCTTGAATTTCATGACCTAATTCAGCCATTTTTTCTATATCACCAGTTTTAGGTGATAACACATTTTGATAGTACTCCATTTTAGCTTCCTGTGCTTGATTATCTAATTGTATAACTTTACCTATACCAGCAATACTACCTATTGTAATAAGACCAGCAGCTATCCAGTTTTTTAAACCTTCATCTAATGTTTCAATATCATCTCCCTCATACATACCTTCAAAAACTTCGTCAAATCTATCTTCGTAAACTTGAGCAGCTTGTTCTTCTTCGTCTGAAGGTCCTGGTGGTATTGGTAAGTCATCTTCGTAAACTTGAGCAGCTTGTTCTTCTTCGTCTGAAGGTCCTGGTGGTAAATCGTCTTTAAAGATTCCAGATTCTTTTGCTCTTCTAGCTTCCTTTTCTGCATCATCTAGATAATCGTCAAGCTCTCTTCCTCCTCTACGGTAGTATTCGTACTCGTCTTCATCTCCATCAAACTCATTTACAACATCGCTACCGTCTTTTTTTAATAATGTTCTAGCTATTTTACTTTTTAATACATCATTGTCACCAACCATGTTATTAATGTAAGCAATAGCTGCTTCAAACTTTTCATCTCTAGTGTTTACCTTTTTAGCTGCAGCTGCAACCTTTGGGCTATCACCTAATGCGCTTTGAAGTGCTTCAACATCATTTTCATTGATGTCTTTTGTAGCTTCCTTGTCAGCTTTTCTTCTTTGTTTCTTAGACTTATTCTTTAACACTTCAGTCTTGTCAGTTCTACTCTTACCTTTGTTAGAACCACCCATTCCTGATTTAATGTGTTCACCTTCTTCTATTGATTCGTCTATTTCTTCTTCTACCTCAGTAATTGCAGATTCATTAATTAGTTTCTTTGTCTTGTCTAACACGTCACCAAACTTCTTATTTTCATCAAGTCTATCAGCACCCTTAACGGTTCCAAGAGTTTCTTGAGATTTAAATCCCATAAGATGTTTCATTTTGCCCATATCTTCATTGATTTGAGCTTTATTGGAAGATGTTAATACAATGCCTTCATTAATTAATGACGACCACTTAACTTTGTAAGTTTCATTACCATCAGTCATTTCAAACTCCTTACCATCAACCTTATAAGATTCTGGAATAAGTTTCTTTGCGTTATCCATTCCATTGAATGGTTTTTTGAATTTAAGTCTTTTCATAATTTATCTTTTAATGTTTTTCATTAAATTTTGAATCTTACTTACAGTTTCCAAAAATCTAGGACTTTTTTCAAATGGGTATTTTTCTAAACCTATATTTAGAAAAATAACATCTTGAAGTGTTAATTCTACTGACCCTAATGGTTGTTCAGGATTTTCAGATATCATACCTTCTTCAGCGATTTTTTCATCTAACTCAACACCTCTACCCTTAAGAATATCAGCTTGAGTTACCTTACCGTCACCAGTTAAGTCTGGAAAGTCCTTACCTTCCATAAAATCTTCAGGATGGTCGTGTTTACTGTTAAAATAATTAGAATAAACCTTTTCTTCTTCTTTCTTTTCTTCTGGTGTTAGACTATCCCCTTTTTGTTTACCAATTCTATTGTAAAAATCAGATAAGTGTTTAGTTAAGATAGGGTCAGAGTCTTCACTCATGTCATATTCTTTCATTCCTTCAAGGTTTCCCTCACCAGTAAATCCATAACCACCAGTCATTTCAGTCATAAGGTTTTTTGTCTTTCCCCAGATATCATTGAATTTTTTGTTTTCATCAATTCTACCAGCACCCTTAACTGTTCCAAGAGTGTCTTGAGACTTATACCCCATAAGACGTTTCATGTTTTCCATGTCTTCGTTCATAAGTTTCTTATCTGAAGCCTTAAGAACAATTGCTCTACCTTCAGTCAAGCTTCCTTCCCATCTGATTTCATACTTTTCATTTCCATCAGTCATTTGGAATTCTTTTCCATCAACCTTATAAGATTCTGGGATTACATTAAGAGCATTCCCAACACCCTTAAATTCTTTTTTAAATACAAGTCTTTTCATTTTATTTGATTTGTTTTCTTTTATTGATTTTTCAACATATAACCCATGTTCATTACCCTTATGAATTACAGCTGCCTTTTTACCGTTTTTTTTGTGATAGTCAATCATAGCTTGGGCGTCATCATCCCATGATTTTTGTTTATCTTCATTGTAGATGGTGTCTAAAGTTAATTCTTTACCAGCATAATAAATCTTATCTTTGAAGTTTGAGCTTTCTTTGTTTTCTGATATAGCAACACTTTTAGGTGATTTATTATTCATTGCACTGTCTTTAAAGTCAGTACCACTAACACTAGTTTTATTCTTATTACTTAATTCACTAGATTTATCTCTTTTTTCTTTAGATGATTTAATTTTCTTTACTAAGTTTTTACCAAAGTCTGGTCCAGTAAACCCTGCTTGGTCTTCTGGTATAACATTAGCGTAGTCTGGAGAGTTACCCATTGATGCATCACCAGCTATAGCTTTTTCTGCTCTTTCTTTAAATGCTTCACTTGGTTCGTTTTGAAATCTATTCATTTCAAGGCCATTCATAGTTTCCATTTCTTCATGATACTCTTTATCAGAATCGCTATTCTCGTATTTTACAGGTTCAGTTTCTTTTTCCAAAGATTTCTCATAACCTTCCATTTCTTTAGCAACTTCTTTTTGATTATCTGCGTTAAACTTCTTTGAATCCGCTTGGATTTTTTCAGTACTGGTTAATCCAACAGGTTTTTTATCTTCTGATAAAAAAGTACTTGTTAAATGTTTTTTTATATTTTTCTTGTCCATAATCTACTTTATTTATATAAATATCTAATATTTACCTAAAATTATCTTATTTCTTGTAAAAAGATTTCATAAGGCTTGATGTATCCGAAAGTACAGTATCCTTAACTGATAATATAATTTTAAATGTTCTGTTTTCAACAGATTTAACTATTGTAGTGTCTTTTACTGGAATTTCCTTAACTACTGTAGTTTTAGGTTCTATAGTGTCTTCAGCTATTACTGGTATAGTGTCACAAATACTAACGCTATCGGTTGATACTGAATCTAATTCAAATATTGATTTATCAAATGAATCTACTTCAGCACTATTAGAGTCATTTAATATTAAATATGACCCCGCTGCAACCACTCCCATAGCTACAATTACTTTACTTATTAATTTACCTGTTTTCCCCACAATCTTTCTATTTAATTTATTATTTACTTATTTCTATAGCGTCTGACCCCTGATTGCAATATGGGAACTCAGAACACTTTTCTTTTACTTTAACTTCTTTACCACCAGCTATTGTTGGTTTTTTCCATGTTGGACCTGTACCTCTTGGTGTATCTCCAGTCATGGCTGGATTATCAAACCCTGGTGTATCATACGCTCCAGAATTTCCAATACCTTGTTCTAGTATCTCCTCTTCATATGGAAATGGTTTAACGTTAATGTCGTCCTTAAGTACCTTTAGTGTTTGGTACACATATTTCATATGGTGTATATATTTTTCAAACATACCTTCATCAGAAATATTTCTACTATAATAGATTAATTTTTTAATTAAATCTGGTAAGAAATAATTAAACATAATATTATCTGTGTCGATATGTTTTAAGTAATTTATAGCCTTTACTAAGATATATGAGCGTTTACTTATATCATCTGGTTTTACAGCTGGTGAATTAATCACAGAGGATAATAAATCAACCACACCGTGTAGTACTTCCGTCTCTGTGTCTGTTTCAGTTTCTATATCAGATACTTCATCATTTATCAACTCATCAACAACGTTTGATTTATTTATTGGTGTATCCATCCCTAACGCCCCTACATAAGCACCAGATGAACCTGCAGTGGTTGCTTCATCTTTTGAACTAAACTTTTCCAATTCTGAAGCTTTTCCACTAACATATCCACTTTGCCAATCATTAAATGATTGATTTAACACTTTCACCTTTTCGTATACTGGACCTTCTGGGTTTAGTTCAAAAATTGGTTCTTCTTTAAACATATTTATAAAAGCTGCTACCCATGCTCTAACTGTTTCTTTTTCTAATATATTCATGGATACATCACCGTCCTTTAATGATGGTAATTTAGCTTCACCTCTATTTAAAAAATCTACCTCGTCTCTAGTTTCTGGTAGATTAACAAATGGTTCGTAATTTAATATCTCGTTTCCAATAATGTTGGACTCATCTTCTGATAATACTTCTTCAATTGGGTTGTTATATTCTTTTAGTCTTGTTATGTCTAACAATGCTTTTTGATATTCCCCCTTATTGTATTTGTTTTTAAAATATAAGTAGTTCTCGTGGTTTTGATTATTAACTAACCAATTCTCAAGTCTTTTCTTATAGCTTTCATTATCTACTTCAACTCTTTCGGGTTTTCCTTGATAATCTTTGAACATGTCTATAGTCTCACCAGGTTTGTGTTCTTGGTATTTGTCAGAATAACCTTCTTTTTCATGGAGCATTTCTTCTATCATCTCCATAACTTTGTATTCACTACAACCATTATGTATTTCGTAAAGGGCCTCACACATTACATTCTTAACCATGTTTTTATCATTGTTAAATTTTTCTTTTACGATTCTGTTGTTGTTAATTAAACCAGCTAGTTCCATTAGCTTAATTAATTTTTCGTGTTTTTTTTCCGTGTTTTCGTTAACCCCGTACAATTCAGAGATGAATGACTGATACATTTCAGTTATTCCAGGTATTTTAGTTTTGTTGAAGTCTTTTCTAGCATCGTTACTTAAGTTTTGTCTAAATGCTAGGTCGATTGCGTGACTACCTTCCGATAATTTTTCAAGACTAACTATTTTTTCATATTGCTCTTTAGTTACCTTAAGAACTTTATGTTTACCTAAGTTTTTTAACATATCGGCTTGTTGTTCACTTATTTTTATCTTTTTCATCTTAGTTACCTTTATTTGATAGCATGTTTTTCCATACTGACCTCTTTACCCAAAGAGCTTTATAAAGTTGTGTTAATACATTTTTAGTAATGTCAACAACCTTATCTTCTAATTCTTTCTCATTTTTTATTCTATCCTTAATTATTTTTTCAATTTTACCCTTAAACTCGCTTGAATCAATATACTTTTTGATTTCAGTTTTAGCATCAGTTTTAGTGAATTCCTCAGTAAGTCTTTTTTTAATTAATTCTTTCATAAAAAAGGTTTATATATAAATATAAACGAATACCAAAAAAACCTCATCTCTGAGGTTTCTTATTTATTTTCTTTATAGAATGTAATTAGTTTATTAATTATATAGACATCCCTAGCTGAATTAAATGTATTTCTACCTTCTAGTGATTTAACTAAATCATCCATTAGGGGTATGTCATGGTCAGGTATAGTGCTTTTATTTTCTTTAGGTTCTAGTGGATTTTTATTACCCGTTAGTTCTTCATATAGTGGGTTTAGTTCTCCAGTATATGGGTCGTGTGTTGGTATATCTTTTTTTTTACTCCTAAAAAAATCATGCATATGATTACTACCCATGCTAAATTAAGGTTAATAATGTTATTATGGGTAAAACAACTGACCCAATTGTTGATAATGTCTTATAAAATTTTTGTTTTCTAATTTCTTTCTTTTGTTGTTTTATAATATCCAATTGAAGAGTTATTTCGTCATTTTTGTTTTTGTTTATTTCGTTTAGATTTTTTATTATTTTTTCATAATTAGCTTCTTTTAATGATAACTTTACTATAGTCTCTTTTTGTAGTGTTATAGTTTTTGTATTTAAGCTGTCTCTGTCCTTATAAACATCTAAAAGACTATCAGTATACTGGTATTCTAAAACGTCATTTAAAAGTGTTCTAGCGTCCTTATAACACATCTGTACCAATGTGTCACCCCTTTGGTTTATAAATGTTTTAACCCTATTTTCTGTTGTTGAGGTAGTTTGAGAGTTCACCTGCAATTTCATCAGCATTAAGAGTATTAACGTAAGTAGAAACTTTACCTTTTTCATTTTCTAAATTATTTATTGTTATTTTAGTTTTATTTAATTGTGCTTTGGTACTATCAATATTATTAATCAATTCTTGTATCTCACTATTTAATGATTTATTTAACATTAACAATGTGTCATTGGTTAAGATTAAAGTTTGGTTTTTTACCCTTAGACTATCAATCTCTTTTTCATACATTTCAATACCCTTTGAAGGTCTAAATATAAAACTTAGAATTAATGCTGTACCCAATAAAATTATAAATAAATTCTTACTATCCATTTTAGTTATTTTTAGTATATTCACCAATCTTTGATGCCCAGTCATTTTGCCAATTTTTGTAATACGCACTTAACTTGTCCAACATTTCTTTTACATTGTCAGTTAGGTTAACGTTTTCAGCATTTATAAATAGACCATCGTTTTTAGAAAACTGCCACTCAATGTCTGTATTCTGAAAATTTCCAGACAGGACAACATTTCCACTATCTTCATAAATTTTAAAAGATGTTACGTTTATTAAGGGGTTGACCATTTCGCTAATCTTACTAGCCTCTTCTTTTGCTTCTGGACTATCCAATTCATTATTTTCACCCTCAACATCATCAATCTCTATTTCGGTTTCATTTTCAATAGCTCCGTCATCATCAACTTCTTTGTCGTCAATAGTGATTTCTTCGTTTTCGTTAAGTCTATTAACACCCTTTCTAATGGTGTTTAACATTCTTTTGGTAATGTCGTGCTCGTTTTCAATTCTGTTATTTTTCATCATTTTCTAATTTGTTTTTAAAATATTTGCAATTCCATGCTGGGGTTATGTCTGTATAATGTTTATTAAAATTACTTCTGTAAAGAACGCCCTTATAATTGTCGGCATTATCTATATTGGTGTTGTGTGATATTACTTTAACTGGTATGTTAAATTTATCACACAATTCAGAGGTTAGTTTAATAGCGGAGTTAATTTGTTCTTCAGTAAATGGCGCCCAATATTTCTGACCTCTCCAATTTTTTTCTATTACAGTTTCTTTTCTATTATAAATATGTCCAACATAGTTAATGTACTTATTTTTACTAGTTAAGTCTTTGTTTAACCAGCCTTCGTTTTCTAATAGTATAGTTATAGTACTTTCAGTTAATTTAGAACTACCCATATAGTTTGAAAAGAAGTTGGGTGAGAAGTGTTCATATATTCTACCGTCTATACCGATAGTAAACATAGCTGTCTTCTTGTATTTACCATTAAATCTTTTTGTCCACCCCTTATAGTGTGCCATTTTAGTCGTGTTGGTTATTCCAATTACAATCTTATCTTTTTTAGTACCTTGATTTGTGTAATTGTTTTCACTAAGTTTATATGTTACACTATCTATTTTCATTATCTTCTTTTAAAGTAAACAGCACTATCATCACCGTTTCTTGTTTCTTTATTCGAACCTATCCTATTAACTGTATTAGTGTTTTTTCTTTTTGGTATATTAACAGAAAACCCTCTTTCTGGTTGAGTTGGGGTTGGTTCTTCTTTAACCTCTTCAGTTTTAGTTTCTTCTTTAGGTTCTTCAATTATATCCATGTAAGATTTTAACCCTTCTCCAGAGGGAGGTTCTGTTGAAATAGGGGGTACTATTTCAGTTGTAATTGAAGAAGGTTCTTCCTTTGGTTGTGTTACCATTCGTTCTGTAGTAATAGTTCCGTCAGTATCATATATATTACCTTTAGGTTCGGGTTCACTTATAGGTTTTTTATCTTCAGATGATTTTTTAACCACTTTATTAAATACAATTACCATTAATACCGCCATAGGGTCACCTATTAGGATTAATAAAAATATAAAGTACTTCATGACTTCATCCATAGATTTTCCAGTAACTTCAGATAGGTACTTTAAAGGTCCAAGTTCTGCAGCTGTGTCATTACCAACTTTAACTTCAAGTATCTCATTATCTAAATCAAAAATTTTAGAGTTTAAATCATCTGATTTGATATTTAGTTTACTTTGTCGTTCTATAGCCTTATCTAACTGCCTTTCTAGTACTCTTCTAGTTGAAGATGAGGTTGTGGTTATAATCTGACCAGTTTCCTTATCTTTATACTGTATAACGTTGTTAGATAGTCCGCTACTTAGTTCTGAAACCCTTGTATTTATTGAGGTCATTTCTTTATCTATTCCGTTCAATTGTGATTGTATTCCGTCACGTTTTTTTTCTAAAAGAGTGACTTGAGCCTCGACACCTTCTAACTTAATAAAACTTTCTTTATAGGTTGAAGAAAGAAATCCGTAAATACCTACAGATGTTATTACCATTGTAATTGTTATACCTATAGATAATAGTATTTTATATATAATACCTATTTTCTTTCCATAGGTATGCATTGCGGATGTTGCTATTATTTTAGCAACTTCTATTGCTGAGAAAAATAGTAGCCCCAAAAATCCAGCACCACTAAATACCTTCATTAGACCACCAACTGATACGTAAGCAACTATACCTGCCATAGTTACCGCCATAATCAAAATTAAATATAATAATATTTTTTTCATAGTATTATATAAATATCTAACTACCCGTTTAAAATGTCAAATAACCCGTCAGCATTGAATCTAATTCTTCTAATTGCTTTTTCTTTTATTTGTCTAATTCTTTCCTTAGTTAAGTCATATTTTTCACCAATTGCCTCTAAAGTCATACCATCATATTCTTTGTTGATACCAAAATAACATTCCAAAACCTCTCTTTCCCTATCATCTAGTTTAGATAATATGTTTTTGATTTCTTCCTTTATTTTATCATCTTGTGAGAATATTTCTTTTTCTGTTGTTGAATTTTTATCCTCGATTAAACAATATAACTCATCACCTTCATCATTTATTACATCGTTTAATGATGTGCATGACGGTGTTTTTGGCGCTTCCAAAACTTCACCCAGTTCGTTTGTTAAATCTCCGTGACCTGGTAATCTTTCATTTTCAATTTCAAACTTGTCAATTTCTTTTCTTAAGTCTGATATTTTTTTAATTACGTTAGATGGTAATCTTATAATTCTAGAATTGTCGTTTAAACTCTTTAAGATAGCTTCTTTAATCCACCATACCGCATATGATATGAAGCGAAAACCTCTTGTGTGGTCATATCGGGTTGCGGCTCTGACTAAACCTAGATTCCCTTCGCTAATTAAATCACTTAAGGGTAACCCTTGACCTTGATACTCTTTTGCTATTGATATTACAAATTTTAAATTTGCCTTAACTAGCTTGTCTATTGCTTTTTTGTCTCCTTGTTGTATTCTTTTGGCTAATGTGATTTCTTCTTCTGATGTGATTAGTACGCTTTTTCTTACCTCTTTAAAGTAATTTGATATTGTTTCATCGTCTGACGTACTTGTAAAATTTTTGTTCATTCTGTTTTGTACATAAAAACTCTTATTTTAATTTACATCTAACAAATTAAGATATAAATATAGTTAAAAAATAAAATAAGTAAACCCTTTACTTATTGTTACTTAATAATTTTAATAATTCTTTATCTTCATTACTTAAGTTTTCATAACCCTTTTCGATTATTTGTTCAACCACCACCTTTTCTTGGCCCTCCAAGAACCCTGGTGTTTCTTTAAATGCTAAGATATAGAATTTTTTATCCTCTAGGGTTAAAAACTCATAACCCTCGTCAGATATTAAATGATTTATATAATCTAACCTGTCTTTGTATGATAACATTTCTGGTTTAAATTCAATGTCTGGTAATATTATTTCCTCTTGATAATGAGTCATTGGTATGATTTCACCCGATTTTATCTCATCTTCAATATGAGAAAATAAATCTTTGGATATCATTTTATTCATGATGTTATAACCCGTATTATGACCACCAACTTCAAATATAAAAAAGTTTCTATTTAATGATGTTAGATAACTTTCAATTTCACCCGCTCTGGCAGCGCTTTTAAAGGTTGTGATTAATATCCCTTCTGACTTTAAAACTCTAGGTTTGCTTTCAGATATTTTGTCTATCTCAGCTAACGCCCCGTTAGTTTCTCCCATCACAACTATACAAAAGTATTTAAAATTCATATTCAATAATATTATTAGACAAATATACTGATTTTTAATTTAAAAAAGACATATTTTTTTAATTAAACCTTACCTACATTTATCTTTGATATATTGTCCACTTTATCTATTGTTATTATGTTGTCAGCCCAATCTTTTATAACATCATTTTGAGTTATGAAAAACACTATATCAAACATGTCTGAAATCCTTTCAAATAAAGGTTTCATTTTACTTATGTTCTCTTGCGCCACTCTACCCATAACTTCGTCAAATGTTATAAAGTTAGGTGATGGTAATGATGACATTTTACCAAGTACACATCTTAATGCTATACTGGCTGTCGTTAATTCAAAACCACTACCAGACCTTAAGGACTTTTCAACACCATCTTTAACTAATAAATATCTAACTTCATTTTTATTATCAATAAAAACTTCAACATTAAAATCTGTTATGTCTTCAAGAAGTCTTTGTAGTTCCCCATTTATTATTGGTAGTGTTGACCTAAGTACTAATTTACTAATACCTTTTTTACCAACCATATCAATGTAAAGTTTGAATATAACTTCTATCTCTCGCTCTGCTTTTATAGTTTTTATTAAGTTTTCTTTCTTTAACTTGTCCTTGGTATTTGAATCTGTTTCAATAGCAATGGTTTGTAGTTGTGAATTTATTTTAGCTTTAGTGTTTTCACTTATAACTATCTTTGTGTCTATAAGGCTAATATCGGTATCTATCTTTTTATTCTTTTCTATTGACTCTAGGTTATCCTTATATCTTTTTAAATCCAACCTTTTCTCTTTTATTTCGTTTCTTAATGAATCAATTTCCACTCCAATTCTATCTCTTTTTAACTCTAAGGAGTTTTTACTTTCGATAAGTTTTTTGGTTCCACTTAGTTTTTCTAATTCAGAATTTACCGTTTTTAATTTTCTCTTGGCTGTATCTATCGCCCTGTTTTCTGTCTCAATCTCCTTCTTGTGTTTTTCTATATGTGCTGTATTATCAACATCATCTAATTTCCTATTACAAGATTGACAAATACCACCCTTGATTAAATTTTTAATGGTTGTATCTAGTCTGTTAACCTCAGCCTCACCCAGATTAATTGTCTTAGTTAGTTTTTCTTTGTCTTTGGTTAATTTAAAATCTTTATCTTCATCAAAGTTAATGTCACCAATCTTTTTTAATTCATCAGTTATTGCTTCTGTTTCTTTTTTGTATTTTAACCCCTTATCGGTTATGGTTTTTATTTCACCTTCAAGTTTGGAGGGATTTAAACTTAAGATTTCAGAATCTATTTTATCCTTTTCAGATACTTTTATTATTTTTTGATTAGTTAGTAGTTTATAATTTTTAGTTTCTTTTTCTAACTCATCATCATAAGTTTTTTTACTATTAACTAATCTTTTTAAATTAGCTTCATGACCACTTATCTCTTCTTTTAGTGTTTCGATGTCATAAATGTTACCCTTCATAGATTTACTAAAGGTATTATACATTTCCCTAGATATCTTTTCTTTAAGTGCTATTGGTTCTAAACCTATGAATCTAGTTAATAACTTACCGCTTTCACCTGCTGTTGAATCGATTAAGGTGTCTAGATTTCTAGATGTAGCTAAAACTACTAAATCAAAGTCTGCTTCATTACCAACTATTTTCTTTATTAGTTGAGTTGTTTTAATAGCGTCCTCGTCATTCAAAGATTCTTCTTCACCATCTGGTAATATCCTATAATAGTTTAATTTATTAGTTATATTCCAACCACCCTTTCTCTTAGGTTTTCTTTCTAACTTTCGTTCTATTATTAATTCGTTATTACCCTCAATTTCTATAAGCCCCTTAACAATTAATTCAGTACCATTACTGAATTGATTAAACACTTGCTCGTTTGTGTCAGTCTTAGTTGTTTTTCCGAAGAATAAGAATTTAACCGCATCTATTGTTATTGATGTTTTACCTCCTTGGTTGGCTGGGTTTGAATTTACAACAGTGAACCCTTTAAATCTATCAACTGGGAAGTGATTGTTTTCTCCATATGATAAAAAATTATTAACTGTAAGCCATTTAAGTCTGTATTTTTTATTTAAATCATATTCTGAGTCAATATTCATCTCGTTATTGACCTTATCATCTAAAGCTATTATCTTGTTAAAATTAGCATCTTCTTTACCTTCCCTAGTTAACCATTCTTTGAATAATTCCCTTTGGTATTCGATGCTCATTATATTTTCTATGTTAGCACCATCTATCTCAACTAATTCACCAGAACTATTTCTCTTGCTGGGCTTGTAGACCACATCAATATTTTGTGTGTTTATACCGTATTTAACCGAGAAATATTTTTTAATCCTATTTCTAGCTTCTTTTGAATAATTTTCTGGTTGGTCTGACCAATATACCTTTACCTTTCCGTTTTTATTTACCTTTATTTCTTTTTTCTCCATAAATCACTAATGTTAGACCCCAAAAATCCTTTCTTATCCCCGTATATGTCCCCTTCCTCTTCTATCTTAGGTTTATTTTTTTCTATTTCTAATTCTTTAGATAAATTTTCTATAGTTTTATCCTTTTCTTTTAACTCTTTTTCTAATTTATTAATTTTAGATAAGTTTTTGTTAAACTCAGTTTCGGATTTATCTAATTCACCCTTTAATAGACTAACTTTGTCTTCTAATTTGTCAATGTGCCCCTTTAGCTTGTTATTAGCCTCATCATCAGTTACGAATACCTCTTTCTCGATAATCTTTTCAACCTCTTTAATAACTTCAACAGGAACTTCTTTAATAACCTCCTTCTCTACTTCTACAATCTTCTCAACCTCTTTAATTTCGGCTGGTTTATCCCATGGTGTCGCACCAAACTTTTCAGATGTAAACCCTTGTTTTACCATCTTTAATATAAAACTATCTACTGAAGATATATCATTTAATCTACAGTACTCCCATATTTCGTCCTTTATATCTTTAGGTAACTCCATTATTCGTTTGTTAGTATTTCAGTGCCATTATCTATATCATCCAATGATTCAATTTTAAATTGATAAAAGCCATAATCTGTTTCAACATCGTGTTCTTTGTATGTCTTAGTTTCAACATCCCATTCTAAGAATCCGTGTTTGCTTATTTTTTCACCAAAGTTTTGTTGAATTAAAGAGCTAGGCATAACTATTGGTATATTATTAAATCTTAGCTCTTGTCTCTTGTGTATATCGCCACACATAACTATATCATTACCCTCAAAAATGTCAAGACTGTGACCATGCTCTATAACGTAACCAATGTCTGTTGATGAGCCAATTAGTGGTCCATGGAACAAGCCGATATATGTCTTGTCATCTCCGTAGTCTATTCTAGCCTCCTCTATGTTTGGTCTGTTACTACCTTCCATTATTGAGTAAACACACCAAACTATATTTTCATCTTCATAACAGCCAGTTTCGGTGTAATATCTTATGTCTGTATCTGGTAGTAATTCAACCATTGGGGTTATACTGTCAACCCTATCCTTATTATTCTCTAATAAATCGTGATTACCTGGAATTATGACTACTGGTGCAATTTTTTCTAATTCTCTTAAGAACCATGTACCTAATATTAGTAACTCGTTAGATATTGTAATCTTTTGATGTACGTAGTCACCAGCAATTACTATTCTAACTTCTTCCCTTTGGTAATCTTTGACTAATTCCTTAACGTCACTTATAAATGTTTTAAAAGCCTCTTTATATTCACTATGCATCCTAAATGTTCTGATATGAATATCGGCTGTATGTATAATTTTTTTAACCATTTAATTGTCTTTTTAATTCTTCTAATCTATGTTGCTCTCTTAGTTTATCATTTTCTTTCTTAGCCATCACCTCTTTAATTCTTGGTAATGGTGGCATTGTTAACACCCTATCCATAAAAGTTTTAGGTATTCTATACTCATCAAACCTTCCAGTGCTCATTAAATGTACTATGATACCACCAAGCACTTTGATATTTTCATATTTAGTACCCTTAAGCATGTCAATAAAAAGTCTTACATAGAGTGGTAGTTGTATCATATAGTGACTTAATGCTGTATCCATATAATCCTCAAATGGTGGTAACATTGGTTCAGTGTAAGATTGTATCTTGAAGTTTTTTGGTTTATTGGTTTTCCAATCTGTTATTATAATACCTAAGTTACCATCTTTATCAAATATAAGCCACATCTTGTCTGGCTGTCCTGTGTATTCTAAATCAGAACTACCTAAAACCATTTCCGTATCTAATAATACGGCACCCCTTCTGTGCATTTGTCTAATGAAGTCATGTCCAGCATCAATCATGGCGTTACCATCAGCGATTTGTTCTTCATCACATTCAAAATGTGGTTTTCTAACGTCTTTATATGAACCGTATTGTTTTAATAGGTCCATTTCTAATAAATAGTGAACCCTAGACCCCTTATTGTTTGCGTAGTCTGCGGTACTTCTCCATTCTTTTAATAATTCATCCTGTGCGAATATATCATTTTCACACATTTCTAATGATTTATCTAGTTCTGGAAAGTCAGTATAGAATTGTTTTATTACAGTAGATACACTAGGGAAGTTGTTCCTTATTTTACCGTTTTTATCCCTCATGTAATAGATGTGGTCATCTTCTACAAAGGATAGGTCTAGTTCTTTTTGCTTTTTTGTGATTAAATCACGTATTTCTTTTGCAATTACTAATAGTTGTTTTTTCTTGTCCACAAAAAATAGTTTATCAACAAATATACTACTTTTGAGTAAACTTAGTATAGTTTACTTTCTAATATTTTTTCTGAACTCCTAAGTAGGTTGATTATCCCTCTATTTCCTTCCCTTTCAAAGACTAATGATGGGTCTGTATCTGTTGGTGGTGTACATCTCTTTATTCTATTATATAACTTACCAACATTTAAGTCTTTATATATGGTTATGGCATCATCTTTAGCGTCATCATCTAGTAAGATTACGATATCTGATTTAGCATTGTTAAATAGCGCTGATTTTAATTTCGGGTACATGATTTTACCTAATAATGGTATTGAGTTTGGGACCACTATGTGGTCAAACACTCCTTCAACCAAATATATTGTACCATCCCAATTAATGGTTTTTTCATTAAATATAAATTCTTGTTTTGGTATGTCTGGATTTAGATATTTTGGTTTATTAGATTTTAACCAAGCTCTAGTTATGAAGTAATTTAAATCACCTAAATCGTCATAAGATGGTATTATAATTCTATTTTGATATTTACCTATGGTTGTATATCCTATATTGTATTCTTCAATTAACTTATCATCTATACCTCTATTTCTTAGATATCTGTAAGCATCACCGTATTTATAATCTTGGTAGTTAGATTCAGATATCTTTTTAAATCCTTTAGGTAGTTCAATATCTGGTCTAATATACTTAGGTATGGAGCTAATGTCGTTAGCGGAAGGTCTTACTATTTCATATTCCTTTAGTATCCTTTTGTTACCGTACCTTTTTATAAGACTGGGCACGTTGCCATGCATGTTGTTGTCAAATCTACATACCCAACATTGGAATTTGTTTTTCTTGTAATTTACTGCCAATTTGTGCTTGCCATCACCATGACTTAAACCTTTATCTTCAGCACATGCTGGACAATCAAATGACATTTGCCCCTTATCTTCATTATGCTCGTAAGGTTCACCTAGGAATTGTTTTAATATATCAGATATTATTTGAGACATAATACAAATATATTAAAAATTGATTTAATCTCCAAATATTATAACCAAAAACCTTCTTTTTGCATGTACCCTAAACAACAAGCGTAAGCGTCACTCATATCAAAGTTTTCATTTTTTAGTGTTCTATTTTTCTTGTATAACCAAGTAACTTGAGGTTCTAAGTCACACACTTTGTCGAATATAATCTGCTTTTTATCAATGTCATAGGGTAGTGAACCGAAAAGTACGGGTTCTTTCTTCTTTATTTGAGCTTCAGTAAATGGTTTTCCAGCTTTAGTCTTTGTTCTCTTACCCATCAATTCTGGAAATGCATATTTTCTTGCATCATATGATGATATAAAATCAGGGACAATACCCAACGTATCATAAACAGACCTAGAAATCATACCGTTAAATCTAAGAAGAGTACCTACGGTATTTACATTATTTGAGCGCAATAGCGGTTCTTCTATTATAACCCTGTCTATTCCTATATCTGAATACTTATTTAGGAACTCCTCTTCAAATATTCTAGCCTTTTCAAAAAGTGTTTGCATATTACTTTTTGGTTTAGGTTTAACTTGAGGTGTTACGTGATGTAATAATTTTAATTTACCTGACTTACCAGTGTTTTCAAATAAGGCAATACCTATTGTTTTTGTTGAAACATCTAACCCTAAAACAAATCCGTTTTGGCTGTTGTTAAAATCTTCATTATACTCCATTATACTAATTTTAATTAAGTATAATTTAATTTGTTCAAATGTAAAGTCTTAATATTCTATAGTAATATTAAATGTTACAAAATCATCTGTCGACTTCTCGTATGGCTTGTTTAGTTTACCTATGGCAATAAGTGTATTACTAGAATCGAACATACCTACTTCGGTAATTCTTGGTGTGTCCCCAGGTGACCAAGTTGTATTGTTAGATACCCCAAATTCACCTCTATTTGCTATACATGTGATTGATTGAGATACTTTGTTTCTAACTGTATCAAAAGTAATTGTGGTCCCAGTAGCTCCAGAGTATGTAGAGTTATAAGAATTTACTATAGTAGGTTCTGTAATAACTAAGAACCCTTTATCTAAATAAGCAACTCCAACTGGTTTGTCGGCAACTGCACTTATATTAACGTTAGTTGTTACATTAAATCTTTCTTTACCGTTAACACTAAATGGTTTACTTTGACTGTAACCTGTGGCCCAGCTTTTAGTTGCGTCACCACCATTTGGTTTTAGTATTGTATCAGAAAATAACATTGTTCTGTTTGGTCCGTATTTTCCAACACTACTTGATGAGTCTACCACTGCAGTATCTTCAGTTGTTAATGGAGAGCCTTTTGTTTCGTATGTACCATAAATATTATACGTTGATGCACTAGTCTCCATTTCTAGTTTAATACTTTTACCGTCTATAAGTTCTGAATATTGACTTACATCAATACCAATTACTAATATATTAGTTTGAGCTATACCACTATATGCGGTATCTAAGTAACCACCTTGAGCAGATGTTAACCCTGTATATGTGTTGAAATCTGCAGCTGTTGTTGGTAGTGAAAAGGAATAAAATAAGTTTGTTAGGGTGTCAGTTTGTGTGTCGTTTAAATTAATTTGATTCTGGGTTATACCATTACCACTATATTGTATTGTTTTATACCCTACGTGTTCAAAACTATTAGTAACTGATATAGATGCTGGGTCAACTGGTTTTTTATCAGTAGTAGCATTATAATTAAGTGTACTCTTTAATATATAGTTAGCCCCACCATTACTTAAATCAACACCATTTCCGTTTCCAGATATAGCTGGAACTTGACCTCCAGTAAGTCCAGATAATGAAACATAGTAACTATCAGAGTCACCAAGACTAAAAGTAGTTATTAGTGTATTTGAACTAGTTGCTAATTTTCTTCTACCTTGTGGTGTTAGTTTTGCAACTAATTCGTATTGTGCAGTGTTTTGTAAAAATCCCATTTATATTTTATTTAAAAGTCAATTGCTAATTCTAACATAACAGTATTACCTGCTGTTAATTTAACTGGTTTACTTAATTTACCAATCATTACTAATGCGTTATCACTATCATATATACCTACCTCAGTTACTCTGATATCTGCTAAACCTGAACCGCTATTTGGTCTAGTGATATTACTAGTTGTTTTAAAATCATCAGCAGATATGTTTATATTAAATATAGTTTTAAATATTGTGGCCCCAATATAAGTTTGTAGGTTACCATAAAAGAACCTTTCGTCACCAAACTGAAGACTATCAGGTGATGCGTTAGTTGCCATACTTAAAGAATCAATAATACTGAAAGTAGTTGAGGCTCCCGAAACTGTTCCGTCAATTAAGAATCCATTTGTTGTTGGGTTTTGAATTTCAAGTAATTTAGGGTCTATTGTTTCAGTTGCACCACTAGTTATTGCTGTACTTGTAAAGTCGTAAACTTTCCATGCGTTTGATAGCGGTCTGTCGGTTGAATCATCAACTATTTGGTATAATACCTTAAAGTCTCTAGCTGAGAATCCCATGCCGTCATATGTACCTTTTTCTTCTTTTCTCATATATGGTAATAAATCTAAACCATCTATGTTAAATTCTATATCTTTAGTACTTGAAGTATTATTTTCTATTTTAGTATAATACTGACAAGGTAATGTTGTAGTTAACCCAGTTCCTGTAGTATTTTCAAATGTATATGTTAGATACATTGTTTTATTTGTAGCCAGGACTCCACCAGTTGCGCCACTGGCAGAAGCAACAAGTTTAGCTTTAAGTGGGGGAAGAGTCCAGTTTCTATTTGATTTATATGAAGTTGCAGCTACAATTTCGTCATCATTTAATACCACACTTTTTAATTGTGGGAATACTTTACCAACAACTTTTTCAGTACCACTAACTAGTGATGGGTCTTCTATTAAGTCAATATATTCTAAATCAGATGTACCAACAAATTTTGTAGCCCCAGTTGCTATGAATGTCATACCCATAGTGGTGCCTGATTCAGTTCCGAAACTTCTTCTGTGGTACATTAAATCTGGTAATTGTAGTTTTAATGTTTTACTATTCGCTCCGTCAATGAAAAAGAATTCACCGTAATAATTTGAAATAGTATTATTAGTATAGTGTAGTATTGATATTGATTTATGTGCATCATCAATTACTGATTCTCCAGGGTTATCACAAATATCATTACCTATGCTTTGTCCTGTACAGTCAACTTCAAAGTATGGATACTTCTGACCTAAATAATCATTAGACCCGAACTTCTCAAAGCTTTCATTTGGAGTTGATGCTATTCCGTTAACAACGCTAGTACCTGTCATCCCTGCTAGGTTTTCACACCAAACAGAATTTTGATTTAATACTGGTACGTCACCACAAGATACATCACAACATCCAGCAAAATCTAAAGTATTACTATTCCAATATGGTGTAGTTGTTTCAAAACCAAATGAACCATATACTTCACCCCCTGGATATATAAGGAATTGTGATGTTGCAGTTGCTGCTGATATACCAGGTAATGCTCTATCTAATAAAACGGTATCGTTTAAATTTGTAGTGGTGGTTTGACCTGTTATTTTATACCATAAATGTGGTACTGGTGTGGAGTTTTGGTTTAAAGCTAAACTACCCACAGTATCATTTCCAACTTTAATTAGTATATAATCACCCACGCTGTATGTTGTACCTGTACCTATGTTTAATGAAGTACCACCAGTAATAGATACTACTGTTCCTGTACCATTTGTATAAGTATCACCTGTATATGTTGTATAAGTTGAGCTATTTCCACTAAAAAACCCTCTTTCTAACGCTTCATTATTTACAATCGCTTTTATTGTGCTGATTTGTGAAGCATTTAAAGTATTTAGATTTGCATTGTTGTTACTTGTAGCAGTAATATAAGATTTTATATCTGGTTGTCTATCAAACGGGCTTAATACCTTGCTAGTTCCAGTTAGTGAAGGGTATAAAGCGTTTGCTCCATACGTATCGTGTAATTCTTCTCTATCATAGTTGATTTCAGAATCACCTATACCCCACGATGTGAAGTTCAATTGTCCTTGTGCTAACTTTTGTCTACCAGTTTCAGTTAACTTGATATTGACAAAGGCATTAGTTTTGTTAATTATGTAGCTCATAGTTATAAATATCTTTATTCTTTATTTTAATAATAAATACTAAAAAATAAATGTTTAGTACGAATTATTTAAATTTGTTTGTATTGTTATTTCAACAGTTTCACTGTATTTTTCAGTTGTGAGGGTTTGCCCACATAAATTTTTAAAGTTTTTTTCATTCTTAACCCTATAGTATTGTTTATCACCAAACGTACCTACTAAGTTTATAAGTTGACCATAACTTGTTTGACCAGCAATATAGCTTGTAGTTCCTGATGATACTATAGATGTAAAATTATTGTCATTTGATATTTGAATCGTAAATAACCCATCGTCATTTATTGGTGCGTTTTCAATTGTCCAAGAAACTGTTACACCAGTACCGAACTGGTCACCTTGTATGTTTGTGTTGGTGTTGTAGTATGCGGTTAATAAATCACCCACAATTAAGTTACCTTCAAATATAATCCTCTTTGCGTTTGTATTTGACTGATAGTAATCAACATTATTAGCTAGTGTTACACCATTTAAAGTTACACCTATGTCGTTATTGGTTACAGGTGTCATACTCAAATACATTTCATACTTACCCTTAGTAGTATTATAATAAATAGTATTTGTACCTTGACCGTCCGTAACCCCACTGACAATGGGTGAATTTATGTCAAATGAATCAGATTTAAGATTATTAGTTTCTAAGCTGTTAGTGTAAGCGTATGTTAGTATGTCACCACTAAAAGTTTGTCCAGATAATTTTAAATTAGAAACAACATTATCAGCTAGTTCTAGTTCGTTAATTGTATAATCATTGTTTTGAGATAATGTGATACCGTTTAATGATATTAAATAATCACCTAAGTTTACTGGTAGATTAAATTCTGTATTTGTACCGTCTAATAATATAGATGATACAGTTAATCCATTTAATGTACCACCATTACTTATTTCACTATCAGCAAGTATTGGTGTGTCTGCTTCTTTGAATACTATAAAATATTTATCCTTATCGGATTGATAAATACCGTATGGGTCTCCATTAATACTAGGTACTGTCGTATACTCATATCCTAATATTTTTCCAAACTCAGTACTTACATCGTGTTTAAATTGACCCTTAACTATGTATTCACCGTCTGGTGATATTGTGGTTGCTGTTATTGCTGCTGTATAAGCACTTGTACCACTAAACCCAGACCAATTAATATACTCTGAAGAATATATAGGTGAAGTGTTGAATCTATTTAACCCAGGTAC
>MDTD01100776.1_pt1 | contig 53153 bp, 43 predicted proteins | sample 811221 | NCBI WGS metagenome assembly MDTD01 (sample SAMN05326646, study PRJNA326480) | marine metagenome | isolation source: seawater | place: Pacific Ocean: South West | collected 2011 | reverse complement strand
TTTTGGATTAGCCTGAAGTTTTTGGACGATGAGATTGTCATTTTCACCGGCCTCTATGAAGCGCCCATCCTCTCTAATAGTGTGGCAGATATTTTTAAAGGCTTTTTTGTCGGTCTTCTTCATTGCTGCCAACCAGGGAACGGCCATGCAACCTCCTTCCATCGCCAATTCGACAAATGCATCCCGAGTACCCGATGTTGGTGGTGGGCCCAAAACTTCTATTTCATCATCCGGAAGCATCTCATTTATTTGCCTCCAAGTAACGTAGGGGTTGTCGATCAACTCTCCCCTCTGGACTCCGGGAACTTTAGCCGCCAGTGCCAAAAAGATTTCTTTGCGAGATAGTTTCATAACCGGGCTTATTACGGAGTTTGCAATCACGATCCCATCAAAACCAACTTGTACCTCGACAATTTCCGAGACACCATTTTTCTGACATTGATTGTATTCAGATTTTTTCATCCGGCGGGATGAATTCGTAATATCAGGAAACTGCGTGCCGACACCAGAGCAGAACAGTTTCATCCCACCCCCTGACCCCGTCGATTCGATTTTTGGAGTTGCTCCACCACTGCTTCTGCCATACCGCTCCGCTACAACAGTGGAGAAAGGGTAGACCGTTGAGGACCCAACAACCTCAATATTTTCTCTGGCAGACGTCGTGGCTGCGAGCGACAACACCAGCGTAATTGCAATAAAGATCTGGAAAGTTTTAGTAATTGCCATGCGTAGCTCCATTTTGAAATTTTATAACCGCACCTTATTAAAAATTTGTGACATTAAAATGACAGAGTTCTCGCATGTCACATAAATGCAATAAAAGTCGCATATCTTTGTCATTTCAGCCGCTTTAAATAATGAAATATGTCTTTCTTGACCATATGGAGTGATAAACATGAAACGAGTTATTCTAATCGCAACGGTGAGCTCTATTATAGGGTTTTCTTGCGGCACCATGGCCGTCGGGCCTATCGATGGCAAAACCTACGGGAAAATAAATATTTCTTTAGTGAACGATGATCAGGGTGAAAAAAAACACTGGCAAGTGGACAGCAATGCCTCGCGTTTTGGCTTTGCCGGTAAAACAGAAATCACTGATAAACTTTTCGCCATCTACAAAGCCGAGTTTGAAATGTATGCTGATGATGGGAATAAGACATCGAGTGGCGCTTCTTGCGTTGATGACTCCTCTGGGGATGAGTCCTGCTGGGTTGACCGTGACCGACTAACGCTTTCGCAACGAAATATTATGCTTGGAATAAAGGGGAATTTCGGCACCATCTGGGCAGGCAAACACGACTCCCCTACAAAACTCGCATTGAGCAAAGTTGATCTTTTTAATGATCTTCAAGGCGACGTTAAACACACGTTTGAGGGAGAAAACCGGCTGTCCAATCTATTTGCTTACACTTCACCAAACCTGAATGGCTTATCCGCAACCATTGCTATAGTGCCCGGTGAGGGCAGCGATATAGATGGGAATGGGAGCAGTGATACCGGTATAGCCGCCGGCACGTCCTACTCGGTAAGCTATTCAGGAGAGAATCTATATCTAGCGTTGGCCGGAGATCAGGACGTTGACAAACAGAATTTGTTGCGCCTGATTGGACGATATAAAATTGACTCAATGGCTCTGGGCTTTATGCTTCAGCAAAATGAGAACGATCTGACCGGCCTGGATGAATCAGGCTACTTTTTAAGTGCCTCTTACCAGATAAAAAATGCGATTCTTAAGGCACAATATGGGCGCGTTGAGGATGATAGAGCAGGGAACGAGGAAGACACTCTTTCTGTAGGTGCGGATTATAAACTGTCAAATAAGACCAAACTATTCGTCTTTTACACAAAAAATGAGGGGTCCAATGAACAAGACTGGAATTCACTGGGGTTGGGCATGGAACACAAGTTTTAATCCAAATAAACCAACTTAAAACGAGGTTATAAACCGTCAAAATATGCTCAATAGACTGTTCTTTAAAGGCACGCATGGGTTTTATCTCATATTATTGATGCTCTCAAGCGTGGCAAACTCCGAGTGCGAATTTGATGCAGATGCGATCGATCAATCTGATTTTGTCTCCCAAATAGGCTTATGCGAGCAAAGTGACAAAGATAATCCATTAAATCAGGCGAAAAAGGCCCCGATATCGCTTTTTGGTGAAGGAGTGTTAGATTCATCCTCTGGCATCATAGAACGCAATATAAGGACCCCAAATGCGATCAGGCATACCCCAAATCAAGCGTATATTGCTCGCCGAAAGTATTCATTGCGATCGGATGCAAAATTCGAGCAATCGGTTAATCTGGCCATTCACCGATTGCATTTAGATATGGCACATAACTGCTCGAGGGGCTGGCGCCTGGAAACGCAATGGAGCAAGATGATTCAATCTCAAGAAGGTGACTACTACCTGCACTACCAATTTCGCTGCTCGGATATCAAACAATAAAGGCAGTCCATTATCTCCTCGGCAGTTTGCATACAAACTCAGCGCCCTGACCGATTCGGCTGCTAACTATCAGGCTACCGTTATATCGATTAAGCGTATGCTTTACTATTGCTAGTCCCAATCCAGTCCCACCAGAGTGCGAGTTTCGGCTTGCATCAACCCGGTAAAATCGTTCAGTGATGCGCGGTATTTTGGGCAAATCAATTCCAATGCCGTCATCTCGGATAGATACACTCAAGAAGTTAGCATCTTCAGCAGCGTGTATGTCTATACTTGCTCCCTCCGGATTATGGTGCACAGCATTAAAAACAATATTACTGAACGCGCTTCGTAATTCGTTCGAATTGGCTCGAAACTCCAACTGGCTATCACAATCTAATTTGATGATATGCTTACCTGCGCTCAAACGTTTGGCGTCATTCACAATATCATCTAGCAACGGCTTGAGTTTAATCGGATTTAGCTGCTGGGGCGGACTTTCCGACTCTAACTTCGATAATAATGCTAAATCATCAGCCAATGCCTCCATTTTTTCTGTCTGAAGACCTATTTGATCAAGTGCTTTATGAGTGGCCAGCGAAAAATCTGATATATCTCTCAAGGTCTCCACGTACCCCTTTATTACAGTTAGAGGTGTTCTAAGTTCATGAGACACGTTCCCCAGAAATTCTTTACGCATTCTCTCTAGATTATCTACTTCAGTAACATCTGAAACGACAATGACTATTTCACCTTTTCCCACGTTAGAACCTAAAAATTCTAGCCAAATATCAGGCTCGGAGCCAGAGGGTATCCGGAGAGGCTCTTTAAAACGCGCCTTTGAAACATACTTTATGAAATCGGGATGCCTAACCAAATTCGTGATGGAACTACCTCGGTCGGTCCTGCGGAGTCCCAACAGGGACTCCGCTGCACGGTTCCACCAGTCCAAGGTTAAATCTCCATTCAATATAACCATACCCTGGTCTAAAGACTCGGTCATGCGTCTGACACGTTTGACGGTGAATCGCAATTTTTCTTTTGAGCGTCGTTGCCACTTACTCAGTCGCTCTAATAGACGAATAACCTCAATCCATGCACCATTGTTAAATGGTGGCTTACCTCTCATGCCTCCTTCCACCCAGCGAAAAATAGCTACACCCTTGCGCACAAACCATATTAAGTACGCACAGAGTCCCAGCAAAAACAATTCAAGAGGTAACTCGAGTATAATCCCGATTAACACGAGAGAAAGCATTAAAGCGGAAAATCGTCGAGCTTCAGTCTTAATGCCGTATCGCAAAACAAGCAAGACCTTTTTCGGGTTCAGTTAGTCCGGGTAGAGAACCTGTACCCAGCTCCTCTGACAGTCTGAACAAATTTTTCGTGTCCTGCAACCGCAATTGCCTTCCTGAGGCGTCGAATATGAACGTCAACCGTCCTTTCATCAAGATAGACATTGGCTCCCCAAACATGGTCTAGAATCTGGTCACGTGAGTAGACTCGTTCTTGGTGAGTAAGGAAAAACTGTAACAGTCGGTACTCGGTTGGCCCAATCTCAACGGGTTCACCGCAAATGCTGACCCTATGGCTTTCTGGATCAAAAAGCATTTCTCCGACCTTTATTGGTTCCCTGGGTTCTGTCACTGTTGAGCGTCTGATGAGTGCTCTGATCCGAGAGACCAGCTCCTTTGGAGAAAAGGGTTTGGATATAAAGTCATCAGCTCCCGAATCTAGGCCAGTAATTTTACTATCTTCTGATGTTTTAGCGGTTAGTAAAATCACAGGGATCTTCTCCGTCAGAGGGTCTCTCCTCAGACGCCTCAACAACTCAAGACCAGTCGTCCCGGGCATCATCCAATCAAGGAGCACAACATCAGGCTGTGAGTCAATGATTATAGCGCGACCTTCTTGCGAATCACTTGCCTCAAGAACATTGAATTTGGCTGTCTCAAGAGCCAAGGACACCATCTCTCTGATGGCAGCCTCATCATCAACGATCAAAACCGTCTTTGTGCGCACCTCGGCTTCCTCTTTTGACATTAGATGTGTGTTTCTCCTACATCAGAAGACTTTTTAATTTTAAACATATTACATTTAAGTGGCAGTAATATGACAGGTACTTCGACAAATCATTTATGTCTGAGTGAAATTATCGCACTAACTCGCGCGACAGACCGGCAAGCTAAGGTCGGTCATTTTTTTGTAGCTACAGAAACAAATTGCTTTTCCGGGCCATTACCCTTTTACTCAAGACCCCTCGTCTGTTAGGGTGCTAGTCGAGAAATCGAACTAGAAAATACAGATATGAATCAACAACAAATAGATGGCATGAATCCTAACGAGTTATATCGGGAGGAAAGCTATACAGATCAAAAACTCGGTAACATCCGAAAACTCATCCCGATCACTGCTGACGGCAGCGACGATGTTGGACGACCCACTCAGTTTGTGGGCTCTGCGCAAATTATGAGCCCAATGGGCGCAATTCCCTTGAGTTTCGAGCTCGACGGAACGAACATCGGCGAAGCCGCGGCAGATTTTGCGGATAAAGCTCAAAAAGCCATTGAGGAGGCCTCGGCCGAGATCGAGCGAGTTCGTCGCGAGCAAGCGTCGCAGATTGTTGTGCCAGGGCAAGGTGGCGGGAGCGGAATTATTTCTTAGCGTCTGCTGTCTGTAGGCTTCAAATCCTCGCTAGCTTCTATCAACTTGATCTTGTCTGAACGGCAGAGTTTTTTGATCTGTGCTTCTCTTTGACTAGCAGCGCTTCTGCTATTATGCTCTTCCGAAAATTTAATCGATATAGCTTCTCGCCCACGAAAATACCTAGCACCTCCCTTGCCCGACACATGTTGGCTGAACCTGCGCTCAAGATCAGTTGTAATACCAGTATAAAAGCTATGATCACTCGCTTCTATTATGTATACAAACCAGCTCATCTCACCGAAGATGGGTACCCTTAAAAAATTGAAAAGAAACAAATCTGGTGCAACTTCTCATGTTAACGCAAGTTTTCAGACCGAAAGAACTAAAATTATGTCATGGGACAAAACTTTTTGTTGGCCTTGCCCAAATCAAGCCTGAAATGTTAGGAATACCCACTATACATTTTCAGTAAGGAACTGATGTAACCTCATGAATGTAGACCTACATTGCCACTCCACCGCCTCAGATGGTTCTCTGAAACCCGCCGAGTTAGTTAAACTAGCAATCGAAAGAGAGGTGGATCTCCTATCTATAACGGACCATGACACCCTGAATGCCTACCATCATGGTTTAGATTCACTTCCGATCAACTTAGTTGCGGGTATTGAGCTGAGCACTTCCTGGAGAAAATTTGATATACATATTGTTGGACTTAATATAGACGTTGCCCACGAATCGATTTTGACCGCAGTCCAACTCCAAACCGATGCGAGAAATACCCGCGCAGCAAGAATTGCAAATAAACTAAAAGGTGTAGGTATTCAGGATAGTTTGAAGGGTGCTCGCATTGAAGCAGGCTGCGGACAGATAGGCCGCCTTCATTTTGCTAGATATTTAGTGAGAATAGGCGCAGTAAAAACCATCAAACAGGCGTTTAAAAAATATTTAGGCAAAGGCAACGCAGGCGATGTCAAGACTTCATGGGCCACGATGGAAAACGTTATAAATTGGATAGAACAAGCTGGAGGAACCGCAGTTCTTGCGCATCCGGTAAAATATGGGCTGACATGGACGACACTAAACTTATTATTATCTGACTTTAAGAATTTTAACGGCAAAGCCATTGAAGTGATATCTGGACGCCAAGACAAACATCTAACGAGTGAATTAGCCTCATTGGCCAACAAGTATCAATTCTTATCGTCTTGCGGATCTGACTTCCATGTTTTGAATAAAGCATGGGCGGCCCTCGGCCAGGTAGAAAAACTTCCCAGTGCTTGTTTGCCTGTGTGGGACCACTGGTGATCAAGTCAAGAAATTTCAATTTCCCAGCCAATTAATGATGTGTATACTCCATGCTGGTCTTGGTTTGCAGACATAAGATACTTGTCAGATATCGGCGATTGATGTGAAATTCTTTCTATTTGTAGGTGAACAATGGTTTTTAGTCACCATCTTAATGGCGCTCATGTACGCCTATCTCCTGAACGAGCGCAAGAAAAGCGGTAAGGTAATTGGGCAACATGAATTAGTTAGCTTAATCAATTCAGGTGAAGCCTTGCTTGTGGATGTCCGGGCAGCCAATGACTTTTCTCAAGGGCATATTCAGGGAGCCATCAACATACCTCACACAAAAATGAGCAATCGCTTTGTCGAGCTCGAAAAAGAAAAATCCAAACTGGTCGTTCTAACTGATCAGTACGGACAACACGCGGCCTCAGTGGGCAAGCTCCTAATGTCAAAGGGATTCGAAGTGCGCCGCTTAAACGGAGGCATGATCGAATGGAAAGAACAAAATATGCCGGTTGTAAGGAAAAAATGACCACGTTTTTAACTCACAGCCCAGAAAAAGGGTAATACCCAAAAATTTGGAGGAATTGAAGCAATGGCTGACACGGAAGAAAACGACAAAAACCCGGCAATAGATCAGACCCCAGAAGAGCCAAGCTTTTCACCACAACGTCTATATTTAAAGGACTTATCGTTTGAAACGCCCAAGGGAACTGCACTATTCCTGCGGCAATGGGAGCCAACGATTCAGCAAGATCTCAGCACCACGTCATCAAAGTTAGGTGATGATCTCTATGAGGTTGCTCTCCGCATCACTATCACAGTGAAACAGGAAAAGGATGTGCTTTATCTGGTTGAAGCTGAGCAGGGTGGTATTTTTAAAATTATTGGTCTATCGGATCAACAACTCTCGCAAGTTTTGAATACAACCTGTCCGAACATTCTATTTCCATATGTTCGGGAGATAATTGACAGCACAGTGACAAAGGCGTCCTTCCCCCCAATTATGTTGCCGCCGGTTAATTTTGATTCACTTTTCATAGCAGCAGTAAATAAAGCCAAGGCGGATGAAGGTGCTATGCCGATTCAGTCAGAAAACCCTGTTGCTCACTAACTGCCGCTAGATTAACGCTAGCAGGGGGAATAATCGTCTGAAGCATGTTCCTGCAGCTTTCGTGTGAGGGTATTGCGACCCCATCCAAGTAAAAGCGCCGCATCTTTTTTTCTTCCACCGGTGTGAGATAGGGCAGCATCCATCATCACTTTCTCAAAATCTGCTAAAGCTGTGACCATGATTTTTGATGCGCCCGCGTTCAATTGGGACTCCCCCCAGCGCCGCAACAATTTCTGCCAAGACATATCATCAGATGCTGAACCCATCGCCTCCTGTGTAATCAGTTCTGGTGGCAAATCCGACATAAGCACCTCGCGACCCGCAGCCATTACAGTGAGCCATCTGCAGGTGTTCTCTAACTGCCTGATATTTCCCGGCCACGTCAATTCTTGACACAACAGACTTACTTCTTCAGATAATATCTTTGGTTCAACATCAAGTTCTTGAGCAGCCTTTACAAAAAAATGGCGCATCAACATGGGTATGTCCTCCTTTCTCTCGGACAAGCGAGGCAGATGCATTCGAATTACATTGAGTCGATGAAAGAGATCCTCTCGAAAACGATTTTGTTCCACCAGTTGCTCTAGATTTTGATGAGTTGCAGCAATAATTCGAACATCGACCCTGATAGATGTGTGACCACCCACTCGATAAAATTCTCCGTCAGAGAGCACACGTAAAAGTCGGGTCTGTGCTTCAGCCGGCATATCGCCAATTTCATCTAGAAACAAGGTTCCCCCGTTTGACTGTTCAAAACGTCCTCGACGTTGTTGCGCTGCGCCTGTGAATGCGCCTTTTTCATGCCCAAATAATTCTGATTCTATTAAGTCATTGGGAATCGCCGCCATATTCAAGGCTACAAATTCATTGCCTTTCCTGGGGCTGTGGTTATGCAATGCTCTGGCAACAAGTTCTTTGCCAGTTCCTGATTCTCCATTTATAAGAACGGTAATATTCGAATTTGCGAGTCGCCCGATTGCTCGGAAGACTTCCTGCATGGCAGGAGCCTCACCAATAATTTCCTGAGACGCGGCGATAGTCTCAACAATACTTCCCTTTTTCTCTTTGGAAATGGCAATTGCTCTTTTCGCTACGGCAATCAACTCTTCTATGTCGAAAGGCTTGGGAAGATATTCAAAGGCCCCACCCTGATATGCAGAAACTGCACTATCGAGGTCGGAATGCGCAGTAGTGATGATAATGGGTATCTCTGGAAAGTTAACTTCTACTCGCTTCAAAAGAGCCAAGCCATCAGTACCCGGCATTCGGACATCGGAAATAATCACCGTGGGTCGTGCTTGAGTGAGGGCCGCTAGAAGATGATCTCCCCGTTCAAAACAACGAACGCCGATACCGGCACGTGTCAAAGCCTTTTCCATGACCCAGCGCAGTGAGCGATCATCTTCAGCAATCCATATTTTTGAGGAATTTTCCATAGTCACACCTTTATCGGCAAGTAAATAGAAAAGCAGGTCTTTCCGGGTATCGAGTCGCACTCGATCGAACCTTCGTGACGAAAAATAGCTGTCTGTGCGATGGTAAGGCCCAACCCCGCTCCTTCGCTATGACCGCTTACCATAGGAAAGAAAATGCGTTCCTTGATCATATGGTCAATGCCAGGTCCGTTATCTATAACATCCACCCTGCAGACCACTTTTCGGCGTAAACCTGCAATAGTAAAGCTCTGTTCGATACGTGTTTTAATCGTGATTTTCGAATCTAATCGGTCACTCCGATCCAGCGCTTGCATAGCATTTCTTGCAATGTTTAAAAAAGCTTGTATAAGTTGCTCTCGGTCACCTTGCAGGTCAGGTATGCTGGGATCATAATCTTTGTTAAGAACAATCTGGCCCTTCGTTTCTGCTTCAAGAAGAGTCGCAACATGATCTAAAATTTCATGGATGTTAAGGCTTGCTTGGGCTGGCAACTGGTTAGGACCGAGAAGTCTATCAACTAGATTGCGCAGACGATCAACTTCCGTAACTATGATATTACAAAACTCTTGCATCTCTGAACCCGCCAGATTGTCAATAAGTTCCTGTCGAAGGAGTTGTGCAGCGCCACGAATGCCTCCAAGCGGATTCTTAATTTCGTGCGCTAATCCCTTGATGAGATTTCTAGAACTATCTTGCGCAGATGAAAGTGCTTCCTCGCGATTAATACGAAGAAATCGGTCGATTCGTTGCATTTCAATTATTAAAAAGTTGGCATTACCAAATTGTATTGGAGAAACGGAATAATCAATTAGACTCGATTCGCCGTCATGCAATTGAAGCGTTTCGTGGCGTTTGGTGTATGGCTGATTTATGCGCAGTGCATTTACCATTGCGCTTTTTGCCAATTCCACTTCACTGAAAAGTGTACAAACATCGGTCTCCTTCAGTTTTAAAAAGCTCACTTTAAGTAAAGCCTCTGCAGCTATATTTGCGTAACAGATATGCAAAACGTCGTTAACTAATATCACTGCTGTGTTAAGACTATCTAGTAAAGGTTGGCCTTCTGCTCGCAACTCCATGATGACTACCCTTGTTTTGCAGGTGCAGAGATTGACTGTAATGACACAAAGCAATAACCAAGCCAAGCAAAAAAGCAATTTTTCGCTTGTTTGTCGGTAAAGCCCGATATAACTAACTATTCTTTGCTACATTATATCAGGAACTCTCTCTTAAACGCACCAACATGGTGCAACCCGGTGAGGCTTCTCTATTTAAAATTTAAGCATGGCACTTATAAATTAAGGGCTGATAAAAAACCCGCGACGTTAAAAACAACACGGGCCTTTTATAATTTTTCAGGACTGGTGATTGGAGTATCTCGCTACTGAAGTGCTTCTTTAGTAGTTTTAATGATTGCAGCCGCAACCTTGTAGGGATCGGCGTTAGATGCGGGCCTTCTATCCTCCAGCCTCCCTTTCCAACCGTCCTCTACAGTTCCAACCGGGATCCGAATTGAAGCCCCGCGGTCTGAAACACCGTAACTAAACTCGTTTATTGATTGAGTTTCATGATCACCAGTCAGACGTTGATCATTGTCTGCCCCATACACGCTGATGTGTCGCTCAATGTTCCTACCAAATTCATCACAAATCTTGCTAAAGAGTGACTCCTCACCAGACTCGCGCATGGGTCCATTTGAAAAGTTGGCATGCATTCCAGAACCATTCCAATCCAGCTTCCCAAAGGGTTTGGGATGATAATCCACTGCAAAGCCATACTTTTCTCCGGTTCTTTCCAACAGATACCGTGCCACCCAAGTTTCATCCCCTGCTCGCTTAGCTCCTTTTGCAAACACCTGGAATTCCCACTGCCCAGCCGCTACTTCAGCATTTATTCCCTCAACAGTTACGCCTGCCTCCAAGCAGAGATCGAGATGGTCGTCAATGCAGTCTCTGCCGAAAGTATTAGAGGCTCCTACTGAGCAATAATATGGTCCTTGAGGTCCGGGGAACCCTCCCGCCGGGAATCCCGGGGGCAAGTTGGTGTCGATGTCTATCAGGAAGTACTCCTGCTCAAAACCAAACCAAAAATCGTCGTCATCGTCATCAATTGTTGCACGACCATTAGTTACGTGAGGAGTACCATCCGCATTAAGAACCTCGGTCATAACTAAGTAGGCGCTGGCTCGATCCGGATCTGGAAAAATAGCCACAGGTTTAAGTAAGCAGTCTGACGCACTTCCATCAGCCTGTTCAGTGGAACTTCCGTCAAACGACCACATAGGACATTCTTCCAATGTACCACCGAAATCGTTTTCTATTCGGGTTTTACTCCTTAGGCTTTGTGTTGGCGCATAGCCATCTAACCAAATATATTCTAATTTTGCTTTCATTGTTGATGAGTCTCCAAAATTTTAACTTCATGTTATCTGTATCAGCCGCTGGAAAGCAGAAAGGTGGTCTGGCAAATTCCAATTTCTTTTAACCGCGATGTAGCCTAATGCAACCAGATTGCAGGCACCCTAACGGTGCAATTGCCATGCCAAATGGCTTTTGACTGGAATTACATAATACATTCAAGCACTGCAGCGCTTTCAGAGTTAATTTTTTAAAAAGGGAGAAAAAAATATAAATATAACAGCCTCAAAACGCCCCACAATAGTGCATTCACACGGCAAAACGCCCTTTTATGGTGCGTTTTACCCTTTCAAACTACTAAAATTTTTTGCCTTTACATAATATAGTTCCAAAAGTCCGCAAACGTTCCCTTATAATGCGCCACGAATTTACATTAAACCATTCTTCTATTCCAAGAACGCACTATGCAAATCCGGCCTCACCAAACCACAGCCATTAAATCCATAAGGAACATAGCCATTATCGCTCATGTTGATCATGGGAAAACCACTCTCATAGATAAGTTGTTATTGCAGACGGGTACATTAGGTAGAAAAAATGTCAACACTGAGCGCATCATGGATTCTGATGACCAGGAAAGAGAACGAGGCATTACAATCCTCGCTAAAAACACTGCCATAAGATGGCGCAACTATCACTTAAATATTGTTGATACGCCAGGGCATGCCGACTTTGGTGGCGAGGTAGAACGTGTTTTGTCAATGGTTGACTGCGTATTGCTGCTAGTTGATGCGGTCGAGGGTCCAATGCCTCAAACTAGGTTTGTCACTCAAAAAGCTTTTGAAACGGGTCTTAATCCAATCTTGGTAATCAACAAAATCGATCGGCCAGGTGCCCGACCAGACTGGGTTTTGGACCAAGTTTTCGACCTGTTCGACCGATTAGGCGGAACTGATGATCAGTTGAGTTTCCCAGTTATCTACGCTTCAGCAATAAATGGTATAGCCGGACTGGATATTGATAACCTCGGCAATGACATGACTCCGCTCCTAGACCTTATCATACAAGAGGTGCCTGCTCCCTCTGTTGACATTTCCGGACACTTTCAAATGCAGATTAGCGCTCTCGACTTCAATAGTTATGTCGGGGTAATCGGGATCGGGCGTATTTCGCGCGGCCTATTGCAACCAAACTCGCGGGTGGTGGTTGTGGACAGGCATGGCCAGACACGTAAAGCCAGAGTCTTATCAATCATGAGCTACAAAGGTCTAGAGCGCATCGAATCGCCAATTGGATCAGCTGGAGAGATTATCTGCATTACTGGAATCGAAAACCTCAACATATCAGACACACTTTGTGATCCCGAAAACATTGAAATGCTGCCACCACTTCGCGTGGATGAGCCCACTGTGCGAATGACATTTCAAGTCAATGACTCCCCATTCGCTGCTCTTGAAGGTAAGTTTGTGACCTCAAGAAATATAAAAGAGCGGTTGGAGCGAGAATTGATTCACAATGTAGCGTTGCGAGTCGAAGAGGGAAATACAACCGAAAAATTCATCGTTTCTGGTCGCGGCGAACTGCACCTTTCTGTGTTGATCGAGAACATGCGCAGAGAAGGTTTCGAGCTCGGCATCTCAAAGCCGGAAGTTATTCAACGCAATGTAAACGGCGAAATTCATGAGCCTTTTGAGCTAGTGTCCATTGACATCGAGAATGAGCATCAAGGTTCAATAATGAGAGAAATGGGGTTGCGAAAGGCAGAGATTGTAAATATTGAACCAGACCAAAATGATCGCGTTAAACTCGAATTCGTTGCTCCGTCAAAGGGTCTTATTGGATTCCGCTCCCAATTCTTATCAATGACGCGAGGAACAGGTGTTCTCTCTAGTGCATTTGACCACTATGGCTTAGCAAAATCGGGAGATCTTGGTATCAGGCGAAATGGGGTGCTAGTTTCAATGACATCAGGCAAAACGCTAGCGTATGCGCTGTTTGCTTTGCAAGATCGCGGTGAATTATTCGTCGGCCATGGCATTGAAATTTATGAAGGACAGGTTGTCGGAATTCACTCCAGAAGCAATGATCTGCCTGTAAATCCAACTAAAGCAAAGCAACTTACTAACATCAGAGCTTCTGGCACCGATGAAAACCTTGTATTGTCACCTCACATTGAGCATACATTAGAACAAGCACTTGAATTCATTTCCGAAGACGAATTGGTTGAAGTGACTCCATCTTCGATAAGGATACGAAAAAAACTGTTATCCGAAAGTGCACGCAAACGCGCACAAAAAGCCATAAAAAATCAGTAAGAAGTCTGACATTCTGACCACCTAAAACAATACTCCAAATGATCATTTATCAAGCCCATTGCCTGAAGATATGAGTAACATATTGTCGGGCCAAAAAACTTAAACCCTCGCGCCATCATATCTTGACTGATCAACTGAGACATTTTGGTTTTTGAAGGAACTTGTCCGATATCTTGCCAACAATTGACGAGTGGCTCGTCCTTAAAAAAGTTCCACAGGTAGTCACTAAAACTACCAAACTCTGATTGAACCTGCATGAAGCAATAAGCATTAATCTGAGCGCTCATTATTTTGGCCCTGTTGCGAACTATTCCTTCTTCGTTCATCAAGCGAGCAAAGTCATCCTCGGTGAAACGACTGACAACCTCCACATTGAAATCCGCGAAAACACGTCGATAGTTTTCTCTTTTCCTCAGAACTGTGATCCAAGACAATCCAGCTTGAGCGCCTTCAAGAACAAGAAACTCAAATAACTTCGTTTCATCTCTGCATGGAACTCCCCATTCCTCATCATGATAACGTTGATAGACGGGATCATTCCGATGCCATGGACAACTTTTTCGCTCCAAAACACACCCTCAACTTGCATCTAAGAATTCAGATACTGCATTATATTCGCTGCGCTATTCGACTGAAACGCTGTGCGCGGCAATCAAGGCAGAAAAAGTGTAGGCACATATGATTGGACTTATTCAGAGAGTACGATCGGCTCTAGTGGAAGTAGAAGAGCAAGTGATTGGAAGAATTGATTCAGGGCTCACTCTGTTCTTGGGCATTGAAAAGGACGACAACAAATCGAACATTGATAGGCTTGCGCGAAAAGTCCTGCGCTATCGAGCATTCTCAGATCATGCGGGAAAAATGAACCTCTCATTAGCAGACATCCAAGGAGGGTTGCTGATAGTTTCTCAGTTCACATTGGCCGCAGACACTAACAAAGGGTTAAGAGCAAGTTTCAAATCTGCGGCATCGCCAATGGACGCCAAAGAAATCTATAAAACATTCGTCCAGACAGCTAGGGCGCTTCACCCTGCAGTTGAAACCGGAATTTTTGGCGCCGACATGCGCGTAACGCTTTGCAATGACGGGCCTGTCACATTTATCTTACGTGGTTAGGATTTTAAACACTCGACCAATGTCGCTTGCAGCCCCTGAAACCCGCCATTACTCATAATGACCATGTGAGTGTCAGAGTTTTCAAACTCGAGGCATCGTTTGAGTAGCGTTTCACTCTGGTCTATCACCTCATAACTGACGGCCGACCCATCCATTGCTCGATGAATGCCCTGACCAACGTTGTTGTCACAGAACCACAACACGTGATCGGCAGACGCAACTGATGATCCCAGTCTCTCGTTGTGCACTCCCAAGCGCATGCTCGCTGATCTCGGTTCAATTACCGCAACGATACGCGATTTACCGACCTTTTGCCTAAGGCCTGTTAGTGTTGTCTCTATAGCTGTTGGATGATGCGCAAAATCGTCATAGAGTACAAAATCATTCTCATTGTAAAGTGTTTCCATCCGCCTTTTAACGCCTTGGAAGCGACTTAGTATCTCACAACTGTTTTTGACAGAAACGCCAGCTTGATATGCAGCCATTACGGCCGCTACTCCATTATATACATTGTGACGACCACTCAAAAGCCAATCAACCTTACCCTGCTGAAGTCCGCCGGGCGTGTCTTTCAAAATTTCAAATTTCGCGCTTTGATCCGCCACATGATACCGCCAATCTCCGACCAAGTGGCCGTAGCAACTTTGATTGCTCCAACAACCTGCCTCTAAGACCGATTCAATCGCCTCATCACCTGCCGGAAAAATTACGGTCCCGGACTCAGGCAGTGTTCGAATCAAATGGTGGAATTGCTTCTTAATTGACTCTAAATCACCAAATATATCGGCATGATCATACTCTATATTATTAATTACCAATGTGTTGCTATGATAATGCAGAAATTTTGAACGTTTATCAAAAAAGGCGCTGTCATATTCATCAGCCTCCACCACAAAAAATTCGCTATCACCAAGGTCCGCTGAACTATCGCTTGCAATTGGCACTCCACCGATCAAATATCCCGGGCGAAGTCCCGCTGAGTTAAGAATAAAGGCGAGCATCGCTGTCGTGGTAGTTTTGCCATGAGTACCTGCGATTGCAAGAACATGACGATTGAAGAGAACATTATCACCAAGCCATTGAGGACCAGAAATATAAGGCATTCGACTATCAAGCATATGCTCTATGCAAGGATTTCCTCGAGAAAGGGCATTTCCAACGATAATTAAGTCAGGAGTGGGCTCAAGTTGCTTCGGATGATATCCATCGACAAGTTCAATTCCAAGTTCTTCCAGTTGGCCGTTCATCGGCGGATAGACTTGGGAATCGGATCCAGTTACGTCATGCCCAAGTTGCTTAGCTAACCGAGCAATACTGGCCATGAAAGTACCGCAAATACCCAACACGTGAATATGCATAAAATTCCCTAGTTTTTGGAGAAGTAATCAATCATTCCAAACAAACTTTTAATTTAAGTTTTCAGACTAAAATAAGACATCCGTTCTTATGAACAAGGACTACGATAGAGTATAATGACTGCTAAGTATATCCTTCTTCATTATTCAGACAAACTCAGTAAAGCGTCAATTTTTTAAGCGAGAAAAATATGGTAAAGCCTACGATGAATGCATTTTATGCTCAGTCAGGAGGAGTCACTTCTGTAATAAATGCTTCGGCGTGTGGAGTTATACAAACGGCACGTCAACATCCCGATAGAATTAACCGCATCTACGCAGGAAGAAATGGAATACTTGGTGCGCTTAGGGAAGAATTATTTGATATCCAACAAGAGACTACTAGTGATATCGAGAAGCTCAAAACTACTCCAGGCGGAGCTTTTGGGTCATGCCGGTATAAGTTGAAAGAGGCGTCTTCCAGCACTAGTGAGTACAAAAGAATAATCGATGTATTTGAGGCTCATAATATAGGATATTTTTTTTACAATGGTGGGGGCGACTCTGCAGATACATGTTTAAAGATTGCGCAAGTATCAGAACAAATGGGTTATCCGATAAGCGCAATCCATATCCCAAAAACGATTGATAACGACTTACCCGTAACTGATTGCAGCCCGGGTTTCGGTTCCGTTGCAAAATACGTTGCAATATCAACAAAAGAAGCCAGCCTAGACATCGCTTCTATGCGCGAGACCTCGACTAAAGTCTTTATTCTGGAAGTCATGGGTAGAAATGCCGGGTGGATAGCTGCCAGTGCAGGGCTAGCGGCAACAAAAGCATCTGACCCTCCACATATGATACTTTTCCCAGAAATTGCTTTTGACAAAGCAAAATTTTTAACAAAAGTTGAACAAACCGTGAGTAAAGAAGGATTCTGTGTCATAGTGGCTTCGGAAGGTGTCACCTATCAGGATGGCTCCCCAATAGCTGGATCGACGGACAAAGATGCCTTCGGCCATAAGCAACTTGGTGGAGTAGCGCCCGCACTGGCAGAGCTCGTAAAGAAAGAGCTAGGATATAAACACCACTGGGCTAAATCAGATTACCTGCAGCGTTCTGCGCGCCATATTGCTTCCGCCACAGATGTTAGTCAAGCATATGCAGCGGGGCAGCAAGCCGTGGAAAAGAGTTTAAATGGAGATAGCGCAATTATGGTCACCATTGAACGAGAAATGAACCCAGATTATGAATGGACCTTGGGGTCAGCCCCTTTAATCGATATAGCAAATAAAGAAAAATTTGTCCCCGCCGATTTTATAAGCCGAGATGGCTTTGGCATTACACAAAAAGCTCTGGACTATTTATTACCTCTTATTCAGGGGGAGTCATATCCACCTTATATCGATGGATTACCACAATATGCAAAGCTCAAAAACAGATTAGTGCCGAAGAAACTCTTACAATCTTTCAATCTTTGAGCTACTAGACTTACTTACGGATGAAAACATTCTATAATTTGAGGCAAAACGTTATCTGACATAGGCCTTTTTAAACACTTGGCAAAACAGTCTCAAACGAGGAGTTTTTTTGATGTCATCAAGCCCATTTAAAGCTTATGAAAAATGCATTCTCCAACACCCGCGGATGGCATTAACATTTGTGTTTGCGATTGCAGTAATGATGGCAATCGGATTGCAAAATTTTAAAATCGACGCCTCAGCCGATGCGCTTACTTTAGAGCTAGACGAAGACCTTAATTATTATAGAGAGTTGGTCAGCCGTTATGGAGCCTCCAACTACTTGGTGGTTACCTATAATCCAAAAGACGATAGTCTATTCGACGACAAAGTTTTAGTTCATCTTCAATCCTTAATAGATGACTTGGTCGCAGTGCCGGGTGTTACGGGAAGTTTATCCATTCTTGATGTGCCTCTTCTTTACAGTCCAAAGATTTCAGTAGCTGATTTTAGCGATGAATTAAGGACATTGTTGACCCCAGGGGTCGATCGAAGCCTCGCTAAAAAGGAATTTTTGGAGAGCCCAATATACAAAAACACCATATTGAGCTCGGATGGCCAAACCACGGGAATCATGCTTAACCTTGAGCTTGATCAGCTATATCTGTCTTTGGTAAAGACTCGAGATACTCTCCGTCAGCGGCGCGCGGATCGCCTACTGACTGATGAAGAAAACGAAGAACTCGATAGAATCAGTAAAGAGTTTCTTGATCATAGAACAGATCAAACCTTGAAAAACCAACGTCTTATTGCCGAGATCAGAGCAGTTACCTCTGCCTATAAAGACAAGGCGACAATTTTTCTTGGGGGTCCCGATATGATTACCGTAGACATGGTCGATTTCCTAAAGAGCGATCTGATTGTTTTTGGCAACGGTATCTTGATATTTATCATTTTCACACTCGTTCTCATTTTTAGGCGGATTCATTGGGTAGTCCTTCCCCTGATTAACTGCGCCGCCTGCATCGTAATTATGCTTGGCTTTTTTAGCTGGATTGACTGGCGTCTCACGGTAATCTCATCAAATTTCGTGTCTCTTCTCATGATAGTCACATTAGCGCTGACAATTCATCTTATAGTGCGCTATCGAGAACTATCGAGCCAAAAACCAAAAGCTGAACAAATTCAGCTGGTAACAGAGACCGTTGCTTCAATGACCAGACCCTGCTTGTATACGGTACTAACGACTGCCGTTGCCTTTGCATCACTGGTCGTAAGCAACATTCGACCAGTAATAGACTTTGGTTGGATGATGACTCTCGGGATATTCGTAGCATTAGCTATCTCATTCATCGTTATTCCTGCCGGAATGATGCTAATCGGAAGAAAACCCGACAAACATCACGAAGACTCCGTTTCCATCACCCGCGTTTTCGCGGCCTTTACCGAGCGATATGGGAATGTCGTATTGGGCGCATCATTGATTTTAGCGGGACTAGCAACATTCGGAATCTCGCAGCTGGAGGTAGAGAATCGTTTTATAGATTATTTCCATAGTGATACTGAGATATATCGTGGCATGGAAACCATCGACACTTCATTAGGAGGCACAACTCCTCTAGACATAGTAATACAAGCCCCAAGTCAGGGCATACTCTCAGGATCAAATGACACCCCTGATAGTTTAGATATTTTCGAGGAGGATGCATCATCTGATTACGATCCCGAATCAGACGAGTACGAAGAGTACGAAGAGTACGAAGAGTACGAAGAGTACGAAGATAATGCATTCGATATGACTGATAATGGGAACGAAGAGGCGGCAAGCAGTTATTGGTTTTCGTCGGCTGGTCTTGATGATTTGGGCAGGTTCCATGCTTTCCTTGAAGATCAGCCCGAGATCGGCAAAGTCAACTCACTTGCTCAACTTTACCAAGTCGCAAATGATTTGAGTGGCCACAAACTAAACGATTTCGAATTGGCGTTTTTGAGAAAAAGTTTGAGCCCAGAGATTTTCAAGCAACTGGTTGGACCATACCTTATAGAGGAACTCGATGAGACGCGAATTCAACTGCGGACCATGGAAACAAGCGGAGATTTGCGGAGAGCTGAACTCATTGAGAAAATCAGGCTTTATGCAGTCAACGAGCTAAGAATAGATGACGAAAATATTCGGTTCAGTGGTCTCTTGGTTTTGTATAACAATATGCTTCAGAGCCTGTATCAATCACAGATTCTTACTCTTGGCGCAGTTTTCATGGGCATCATGTGTATGTTCATAGTGTTATTTGGGTCTATCAAAATTTCTCTTATTGCTGTAATTCCGAATTTTTTAGCTGCTGGGATCGTATTGGGTGGGATGGGTATTGCGCGGATTCCTTTGGACATGATGACAATCACCATAGCTGCCATCACAGTTGGTATTGGAGTTGACCACGCAATTCACTATCTTACCCGCTTCAAAAAGGAATTCGGCACTGATCAAGACTACGTTGCGTCAATGTATAGGTCCCATGCAAGCATTGGAAGAGCGCTCTTTTACACTGCAATCACCATAATTGTCGGTTTTTCGATATTGGCTTTATCCAATTTCATCCCTTCTATATATTTTGGTTTGCTCACTGGGTTGGCCATGATAGCCGCTCTCCTGGGCTCGATGACATTGCTACCCAAATTAATACTTTTATCAAAACCATTTGGACCGGGCGCTAGGCGGAGCTAAGCGGATGGAATATGGCGCTAGGTGCCAATGCGAAAATGGCGCTAGAACGTTTATGGCCTTAAACTTACCTTACTACTCACTGAGTATTAGGTCTTATGAAGAAAAAACCGCTAGTTTTATTGATTCTGGATGGATTCGGCTGCAACCAAAACAACTATTATAACGCTATAAAAAGTGCCGCCACTCCAAAATGGGATTCTATCTGGGCTGAGCATCCAAAAACAACCATTCTCACGTCTGGAAGCTCCGTCGGGTTGCCTGAAGGGCAAATGGGCAACTCCGAAGTTGGACATCTTACACTCGGGGCGGGCAGACTCATATTCCAAAACCTAACCCGCATCAATAAAGCAATAGCAGATGGTAGCTTTAGCCGCAACGAGGTCTACTGTCGGGCAATTGATACTGCAATAGTTACAGATAAAAATATCCACATACTCGGTTTGCTTTCTCAAGGCGGAGTTCACTCTCATGAAGACCACATAAATGCAGCCATTAGATTAGCGGTTGAGCGAGGGGCCAAAAAGGTCTTCCTGCATGCTTTTTTGGACGGTCGGGATTGTCCGCCCGGCGAAGCCAAACTATCATTGCAAAAGACGCAAAATTTATTCGACTCTTTAGGTAAGGGAAGAATCGCTTCTCTGGTGGGACGGTTCTATGCAATGGATAGAGATCAGAATTGGGATCGGATCCGCCATGCGTACAAGTTGATTACTGAAGCGGTTGCACCCTATGAGGCTGATAATGCCCTCGATGCGCTTGCCGCTGCATACAGCCGCAACGAAACTGATGAATTTGTAAGTGCTACTAAAATCCTTGGAAAGGATCGATCTGAGGCTAAAATCGAGGATGGAGACTCAGTGATCTTCATGAACTTTCGTCCAGACCGAGCTCGGCAGTTATCGCATGCGCTAGTTGATAAAAAACCATTCAAAGCCTTCAATAGAACCGTACATCGAGACCTTGCTAGCTTCGTAATGACAACGCAATATGAAAAATCACTGGATCAGCATTGTGCATTTCCGCCACAGACCATCGATAACTCAATTGGCAAATATCTGGCGGATTTAGGCAAAAATCAGTTAAGAATTGCTGAGACAGAAAAATATGCCCACGTAACTTTTTTCTTCAATGGCGGAGAAGAAGCTCTTCTAACCGGAGAGCAACGAATATTGCTTCCCTCTCCAAATGTCGACACGTACGATCTTCAACCAGAGATGAGCGCCCCGAAAGTGACTGAAAAACTTGTCGAGGCAATAAAATCAGAACACTTTGATGTAATAATTTGTAACTATGCAAATTGCGATATGGTCGGCCATACCGGTAACTTCGAGGCGGCCATCCAAGCAGTGGAGGCAGTTGATGATGCCCTGAATCAGGTATTGAAGGCAATTTCTGGTGTTGGTGGAGAAGCTCTGGTTACAGCCGATCATGGGAATGTTGAACAGATGTTTGACCAGGTAAATCACCAACCCCATACCCAGCATACTACCTTTCCAGTTCCATTCGTTTATGTGGGAACCCGCAAATTAAACTTGCGCAAGGGGGGCACATTGGCTGATGTGGCACCAACAATGCTTGAGTTACTGGGCCTACAAAAACCAAAAGAGATGACCGGTCAATCTCTCATTGAATGATGAAGCACTTAATAATCATATTTTTTTATAGTTTAAGTCTTCTGGTTTTGAGCTGCAAAGTCTTCGCAGAGGACAACAATGTCAAAAAGCTCTCTGAACTTCAGGACTCAATTTCAAACCTACAAAGGACACTCCAAGAAAGCAGTAGAGAAAAAAACTTATTAGAAAATGAACTAATGTCCGTAGAGTTAGAAGTCTCACAATTAACCAAGGCATTGCGTCAACTAAATAAAAAAGTTAGTGCTCTAGAAGCTGAAAAATCTAAAATGGAGAGCCGCCAGAATATTTTACAAAAAGGCATTGTTTCACAAAAAGAAATATTAGCGCAGCATCTTCGAGCTGCTCACAAGATAGGACCCCAGGATCCCGTTAAACTCATTCTTAATCAAAGAGACCCCAGTAAATTTTCTAGGGTGCTAAGCTACTATAACTACTTTTCTCAATCACGCACCAATAAATTAAATAGGTTCGAGCAAGATTTAATAGCACTCGAAGAGACAATCATGGCTATCGATCAAAAACGAGTTGAACTATCCAAATCCCGGCGGTCCTTAGCTAAAAATTATGACAAACTGACTTTAGGAAAAAATCAACGCGAGAAAACCTTAGACCAATTAATGCTATCCTTACAAGGCGACCAAAAAAAACTGAGGCAGTGGGAAAAGCAACACGCCCGTCTTCAAGCGATATTAAATTCAGTCGGACAGATATCTAAAGAATTGACTCTCCCAGAAGACTATCTGCCAATTTCATCACGTAAGGGGTCGCTATCATGGCCTGTAAAAGGTCGAGTTACTAAACGGTTTGGCAATATCCGAAGCGGTTCTCTTCGCTGGGAGGGCTGGCTTATCAACACCGAAGCCGGCACTCCAGTGAATGCAGTGCATCAGGGTCGAGTCGTTTTTTCCAACTATTTGCGTGGCTTTGGGCTATTAATAATCCTTGACCATGGCGAGAGCTTCTTGACCTTGTACGCACACAACCAGGAACTGCTCAAAAACACGGGCGACTGGGTCGAGATAAATGATACCCTCGCTCACTCGGGTAATAGCGGAGGTATTGACAAACCTGCCCTATACTTCGAAATAAGAAAAAGCGGTGCCCCGGTTAATCCTAAAACATGGCTCGTAAAAAGATGACCATTACCAGCCTCAAAACGACTGAAAAAAACCGTTTTCAACTTCGAATCTCTGACGGCTCGGACACAGAATTAGCAAAACATTATTGGATGACATAGTATGAGATATCATCTGGGATTAAGTCTTTTTAACGAGGCAAAAATGAAACGAATGAGTATCAAGTACTTTGTTTTTCTATCGGTATTCATGTCTGCAATAATTTCTGCGAATGCCACCAAATCCGACCACGAAGAAACCATTAAGAAAAATGAGGAAGGTCGACTTCCACTGAAAGAGCTTCGCATATTTACTCAAGTTTTTGAGCAGGTCCGCAGAGGTTACGTTGATGAGGTAACTGACCTACAACTTCTAGAAAGCGCTGTCGTGGGTCTGCTAATGGAGCTCGACCCGCATTCGGCCTACCTAGATGTGGAGGAGCACACGAAACTCCAAGAAAGTGCAACCGGTCAATATGGTGGTCTGGGCATCGAAATAAGTGCAAAACGTGGCTTGTTAGAAGTTATTGCCCCCATTGATGATAGTCCAGCACAAAAAGCTGGAATCCGAACGGGGGATCTTATACATGAAATAAATGGCGAACCAGTGCGTTCATTCGCTCTTCCCGAAGCAATTGATAAGCTTCGGGGCCCAAAAGGCAGTTCGATTGATTTGAGTATCCTGCGGGAGGGTGAAGATAAACCTATTTTTTTCACTATAACTCGAGACATCATCTATTCCAGCTCGGTCCGGAGTCGAATTTTACTTTCTGATATAGGCTACGTTCGAATTTCCCAATTCCAAGAGAATTCCGACAAAGATTTTATTGCCGCGCTTAAAAAATTAAATAAGTCCGAAAGTTTAAATGACGGTTTGAAAGGTCTGATCATAGATTTGAGAAATAATCCAGGAGGTCTCATTCCTCCAGCGGTGGAAATTGCGAATGCCCTCTTGGATGAGGGAATCATTGTCTACACTGAAGGACGGGCCCCCAGTGCTAACCATACATTCTCGGCCAGACCGGGCCAACTTCTGGAGGATATTCCAATCGTCATTTTAATAAATGGTGGTAGTGCCTCAGCATCCGAAATTGTTGCGGGTGCATTGCAGGATCACAGCAGGGCAGCGATTCTAGGAACTCAAAGTTTTGGAAAAGGTTCTGTACAAACGGTTATCCCTTTTGGCGATGGAAGAGCAATAAAACTGACCACAGCTAGGTATTTTACTCCGCTTGGCAGGTCTATACAGGCAGAAGGCATAACTCCTGATATTACAATTCCTAGAGCGGCAACAAAACTCCTAGACCCCAAGCCACGCCCGCGAGAGCGAGACCTCGATGGCCATTTGAAAAGTCAGGATCAAGAGCCTTCTGGCGAACAGCCCGGGGCCACCGAAGTGGAACATGACAATCAACTAAAAGAGGCAGTTCACATATTAAAGGGTTTTAAGCTACTCAAAAAAAGCTAATTACCAAAAGTTATTCCTCTTTGGCACTGCAGTCTAACCTATCCACTCGTTGGAAGCCTCTCGGTAATTTTCTGCCCCTTCTACCACGCTCACCAAAATAGTGTTTTAAGTCTTTATTTTTAATTAAATGATGTCGCTTACCAGAATAAACGATTAGCGAGCCTTCACTCTCGAGGATTGCATAGTCTGAAACATACTCTTGCCTATCAACGAGACGTGAAGCTGGAATATTTATAATTTTATTGCCTTTCCCTCTCGCCAATTCCGGCAGTTCAGCTAGACGAAATACTAGCAAGCGTCCCTCGTTGCTTACTGCCGCGATGTAACAATTATCACCAAAAATTACTTTGGGACTCATAACCCTTCCTCCGCGAGGGATGGAAACAACTGACTTCCCAGCTCGATTTTTCGTCAAAAGATTGCCAATCTGCGTCACAAATCCGTAACCCGCGTCACTCCCCAAAAATATCTTCTGGCTATCGGCTCCCATTAAAACATGTTGGAAGGAAGAACCTGAGGGAGGACTTAGCCTTCCAGTAGCAGGCTCCCCTTGCCCTCTGGCAGACGGAAGGGTATGACTCGCCAGAGAATAAAATCGCCCACCACTGTCCTGGAGAAAGACATTCTGGTTACTGCGGCCTCTTGCCATTGATAAAAATGAATCACCAGATTTATAACTTAAAGTGGTTGGATCAACTTCATGTCCCTTGGCTGCACGGATCCATCCGCTAGCTGAGAGAATAACTGTTATTGCTTCATTGGTAAGCAAGTCTTTTTCATTGAAAGCTTGCGCCTCAACTCGCTCAACTAGAGGCGATCTGCGAGAATCTCCATAATTATCAGCAGCTTTCTCCAACTCACGTTTCACCAGTGTTTTAAGTCGGTTATCGGAACTCAAAAGCAACTCCAGATCAACTTTTTCAGTTCCGAGTTGATCCTTTTCAGAGCGAATTTTCACTTCCTCAAGCCGAGCCAGTTGGCGTAGACGTGTCTCTAAAATATAATCTGCCTGAACTTCAGATAAACTAAAAGCCTCTATTAACGAAATCTTTGGATTATCTTCTGTGCGGATGATATGTATCGCCTTATCTAGGTTTAAAAAAACTTCTAATAACCCATCAAGCAAGTGCAACCTTTTTTCCACGCGCTCTAAACGATGGGCGATTCGGCGACGAGTTGTTGCAATGCGAAACTGATTCCATTGATAAAGGATTGAACGCATCCCCATGATTCTGGGTCGTCCGTCCATACCTATAATATTCAAATTTATTCTATAACTGCGCTCAAGGTCAGTTGTCGCAAACAGGTGATCCATAACTGAATTAACATCAACGCGATTGGAGCGCGGAGAAATCACTAGACGCGTCGGATTTTCATGGTCAGATTCATCTCTCAGGTCATCAATCATTGGTAGTTTTTTATTGCGCATTTGGGCTGCAATTTGCTCTAGCACCTTTGAGCCCGAAGTCTGAAATGGGAGCGCAGTCACAACAATATCCATACCTTCTTGCCGCCAAACCGCTCGCATTTTCAGCGAGCCTCTTCCAGTTTCATAAGCACTCAGCAGATCGCTTTTCGAAGTTATTATTTCCGCATCTGTGGGGTAATCAGGTGCTTTTAAAAATTCCATAAGTTCTGATGTGGTTGCCCTCGGGTGCTCAATCAAATGCAAACATGCTCTGACAACTTCATCCAAATTATGAGGTGGGATATCAGTTGCCATACCAACGGCTATGCCTGTCGTACCGTTCAAAAGGATGTTAGGTACTCGTGCTGGAAGAATTTCGGGCTCTTGCATCGTAGCATCAAAATTCGGTCGCCAATCCACTGTTCCCTGAGCTAATTCGGACAGAAGAATCTCGGAATATTTTGACAACTTGGACTCGGTATACCGCATTGCTGCGAAGGATTTAGGATCGTCTGAGGAACCCCAATTCCCCTGACCATTTACCAAAGGGTAACGATGAGAAAAAGGTTGCGCCATTAAAACCATGGCCTCGTAAGCCGCACTATCCCCGTGCGGATGGAACTTACCAATAACGTCTCCTACGGTTCTAGCTGACTTTTTGAATTTAGCTGCCGCATTCAACCCAAGCTCACTCATAGCATAAATGATTCGGCGTTGAACAGGTTTTAAACCATCGCCAATATGCGGCAGCGCTCTATCTAAGATGACATACATAGAATAATCTAGGTAAGCCTGTTCTGCATATTGACTCAGGGGTCGAGTTTCCTCTCCTTGTTCGTTATAAGTGACAATCTCAGTCATAGGAACATCCTTTGATGATCTCTCTATAAGCTCGTGGTGTCGGCTAAGTCTCCCTTGCCTTCTAACCAAATACGTCTGTCCGAGGCTCGTTTCTTAGCTAGCAACATATCCATAGTGCTATTAGTCTCATCCCCTGGTTGAAGGGTTAATTGAACCAACCGTCTCGTATTTGGATCCATGGTTGTCTCACGGAGTTGAATTGGATTCATCTCTCCCAAACCTTTGAACCGCTGGACGTTAACTTTTGCGCGTATTTTCTCAGCCTCTAACCGATTCAAAATTGCTTGTTTTTCGGACTCATCAAGAGCGTAAAACACTTCTTTACCCGCATCAATGCGAAAGAGCGGTGGCATCGCAACATAAACATGCCCAGCAATCACAAGTGGACGAAAATGACGAACAAATAGCGCACATAGGAGAGTGGCGATATGCAGACCATCAGAATCAGCATCAGCAAGGATACAAATTTTATGATAACGCAATGGCTCAATTTCGTTAGTCGCCGGATCAATCCCAAGTGCTACAGAGATATCATGAACTTCTTGTGAAGCCAGAATATCCTGCGAATCAACTTCCCATGTATTTAGTATTTTGCCCCGCAATGGCATAACTGCTTGGTTCTCTCGATTCCTTGCTTGCTTAGCAGATCCACCGGCAGAATCACCCTCAACAAGAAATAGCTCACATCGTTCGGCTTCTATGCTTGCACAATCAGCCAGTTTTCCCGGCAGCGCAGGACCTTGAGTGACCTTTTTTCTCACCACTTTTTTGCTGGCGCGCATTCGCTTTTGGGCTGCAGAGATGCATAGTTCAGCAATCCTCTCGGCCTCATTTGTATGTTGATTTAGCCACAAACTAAATGCATCTTTAACGAGCCCAGATATAAAACTCGCGGCCTCTCTTGACGATAATCGATCCTTAGTCTGACCAGAAAATTGGGGCTCTATCAGCTTAGCTGAAAGAACATAACTACAGCGTTCCCATATATCATCCGGGGTTAGTTTTATTCCTCGGGGTAGTAGATTTCTAAATTCACAAAACTCGCGAATGGCTTCCAGCAGTCCACTTCTCAGTCCATTAACGTGCGTGCCTCCTTGTGTCGTAGGTATTAAATTCACATAACTTTCCTGCACAAGGTCACCGCCCTCAGGCATCCATTGCAAAGCCCAATCAGCAGCCTCGGAATCGGTTGAAAAACAACCGACAAAAGGGGTCTCTGGAATGACCTCCCAACCGATAATCGCTCCAATCAAATAGTCGGATAGTCCGTCCTCGTAGTACCAGGTTTCGTTACTCTTGGACTGTTCATCTTTAAATGTAACCGTCAGGCCAGCACAGAGCACGGCTTTAGCGCGCAAATTATGCTTCAGTTTGGACAAAGAGAATTTAGTCGAATCAAAGTAAGAAGCATTTGGCCAAAATCGTAACGAGGTGCCCGTATTTCGCTGACCACACGTACCTATGACAGTTAAGTCTGAAGTTTTATATCCATCTGCATACCCAATATGATAAATATTGCCTAGACGTTTTACTGTCACCTCTAATTTCTCTGACAGAGCATTTACTACGGACACGCCAACTCCGTGCAACCCACCAGAGAACTTATAATTGTCACTCGAAAATTTTCCACCCGAGTGCAAGGTAGACAATATTACTTCTATCCCTGGAATCCCTTGCTCCGGATGCAGGTCAATCGGCATCCCTCGCCCGTTGTCATCTACTGATAATGAACCATCCTCATAAAGCACAACATCAATGCGACTGGCATGCTTAGCCAAAGCCTCATCCACACTGTTGTCTATCACTTCCTGTGCCAAATGATTTGGTCGGGCAGTGTCGGTATACATGCCAGGCCGCTTCCGCACCGGATCCAAGCCAGTCAATACTTCAATATCTTTTGCGCTGTAGTCACTCATTTTTAAGTACAAACATTTTAGATTATTCCTCACACAGGAAATGGTAAATGTCCTCTAGGTAATTCTGATAATTGGTGAAAGAATGGTCCCCGCCTTGCTCAATAATTGTCTTACAACCCGCATAATATTCTGCCGCATCTCTGTAATCCAACACCTCATCATCACTTTGCAACAGGACAAGATAATTGGACTTATTTTCAATTTTTTCGCGGGTCATGTCCCGATACTCATCGATGTGACATGTGTCGAAAGTCTTTAAATCAGTGCCCTGGAAATTTTTATTTTTGCCAAGCAATGACTTCATCCGACGAGCTGGCTTAACAGCCGGATTAATCAGCACCCCCTTCATACCGTATTTCTCAATCAAATTTGTGGCAAAAAAACCTCCCATGGAACTTCCAACCAAGCGTACAGTCCGATCTCCTATCAGAGAAATCTCCCTCTCGAGCATACCCATTGCAGCAATGGCGAATGGAGGTATGACTGGGCAAAGAAAATCTACATTCGGAGCGTTCCGAGCGAACCACTCCTTGGTAAACCTCGCCTTTTTTGAGTTTGGAGAACTATTAAATCCGTGAAGGTAAAGCAATGTAAACATATGCCAAGAATCATCTAATCGAAGTCAAATGCAGTCATTCCATAAATCTGCATTGAACCGGTGGTTGGCCCCTATACAGGTCAATCACTTTGAAGTTTCAATTTTTGAAATACTATTCCGAAGACCATACGATAATAGTTCACTGAGAAAAACGTTCCATTGCCATTTTTCGTCCCTCGATTGCATATGAGAGGGTTCCGAAAGCACAAAAGGTATCGTTCTATCCTTGCACCACTCGACCACCTCTGCCATCTTGGCGTCGCGATAAACACGAACCTTCAGATCAATGTCAGCAAGCCATGACGGGCCAAGTTTTGGCGCGCTTATTCGAACCAGACTAGTATATTTGGTAACCTCAATCACATAAAGCGAAACTGCCCCATCGGAAATCTCATCAAGGATATATGACGTTGAATAACCCACTTCATCAGTCTTGCCCATTATTCGGTTTAACCGTCTATAGTTGAGCTCGAATTCTTCATGAAGCAGTTCCAAATTGACACTTTTACTTCTATTCCTAAACACCGTTGGATTCCGCCTTTGTGAAATCGCAGTATAGTCTAATTAACTTTATTTTAGTCCCTATTATAAAATTCCTGCCTAAAATTTTTAAGCCATTGAAAACTTATAGTCATTGCAGCGCTATTCAAATAACCCGAGTGGAAAGCTCTCTGCATCTCGTCGAAAGTCCAAACTTGAAACATTATGTCTTCATTTTCAGACGAGAGCCCAAAAACGCCGCCTTTCCCCTTTAGATCTGTTAAAGCGCAATATAAAAACATTTTCTCATCAGTGCCACCCGCACTAACAAAATAATCACAAATCGGAATCAATGTGTCTACATCAAGACCAGCCTCTTCCCTTAACTCGTCTCTAGCTACGTCTCTTGGATCACCACCCTTGCCTACCATTCCTGCGATCACTTCGTACTGCCAAGGCCCAGAAACACAGCGTATTGCTCCGATTCGGAACTGTTCGACTACCCCCACCAAGTCGTGTTTTGGATCAAAAACCAGAACACCAACGGCGTCTCCTCGCTGAAAGAGTTCACGGTTTATCAGCTCACTCCAACCCCCATTGAATAAACGATGTCGCAATCTGAATTTCGATACGTCGAAAAAACCTTTGTACGCAATTTCCGTCGACTCAATTTCAAAGTCTTTGTCTCCAAATGAATGCTCACGCAATTAAAGTTACCTCTCAATGCCCCGTTGATGGCCTAAAAACTATGTCATGGCATTAACATTGTCCGTTCAAAACAATAAAACAGTATAATAGAATCATATTCGAATTGTTTTACGATGTTTCTCAAAGATGTCGTGATTGTCAGTTAATATGTCGAAAAAAATCATTTAATGACTAAAGGAACCTAGAACTGCATGAACGCTTTAACAAACCTCTCGAGAAAAACTATTGCCTCCTTGTCTTTACTACCTTTGTTTTTTAGCTGTGCGAGTTTAGCTGAAAACCTGCTAGACATATATGAAATAGCAGTAGCCCAAGATCCGGTAATCGCGTCCGCAAGGGCAACATATCGAGCCAATGCGGAGGCTAGGACGCAGGGAAGAGCCGCGTTACTACCTCAGCTGTCGGCAACAGGGAGTTATAGCGACAGCACTTATGAAGTTAGTGATTTGCAATCATTTTTTGTTCAAGACAACCGAACCGAAACAGATCTAAAACGATATTCGTTAAGCCTTACACAACCACTATTTGATCTTCCTGCATGGTACCGGTTTCAACAAGGCAAGGACCTAAGTGATAGTGCAAAAGCGCAGTTTTCAGCAGACCAGCAAGATCTTATCATTCGAGTCAGTGAAGCCTACTTCAATGTGCTGCGTGCCTTTGATAATCACATCACTCGCCAAGCGGAAGAGCGCGCTATCAGAAGACAATTGGATCAAACACGGGAACGATATCAAGTGGGTCTTGTTCCAATAACAGAAGTCCATGAAGCTCAAGCTGCCTTCGATGAAGCGGCTGTAGATGCGCTGGAGTCGCAGGGTTCGCTCAGAATTTCTTTTGAAGATTTGACCGTTCTGACCGGAGGTAATCATGGAGTATTAGCAGGTCTTGATGAGAACTTTTCAGCAGATCCACCAGCACCATCAAACAGCGATGCTTGGGTCAGTTTTTCCCTACAAAATAATTTTCAACTAAAAGTTGCAGCCCTAGCCAAGAAAGCTGCTGCCAACAATGCCAGAGCAAACAAATATAAACATCTTCCCAGGGTGAACCTATTATTGGGTTACGATAAAGATGAGAGTAATGGCACCCAAACAGGAGTAAGCGGTGTAAAAATTCCAGGCTTCAACGAAAATACACTTGATGCCACATCAAGGTCCATCAATCGAGAAACCGATAGTTCGGCAATACAGATTAATGTTAGCATGCCGATTTATTCCGGTGGGCTCATCCACTCTCAGCGTCGTCAGTCGGCATTCCAATCTACCTCAGCAGATCAAAATTACATATCTATTAAACGCAATACGGTTCAGTCTGCCAGATCACTTCATCACCAAGTTACTACTAACTCTGCGCGCGTTCAAGCGCGCAGCCAGTCCATTGTTTCAGCTGCCAGTGCCCTAGAAGCTACCGAGGCTGGCTACGAGGTCGGCACACGCAATATCGTCGATGTCCTGCTCGCTCAGAGAACTCTCTTTCGAGCACAACGGAACTACTCAAATGCCCGTTATGACTTCATAATTTCGATGATGCTGCTGAAACAGGTGGCGGGACAGCTTTCGCCGAAGGATATCTACCAACTAAACGCGTGGTTAAAACCAGAAATTATTGTAAAGCTTCTTGGGACATCAGAGCGCGGCTAGATTGAGAGCGAATTTTCCACCAGGCCCATAAGCTTAGTTACCGCTCCCCGATTATTCTCAATGACATGGGCGGCGGCGCGACCCATTTTCTTGTTCGTTTCTTCGTCTTCGCATAATTGCATTACTTGTTTTGAGAGCTCATCAGCGGTTTCACAAAACTCAAGTGCCCCAGCTTCGTGCAGTAATTTGGCTACCTCGGTAAAATTATGGACAAATGGTCCACTTATAATGGGTTTCTTCCAAGCAGCCGGCTCAATCATGTTATGCCCTCCGATAGGGACTAGGCTTCCTCCCACGAAAGCGATATCGCTTGCTCCATAATATATCAATAATTCGCCCATGCTATCACCGATAAGGATGTCTGCATCGTATGCTTGCTTGGTCAAATTGCTGCACCTAAGCACCCTAAATCCGCTATCCTCAGCCAATCTATACACCGAGTTAAATCTTTCAGGGTGCCGAGGTGTTAAAACTAACATTAGATGAGGAAGACGCTGCTTAATTGTTCCGAAAGCATCGAGTACTATCTCGTCCTCCCCAGCATGCGTGCTCGCTGCCAACCAAATCAACTCCTTACCTGAACGCTGCCAAGACTTGCGCAATTTAGATGCTCTTGAATGTAGCTTCGGTTCAAGGTCCGAATCAAACTTGATATTACCTGTGACTGTTAGGGATGATGGAGAACTACCAAGCGCTATAAATCTCTCTGCATCATCACTACTTTGAGCGGCGACGGAGTGTAATGCTCCAAACATTGGTTTAACCAGAGGGCTAATTCTTGAGTACCCTCTCGCTGATTTTTGGGATAGCCGTGCATTAGCCACTATCGTTGGTATACCTTTCGAGCTGCAAGCTGCTATCGTATTTGGCCATAGCTCCGTTTCCATAATTATTAATAACTTTGGCGAAGACCGTCGCAAAAACCGAGCTATGGCATCAGGGATATCATAGGGCGCATAGCAATGCGTCACAGTGTCACCAAATACAGAATTGATCATCTCAGATCCAGTCGGTGTCATGCATGTAACCAAAAGACGCAATTTCGGATGAGATGATTTCAACGCCGCAACAAGTGGACCTGCTGCAATTGTTTCTCCAACAGATACGGCATGAATCCAGACCAATGGTTTCTCTTGGGGTTGCAACGCAATAAAACCAAACCTTTCACCCCATCGCATGGCATAAAGAGGGGCTCTCACGGACCGATACAAAAGCCTTAAAAGCACAAAAGGGATCGCGAGATAGACAAATAGGCAATATATTAATCGGATAAAGGACACCGCAAAATCCACTTCTCTTTATTAAGCCGCAATCCTATTAAACTCATATGTGTCGGCACTTCCAGTGTGAAAATTTATTCCCGCCAATACTCGTCAACCCATTGAGTCGGCAGTATGAAATGCCGAAGGTGCGCAAATATACCGCGATTTCGTTCACGAGAGAACACCCGCAGAATATGATCCACTGGCGAGAAAATGGGTTCATCCTCATGATAACGGCCCTCAATGGCATCCTGGGGTTTCAAGTCTCCAGGAAAAATTATTATCTTGGCGCCTGTTGGAAAACGCGCACTTCGAAAATAATTTAGAGGGAAGAGCGGCCGACAATGATGTCTGAAATGGCGTACGCTTTGATGAGGCCAGAACTTGATTCCTCCCGGCGCATTTTGACTTACAAACCGCTGCTCATATCTGTACTTCTCCGCTATAACTCTAGGATCTGATGAAAAATTTCTTAACAACGGCTCCAACTTACCAACGGGGAACCTGTAAACTGACGTCTGCCCAAGTCTTTCTAGCGGGTTACTTGGGTTTCTAGCGAGAATTACTTCATCATCATTCCCAAAGGAAAAAAATTCGTCCAACGAGCCCGTGATCACCAAATCTAGATCGAGAAACAGGACTGGACCTTCTAGGTTCCCCAAATTTTTACTCCAGAGCCTGCATTTCGGCCAAATGCCACGTTTAGTTACCGGCAATTCAAAATCAAGCACAGGCAACGGCTCCGTTAGCACTTCGGATCTCATCCCATGGGTATTATCGGTAAAACATGTGAACGTGAAAGGCGGCGTTATGTTTCGACTTACCATAGCATAAAGTCTATTTACATAGAGGGGGCCATATTTTGTGCCCCAGTTAATACAGATAATCTGTTTAACCTCATCGCTGAGCATTTGAATATGCCATGTAGACCTTATCCAGAGTGATTTCCAAACCGCCTTGAGAGCGCGAAAGACTATGCATCCGAGACGGGCTGGAGCCAATGCTTATAGTCAGAGTTGCCTCCTCGCACCAACTCTATATATGCAGCTTGCAGTTTTTCGGCTATTGGTCCGCGACGACCTGTTCCAATCAATCTTCCGTCATATTCACGAATTGGCATAACCTCAGAGGCAGTTCCAGTAAAGAATGCCTCATCACAAACATACACTTCATCCCTAGTAATTCGTTTCTCCTGCACAACCATTCCATGATCATGGGCAAGTGAAAAAACCGTGTTCCGAGTTATTCCATCTAAGCAAGAGGTGAGCTCCGGAGTGTAAATTATTCCATCGCGAACCATGAAAAAGTTTTCCGCGCTGCCTTCAGCCACAAAACCTTCAGTATCCAACATAATAACTTCATCACAATCTGAATCGTTTGCCTCACGAAATGCCAACATAGAATTTAAATAATTACCGCAAGCTTTTGCCTTACACATGGTCGCATTGACATGATGCCGCGAGTATGAAGAAGTACGAACTTTTAGTCCTTTTTCAACAGCTTCCGGATCCATATATGATGGCCATTCCCAAGCTGCTATTCCTACATGCACCTTGAGATCCTGGGCTCTAAGACCCATCCCTTCTGATCCAAAATAAACTAGTGGCCTGATGTAAGCCTCTTTTAGACCGTTGGCACGCACCACCTCACAATGAGCTGCATTGATAACGGCCCGATCAAACGGAATGGTCATATGAATGGTTTTAGCAGAATTAAATAGCCTATTCGTATGATCTTCAAGTCGGAATATGCAGGTCCCCATCGCCCCAGTGTCATAAGCTCTAACTCCTTCAAAAACCCCGGAACCATAATGTAGCGTGTGCGTTAATAGATGCACATTAGCCTCTCGCCAGTCCACCAGCTTCCCATCCACCCAGATGTAACCATCGCGATCAGCAAAAGACATACCCGCTCTACCCCTCTTTCAAAAAATAATGATTTATGGTTTTTCTGATAAATTAAAACTCATATCCTACCATCAAGTACCATTGCCTGCCTCGATCGTAGGCCTCGGCATCACTTCCAAAGTTAGGCTGGTAATCGCCGAATATTGCATACTCTTCGTCTCCGACATTTTCTATACCGGCAGTAACCTTGAAACCAGCCGCACCGCTCTCCCAGCTAATGCTAATATTAACCACACTATAATCTGGCTGGTAGAGCGCATCGGCCCACGGCGGCGGCAATGGCAGCCCACTTGCGTTGGTGTAGAGACCTGATCGCCATGTCCAATCGACACGTGGCGTCAAAGTGCCACCTCCTGACAAATCAACTGATTTTGACACCGATAGGTGTGCATTCCAGTCCGAAATAAAACCGAAAGGTGAATCCACCGTTAGCCCTCCGGCTAGTGCTCCATCAGTCAGCTCATCATAACCTGCTTCAGTATAGCCCGCAGCAAAGTCGATAAAAAACATAGTCGGCGTGACATACGTCAGCTCAAGTTCTAATCCCTCGATGGTGGCTTCTCCAGCGTTTGTAATGTAAGGACCCACGCGACTGGGCTCTGCTATTAATAGTTGGAGGTCAGTATAATCACTGACATAAACAGAGGCATTAAACCGGAGATCATTGTTTAGTAACTCTGTCTTTACACCGATCTCGTAGGATTTAACATACTCTGGATCGAATGTGGGCAGACTGGGTTCAGGTGGGAATATGCGCTGATTAAATCCGCCAACCTTGAAGCCCTCGCTGTAAGTCGCATATACCATTGTTTCATCATTAATAGTGTAAGCGAAATTTAGCATGGGCGTCGTTTCTGACATCTTATTATTCACGGTCTGATAAGGAACGACCCTATCCCCTAGCTCACAAGGCTTGAAATCACCTGCCTGAGAGTAACAGGGAAAGGCTGGTGTTCCCAAGGGTAATTCTTCAAAAAATTGGTCCGGAGTGTAATCACGGTCCTCTTTCGTATAACGAACACCGAAGGTGGCATCAAGTGAGTCCGTAACGCGAAACGTCAACTGACCAAACACTGCATCGCTCTTGTAATCAAAGTAACCACCACTTTGAATCGAAGCGGGGGTAAAGTCCACTGGATTTATATTTTCGCCATCTTCCCCGAAAGTATATATACCAATCACCCAATCAATTCGATCATCCATAGAAGTTCCGGACAGCTGCAGCTCAAGCGACGTCTGGTCCTGCACAAATGTGTCAAAATAATGCGTGACTGGATTGATCATCAGGGGCGGTCCGCCTGGAACCCAAGGATCGCCGTCAGCTTGAGGATAGCCATCACGGTCCGAGGCAAACGAACCATCAAGAGAGCGATAACCTCCTATCAACTTGGCAGTCATATTATCCAATTCCCATGTGAGGAGGATAGAAACCGCTTCATTCTCCATTTCAGAGAAATTCGGTCCTGTGCCAAGATTTGTATTGTTGCCTGTGACAACGTTCGCGGTTGTAAAGCAACTAGCAGGAGCTGTTGACAAAGTACAAGGAATCGGGTTCGGCCCGGCCGCACCAAAACCGGCAAATATATTATTAATGAATGGAAAATTGCCGCCCGCCGTCGCATTTAGACTATCGGGGAAATCGTCTACTCGAGTTATTACCATTGGGGGACCATTAGTTTTATCGTCGAAATAGTCGAAGGACACATCGGCCGTAATACTTTCTGAGGCGAGCCACCGAAATGCTACCCGCGCCATAGTGTAATCCTGGTTACCCAGATCTTTTCCATCAAAAGGTCTGAAAACATAACCATCTTGTTCCATGCTCGCGGCGCTCGCTCGCATGAACAAAGATTCTGTAATTGGCAAATTGATCATCCCCCTAAAGTTCTGCCTGCTGTCAGTGCCAATCTTAAAATCTAGCTTGCCGGCCAGCACATCATTCGGTTTAGTGGTAGATATGCTAATCGCGCCACCAATTGTATTTCGGCCAAATAATGTTCCTTGAGGCCCCCGGAGAACCTCCACTTGACCGATATCAATCATATCAAATACAGCACCCGCAGAGCGCCCAAGATAAACTTCATCAACGTAAATTCCCACACCAGGGTCAATCGTAGGTATAAAATCTCGCTGCCCGATGCCTCGAATGTAAACTGCTGCGTTATTGCCGGCCCCGCTAAAGGTTGGGGTGTTTTGAAACACGAGATTGGGGGTAACATCTTGTAATTTTGTAATCTTTGTCAAGCCCATATCTTCCAGCCTTTCCCCCGACAAAGCGGTGATAGATATCGGGGTATCTTGCAACCCCTCTGCTTTTTTCCTAGCAGTAACGATAATTTCTTCTAAATCAGCCGTTACGACGCTCGGCAAACATGTCAAGAACGTTACAGTTAAGAAAAAAACGAATTTTCGATGCAAGTGCGAGAGATACCAGAAGTCTGCGAACAAGACGGATTTTTTCAGGCCTAAACTTTTAAAATACTTGTTGAGCATGATGATGATTCCTTATTAGTATGAATAGCTATTAATTGAAGCACCGAGAGACTTCCCCACATATTCATTGAAGCTCCCATTAAACAAAATTTCCTAGCGATTTGGGCCAGCATTATGCCAAACTTCTGGCTAATTTAATTCTCCAAATTGCAATTGCGGCAAGCAACAGAGGGAGCGCAAAGATAACGATAATCTGGCTGGTATGAAAGCCCCAGTTAAGTAAAACACCCCCAAAAAATGGCGAAATAATTGCGCCAATGCGCCCGATACCAATCGCCCACCCCATCCCAGTAACACGATGGGTCGCCGGATATAACGATGGTGCTATGGTGTAAAGTCCGATCATTGCACCGATAAGGAAAAATCCCATTACAGAGGCACAAATCATCAAGCTAACCAGCTCTAAGTTGGCCAACCCAAAAACTGACATTGAGACCACACATAGCATTAAATAAAATGAGGTCAGCCGCGTCACATCATAACGCTTAGTCAATAATCCCAAGACGACAGATCCAACGATACCGCCGATCATCACATATATGTTTGCAGATATACCTTGCGCGGTTGTCAATCCGGCATCAACCAGCAATTTAGATGTCCAGCTTACAACGTAATAAAACGCAAACATGAGGCAAAAGAAGGATATCCATATCAAATATGTCGATCGCCAAAACGGCTTATTAAGAATGACTTTTAGACCACCCGATCGCTCTTTCTGACCAAGCCTTTCATATGAATCAATTGCTGCTAGGCTCATATTTCTCCTTAGTTTGTTGACATCCGAAAGTACGCCGTCAGATTTTTGAGACAATAAAAAATCTAGAGACTCCGGCATTTTCCAGTATACCAATGGCATCATCACCATCGAAGCCAGCCCGCCAAAAAGGAAAAGCGAACGCCAGCCATACTCTGAAATAAGATACACCGATACGATGCCACCAACGATGGCGCCAAGCGGGAATGCTGACTGAAGAATACTTATACTTAGGCCTCGCCTTGCATTATTCGAAAATTCAGACACAAGCGTATTCAGCGTGGCCAACATTCCTCCGATGCCAAGACCTGTCAAGAACCGGAAAAACATCAGTTGGTAACTTGAACTTACCTGAGAAGAAAGCAACATCCCCAATGTCACGAGACTCAAACAGAACAGCATCAGCTTCCTTCGCCCCCAAACATCGCCAAAAGGCGCCAGAACAAGAGAACCTATTGCCATGCCCACAAGAGCAGAGGTCAGCAGTAATCCCAAAAAAACCTGGGTCAGCTGCCATTCCTCTGAAACAGACGAGGCGGCAAACGGCATCACCATTACATCGAAGCCGTCCAACATATTTATCATCACGCAAAGGCCAATCACACCTACTTGAAAGAAACTCATTGGCCTCTCATTTATTTCAACTTGAATATCAGCAGCAGTAATGTGGGCCATCAATTGCAATCCTTTTAAATAATCTAAGAGCAAATGTTGTCATGCTTTTAGGGAAAGGTTAGATTACGCAGCTTAACATTAGAAACGTTGTTCTTCCATCAAGACAGCCGAGGGGGGAAGCATGATAGAAACATATAATGCCGTGGGTCTTATTCCTACCGTTTGGGGAGTGCGTCGAAGAGCCGAGATTTCCAAAAACATTGAGCATTTAGCATCCATGGCAAATGCAGCGCTTTGGTTATCTTCTCTCGACTTACCCGTGAAGCTAATCGCACTGCCCGAAGGCGCATTGCAGGGTTTTAACGATGAAGTCATGGACGCCGATCACGTTACCTATGCAAGAGAGTGCGCCATTGATATTCCCGGTCCTGAAACAGAGATGATTGCAGAAAAAATCGCTCGAGCGCATGGCGTTTACGTTATGGCTCAAGCAAAAGCTCGCCACGAAGAAATGCCTGACAGGTTTTTCAATGTTGGGTTTATTTTGGATCCGGACGGTGAGGTAATACTGAAACATTTCAAAGTAGCGCCGCTATACCCTGTCGAGCACTCTGTATGTCCGCATGATGTCTACGATTGGTGGGTGGAACGGTATGGCAATACCCTCGAGAGCTTCTGGCCCGTGGTTGATACTGAAATTGGCCGAATGGGTATTATGATGGCAAATGAAGGGTCGTATCCAGAAAATGCTAGAGCATTGGCAATGAACGGAGCGGAAATTCTGTACCGCGCTTCAATTCCTCACCCAGCGGCTTCAAACGACTATTTTGAGATCCAAACGCGAGCGCGTGCTCTAGACAATAATTTATTTGTGGTTGCTCCCAATATGGGCACCTATTATCTGACTCAAGACGAGGAAACCCCAGTAGATACTTTCGGAGGCCAATCGATGATAGTAGACTATCGCGGCCAGATTGTAGGCAAACAGTCGTACGGGGGGGTATCAACGAGTGTATGTGGGCCCATAAATATTGAGGCGATGCGAAATCATCGGCAAAACTCTTTATGGACGAATTGGATGAAGGACCTAAGAAATGAACTGTATCAGATAGTCTACAAGGACCCAATTTATCCTAAAAATTTGTACCTAAACCGAGAACCAATGAAGCATGCAGAGTACGAGGAAAAAGTACTGAAGCAGCAAGTTAAGCTCCTGCAAGACTCTGATATATGGAAAAAACCCTCAATTTAATAGCCCAGATCGTACAAGTAATGAATCAGCGAAATTTTAGAGTGACCGTAGCATGAAAAAATCGAAACTCTGGATAGGAGGTGAGCATATTGAACCCTCAAGCGGAGAGTATTTTGAAGATCTAAACCCTTCAGACCAAACTGTAATAGCAAGTGTCGCAAAGGGCACACCCACCGATGTTGATAAAGCGGTAAGATCAGCTCAAAAGGCATTCCATAGCTTCAGTGGAAGTCAAGCAAAAGAGCGGGAAGCCATATTGAGCCGAGCCGCCGCTCTTGTTGAACGCGACCGTGACCAATACCTTCAGTTACTAATTGAAGAAGTTGGCTCTCCTATAATGAAGGCGCAATTCGAGGTTGATTATTGTATCAATGCGTTCCGTGCGGCATCTGGAGTTCCCCGACGACTGACTGGGCAGACGATGCCACTCGATCGGCCAGGGGCTTTTGGCATGTCTATTAGAGAACCGGTAGGAGTAATAGCATGCATAACCCCATTCAATGTGCCCTTGCTAAAAAATGTAAAACAGATTGCCATGGTGATTGCCACGGGCAACACTTCAGTTCTACTGCCGTCTGAGTTTGCATCTCAGATCACAGTTAAGTTTGCTGAAACGCTTGATGAGGCCGGGACACCAGCGGGCGTGTTCAATTATGTAACTGGCAATCCTTTCGAAATCGGAGACACGCTGACGCGTCATCCAGAAATCGCAGCAATTAATTTCTGCGGTTCGCCGAGGATTGGAAAGCATGTTGCCGAACTTGCAGCTAAGGATTTAAAACCCGTTACGCTAGAGCTAGGGGGCAAAAATCCACTGATCGTGCTGGATGATGCGGACCTTGACAAAGCGCTAGAGGCCGCCACTATTGGCATTTTCTTTTTTCAGGGCCAAGCATGCATGGCATCAAGTCGAATAATTTTGCAGAGTGGAATTGCACCAAAGTTCATCTCAGCTTTTAAAGAAATTGCCAGTGGCATCAAGGTGGGAGATCTCTCAGACCCGGAAACTGCAATAGGTCCCATTATAAGCTCTCGACAACAAAATCGTGTTAAAGAGCATATAAGAGATGCCCTGTCAAAAGGTGCTACTTTGCTTCATGGTGGTACGGACTGGCAAGGGGCTTGCTGCCCACCAACAATCCTCACCGGCGTGAAAGAGGGCATGACCGTTTACAGAGAAGAGACATTTGGTCCAGTCACTTCAATCTATGTGGTAAACAGCATTGAAGAAGCCATAATTATGGCAAACGACACGGATTATGGGCTCAGTTATGCTGTCTTTACGCAAGATATAAATACCGCGCTCGGTGTCGCCAAGAGAGCTAATGCAGGGATGGTTCATATTAATGCGATGTCGATACAAGATGAGCCTCATGTGCCATTTGGCGGAAACGGGTTAAGCGGTTTTGGTAGAGAAGGAACAGAAGCCGACCTTGACATCATGACTCGATGGAAGTGGATTACTGTGCAGCTTTAACCTCAATCAAATCCATTTTCAAAACACAGTTAATTGGAAAATTAAACATGCCATACCCAAACAAAATCTTACTACAAGAAAACGAAATTCCTACCCAGTGGTACAACATAACTGCCGATCTCCCAGAACCGATGCCGCCCCCGCTTCACCCAGGGACGCATGAACCGGCAACGGGAGACGACTTTGCTCCGCTCTTCCCGAAAGCTCTAATAGAGCAGGAGATGAGTAACGAGAGGTATATAGACATCCCAGGAGAAGTTTTAGATGTATATAAACTTTGGAGACCAAGCCCGTTATTCCGCGCAAGACGACTAGAAAAAGCGCTGGATACTCCAGCGAAAATATTCTATAAGTATGAAGGCGTAAGTCCGGCTGGCTCGCACAAGCCCAATACTGCTGTGCCTCAAGTGTATTATAACGCTAAAGAGGGTATAACTAAATTAACAACAGAGACTGGAGCGGGCCAATGGGGCAGCTCCCTCGCATTTGCTTGTGCGCAATATGGATTGAAGTGCGAAATTTGGCAAGTCGCAGCCTCATACCGCAGCAAACCTTATCGTAAGACCATGATGGAGATTTGGGGAGGCAAAGTGCATCCTAGCCCCTCAACGGTGACTGATTTTGGACGCTCACTGCTCTCCAAGGACCCTGATCACCCTGGATCTCTCGGTATAGCAATATCCGAAGCCGTAAGTGAGGCCGTGGCAGATGATAAAACACGTTATGCTCTAGGTAGTGTGCTAAACCACGTTCTAATGCACCAAACTGTAATCGGCGAGGAAGCGCTTTTGCAGCTAGCAAAAGTGGGCGAAACCCCCGACGTGCTGGTCGGATGCACGGGGGGTGGGTCAAACTTTGGAGGTCTGGCTTTCCCATTCATGCGAGAAAAAATGAACGGAAAAATGAGTCCGACGATCCGGTGCGTTGAACCTACTGCCTGTCCAACACTCACCAAAGGTGAATATCGGTATGACTTCGGGGACACGGCGGGCATGACGCCGCTAATGAAGATGCATACCTTAGGCCACAACTTTATTCCCGAACCGATTCATGCGGGAGGGCTCCGTTACCATGGAATGGCGCCGCTAGTGTCTCATGTCTTCGAACTTGGGTTAGTAGAGGCAGTATCCATCGCGCAAACTGAGTGTTTCTCTGCAGGAATTTTGTTTGCAAAGACTGAAGGAATCGTCCCAGCTCCAGAGCCAACGCATGCGATCGCAGCAGCAGTCAGAGAAGCTTTAGTGTGCAAAGAGTCAGGGGAGCCAAGAACTATCCTCACTGCGTTATGCGGACATGGGCACCTCGATCTTGCGTCCTATGAAAAGTACCTCCATGATGAAATGACGGACTTGGATCTAGACCAAACTGCCATAGATCGGGCGCTGCAAGGGGTGCCCATTATCGATTCCTAGTCATCAGTGGAGTAATTCCTTAGTGGTATACTACATATGGAACCCAAATAATTGGTAACGTTAACCTCCACTCAACCTTTATCTTTGCTTTTGCACATCATAGAGAAGCCTGTAATGCAATTTAAGCACCTGTTGAAACAAATTATCGCGTGTAATTCAATCAGCAGCGTCGACCCGTCGCTAGATCAAGGAAACACGTCAATCATTCATTTATTAGCAAATCAACTGGAAGATCTGGGTTTTAGCTGCGAAATAATGGAACTGAGCTCTAATAAAGCGAACCTCATAGCCTCGAGAGGCCAAGGGCCGGGGGGGCTTGTTCTTTCTGGCCATACAGATACAGTTCCATGCGATGACACTATTTGGGCCAGCAATCCATTTAAATTGACTGAGCGTGATGGTCGCTTCTATGGCCTCGGCTGCTGCGATATGAAAAGTTTTTTCGCGCTCGCCATAGAAGCACTTAAGCCTCATTTAAACCGCGATTTTAAGCAACCCTTAATAATTCTAGCAACAGCTGATGAAGAGTCATCGATGAGCGGAGCACGAGCGCTGGTTTCTAAACGGGTTCCTGTCGCACGTCGGGCAGTAATAGGCGAGCCGACGGGCATGCGACCAATATCCATGCACAAGGGAATCATGGTGGAAAAGCTGAGTATCGTCGGGAAATCGGGACACTCTAGCAATCCAAACTTGGGTCGCAATGCCATGGAGACTATGCAGCGGGTAATGTCTTATCTGCTTGCACTTCGCGACGAAATGGTGCAACACAAGCATCCTGGATTTGAAATTGACCATCCGACCTTGAATCTGGGTTGCATTAAGGGCGGTGACAATGCAAATAGAATCTGCTCTCACTGCTTCCTCGCTTTTGAAATTCGCCCCCTGCCAGGGATGGATATAAATAAATTACAGATAGATCTCGAGAAAAAAATTTCGCAATTGGCATCAATCGACAGAGTTGGATGGGACTTGGAACGGATAATCGTTCCGCCCTTCAGCAGCGAGGCTGGCTCCGAAATGCTGGACCTATGTGAAAAGTTAACGGGTTATGAAAGTGGGTCCGTTGCTTTTGCTACGGAAGCACCCTTTCTTCAGCAGTTGGGGATGGATGTAGTGGTTCTGGGCCCTGGAGATATTGAAGTGGCACATCAACCTGATGAGTATCTGGCATTAGATCGCATTAATCCTGCTATTAGCTTCTTATCTAAACTTATCGACCACTCTTGCTTATAATCGTGAGGTGAAGATGCAAGACTATGTCAATTTTTTTCGCCATATGTCCCCATACGTGCGCGCGCATCGAGGTAAGACCTTTGTTATTGCATTCTCTGGCGACGTCCTTGTGGAAAATGCAAGTCATCAACTCATGTCAGATGTAATGCTACTCCAAAGTTTAGGAGTACGGGTCGCGCTAGTCCATGGAGCGAGACCTCAAATTGAACAGCGGCTGTCGGAAGCAGGTATCGAGACACCATTTCAAGATAGTGCGCGCATCACAAGTTTTCATGCTATGGAGCATGTGAAGCAGGCCGTCGGTAGTGCTCGCCTGACAATAGAGTCAAGCCTATCCATGAATTTGTCTAACCCCAGCCTTCAAATCCCGGCAGCAGGCGTGGTCAGTGGAAATTTTGTTGTAGCAAAACCTAAAGGCGTGATTGATGGTGTTGACCATTTGCATACGGGAGAAATTCGTCGCATTGATGCCTCGGCTATTCAAAGACAACTAGAAAACAATACGATTGTCCTGCTATCTCCAATCGGTTTCTCTCCAACAGGGGAAAGTTTCAACTTATGTTATCAGGATGTCGCAACCGAAGTGGCAATCGCTTTGAAAGCTGATAAATTAATCTTCATAAGCAAAAAGAACGGAGTTTCAATAGATGGTATTGTTCAAAATAGTCTTTCTCTGACAGATCTAAAAGCACTTCTTTCAAAAACTAATCTGCTGTCTTTAAATGATAGGAAATTACTAGCTTGTTCTTATAACGCATGCAAAAGAGAGGTAGCGCGTGCTCATTTGATTGGGTTCTCGGAAGATGGAGCTTTACTTTCTGAGCTCTTCACCAGAGATGGGATCGGAACTCTTGTGAGCAAGGATTATTCCGAAACACTCCGCCCTGCAACCATTGATGACGTAAACGAGATACTCAGTCTAATCAGCCCACTTGAAAAGCAAGGCAAATTAGCCAAGCGTTCAAGGGAACTTTTGGAGACCGAAATATCGTATTTTTCAGTGGCTGACCATCCAGATGGGTTTTTGGTCGGCTGCGCAGCCCTTTACCCTATGGGGATTGTTAGTAGTAGAGAGTTGGCATGTGTTGTAACCCACCCTGACTTTCAGGACAGAGGGATTGCATCTCGGCTCTTGGCATCGATAGAGCAGCAAGCCGCTGATCATGCTGTAGTGCAACTATTCGTGCTCACCACGCATGCAACCCACTGGTTTCAAGAGAAAGGTTTTATCGAAACCACTTTTGACGAATTACCTGAAGACAGAAAGCTTCTTTATAACTACCATAGAAATTCTAAGATCTTGAAAAAAATTCTTTAATCCAAAGCCAATTTGCAAAGACCGAGAAGTTACTGGTATCAAATGTTAATCATTTGAGTTTGAAAAACAAATGTTTTAGATACGGATCGCTAACCAAATCCAAAAAGGTCGATCGGGTCAGTTAATAGGCGCTAATGCAGATATTGCTAAGGGCGTCAGAGACTCAGATTTAATGAAACCCTGCATGCTTGGAGGCCACAAATAAAATTTGTGAAAGGGTCGAGAGTGGGTCTAAAACTAACGATGAGAATGCAAGTATTTCAGCTTCTCGGTATTGTTCTAACTCAAAATGGCCATGGCATTTAATTTTTCTTAAGCCAATTTACTTGATACGTCCTTCGAATTTGATGTTCCAACCTAAATAGTCTGCTGAGTTTATTACATAGGTAGTTAAATACTTAGATGAATGGAAAACCATTTTTGAGCCTTCCGAAAATTTACTTTCGACCGCTTTCAACCACTCTGGGATCGCATTTGGTTGAAATGCCCACCAAAAAGATTTGAATATCTGCTTGTTAATACCATAGGGATGCCGAATTTTTATCTGCTGATCGTGACTCGAGTGGCCAGAGTCACACAATATGAATAGAATGGTCGTCCCAGCAGATCTCAAATTTTACTATGCCTCTAAGGTTTGATGCGATCTCAGGTATCAGGTGTTTTTAGCGCAGCAGGAACTGCTGGCAATGCTATCGGAGTAATAATGAAGAATTCTAGTACAGTTTTAATTGATAGAAACCCAGGAAGGAGTTCGCAATCCTTTGGTATAGCGCGCGAGCTAGGCACTGACCTAGAATTAATTCATGAGCCCTCGGTCGGCGTGGTTGGGAATAAGGGCGATTCGCAATGTTACCTTGGTGTTATGCGCAAAGTCAGCATAATTCATGATGCACTGCGAAATCGAGTTGGGACCGGCGCGGGACAGTTGCGTATGCGTTTGGTTCAGCCCGAGTTTACCGTAGCCACCTCCGACGGAATTCGCAATGGCACAAAGGAGATGCGCTACTCATTGATTGGTCGAGAAGTTACCAATGATGCTTTAACAGAGCATTTGAGTGCGTCCGGTTTAGAGGGCATTATCGCCGTCGTTGCCTGCGACAAGCCGCCAGTCGGTACTTTGGCGGCCATGCTAGAACATAACCGACCGGCGATTATAATGTCAGATGGATCTATAAGGCCCGGGGTTGACTCGGCAACTGGTGAGACCATCGATCTGATAACCGCTTATCAACTAGCGGGCAGCGAAGACGAAGACTTAAAACGTCGGATCGCTCGCGAGGCTTGTCCGGGTTTTGGCAGCTGCGGCGGGATGTTTACTTACAATACGATGCAGACTTTTATTGGAGTTGTCGGGATGGAGCCACTGCATATGATTTCTCCGGCTTCGCAGGATATCCGTCGCACTAATGAATTCCCTGATCAGTTGATCGATTATCTATCTGGTTTAATAAACAAGAATATTCGACCGCGAGACATTGTTACACGAGATTCCCTCCGCAATGCAATTATCGTCGCGATGTCTGTTGGAGGGTCCACAAATGTGCTGCTGCATGCTCCTGAATTGGCTCGCGCGGCCGGTTATAAAGACTTTTCAAGAGATATTATGAGTCCAGAAGAATTCAACTATCTGTCTGAAAATGTGGTTCCTGTAGTCGTAAATGCGCGACCGTTTGGAGATTACTCAATGGTTGATATCGATAGCAGGGGCGGCATACAGGTTATCGTTAAAGAGTTGCTTGATGCCGGATTACTCAACGGAAACACCTTAACCTGTACCGATGAGACCTTAGCCGAACAAATTGACCGTCTGGCTCCACCAAAACCTGATGGCCATGTGATCTGCACCGCAAAAAAACCATTTAAAGAAACCGGAGGGCTAAGATTACTGGGTGGCAATCTATCACCAGATTTCAGTGCAGTGCTGAAATTGGCAGGCGTTGAGGGAGGGTTAGAAAATAACGTTTTTAGCGGCAAGGCTAAAGTCTTCAACGGCGAACAGGAACTTTTAAAAGCACTCGATTCATCCAACGATGTTTTTGAAAATTTTGATATGGTTGTAGTGCGCTATGAGGGACCTTTTGGTGCCCCAGGCATGCCCGAAATGCTTGACTCGACGTCTAGAATTACGGCGTTGTGTCGCGAGAAAAATATCGTTGTTGGACTGATGACGGATGGCCGATTCTCCGGCGGATCCGTCGGTTTGGTCATCGGGCATGTTGGTCCCGAAGCGGCCGCAGGGGGCCCGATCGGCCTCATCGAAAATGGTGATGATATTACGGTTGATCTCAATAATAATGAGTTGCACTGCAAACAGCTGGCAAATGAGGCCGTTTTTGAGCATCGGAAATTGCAGTGGGATCGACTGGTCGATTGCAATAAAGGCATCCATCCCTTCGCTGGCGAAGCTAACACTCGACTGCTAAACCGCATGCGCCGTTCAGCAGTCTCGGCAGTATATGGCGCTGGTATGCATCCCGACAGGACAGTTTGGGTAAAGGATCCTAGAGAGGCAAAGAGGTCCAACTTTGAGCCGCATAATAAATTCAAATAGCTTTAAATTTAGAGGAGCATGTTGTTTTGGACCAATAGGCAAATATAAAAGCGTTCTCTATCAGCTTTATATCGAAAATCAGCTCAAAGAAGCAATCAATCAACTTGACTTTTATCTAGGCTGTCTTTTTCTCCAGCGGAGGCACAACAAAGGGGTTATGAATCAATATTAGAGTGAATAGGCGCTGAGCTTGCAGACCACGCCCGTTTTTTCCATACAAATCCGGTAAAAAATTGGCATCCAAACAAATAGGTTACTGCCCCAGGCGCAGGTTCCGAAAAGGCAGAGTTTTCTAGATCTAATAAAATTCTAAGACAGACCTACCATGGACCTAAGTCAAGGACCGATTTCTCAAAAAAAAATCTTCAAACATCATAAAAAAATGATAAACATCAGAATGGTTTAGATTAGGAGGTTCAGACTTTGCCGCAACCACGAATCTTAAGTCCAACATCACGCAGTCGCTGTAAGCGATTGCCTTCAGTTTCAGCATACTTTATCCACTGTCGAGGATATTTCTTGGCCTTTTTATCTTTCGCTTTTTTTAACGATTTATTAAATGCAGAAATTGCATCATCGAAACAGTTGAGATTAATGAGCGCATTGCCCATTACTAGAAAATTTGAATCCGGTCGCTTAACACCGCCTTTCTTATCTGCTTTTTTGGCCGCTTTATATGCCTCTTTGTCTCTACCTAAATCCAAATAAATACCAGCCAAGCGCGCATTTAGATTACCATTATCAGCTTTCTTTGCTGCTGACTCCAAAACTTCTACCGCGTTGTTAAGATTGCGAGCCTGATACCAAGCGGTTCCCAGAATCTCCAGATTTTTGAATGATCTCTCTATTATTTTATCTGTCATTCCTTGATCAATAATCTTTGCAGCTCGGTATGGTACCCCAGCCCCGAGATACATGTAGGCCATGCTCATAACCTCACTCTCTTTATCTAACTCGCCATTCATGTAAACCATTTCGGTCGCGACAAGCCGGTCCATTTCTCTTTCCTTTTCGCCATACATACCGCCTAATTGCTGCCAGTAGGTCCATTTAGGATAATGTTTGACCAGTTTTTCTAATATATTGATCACTGTCCCGTAGTCATTCTTCTCATAATATAGAACTCTCTGTAAACCCCAATAGCGCTCCTTAGGAAGAATACCTTTTGCTTCTACGTCCCTTATGGCGGTTTCCACCATCTCCAGGGATTCTTTCTTTCTCTCCAATTGATAATATATCTGAGCTAAAAAATATCGCTGATCGGCTCCTATGATAAGGGCCTCTTTGATCCAGTCCTCTAGATACTTAGCTGCACTAGCATAGTCTTCCTCAGCAGCATACAACTGTCCTAACGTATAGAGGGTATCGAGTCGAACTTCCGGTGGGGTACCTATACCATTAACTACTTTCACATAGGAATTGATCGCATTGGGAAAATCATCAAGCGCAAAGTAGATGTAACCGGAAAATTTCCAGATTTGAGTCTGCTCGTAGTCGCTTTTACAGGTCTTGCTACTTGCCTCTATGTCTTTCAACGCTCGGAGAGAATCGGCCCAGAGTTCCTCTTCCAAAGTGACCTGAATCTTCTCCAAAGCTTTACCGCATTTTGCTCCAACTGCTTGTCGCTGACGGGTTTTTGCATTCTTATACTTTTTCTCTTTCTTTTCATCAGCCGCCATAACGGAGCTTCCATATTCCACCCCAGGCAAAAACATCGAGGCCAATAATGGGAACAGCATTGAAGCAACTAGCACCGAGATTTTAATGGAATTCTTGGCAATCATAAGGACTCCTATTTTTGCATCTGGAACGTGAACTTGTACAACACACCAAAGACTTCCTGAGGAACTCCATCAATCACGCGTGGGTTATACTTAAGTTTATTTGCAGCCTTCAAAGCAGCTCGCCCAAAGCCCCATCCTTCTGGGTCTTCTTCTATCATAACAGGGTCTCTAACGCCTCCTGTAGTGGTGATTATCACTTCCACCACTGCATAGCCCTCTTTCCCGCGAGTCTGAGCTCGACGAGGATATTGAGGTTGCGGAACATAAACCGGAATATAATCTGTATCTCTAGCAAAAGTACCCGTGGACAAACTTATCTTACTACCCATGGGCGCAGCAGCCATACTCACCGCATTATCAGGCATCTCAAATTCAATATTGTCTTCCGGTATTTCGGGTGGGGGCTCGGGATCATCGGGTTTTTCGATCTCTGCAGTCTTTACATTGGTCGTCATCTCGCGTTCCACATGCAAAAAATCTGCTATCTTGATTGCTTGTTTGGAATCTATTTCCGTATTCCCAGAATCAATCAACTTGAACATGACAATAATTAATCCCAACGTGACAATAAGGCCAAGTCCCAAAGATGTTCCAAAACGTAATATAGCCATAACTAAAGCTCAATCATTCTCCACAGAAATCGCTACCGGTGTAATACCAATCTCGCGCGCTACGTCAGCCACCCTGGCCAACGACTCTATATCCGCCTCATTGTCAGCTTGGATAACCATACCGCCCTTCGGGTTGTCATTGAACATCCGGGTAAGATTGAGCTTGAGACCCGACCCTTCGACACGTTTTTTGTCTATCCAATACTCATTGTTCCCACTTACTGCAACCAATATACCAACCTTCTTGTAAGGATCCGAGGTCTTGGTATCAACTTTTGTAATATCAACACCAGGTAACTTAATGAAGGTTGCAGTTACAATGAAAAAGATCAACATTATGAATACAACATCTAGCATTGGTGTTAAGTCAATGGCTTGACCCTGATCTTCTGAGGTTCTCGTTCTATTTCGCATGAATACATCTCCCACTCGATGAGTGGCTACTTAATGCTCATCATTGTTCCATAATAAGACTGTTCTCCAACAGGCTCTTTTTTCGTTCTGCATTTTTTTCAACAATTGTGAGGCCGAAAACTCCAGAGAGCGCCGCAACCATGCCTGACATAGTAGGAATGGTTGCCTTTGAAACTCCACCGGCCATAGCTTTAGCATCTCCACCACCTGTGTATGCCATTACATCGAACACTACAATCATTCCAGTTACAGTTCCTAGTAACCCAAACAAGGGCGCCAAAGCCACAAGTGTTTTGATCATCATGACATTCTGATTGATCTTTAGGTCCACTTCAGAGATCAACTTTTCGCGCACCTGACGAGCACGCTTTGAAACCCTATCAGACCGAGAACGCCATGCCGTGAGTGCTAATCCAATGTCAGAGGACACTGACCCCCGCAAGTACCAGATGCGTTCAAAAATCAAAGTCCACATGACAAAAAGCAGCATGGCTATAGCCCAAAGCACTTGCCCGCCAGAGTCCATAAACTTATCCATATCGGCCAAAAGATCACTAAGGAACATATCTATTTACTCTCAACAGACTCGGCTACAATTCCAGCACTCTGCTCCTCGAGCACGTGCAAAATTCGCTGTGCCCGACCATTGACCAACGTATGCAAGAGCACTGTGGGGATCGCCACACAAAGCCCAAGAACGGTGGTCACAAGTGCCTGTGAAATCCCTCCAGCCATGGCTTTCGGATCTCCAGCGCCAAAAAGGGTGATCATTTGGAATGTGAGAATCATCCCAGTTACTGTACCTAATAGCCCCATCAACGGCGCAACCATAGCGATAATCTTCAAAAGATTGAGCCCCGACTCTATCGCTGGACGTTCCTTAAGAACTGCTTCATGCAATTTTAACTCCAAAGATTCCGGATCCAGATCGGGGTTTTCAGATGCCACCTGAAGAACTCGCCCAAGAGGATTATTTGTGTTTGGTTGTTTGTTCTTTAGTTGGGAGCTAACACTAGACGACATCGCAAAAAGCACCGCAAATCTCCATAGCGCGAGAAGAATGGCCACCACGAATACACCGGTAATGACGTACCCCACTATACCTCCAAAATGCCAACGCTCTACCAAAGAAGGGGTGTTTATTAGCGCACGTAATAGACCGCCTCCAAAGGGGCCAGATGGATCTAAACCTACCTTTGTAAAGCCTGACGTAGCAGACTGAAGGTCCGAGGCACTAGCTTGATGCTTCGAATCAGGTTGGCGAGGAAGCACAGAGACCGCTCCAGAATTAGGATTAAATTCTAGGTAATCTCCTCCTGCCATAAGATTGTAGGTGCCTACACGAACAACTTCCATTTCCCGTTGCTTGCCATTAGTCATAGTAACTTGCCTGGAAAACTTCACCACGCGACTGCTTTCAACCATTTCGCGTTGTTGCTCAAACCACAGTTTTTCAATGTCCTCTATTGAAGGCAACCGAGTATCACTACTCATTTTTTCGATCAACTCATCAAGAAACTCTGTCCTTCCTGGTATTTGAGCGCTTACAACCGATTGGTTAAGATTAGCTCGAATGTCCCCCGCAGCACCTGTTAAATGCCCAAAAAGTTCTTTGAGCGAACCGAGTCGCTTATCCAACTGTGTCCTAAGTGCGATAATCTTTTGCTCATTGTCACGTATATTTTGCTCGAGCCTATCGGATCTTCGCTCCTCACTGGTCCGAGTATCCTGAGCTTTTTTTAGCAACCGCGCCTGATCCTTTTTGTCTGAATTAAATTCAGCTTCACGTTGTTTATACTCCTTTGTCTCAGATGCCTGAGATTTTTCAATCATCTTAAGCAACTCATCCAAAGATTTTGCGCCCTCATCAGCAGAAACGTTGGACACGGCGAGTACGAGTGCAAAAGCCCATATAGAAAAGATTTGTATTTTCATTTTGCAATCTCCGGTGTCGTTATCGGCATCTCAATAACATCTTGAGCTTTAATCTTCTGAGCGATTTGAATCGCCTCATCGATTGG
>MDTD01009902.1_pt1 | contig 53277 bp, 46 predicted proteins | sample 811221 | NCBI WGS metagenome assembly MDTD01 (sample SAMN05326646, study PRJNA326480) | marine metagenome | isolation source: seawater | place: Pacific Ocean: South West | collected 2011 | reverse complement strand
CCATGTCAGTCAAGATGTTAGGAATGGTTTAATGTCAAGAGAGGAAGCGTTTCAATTAGTTAGAGAAATAGAAACCAAGCAGCCAGAAGGACTACCTAATTACCTAAATATAACTGAATTCTCTGAAAAAGAATTCTATGAAATTCTAAAATCACATAGAGATAAAAAGATTGATTTTTCTGAAGTTGATGAAGCAATAGAAAATAATAAATCATAAGCCCTTTACATACCTAGTGAATCTCCAAGATAAACACATTAAAGACTGGTTCGCATCTGATATTACTGACGCAATCAAGGGAGGTATATGCAGCCCCAAAGAGATAGCGCAATCATATATTGATTTCGTTAGAACAACTGATTCTGGAATTGATGCTTGGGTCCAGTTTGAAGAGTCAGTAATCTTAAAAGATATTGATGAAGGCATTAATCAAGAAGGCTCTCTTGCCGGAGTTCCACTAGCTGTAAAGGATGTATTTAACACCAAAGATTACATGACGCAGATGGGTAGTGATATATGGAAAGGGTTTACACCAGGAAACAATGCACGAGTAATTGATCATATCTTGTGGGAAGGCGCATTCATATCTGGAAAAACTGTTACGGCAGAGTTTGCTGTTCATCATCCAGGAAAAACAAAAAATCCTGTTAACGCTGATTATATTGTAGGAACGTCATCAAGTGGCTCTGCAGCAGTGGTAAGTTCAGGTATGTCTCCAATTGCACTCGGAACACAAACTGCTGGATCTACGATTAGACCTTCTAGCTACACTGGCATATTTGGCTTTAAGCCAACTTTTGGACTAATACCTAGAACTGGAATTCTGAAAACACTTGATACCTTAGATCATGTTTGTCTTATGGCAAAAACAGCAAAAGATATTGAAACTTGTCTTCAAGCCGCTAGAGTTCGAGGAAGTAATCACCCATTTGTAAACGAAACACTGGACAAAGATATAAAAGAAAATAAATCTATCAGAATAGCTTTCTTAAAAACTTCAACATGGAAACATACAGAAGTTTATACCAAAGATGCTCTTCAAAGCTTCATTTCAGAACTTTCAAAATATCAAGAAATAACAATCCAAGAATTGGAACTCGGAGAAGAATTAGATTTAATCCATGAGAATCACAATTTGATATATGAAAAAGCTCTCTCATATTATTTCAAGCAAGAAATTGAGCATCATCCTGATCAAATCAGTGAAATTTTCAAAGAGATGACCGACAGAGGTCAAGAAATATCGACAAAAACATATCACGAAGGACTTAGAAAGCAGGTAAATGACATTAAGATTTTTGACAATATGATGCTTGATTATGATTTCATTATTACTAATTCCACTAGCGGAATAGCTCCAGCTGTTGGAGATCAGGAGCCGCCTGATCCTTGCTTGATTTGGACCTATCTGCATGCTCCTTCCATCAACATACCTCTTTTTAATGGGCCCAATGAAATGCCTTTCGGGCTTCAGCTAGTTGGCTCTAGATATAGTGACTTACAATTAATCAGAATGGCAGAATATATAGAGGAAAGGTTTATTAGATGATCATCAAAAATGAAAAACTAGCAATCCAAGGCGGAAATCCAACTAGGAAAGAATCATACCATATTCATACCACTAACATTGGTCATGAGGAAGAGGAAGCTGTTTTAAAGGTTATGAGATCACAGCATTTGTCAGGTTTTTCTGCTAGACCTGGAAATAGATTTTTAGGAGGAGAGTCAGTCCAATCATTCGAAATGGAACTGTGTAACTCATTTAATGTATCGAATGCAGTTACAGTGAATTCTGCAACTTCAGGATTACATTGTGCTCTATATGCAGTAGGAGTAAGAGCAGGTGATGAGGTGATAACTTCCTCATTTACTATGTCAGCAACTGCCTCGGCAATAGCAATGTGTGGCGCAACCCCAGTATTTTGTGATATTGAAGATCGAACTTTTGGAATTGATTCGGAAAAAGTAAGGGATTTGATTACTGAAAAAACAAAAGCAATTCTGGCAGTTAATATTTTTGGACACGGTGCTTCCTTGGACAAACTTAAAAACATTGCAGATGAACATAACATAATCCTAGTAGAGGATTCCGCACAAGCACCATTGATTGACTTCAAAGATAAGTTATGTGGACTACATGGAGATATTGGTGTTTTTAGTTTAAATTACCACAAGGCAATACAAACTGGAGAGGGCGGCTTTGCAATAACCAATGATTCTCTTTACGCAGATCGAATGAGGTATCTGAGGAATCACGGTGAAGTTGTAATTGGTCCTGCAAACCGACTAGATATGATTGATATGATTGGCTATAACTATCGTATGACTGAGATAGAATCAGCCATTGGAGAAGTTCAACTTAAGAAACTTAGAGATTTCAACTCAGCCAGAAAATCTCTCGCTTTATCAATGACGGCTAAAATGAAGGATTATGATTTTCTCATAGGTCCCATTATTGAAGATGATTGTGATCATGGTTTTTATTTATTTCCGATAAAGTACAAAGAAGATTCGATCGGAGTTTCAAGAGAATTATTTGTAAAAGCAATGCAGGCAGAAGGGATCGCTATAGGTTATGGTTATGTTCTTCCTGTTCATTTGCAGCCAATATATCAGTTACACATGCAGAATATATATAGTGATTACAAAGGTTTTGGCCTAGAAAGTTTACAATCGTCTTCAGATTTAAGTTTCAATGATAGTGTTGATTACAGAAGAGGCATCTGCCCTGTAACAGAAAAAATGCATTTTAAAGAAATTATGACTACTGATATCTGTAAATATCCTAATACAGAAAGAGAAGTAGATGAGTTCTTTGCCGCGGTAGATAAGTTAGTTAAAAATCTGGACAAACTAAAATCTCTAGAGAACTGAAAACACTGATATATATTCAAGATTTGGGCGGTGCAAAGTTCTTGGCACCAATCATCAACGAAATTGATCCAAATCTTTGCGAAATGATTATTCATCCTCTTTCGAAGACTTTTATAGAAAAATTTTTCCCAGATAAAAAATATGAATTACTCAACATAGGGAAAAATAAAATTGAGGATTTCTGGCAAATGAGAATGCCCGCCTACAGTTCAGTAATCACAACAACTAGCTCAAAAATTATTGACCAAACAAATTCTTTGCTAATACAGGTATGCAGAGATAACTCAATTCCTAGTCTTGGATTTTTAGATCATTGGAAAGGATTTGATAGATTCTTTGATAATTATAATAAGCCATCTTATATGCCAGACTGGTTAGGTGTTATAGATCAAAAAACAAAAAGTAGATTGGAATCAAAGAATCTCATGTCTTCAAGTATATTCATCATTGGTCATCCTTGGCTTGATTTCCTAAAACAAAAAAATAAAACAAAAGCTATCAGTCTGGAAGCTAAGTCGATATTGCTAGTCTCTCAGCCAGATCCATTGAATAAATTCGCAAGTATCTTTTGCGAAAAAGATAATCAAAATCAAATTAATGAATACTTATCATTGATGGAGACTAAAGGCTATAATGCTTTCTATCGATCTCATCCTAAAGAAGTAAAATCTTGTTATGGCCATTTACCTTTGGATAAAGCTGATTTTTTGGATGTTTTTGATAAATATGAAATCTTTGTTGGTTATGACTCAATGATGTTAGTCGAAGCATTTATGATCGGTAAAAAAGTGTTTTGCCTTAAGTCAAAAAAAATAAAGAATGCATCAGATTATGAAATACCTTTTACATACGGAAACAGACTTGATGATCCTTTTCCAAATCACCCTGGTGAGATCAATCTCTTTGAAAATTCAATCTTAAGGGGTAAGGAGCTTATCGAAGTTTTTTTGAGAGATATTTAATGCCTAAAAAGATACCAAAAATTACTGTTTATATGCCCAACTTCAATTATGGAGATTATATAGAGGAGGCCATCAGCAGCATCAAGAAACAAGTATTTAAAGATTGGGAGTTAATTATTATTGATGATGGCTCAACAGACGATTCACTTAAGATTCTTGAAAAGTATTCTGATGATGAAAAAATAACTGTAATCAAACAAAAGAATCAGGGCCTAAATATTACAAACAATGTTGCGATAAGGCTATCGAGAGGCCGTTATATCGTTCGTGTTGACGCAGATGATTATGTTGATGAAAATTTTCTAACAGTTTTGTCATCTGTTTTAGACGACAAGCCTCATATTGGCCTTGTATTCCCTGATTATCATCATGTGGACCCAGATGGAAACATTCTTGAAACGATCAGAAGAGAAAAGATAACAAATGAAGATGAATTACTTGACTTGCCCGCTCATGGGGCATGCACTATGTACAGAAAAGAAATACTTCAAAATTTGGGAAGCTATAGCGAAGAGTTTACCTGTCAAGATGGCTATGATATCTGGATAAGATTCATCGAGAAATATAAACCATATAACATAAATATACCGCTGTTTTACTACCGTCAACATTCTTCAAATCTAACTAAGAGCTCACAAAAGATTTTGGATACGAGAGGAGCAATAAAAAAGAAATTTGTTGAATCTAGAAGTAATCTTCATATTGAAGTTCTGGGTCTGATCCTAGTTCATCAATCATCAATCTACAAACAAAACGGACCTTTTGTTCAAATGAATAATAAGAACCTTATCGACTATATTCTAGATGAATCTATGCAGTCTGAATTTCTAACCGATATCGCTGTTTCATCAAGTGATCTTGATGTTAAAAAATATTTAAAAGAAAGATATCCAAATACCCTATTCGCAGAAAGAGAGAAAAAACTCTCAAGTTTTGATGCAAACACTATAGATATAGTTGATGATGCATTAGAGAAAGTCGAAAAGAAAACCGAAAAAAAATACGATGCAGTATGCATACTTTCAATAAGTACCCCATTATTGAAATCAAAACATATAGATCATGCGGTAAACACACTTCAAGTTTTTCAAGTTGATAGCGTAAGGTCTATCAGCGAGGAATTTGCTCCATGTTTTAATCACGATTCAAATGGGCTAGTTGGTATAAATATTTCCGATGGAAAGTCTCCAAGACTAGAAAGAAATTCAATTTATAAGGACAATGGTGCAATTCTTCTAACTTCAAGAGAGTGCATCAAAAATAAGATATTGACTGGAGAAAAGGTAAGCCATATTACAATGCTTGAAGAGGAAAGTGTGAAAATCAATTCAGACTATGAATTTTGGCTGGCAGAAAAAATAATTTCAGAGTGGAATGTACAATGAAAGAAAAAAATCATTATCACGATTCTTTAGAAACTAAGAATAAGGATTGCTCAACACACCTGCTGATTACTGCACCAACTCATTTTTTAGATGATGTAAGGGACGAAATTGAGAATAAATACAAAGTCACCTATGCATATGGTGCTTCATATAGTCAGCTGGAAGAAGTAGTTTCAGAAATTGATGCTTGGATAGTGGACCCAGGTGCTAACTACAAAATTGACTTAAATATACTTGGCTTGTCAAAGAAGTTAAAAATATTAGTCTCTCCATCTACCGGCAGTGATCATGTTGATTTAAATTATTTAAATGATGAATCCATCATCTTTGACTGCCTAAAAGGCAAAGAACATATTATCAAGGAAATACATGCCTCAGCAGAGTTTAGCTTTGCATTATTAATCGCCATGATAAGAAATTTAGTGCCTGCGGCTAAATATGCATCAGATGGCTTTTGGAGAGAGAAAGAGGAAGAACTTCGAGGCATAGAGCTTAATGCTAAGACTGTTGGGATAATTGGTTATGGCAGGATTGGGAAAAAAATGGCGAGATACTGCAATGCATTCGGTGCAAAGATTTTGATATATGATCCTTATCAAGAAAAAGATCAAGATTGGATAACACAGGTGAACACGATGGATGAATTATTGATGGTTTCAGATATCAATACTGTTCATGTTCATTTGGATGAATCAACAAGAAATTTAATTGGCCACAGAGAGTTTGGCCTAATGAAGAAATCATCTTATTTCTTAAACACAGCCAGAGGTGGAGTTGTTGATGAGGAGGCACTAATTGATGCGCTAGAAAATAATCTAATTTATTCAGCCGCTGTCGATGTTATTAGTGGTGAGCAGGAGGAAGGAATTTCTTCGCATCCACTAATACAATACTCAAAAAATACTAAAAAATTACTGATTACGCCTCACATTGCCGGTGCTACTGTTGACTCACAGTATAAGGCTTTCAAGTTTGCTCTAGATAAGGTTGATGATTTTTTCAATTTATAAGAAAAATAATTGGATTGACTAATGTCAGACAGTAAATCAATACTCAGTTACTTCAAAGAATCAGAGCTTGTGACCTCTGTTATTGCCAAATATTCGCTCCTTATTATTTTTAACGCATGCTTGCTTTTCTTATGCGCTGTGTTTGAAGTTTTTGGTGTGGGAATGCTTGTGCCAGTTATCGAAAGTATTCAGGGTGATAATAAGGGTAGCTTTTTCGCTAATATTGCTTCTGATTTATTCGAATACTTATCTATTGATTATTCTCCAATAAATCTTCTAGTTATTTTTGGCACTCTAATTCTTGCTCGTTTCCTTTTGCTTATCTATCAGCAACGTCTTGCAAGAGTTCTTAGTGCCTCGATTACCTTTGATTTGAGAAAGCAAGCTACAGACAATTTACTCAATACAGGCTTATCTTATTTCTCAAGAAAAAATATCGGTGAATTGGTTTCAACAATATTCGTCTCTAGTCAAAATTCTGGTGGTCTATTGGAGTACTTTCTCTTGATGGCGAGAGGATTTATTTTCTGTGTTGCTTATATCGTAACCGCTGCTATTTTATCGATAGAATTCACGCTCATGGTTTGTGTATTTATTGTTATCTCATATTTCTTTGTTATGCCAAGATTTAAGAAAAGCCAAGAATATGGTGGGATAGAAAAGAATCTCATGGATGATATCTTTGATCAGCTTCAAGATAGATTTTCAGGAATTAGAACTATTAAGATATTTAACCAATCAAACAACGTCTCTGATCAAATTGAGTCCTTGATCGATGAGTCGAAGAGTAATGATATTAGGATCATGGATAATAAGTTGATCTCATTTGCTTTTTTTGAGCCTTTTTTGTTTGTCATGATGATTATTTCAATAATATTTGGGATACAGTTTTTAGATCTTCCTATATCAAGGTTAGTTGTCTGTCTTTTGGTTTTTACCCTCATCATTCCTCAATTCAAGCTAGTAAATGGAAATATTCTCCAAATCAAGCAACTCATACCCCATTTTACAAAAGTGAATGATTTGATCAGAACAGACAATAAACCTTTTACTAGTAATGGAAATCAAAATATATCTGAGTTTAAAGAATCACTTAATTTGGATAATGTAAGTTTTGGCTATGAAAATTCACAAGAGAAAGTTATTCAATCTATCAGTTTGAATATACCGAAAAATCAATTCGTAGCATTCGTTGGCCCCTCAGGCTCTGGTAAATCAACTTTAGCAGATTTAATCTTAAGAAATTATTTTCCTACAAGTGGAAATATACTTTTAGACGGCTTAGATATTAATAATATTGAGGAGTCTGCATGGAGGAGGCTCATCACAATAGTTGATCAGGATTGCTATCTATTTAACGAGAGCATTTTGAATAATATCAAATATGGGCATCCCGATGCGACTGATGATGAAGTATATCAGGCAGCCAAACTCTCAGGGGCAGACAACTTCATCGATAAGTTACCTGATGGTTATCAGACTATTGTTGGAAATCGTGGCACCTCTCTCTCAGGCGGAGAGAGACAAAGAATCTCTTTAGCTAGATCAATAATAGTAAAGCCTAAAATACTAATTTTAGATGAAGCAACAAGCTCACTTGATAGTATTTCTGAAAAGATAATCCAAGAATCACTCAAAACTATAAGGGAGTCCACAACACTTATTGTCATCGCCCATAGGCTCTCTACAATCAAACAAGCAGATAATATTTTCTTTATTAAAAATGGTAGAATTGCTGAACAGGGTAATCATGATTTCCTATTAGACAGTGACAGTGATTATAAGAAATTCATTGAGCTTCAAAATGCAAATGAGTAGATAAGATCAAAGAAAGAATAAAAAAACTTAGAACCAAGTTGTCAGAAAGAGAAGTGACCTTAGGCACTTGGGTTACGCTTGCTCATCCAGCAATAGCAGAGATATTCTCAAATACTGGATTTGATTGGATCACAATTGATATGGAGCACAGCGTTATCGATTTATTCGATGCTGAAAATTTAATAAGAACGACAAATCTATCAGGGTCTATACCCCTAGTTCGACTGCCTTCGAATGATGAGGTCATCATAAAGAGAATTCTAGATGCTGGGTCAGCAGGAATAATAGTTCCTCAGATAAATACAAAAGATGAATTAGTTAGAGCAATAAAAGCTACAAAATATGCTCCAGATGGGATCAGAGGTGCTGGACTAGCAAGAGCCCAGGCTTATGGAGAAAATTTTGATGGATATAAGTCTGTTGTGGACAACGATATGCTAATAATTGCACAAATTGAAGATAAAAAAGCTCTTGAAAACTTAGAAAGCATCCTAACTGTTCCTCAACTAGATGCAATTATAATTGGCCCATATGATCTCTCAGCATCAATGGGAAAGGCTGGTCAATTAGATGATAAGGAGGTTTCAGAGGCCATCGATAAGATCGTAAAAAAATCTATCGACTTGGGGGTTTCATGCGGTATTCATATCATTGAACCTAGTATTAGAGAATTAGATTCAAGAATTAAAGAAGGCTTTAATTTCATAGCCTACAGCCTTGATATAAGAATGCTTAGCCACAATGCAAAAGAAGCTTTGGAGCAGATAAAGTGAATATTGTTGCAATCATCCCCGCAAGGATGAATTCTTCAAGGTTTCCAGGTAAGCCATTAGAAAAGATACATGGTATGCCAATGATTGGTCATTGTCTTCTTAGGACACAATTATGCAAGCAACTCGCAGGTACTTATGTTGCAACATGCGATCAAGAAATTTATGACTATGTTCAATCAATAGGTGGAATGGCAGTTATGACCTCAGATAGTCATGAGAGAGCATCAGATAGAACAGCAGAAGCCATGACATTCATAGAAAATGAAAAGGGTGAAAAAGTTGATATTGTTGTGATGGTTCAGGGCGATGAACCGATGATTCAGCCATCCATGATTGAAGAAAGTTTACAACCATTTACTGAATCCTCAGTTCAGGTTGTTAACTTGATGTCTAAAATTGACTCAGTTGAAGAATTTGAAGATCCCAATGAAGTTAAAGTAGTAGTGGATAAAAATTCAGATGCTATCTATTTCTCAAGAGAGGCCATTCCTTCAAGAAAAAAAGGGGTAGACGATGTGCCAATGTTGAAACAAGTTTGCATCATTCCATTCAGAAGAGACTATCTTTTAAGATTTAATTCCATGAATGAAACTAATCTAGAGATCATAGAATCAGTAGATATGATGAGAATTATCGAAAATGGAGAGAAAGTAAGAATGGTAATGACTGATAGTAGAAGTTTTAGTGTCGATACTATGGATGATTTAAAGAGAGTTGAAGCAGCTATGAAAAATGATCCATTAATGAATTCTTATATTACATAAAACTTGAAATGCCAATCTGTAGAATTTGCAAAGCAGGCGATGAATCCCAATTTATAAGGGCAGAGCATGTTTTTGGTGGTAGAGCTGAGCATAAATTCTGGCAGTGCAAGGAATGTAATGCCATATATCTTTATCCTTTCCTTACGCAGGAAGAAGAGAAGCGCTTCTACCTTAAAGAGTTTGAAAAATTCATGAGCAAGAGAGTGGGTGATCATAGAGATTGGAGCAATGCTGAATTACATAAGAGCACGAATCAAGATCAAGTTGAAAGGAGAATGCCCTTCCTCGCTGAGCACCTCAGACCTGATACTAACTTATTAGAAGTTGGATGCTCAAGCGGCTTTATGTTAGATGCATTTAGGAAAATGAATATCAATTGTTATGGGATTGAGCCTTCAGGTGAATTTGGTGAATTCCTTACATCAAATGGATATACAATTTTTGAAAGTTTGGAATCTATTCAAGAGCTAAAGTTTGATGTAATAAGCCACTTTTTCGTTTTTGAGCATATTGCAAATCCCTTTGATTTCATAAATCAGAACCTTAGACTTTTAAATGACGGTGGAGTTATGATTTCAGAGATTCCTTGTGCTAATGATCCGCTGACTTCAATATACGAGATAGACGCATTTGAGAGATTTTATTGGTCTATAGCACACCATTATTACTACACGCCTGAGTCACTTAAATATATTCTTGAGAAAATGAACTGCAAATATAAACTTGTTCCTGAACAAAGGTATGACATATCCAATCATATGACATGGATGCTTGAAGGAAAGCCTGGCGGCCAAGATAAATATACAGAACAATTAGGAAATCATGTTGTACAAGCATACAAAGATAAAATGTTAGAAAGCTGGCAGTGTGACACGATCTTCTTATATGTTTGGAAGTAGATTATGAGTAACTTTATTGTAACAGGCGCTGCAGGATTTATTGGCAGTGCTTTGGCATCTGAGTTAGTCCAAAATGGAAATACTGTAGTCACAATTGATAATCTTAGTACAGGTTATGAGACCAATATTCCAAATGGAGTGGAATTTATTTTGGGTGATTGTGGCGATCCAGAGACTATAAAAAAAATACCTAAGAGAAATTATGATGCAATCTTTCATATTGCAGGTCAAAGCTCGGGCGAAATAAGCTTTGATAATCCAGTATATGATATAACCACCAATACAGTTTCTACACTTTTGCTTCTAGACTATGCTCGACAGCATGATTGTGACCGTTTTATTTATGCTGGAACAATGTCAGTGTATGGAGTGCAACCAGAAATACCAGTCAATGAAGATATCCATTGTTCACCATCTTCTTTCTATGGTGTTGGAAAGCTGGCAAGTGAACATTATATGAGTATCTATCAGTCATTTGGAATTGATACTACTTCACTGAGGCTCTTTAATGTCTATGGTCCTGGTCAAAATTTAAACAATCTTAGACAAGGGATGGTAAGTATTTACCTTGCTCAGATTTTCAAAAGTGGATTTGTGGAAATGAAAGGTTCTACAGACAGATATAGAGACTTTATTTACATAGAAGATGTTGTTAGATCATTTCTGAATTGCTTGGTGTATGAAGACAGCAAAAATGAAATTATCAATATAGCAACTGGCATAAAAACAAATGTGGGTGAACTTGTTGACCTGTGTTTCCAATTATGTAAGAAAGAACCTGACTTAAGAATATCAGGCTCGACATCTGGAGATTTACATGGAATTTTTGCTGACACAAATAAAATGAAAGAAATTTTAGAAATCTCAGACACCATTCCCCTAGAAACTGGTTTGAAGAGTATGATCAAATGGATGAAGGATGTCTTATGAAGAAGGCATTGATCACTACAATACCATTCGGGTTCTATGACCCTACTTCATTGAATCTTCTGCATACAAATGCGATTGAAAGCACAATCAATCCTTTCAATCAGAAAATTAAAGAATCGCAGTTGAAAGAGATGATTCATGATTATGATTATCTTATTGCTGGGACTGAACCAATTACTGAATCAGTCTTAAAGAATGCTGAGAAACTTGCATTAATTGCTAGGGTGGGTGTCGGATATAATAATATTGACCTTGATTATGCGAAGTCTAAAAATATAAAAATTACGTATATTCCTGATGGTCCAGACGCAGCTGTTGCTGACCTTACAATCGGCTTAATATACTCGTTACTAAGAGCTACTCATATCTCAAATCTTAAGTTACATAGGGGGGAGTGGCAGAGACATATAGGAAGAAGAATACAGGAATGTAAAGTTGGAATTATTGGAGCTGGAAAAATTGGCTTCAGGGTAGCAACAGAACTAGAAAAGATTGGAACGAAAAGTATTTTATTGTGTGATCTTGAGCAAAACACTTCTCTAACAAATCATCCTTCAATGAAATGGGCAGATATTAATGAGGTCATTAACTCATGTGATGTCTTAACTTTCCATTTGCCACTGACTTCAAAAACAGAAAATCTCATATCTGAAAAGGAGCTTCTTATGATGAAAAAAGATGCTGTTATCGTTAATACTTCAAGGGGCGGAATTATAAATGAAGATGATTTATATAAGGTATTGGAATCTGGCCATCTATTTGGAGTTGCCTTGGATGTTTTTAGAAAAGAGCCATATTCAGGCAAACTAATTGACATAGACAGGTGTCTATTGACCGCACATACTGCTAGCATGACAATTGATTGCAGAAATTATATGGAGATTGAGGCTGTTAAGGAAGTTATAAGACATTTGAATGGGGAGTCTTTAAAATGCGAGATTCCTGCAATTTAGTGATTCATAACTTTTATCTTATAAGCTAAATTTATTTTAATGAAAAAGCCTAAAAATCTCAGAGAATGTTTCTATTTTGATGACCATGAACTCAATCCAAGACCAAAGGGTTTTTTTGACATACTAATAAGATTGACTGTCAATAATACTTCAAGATATACAATGCCTTTGTATATGAGAGTTGCACAGATTAATAGAATAAAATATGACAGGACAAGTAATCGCCTCTTGAAAGTAATTTACCTTTTCTTATTTAAGTATTTTTGCAGAAAGAATCAGATCAAGAATAACTTTGAACATGGTTCAAATCCCAACATTGAGCCCGGAGTAGTGTTTCACCATACCGGCGTAACTATAACAGGGAAAACTATAATTGAGAGAGGTGTTCATATTTATCGAAACGTTACATTTGGTGGCAAAGATGGAGAGGCGCCTTATATAAAAGAGTTGGCAAAGATATGCACAAATGCAGTGATAATTGGTCCTGTAACGATTGGAAAAAAAGCTATTGTAGCACCAGGTTCAGTTGTGGTTCATGATGTTCCTGACAAAAAAATTGTTTCTGGAATTCCTGCCAAGGTTATTGGAGATGTAAATGAAAACAACTATAATTTCTAGCTATTTATTTTTTTGAGGTTGATTTGGACAAGGTTTTGGTAATTGGAGGTTCTGGCTTTCTAGGAAGTCATGTTGCTGATAAGCTTTCAGATTCTGGATTCGAAGTTTCTATATTCGATATCAATGCTTCTGAATGGATGAGAGATGATCAGGAGTTTATTGAAGGATCGATACTGGATAGTAAAAGACTTCATGAAGCTATAAATGGTAAGAAATATGTTTATCACTTTGCTGGAATTGCAGATATTGCTGAATCAAAATTATCACCAGAAAAAACTATCGAGCTTAATATTTTAGGTACAACAAATGTTTTAAACGCATGCGTGAAAAACAAGGTTAGCAGATTTATATTTGCGTCCTCAATGTATGTTTATTCATCTTTTGGGTCTTTTTATAATGCAACCAAAAAATCTTCTGAAATAATAATTGAGGCATTTAATAAAGAATATGGATTAGACTTTACACTTCTCAGGTATGGATCATTATATGGACCTAGAGCACAAGATTGGAATGGTATAAATAGCTTTATAAAGCAAATAGTGAATGAGGGTAAGTTAGATTATTTTGGTTCCGGCGAAGAAAAAAGAGAATATATCCATGTATCTGATGCAGCTGATCTGAGTTTAGAAATCCTATCAAAAGATTATGCTAATAAAGCAATAACTATAACTGGCCTTCAGGTATTAAATTCAAAAGAGTTGATAGATATGATCTTTGAGATAGTAGGCAAGGATCCAGTTGTCAGAATGAATAAGAAAAAGAATGATGATCACTATGTAAAAACGCCATATCGACACAGTGTTATGCATGCAAGAAAATTAACTCCAAAAAGTTTCGTTGATATAGGTCAGGGTATACTCGAGATTATAGATTCATTGAAAGAATCATCACATAATGAGTCATGATAAAGTCAATAATTTTTGACTTTGATGGAGTTATTGCTGAATCCACAAATATAAAGACAGATGCCTTTGTCAGCTTATATAGTAAGCATCCAAGAGAAGTTCAATTAATAGTAAAAGATTATCACCTCAAGAATAGTGGTATCAGTCGATACAAAAAGATCCTCTATTACCAAAAAGAAGTTTTGCAAGAGGATTATTCTGAAGATGTAGTGAATGATTTAGCAAAAAAATTCAGCAAGATTGTACTCGAAAAAGTAATTCAATCTGATTATGTGAAGGGGGCAGAGGAATTTATTAAAGAAAATTACTCAAACTATGATCTCCATATAGCTACTGGAACGCCGCAAGAGGAAATAGAGATTATTATGCGAGAAAAAAAATTAGAAAATAAATTTAAGTCTATTTATGGAACCCCTTTAACAAAAACTGAGATAATAAAAAAAATCCTCTTAGAAAATAATTATAAAAAAGAGAATGTAATTTTTGTAGGCGATGCAATTGCAGACTTAAAAGGGGCTTTAAATAATGATTTGATTTTCATAGGAAGGGTTCCAAAGGGGGAGACTTCAATCTTTCCTGAAAAGACAATCATAATTAATGATTTGATGCCGTTAGGCGATCTAATTTTAACTTTCTAATTATTATGGAAAATATTAGAACAAAACCGCATGTATTCTTAGTGATTCTTGATTCTGCTAGGAAAGATTTTTTTGGATGCTATGGAAACAGCGAGGAATTGACACCAAATATTGATAAATTAGCTCAAGATTCGATCGTATGTAAAAATTTTTATTCCGGAGGTGCAGGAACAGCTCAGTCTCACGGATGTATTTTTCTTGGTCAGCATTCAACAAGGAGCGGACTCGTTCATAATTTATCTGAAATTAGTAATGACATTACTCCATTTACTGGAATCCTAAAAAATAATGGTTATGATAATTTTGGACACTCAAAGATTGTGGTTCCGCCTGCTGGTTATGAGAAGCTATTTTCTTTTGATGAAATGGTATATCCAATTAAGGGCAATAAGACCAAAGTTGTATCCTTTAGAAAAAGGATTTTAGACTATGCTCGTCAATTTCCAAAGATATGGAATTTCATAAGGGTGCTTTATAGAAAGTCATTTGGCGCTGAATATTTATTGAGTTCAACAGCCAATCATGTGGATGGGAAAGAATCTCTAGAATATTTATTAAAGAAAGCTAATGAAAGCAAAAAACCAGGATTCTTTTTCACAACCATTATGCACCCACATACGCCTTACTACCCTCCAAAATGGGCTAGAGAAAAATTATTTGGAAAGAGAAAGGTTTCTCAGAAAGCATTTGAAATTCAAACAGATTTTCATTCTTGGATTAATGGTAATCATGGCGAATGCAAGGATGCCATAGAGGATATGATGAAACTTTATAAGGCTGAACTCTTATATGGAGATTCTTTGATTGGCTATTTTGTTGATTCGCTTAAGGAAGCCAATCTATATGACGATAGTATTATAATAGTAACTTCTGATCACGGTGAATTTTTTGGTGAACACGGGAACCTTAACCATGGCACAACAATTTTTAATGAGTTATTTCAACTCCCATGCATTATAAAGACTCCAGAGAACAAGCATATTGAAATCAATAAGTTAACAACTCATACAGATTTATACCCTACAATAATCGATTTACTCAATATTCCTAATGAGTCAATTGATGATATTAATATTGATGGTCAGTCCATACTAATAGATGATGAAGAAAGGTTTTTAGTGATCGACTCTCCTCCAATCGTTCTACCAGGGAGATTAAGTCACTATCCAAAAGTAATTGAGAAATTTTCTCTTTTCTATCGAGGAATTATTAATAAGAAATATAAATACATTTGGAGATCGGACGGTGAGCGGTCATTATTTGATAGAGATAGCAAGGAAATAGACGAGAATAATTTGATTGATTCAAGTGAACTTCAAGCGAGTCTATTGCATCAAGAAATGATTGATTACTATAAGTCAATTTATGAAAAATTTGATATTAATCAATATCCAATAAATATTGGCTCTACAGCAGCGTCTATGATGACTTCACCTCGAATAAAAAAAGAGTTAAAAAAATTAGGATATCTTTAATAGCAAATCCGATAATATAGCTCGAAAATCTGATTTTATAATCTGATTATAATTCTTATATGACTGATCCTGGCAATAAAAAATTTACATTTGGCACCAAGGCTGAGACTTTGTCTAGGCTAGATGGTAAGTTAAAAAAATGCACTATCCCTAAGCTATTTCATTTTACAGTCAAAGAATGGCATGACGACCGTAAGAAGATACTTGAGACATTAAAATTGAGTTTTAAAGATAGCATCTTGATAGTAAGATCATCGGCTGCCAATGAGGACTCATCACATACTGCTATGGCAGGAGAGTATCTTTCAATACCAAATATTTCCTCATCTAATTTAAAAGAAGTAATAGCATCAGTTGATGAAGTAATTGAGAGTTACAGTAAGTTGGGAAATATTGCCTCGATGTATGATCAGATTCTGATACAAGAAATGGCTCTAGATGTTTCTATGAGTGGTGTCCTATTTACAAAGGATATGAACTCAGGAGCTCCTTATTATGTAATCAATTATGATGACGAAACAGGGCGAACAGATACAATCTCATCTGGTACCGGCTATAGCAATAGAACTTTGTACATACACAGAGAATATGGTCTTACGAGTCTAAAATCTGAAAGATTCCTCAGTCTTATAGAAGCAGTAAAGGAAATTGAATCTGTTGTTTCAAGTGACATGTTGGATATTGAATTTGCAATTGATAATCTGAGTTTTGAGGTAAATCTGTTACAGGTTAGAAGAATTACTACCCAAAAAAATTGGATTGATAATATTGATTCAAGAATCAATCAGTCTTTGGAATCAATGAAAGATCAAGTTGGGGATCTATTGAAGCCTCTAGACAATGCTTATGGCGAGAGGGCAATCCTTGGAAGAATGCCGGATTGGAATCCAGCTGAAATAATAGGCACAGCTCCGAGACTTCTTGCATATTCTCTTTACGAATATCTCATCACCAACAGTGCTTGGAGGATAGCAAGAGACCAGATGGGCTATTGTCATCCTGAGGGGAGACCTCTAATGTCATCATTATCTGGACAACCATTCATAGATGTTCGATTGAGTTTTTTTAGTTATCTTCCTAAAAGCCTGCCAAGCACAATTGGAAATAAATTAGTAAATGCTTGGCTTGATAAGCTTGAGAGTGAGCCTCATTTACACGATAAGGTAGAGTTCGATGTCGCTTCAACTACCTTTAATTTTAATTTCTTTAATCAATTTAAAGATAGGTATCCAAAGCTTCTAACCGAGGATGAATTGCAAATTTTAGGCAATTGTTTTCTTGAATTAACTAGAGGACATATTCAAGGTGATACAGCATCAATTGATGAAAATCTAAAAATGCTAGAGACTCTTGAGACCAAAAGGTCTCAGTTGAAATTAAATGATGATCATCTTAATGCAATTGAGTCTATGGCAAATGATTGTATGCAATTTGGTACCATCCCATTTTCAGTTTTGGCTAGGCACGGATTTATAGCAAAGTCATTATTAGACTCGATAATTGCACTTGGAATTCTCACTACTGAGGACGTAGAAAGATTTCAAAAAACTATTCCAACAGTGGCTACTGAATTTATCAAAGATTTGAACAAGTTTTCTCAGGGCCAATTGGAAAAGAAAGATATTATCAATAACTATGGTCATTTGAGACCAGGCACATATGACATACTATCAATACCTTACAAAAAGAGGGATGATCTGATTATTAAAGAAAAGCATGTACAAAAAATCGATGAGAATAATGCTGAATTTGAGTTATCACGAAAGCAGGAGGCGGAAATCAAAGTCTTATTGCAAGAGCATGGTTTTTCTATTGGACCTGAATTTCTTTTTGACTACATTAGAAGATCTATCCAGGCAAGAGAATATTCAAAATTCGTCTTCACAAAATCACTAAACTACATTTTGGAATTACTTGAAGAGTGGGGGAATAATCATAATATTTCAAAAGAAGAATTATCATTTATCAATTTTTCTGAATTAATAGAAAAAAACAAAACGAGTGACCATGTTGAATGCATGGAAATAATTCATGCTTCAATTAAGCAAGCTAAGAAAAACTATGAAATTACAGAACGGATATTACTTCCAAGCCTTATAACAGAAGTATCTGATTTATTTGTTGTCCCTCTTTTGATTGGTGAGCCAAATTTTATAACAAATAAGATCATTAGTGAGCATGCTGTTAGAATTTCAGGTAAAGATGTTGATCCAGAAATCATAGATGGAAAAATTGTTTTAATTGAGAATGCAGATCCAGGATTTGATTGGATATTCACAAGAGATGTAAAAGGTTTGGTTACAAAATATGGTGGTGCAAACTCACATATGGCAATTCGTTGTGCTGAATTCGGTTTACCGGCAGCCATCGGTTGTGGAGAACAAATTTTCTTAAAGTTAGAAAAATCTAATAAGATAAATCTTAATTGCTCAGAAAGAACAATTTCTTCTGCATCCATATTGGAATAAATTTATGCGAATTGGTATTACACAAAGAATCATTAAGGAGTCTAATCATGGTGAGCTAAGGGATGAACTCAGCCATGACTGGGTTGATTATTTGACTGAAAATTTTCCAAGTGCCCTCTTAATTCCAATACCAAACTTTACTATTCTCGACTATAAATGGTTTGAGAATCTCAATCTAGATCTCTTGATGCTGAGTAATGGAAACGATTTGGGCGAGTTTACTAGAAGAGATAAATTAGAGCGACATGCCATTAATTTTGCAGTAAATAATTCAATTCCAGTCATAGGTTTTTGTAGAGGATTTCAGATAATTAATGATTATTTTGGAGGTCGGCTCACTCTAAACATTGAGAACTCTATTGAGCAAAAACATGTAAGTATTGAGCATGAGATTGAGATTATGGACGAAAAATACATAGAGATACTCAAAAAAAAGAGATTCATGGTTAATAGTTATCATAATCATGGAGTATTGACTGACGGTCTTTCAGTTTCGTTGAAGGCATTTGCAATTTCTGAAGGATCATTAGTTGAAGGGTTTTTTCATGAGAATTTGCCTATATTGGGCATTCAATGGCACCCAGAACGACCAAATAATTGTCAATTGGAAAATAAGATTTTGATCGAGAGCATGATTGATAAGATCAAAGTGAATAAATGAATATCGTTTTTTCGGTGTTACCTCAATCCATTGATAATAAGACGTCAGAATATGAAAGAGAATAAAATTAAGGGTTTAATCCTCGCAGCTGGAAGAGGAAGCAGGATGGATCAACTAACATCAAAATATCCAAAGTGTTTCACTGAACTTGGGGGTAAGAGACTGATTGATTGGCAATTAGAGAGTTTTAAAAAGGCGTCAATAAATGAAATTGCAATTGTGACTGGATATCTCAAAGAGCAATTTGATCAATATAATTTGATTAAATTCAATAATAAAAACTGGGAAAAGACCAACATGGTCTCTTCATTAGTGAAAGCGTCATCATTTGTTAATTCAGACACCATTGTTTCCTATTCAGATATCGTTTTTCATAAAAATGCAGTAACAAAGATCATAGAGTTCGATGGCGATATTGTGCTTGGTTACGATAAAAACTGGCTCAGTCAATGGAAAATGAGATTCGAAGATCCAAGTGAAGATGCAGAATCTTTTAAAATATCAGACGACAATATCGTTCTTGATATTGGAAATAAAATAAGTTCGACTGATGGAGTAATGGGACAGTACACAGGCTTATTCAAGCTGACACCCATTGGAATGGAAAAAATAAAAAAAATACTATCAAAATATGTGGATATGCAAGATTCACTTGATATGACAGCTTTATTTCGTTTGATGATAAAGGAAGGAATCAGAATTTATGCTACTGAGATTCAAACAGATTGGTTTGAAATTGATACCCCAACTGATTTAAATATTGCAGATAAGCTTTATAATTCAAATCAGCTTAAGATTTCATAGGAATAAAATGGTTATTTGGTTAGTAGGTATGTCGGGGGTAGGTAAGACTACAATTGCAGACATTTTATTTAAAAAAATATCTAAAGAAACTGACTCCAATGCACTGCCTATTGATGGTGACATCGTTAGATTGATCGATGGCAATAATAAAAAAGATACATCTTATTCGCTCAAATCTAGGTATAAGAATGCAAAACGAATACAAGAAATATGTTTAGCATTAGATCAGAGCGGAGAAGATGTTATTTGCTCAATACTTTGTATATTTCCAGATATTCTGAAAGATAATAAAAAGATTTTCTCAAATTACTATGAGGTATATCTTGATGCCTCACTAGAGGAGTTAGAAAGGAGAGATACCAAAGGTCTTTATGAGTCCGCAAGAAAAGGATTGATATCTGACCTCGTGGGCTATGACATTGAATTTCCAATACCAAAAGAGCCTAACATTCATTTAAAAACAGATCAAAACAAGACAGCAAAAGAACTTGCCAGCATCATATATAATGAGATCTTTGATGATTTAAATTTAGGAAATAAGGACACAGATCTTAAATCTAGTTTATCCAAGGCAACAAATACAGCCGATTATGCAGCAATTGTCTCAAAATTAATAAAACCTGCCGGCGGTTAAAGCATGAGTTATTCATATACAGATGGAGATAAAATCGCATCACCGAATACCTATTTTTATACCGAATACAATGGACAGGAATTTTTAAATTCATACTTTGGAAACAGAAAATCGATATTAAGAAAAACGAAGGATGCAGTGGAACCTATGTTCTCAAAAAATGATATTGAAACAGATCAAAGTTTGATCCACACATCAATATATTTAGACTATTTATACACTTCACTCCAATCTCAAAATCACTCAAGAAATGCTGATATTTTTGCTGAGATTAATCTGATTTTAAAAAAATTTGAAGTTTCAAAAAGAATTTATGATTTTTATCTACCAGAATTCAAAAAAAGTGATGACAGTGATTTTAAAAACTTAAATAACTATCTTAAGCTCGCATCGGTACTTTCTAGATCATATGAAATAACGAAGAAGCTGAATTATTTAAATGGAATGTTAAAAGTGATCGATACTTTGATTTCAGTTTTTAATGAAATGAGTGAGCTAGAAAAAAAGAATCTTGCTTGGCTAATAAGGTTGGAGATCGATCATGTTGGCAAACTTACTTCTAAACTGAGGATATCAAGCTAATGCACTTAGAAAATTTTACCTTCCTTGCTGCCAAGACATCAAGGTCACTAATTTATCTTGAAAAATTCAAAGAAAAAAATATAAAACTTGGATCTGTGTTGGTCATTGAGCATCCAGATAGGGAATTTAACCTTAAAGATTTGAATAAGAAAATAGGGGTTATACAGAGATATTCTGGCATGAAAGAGCAAAAAGGCTTTGAAGAAGATATAATTTCTCTGTCAAAAAAAGTCTCAAATCAAGTAGATATAATCAAATCTGACTCAGTAAATCATCATTCTGTAATTAAAAAAATAGAACTCTTATCACCTGAATTTACAATTTATTCTGGATTTGGCGGTCAAATTGTTTGCCCTGAATTACTCTCAAAATCTAGATTTTTGCACGCACATGCAGGTTGGTTGCCAGACTATAGAGGGAGTACTACTTCATACTATAGTCTAATTGATAGAAATGACTGTGCAGTATCTGTGATTGAGCTTAGCCCAGAGATCGACAAAGGAGATATATTGATAAGAAAAAGATATAATCCACCAAAACTAGGAATGGATATTGATCATTTATATGACAACCAAATTAGAGCAGACTTACTCTCAGAAACATTGATGAATTACTCAAAAAATAAGTCTTTCGAAATGATCATAAGTCAGAACCAACAGGATTCAACGACTTACTATGTAATCCATCCTGTATTAAAGCATTTAGCAATACTTTCAATTAAAGAGTAAGTAATGAAAATGAAATTAATAGCCGATGATAAGGGTTTAATGTGTCCCAATTGTTCAGGTCTCGGTTTTGTTCAAACTGGGACTATGCAAGATGGCTCATTGACATGTAAAGATTGTAACCAGTCTTTCCTAATAAAGAACGCAGTTCCTTCTCTCATAAATGTGAAATCTGAGAATTATAAATCTAAGAAAGAGATAACAGATTTCTGGAAGCACCTTTATCATGCCGCATACAAGGATCATGAGAATATTGATGATAGGGATATATTCATAGACAGGCTCAAAAATCTCGAGGAATTATTTCAGCATAGGGAGCATCTCGCAGTCACTGAAATGCCTATTGAAAATATTGAAGGAAAAAAAGTACTTGAAATTGGTTGTGGAGCTGGAGCTCACTCCTCGCTCTTTTCCCTCAAAGGGGCAAAAATGACAGCCCTAGACATTACTCTTGATAGAGCACATTCGGCATCAACAAAACTAAATCTTTTAGATATTTCTGGAAACTCTTTTGGCGTCCATGGCGATGCTGAAAAATTACCTTTTCAAGAAAACTATTTTGACATTGTTTACTCGAATGGAGTTTTACATCATACACACGACACTGAGAAAGCAATTTCTGAGGTATTCAGAGTCCTCAGGCCTGGAGGAAGGGCTGTAATTATGCTCTACTCAAAACATTCTTTTCTATACTGGGTCAATCTCTTCCTTTTAAGAGGAGTTCTAATGGGCGGTATATTTAGAGATAAGAAATGGTTAGGGCGTTCAACTGAATGGATGTCAGAGGATAAACAAGAAGTTTACAATCCTGAAACAAAAGTCTACTCACAAAAAAGACTGAGATGGATGTTCAATAAATTCGATGATGTTAAAATCAGAAAGGTAGGGTTTATTTTCGAACAGATTCCTCTAATAGGTAAGTATATTGGAAAACTTTGCGGAATGGTTACAGGTTATAATGAGTCCGGGATTCTGATATATGATAAGCCATGGAGAAATGAAACCAAGTTAGAGTTGATATTGTCTCGTTATATCGGTTTTGCAAATAATATTTCAGCAATCAAGAGATAATTCCAGAAAGGAATCAAATAAATGACACATGAAGGAAATGTTAAAGAGTATCTTTCAACGAAAGTAATTTACTTTTTACCTTTCATGCTTCTTATTCCCACGCAAGCATCCAAATCACCTTGGTGGCCATTTCCAAGCTCAGGACCAATAATTGCAATGTTCATCGGTGCAACCGTGCTATTGTTTCTTTATACATTAGAACTAATAAGGGATACAAAAAGAATAAAATTCACTACGGCTCAGAAGATATTTTTGCTCTGGGCTATTCATACATTCATTTCATATGCTCTTGTTGTAGGTGGATTTAGGCCATCGCTAGAATCTATTGGATCCAGAATCTATACAGCCATACCACCATATTTTTTAGCATTTATGGTTTTTCTAACAATTGAAAAGAATGGATGGAAAATAAGACATTTTGAGAATGTAATAAAAGTTCTTTTATTTGTTTCAGCGATCTGGTCGATTGAGAGTTTTATCACTTTTTACTTAAATTATCAGATTCCTGGTTTATGGAGTATAGGTCGAGGTCAAGAATGGTTTCACAGTGGATTTACTAATAGTCTTCATACAGTATCTAAAGCATCTTTGATAATCTTTTGGCTATCGCTGTACATGTTTTACATGCATAGAAAACCAATCTATCTTTTATTTGCATTGGGCGCATTTTTGACAATAATCTCAAATCTAAATAGAGCTACCAATGCTTTATTGATCGTCTCAATTGTGGTTTTTATCTATTATTTTTATGTTAGGTATCGAACTTCATATAAAGGATTAGGTAAGAAATCTTCACTAACAATCAATCGGATGTTATCTGGTATGTTAGGTTTTATAGCGGTTTTGGTAATTGTTGGGGGAGGTATCTTTGTTAATAATTTTAAGGGATCTCTTTTGGCAGATTCTCATGGCTTTATTGAAAGAGCATATCAATATGCAAGGGCAACAGAGATAATAATGCAATTTCCATATGGTACTGGAGCAGGTCTTGGATATAATTTTTGTTATTCTGAAGATGTACCACAAATATACACTGAAGACCTTCGAAACACCGAGCCTTTTGCTACTTTCTCAAAATTTTATCAATCAGGTATTTTAGGAGCAGACTTGCAACAAAGATATGTCGGTGAAGATAATGTTTACTCAATACATAATTTCAGCCTTAACATAATTATGGACTATGGCATCATTGCCTTGATAATGTTAACCATATATATATTCACTCTATTTAAGTTTCTTCGGTTTTCCAGACTCTTATATAAGTCTGATTATCAGAAACTAGCAAAGATTTTTATGTGTATTACATTAGCGCAAGGAAGTACTTTTGTTGCGATGCAGGCAACGTATAAATTTTTTGCATGGATGTGGTTACTTGTTTTCTTGTATTCATTTACAAAGCATATTATTAAAGCTTCTATATATGAGCAGAGAATCCATATCAAAAAAGATCATAACCCTCTTTCAGAGGAAATAATGTTAGCCAAGATATACTGAATTATGATGAAGAAAAAGCTTAAAGAATTAATAAAGCCTATATTCTATGGTTTTCTCAGAATTTCAATTGATCTAGCGGTCACTTCCCAGAAGCTTCTGGAATTAAGAAAACGTCTTGAAGCATTTGTTCCAGATGTTACTCACCAATACACAACAAATACAATAGACAGTCCTTATCTTCAAACCAAAGTTAGATCCTTGCATGCTTTTCAAACTTATATGGCAAGTTATGCAATAGATAAATCCAATCAAGACCCAATAACGGTTGTTGATATAGGTGATTCAGCAGGGACACACATTCAATATCTCAATGGAATTTATCCAGATTTAATCAATCCTTATTCGGTTAATCTTGACCCGGTTGCTGTTGAGAAAATCCAAGAAAAAGGTTTAAAGGCCATAAATGTTAGAGCAGAAGATTTGCTTGATCATCCAGAATTTGATCAACTCTCAATTGAAGTTTTTTTACTCTTTGAGACACTTGAACATTTGCTTGATCCAATTGGATTCTTAAGGAGCATAAGAGAACCAAATTCAGAATATTTTGTTCTAACAGTGCCATATGTTAAAAGCAGCAGAACTGGCTTTAGTCAAATCAGGAATGAATCAGATCATAGAAAAATCACTCCCGAAAATACTCATATATTTGAACTTTCTCCGCAGGATTGGGAGCTGATATTCAGATTTACTGGATGGGAGGTTGAGTATAGGAGGATATACAAGCAATATCCTTGGTGGTCAAAAATATTCTTGATCCATCTAATATGGAGGGCTTTTGATTTTGAGGGTTTTTATGGAGTTGTGCTAAAAAGGAGTGAATCAAATAACAACTTTTATAATGAATGGAAAAGCTGATCAAGATATTCAGCATTAGGTAAAAAAGTTTGAAGATACTCATATTAAGTGATCGACGCTTAGATTTAAAAAAATTGAAAAGCGTAACTGGGGAGAGTACATACTATTTTTCTTTGACATCAGACAAAAAAGTCAATGATTTCAATATTAAACAGTTAGATAATCTTGCGTCTAACCTGGAAATAGTACCTTCGGCAAATTATGTCAATTATCAGGCTGATAAACTTGGCGATAAGCTGGAAAAGATCAGACTCGAATATTCAAGAAAAACTCACAAAAAAGAACTTCTAATTGACCAATTTATAATTGATAAGAATATCAGTACTTATTATTTCACAGAGCTAGTTGAGAGGAATGTTTATAAGTATCAATACTATAAGTTGTTAGCACAATTTGATGCGATCAAGTACTTCTTGGAAGAGAAAGGGGATATAGATCTCATAATGTATTCGATAAAAGATGAGAAGCTTGAGGAGTCGATTTCGACATTTGATATTTCAATAGAAAACTTAAAGAATAAAAAATTAATTTATAAAAAATTAGGCAAAAAACTCTCCTTAATGAAGCAATTCATCAAGGGAATCATGATGGGATTTTTATATATTTCTCGTTTACTTTTTTATTTCCTAGTACAAAAATTTTATGCGCATAGCAATAATTTCACCGATGACAATAAAATAAAAATTATAAGCTATTTTCCATACATAGATTCAGAGGAAGAAAAAAAGGGTAAATTTAATAATTTGTATTATTTGCCCCTTCAAAAACATTTACTGAAAGATGAAATACCTCACTCATGGCTTCTGATTTACGCGAAAATAAAAGGAAATAGTTATCTGGACTCATCGAAAATAGCGAAAAGAGTTATCTCAGATAAATATCTTTTTCTTGAGGGAGTGCTAAGCATTAAAACAATTTTGAGAATATCAGTCCTATGGCTCTCTCAATCTATTAAATATTTATTTTTAAGGAGGCATTTCTTTGGTCAAAAGACTGAGAGCAGACCAATCGAGGAAATTTATGCACAACAGTCATTAGATAACTCATACTTTGGATTATCCGTTCTGTCTGGAATCGCTTATTACTTCCAATTTATAAACTATGCAAAAACACTGGATTCAACCAAATTAGTGATTTACTTAAATGAAATGCAGACTTGGGAAAGGGCATTCAATGCTGCGTTTTTGAAATATCGACCTAATATAAAGAGGATTGGTTATCAGCATTCTTCCGTAGCGAAAAGAATATTTCATTATTATTCTGAGAGAACACAGGAATCAACAGATTTTAGTGAACCTTTACCAGATTATTTTGCTGTTAATGGAGAGATCCCAAAGCAGGAATTAACCAAAAGTTATGGCGATAAAATAATTACGCTTGAGGCATTAAGACAGCTCCAAACTAAAGAATCAAAAAAACAGCGAGTATTTGAAAAATATCATAATCTAAAACATCAGATACTATTAATAGGTTCATATGATAGATATGAGGCGATAAAGATCTTAGATTTTGTAAGCGAAGCCATTAAGAGGACGGATGGTCGTCCTATATTTCAATCACATGAGGTCATTGTAAAATCCCATCCATCCTGCGACTTAAGCAAAGAAGTTAGAATTAGAGATTCTGAGAATTCTTCTAAAACTGATATAAAAATGTCCATCAGCAATGAGAATATAGATGACATTCTCCCTTATGTAGAATTTGTGATAGTGGGATCCAGTACAGCTGCAATTGATGCTGTAAGAAATAATTGTGAAATATATGTTCCTATTTTTTCAGATCACATAATACTGAGCCCACTTTCAGGATATGATGATTTTTTCACATATGTTTCAGAACCAAATGAACTGGGTAGATTAATAGATGATCATTATGTTGATAGAGATTTAATAAGAGAAGAAAGAGACCGAGAAATGAAAGATAAATTTATTGAAGAATTCTGGTTGCTGGAAAAAAGTCTAAGCAATTGGAAAAAGGTCATAAATCATTCTCTAAAATAAGCATCCATGTACCTCTTAGATAAATGAAACATTCCTTAAAAAAGATTGGGAATATACTTGCAGAGCTATCTTATGCTCAGTTAGTAGCATTGAAAAACTCCGACCTTAAAGACTCAGTAAAAAAATTATTTTCATTCCTCAAAAAGGAATTTAGAAGCGATGAATTAATTGATTCAATTTCTCTCGAGATAGAAAAAATTAATCAAGAGTTAAATAAAATAGCTGGTAATAATGAAGAAGAAAAAATGTTTGGTTCTCAAGATAATGAAAAAGAGAGAAATTCATTTGAATATGAAGCAAGCTTATTAACTAGAAATGTTCTTATTGATAATCAATTTAATTGGAAAATTGATTCTTCAGAGCCTGAAGACATCTTCTATCTTCATCGATTTGGCTGGCTGATTCAGGCAGTGTCCAAGGACGAAATTGATCCAAAAACTTGTTTTGCAATCATCAATCACTGGATCATTAAAAATAATAATATCCAAGCAAATCATGGATGGGATGCTTACTCAATCTCTGAGAGAGTAAGTAATATGATTTTATTGCTTTTGCATTATCCAGGGGAAATTATTTACTCTAAAGAAATTAAGAAGAATATCATTCATCAGTTAAGATATTTGATCAATAACCTGGAATTCAGAGGTAGCGTTACCAATAATCATCTTTTGAACAACGCTAAAGCTTTATATATTGGAGGTTCATTTATTTCCATGTCCGATGATGCAGAAAGTCATCATGAGGCCGAGCTTTTCAAGAATGCTGGAGCGTTAATTATAAGACAGTTTTATGCTCGGATTTTCAATGAGACAGGAATGAATAATGAAGGGTCTTCTCACTATCAGTTAATTTTTACGAAATGGATACTAGAGATTTTAAGAATGTCGCATTTAATATCAGATTCAGAAATGACTTCTTTCTTGAGAGATAGAGCAACTAAAAATCTAAAAGCATCGTATTTCTTTTTATCATTTAGTGATTTTCCATTCATCGGTGATATTTCTCCTGATTTGGATTTAGATTTCCTCAAAGATTTACCATTAATTGGCCAAGGAATTATTGATGGAGAATTAACAAATAGCTCCTCAGAAATATCTGAGATTTCAGGAATTGGAGTTCTTTTAAGATCAAATATCAATAATTCTATTCCAATGAGTTTTTCTGAAGAACTGTATCAACAGGATGGTTACTATGTAATAAGAAAAGATAAAATCAGACTATTGTTTTTCTTGAATCCTCATCAATTTATTGCTTCCAATTCCCATGCTCATTGCGATGCAGGTTCCTTTGTTCTATGGTTTGAAGAAAATATTATTTTCAATCATACAGGTAGGCAAACATATAAAAATATAGCTGCTGGAGACCAAGCTAGAAGTATCATCTCTCATAATGGAATAAGGTTAAATGGTTCTGAGCCAATGCTTGTGCATAACCTAAATACTTTTCCAGAATTGCATACCAAAAAGTATATCGGTAAGCCAATAAATATAAATTCTATTTCTGACAATGAGATCATAATTAGATTAAGTGGATATAGGAGAAAGCTCAACACCAAGTGCGAGGTTGTAAGGTCTTTTTTGATCGATAAGAAAAGACTTCTTATCAATGACTCCTTTGTCGGTGGAACGAATTTTCATATTGAGACTTTCTTTCAGTTGGAAAAGAAATTAAATGTTCAAGAAACTGAAGATATAGCTAAACTTCAAATATATTCAGAGGATAATGAAGAGATTGCTACATTCGAGCATTATTTAGAAAAAAAAGAGAAATTTGAAGTGATTAACAGAAACACCAGCAGTAAATATGGATTGTCTGAAAACAGTAAAGCTTTTATTTTTAGACAATTTTCATCAAAGCCGATGGAGAATAAGTACATAATTAATTTCAACACTAAATCAAAAGCAGGAATAAGTTAATTGCATGTGTGGTATTGCTGGAATATTTAACTCTGACCTTGATCATTCATCACAATTGCAGGCTCAGCAGAGAATGATTAATTACATGCATCATAGAGGACCTGATGATAAGGGACACAAAGACTTTGATATTTGTATGCTTGGACAAACAAGATTAAGCATTATTGACTTAAGTGATAAAGCGAGACAACCATTTTTAGATCAAAAGAATAAAATCAGCGTTGCAGTTAATGGAGAGATCTATAACTATAGAGTCCTCAGAGAGAAATTATTAGCAAAAGGTTACAAATTTCAGTCTGATTCAGACTCAGAAGTTGTGCTTCATGGCTATAAAGAATGGAATGAAAGTTTATTTCCAATGCTCCAAGGAATGTTTGCTATTTCTATTTTTGATGGAAATAGTGAGAGTCTATACTTATGCAGAGACCGGCTTGGTATCAAGCCGCTTTATTTTGCAAGAGTAGATAAATCTTTGATATTTGCATCTGAGATTGGAGCAATAATTCAAAGTAAACTTTTGAGATCATCCTTTAATACAAACTCATTATTTCCCTTTTTGTTTCTTGGATATATGCCAGACAGTGTCTGCCCAATTGAGGGTGTAGAGTCTTTGAGTCCTGGGTCTTATCTTAAAGTGACAAAAAATGATATTAATTATAAAAATTATTGGGAAATGGAATTTTCAGAAAAGAAGCAGTATGAAAATGATAATGAATTAATACTTGAGACCAGAAAAATATTAGAAGAAAGTATTAGAGTTCATACACAAAGCGACGTCCCACTTGGAGTTTTTCTAAGTGGAGGAATTGATTCTACAATAATAGCAGGACTAGTTTCCTCTCAGAATTCGCATGTAAAAACACTCTCAGTAGGTTTTGAAGATGGTCCAAGTAGACTAAATGAATTAGAGATAGCTAGAAAAACCGCGAAATATTTTGGAACAAACCATACTGAATTTGTTTTAAATGGAAGTGATATCAGGCAAAGGATAAGCAGGATAATTCGACATATTGATAGTCCAAGTTTTGATGGTATAAATTCATACATTGTGTCAGAAATGGCTAAAGAATCTGGACTGACTGTCGCGCTCTCTGGACTCGGGGGCGATGAACTTTTTGGAGGATATGAGATATTTAATTTTTATCCAAAGTATTTATCAATGGTTCCATACTGGAGAAAAATTCCCAATCAACTTAAGTCTATTTTTATTGGGCTATCATCAAATATTATCAGAGGCTCAGACAGAAGACAGAAGATCAGAAGGCTTATGGATGTTGATGGTGCTTCAACTCTTTATGCTTTGAACCGTTCAAATACATGGCCGTCCGAGATTTTAAAACTAGTTAGTGAAGACATCTCTCATTCTACTGCATCAGAGGACTTATTTAATCTCTTCAAGGTTAATAGCAAAGACCCATGGAAATCGCTACAAGAAAGAGAAATAAAAAATTATGTAACATCAAGATTATTGAGGGATACAGATGCTATGAGTATGGCACACTCCATTGAGGTGAGGGTCCCACTTCTTGATGATAATCTTGTAGAGCATGTCATTTCATTGCCTTCTTTGAGTAAAAGTCCCTTGGGTTATCCAAAAAGGCTATTGATTGAATCGACCAGAGATCTATTGCCCGATTTTGTATTGAATCGAAGAAAACAAGGATTCCAGCTACCAATGGAAGTTTGGATGCGAAATGAATTAGAAGATGTTGTGAAAGATGTATTCTCTCAAGATAGCATAAAACAAAGAGGTCTATTTAATGAAAGAGAAATGTCTAAACTGTTGAGTATGTTTAAGCAGAATCAGGTGACTTATGATGTGATTTGGAAGTTTGTAACCTTAGAACTTTGGCTTAGAGAGCATAAGGTTAATGTTTGAATATTTGATTAAATAATTTTTTCCCAATGAAAATAAATGACGAAGACAAGATTCAGGTAAGCATCATAACGACAGTGTTTAATGCCAAAGATTTTTTGAATCAATCCATTGAAAGCATTAGAAAACAAACCTTTAGAAACTATGAGCATTTGATAATAAATGATGGTTCTACAGATGGGACAAAAGAATATTTAGACACCATTAATGACAGCCGAATAAAAGTAATTCATTTAGAAAGATCAGGAAGGGGGATATCTTTAAATAGGGGATTGCAAGAATCAAAAGGTAAATATATTGCAATTTTAGATGCTGATGACTACTCAAGTAAATCTAGATTAGAGCTGCAAACTGAAATTCTCAATGAAAATACTGATTGCGATCTAATAGCAACTTCATTTGGCATCCATGGAGTAGATGAAATGATTGAACGTCCGAACCAGCTGATTAACTACAAACAGCATACAAAAATGCTTGAAGCCAAAGACTTCATTTTTAGCAATCCAATATGCCATTCCTCTGTGATGATGCGAAGAGAACTGATTTTTGATGCTGGACTTTATGATGAAAAGCGTAAAGAGTTATTTGATTTTGAGCTATGGATAAGAATGCTCAATGGACGAAAAAAAGTAAGTATCCTCAAGTTAAACTTGCCATTGATCTTTAGAAATCTCCATGAAAATCAATATTTTGAATCGAAAAAGCGAGTTAATTATCTAATTCAAACCTATCTTTTGAGAAGAAAACTTCTTTCCGTGCTGAGTCATCGATTTATTAATGAATTAATAATAGTTTGTGTGCTCCTATATGGTCTTTTGCCTAGGTTCATTAGAAAGAGATTTATGAATAAATCAAAATTAGGTGGAACTTGAGCGAAAAGATAAAAATTGCTATCACGGGGGGCACTGGCTTCATTGGACAAGAATTAGTCAGAGAGTTAATAGACGATAGTTCGCTTACACTTGCTCTGCTGTCTAGAGATGAGAATAAAGATAATTTTAATGTTGATAAAAGAAGGGAAATTTTTATAGGCGATCTTTGTGACAAGCATTCACTCGAAGCATTCGTAAAAGACTCAACCGTAATCATAAACTTAGCAGGGGAGTATATTGATCAGGATTTGATGATCAACTCAAATTATATAGGCGTCAAAAACTTATATGAAATTGCTGAAAAATATTCAGTGCCATATTTTATACATGTCAGTAGTGTTGGCGTATATGGGCGACCTTCGTCAGGACTTATCAATGAAGATTCAAAACTTTTAGCCATAAATGAATATGAGAAAACAAAAGTTTTAGCCGACAAATATTTAATAGATAAAGGCAGGAAAAAAAATAAGGGCACAAAAGTAATTATCTTAAGGCCATCAAATATTTTTAGCCCTAGAATGAAGAATCAGTCTCTAAAACAATTGTATTCCCATGTTAAAAGAGGAACATTCTTCTACATAGGCAGGAGAGGTGCTGTTGCTAACTATCTTTATCTCAATAACTTTATTGATGCATTAAAATGTGTCATTAAAAAGAGGAGTCTCAAAGGCTTTGATACAGAAATCTTCAATCTAAACCAGACTGATACTCTTGAAAATTTTATTTCTTATTTAAAGCAAAATGATTCTTCGCCTAACATGTATCTTAGGCTCCCAGAATCACTCGTCTATTTCTTCGCGTATCTTTCAGACTTCATTTCAAGCTTACTAAAAGTCAAATTGCCGATTACCGTAGATAGGGTGAATGCGCTTACCTCTAGAGGCAAATTTTGTCAAAAAAGATTTGAAGAGGTTTATGGTCACAGTTATAAAACTTCAATGAAAGAAGCTTTAAAAAAATGCATTGATTTCTGGAGTGAAGAAAAAAATGTCAGTATTAAATGAACCGAAAAATAAAAAAAGATGAAATTAGCAAGAGTCGCAACAATGTCATTTTCAATTGTTTCTCAGCTTAGAAAGCAACTAGAAGCAATAAAGAATCAGAATATCGATATCACAATCATTTCCGGTAGAGATGATGGCATGGAGTTTATCAATAAGCTTGATATTCCTCACAAAGATATAAAAATTCCAAGAGATATATCACTGATTAAAGATTTCTTAGCTTTGATTAATCTTTATCTATGCTTTAGACGTGAGGACTTCGATATTGTTCATTCAACAACTCCTAAGGCTGGCCTTTTGGCATCAATCGCTGGTTTTTTCGCTCGTGTACCGATTAGAATCCACACATTTACTGGTCAAGCATGGGCAAATTTGTCTGGGTTTAAACGATGGATCTGCATAAAAATGGATAAAGTTATCATCACTCTCAATACCCAAGTGTATGCTGATAGCTTTTCACAAGTGGAGTTTTTATTAGAACAAAAAGTTATAAAAAACCTAGAGGATATAAAAGTATTGGGAGACGGTTCACTTGCTGGCGTTGATGTCCAAAGATTTTCAGAGAAGGAGAAGCTTTTTCGGGAAAAGCGAAGAGTGGAATTTAACATCCCAAATGAATCATTCGTCTTTATATATCTGGGTAGAATCAATCTAGAGAAAGGAGTAAATGAACTCATTGAAGCTTTCAATAAATTAACCAAAGAAAATAGAAATGCTTATCTTATTCTTGTTGGTCCAATTGATATAAAGGAACCGACTGAGAAAATTCGAATTGAAAGTCTAATTCAGGACTCCCCCAATATAGGATTTTATGAGTACACAGATAATCCTGAAAGATTCCTTTCTATCTCAGATGTTCTCTGTTGTCCTAGCTATAGGGAAGGATTTGGAACGGTAATTATTGAGGCTGCAGCAATGGGAATAACATCTATTGGATCGGATGTTGTTGGGCTTAAGGATTCAATTATAAATAAAGAGACAGGACTGTTATTTAGATCTGGAGATAGTGAAGATTTAAGGGAAAAAATGCAACTTTTGATGGATAATCACGAACTAAGACGGTCATTGAATGATAATGCTAAGAAAAATGCTTTGAATAGATTTTCATCGTCAAGGTTGAGTAATTTAGTTATAGATGAATACAAGGAAAAGTATGGCAACAAATAAAAGCTTCAAAGATATTTTTGAGAGTCAGGGAAGGAAACCTGAAAAATATGAGGAAAGACCAATTGTGTGCGTGCAAGGTTTGGGATTTGTTGGGTCAGCAATGGCTGTTGCTACATCAATTGCAAAGTCTGATTCATCAGAATTAAATTTCAATGTTATAGGTATCGATCTAGATACAAAACTTGGAAACGAAAGAATTGATGCAATCAACAAAGGAAAATTTCCATTTAATACTAACGACGAATTTCTTAAGAAGTCTTTAGAGGACGCATATGAACAGCATAATTTAATCGCGACATCAGATGAGTCCGCTTTTTCCTTGGGAGATGTCATAATTATTGATATTCACCTAGATATAGACTTTTATGATGATAGGCCAATATTAGATTTCTCTACATTGGAAATTGCCATAGAATCAATTGCTAAACATATAAAGAAAGGAGCTCTAATTATTGTTGAAACTACGGTACCACCTGGTACTTGCGAGAAAGTAATTGCCCCCAAGCTCGAAGAAATACTGGCCAAAAGAAAACTTAGTCTGGATGATATCTTTTTAGCTCACTCTTATGAGAGGGTTATGCCTGGAGATGATTATCTAAACTCCATCATCAATTTTTGGAGAGTATTTTCAGGCATGAATAAAGAGTCATCTGACTTATGCGAAGATTTTTTATCGAAAATAATAAATATTGATCAATATCCACTGACAAGATTATCAAGTATGACGTCGTCAGAGACTGCCAAAGTTTTAGAAAATACATATAGGGCAGTAAATATTGCATTGATAGACGAATGGACAAAATATGCAGAGCTTGTCGGTATTGATATTTTTGAGATAGTCGATGCAATAAGAAAGAGACCTACCCATAGTAATATGATGTATCCAGGATTGGGTGTAGGAGGATATTGTCTAACCAAAGATTCTTCTTTTGCGCCAGCAGCATTGGAGCAAGTTTTTGGCCATAAAAACAAAGATTTTCCATTTTCAAATCTATCAAGAATAACAAATAACAATATGCCACTGCATGCATTCAGCCATACCCTTAGAGTATTTGATGGCGACATAAAGAATAAAAGAGTGCTTATCTTTGGAGTGTCATATAGACAAGATATTGGAGACACAAGATTTTCTCCTTCAGAGTTATATGCTAAGGAGTGTTTAAAACATGGTGCAAATATTGATTATTTTGATCCACATGTTGAGTTTTGGACTGAACTTAATATCTCGTCGATTGAGCAACCAATAAATTTCAATTCTTATCATCTACTGATGATTGCTGTCTCTCACAGTGAGTTTAAAGACTTCGATTATAATCTATTAGATATAAATCCTAGTTTGATTATAATTGATGCCGCAAATCTATTAGCATCAATAGGGGCATCAAGAGATAAATATGGCGATAGATTAACTGTATTGGGTAATGGTCAAAAATAGTATGAGTAAAAAAGCTCTAATTTCAGGTGGAACAGGATTTATCGGATCTCATGTTGCTGAGGCGTTATTAAAGAATCATTGGAAGGTTCACGTAATAGACAAATATGGATTTAAAGAATACAAAGACCTAGATAGCCTAAAAAATCATAAAAATATCATTTTCCAAGAGATCGATCTGAATAATTATGATGAAATATCCTCTATAAATAATGACTTTGACTGTATTTTTCACTTTGCTGCAAAATTGGGTGTTGCAGACGTCAATAAAGAACCTTATGAGGTCCTCAAAACAAATATTTCAACAACTGAAAATATCATCAATTATTCACTATTAAATCCAGATTTAGATAGATTTATCTTTGCTTCAACAAGTGAGGTATACTCAGGCACACAGAAACATTTCAATTTGACTATACCAACCCCAGAAAGTGAACCGCTCACAATAGACAGCGTTTCGTCACCTAGATCATCATATATGTTATCAAAAAGCATTGGAGAGTCTTTGTGCCACTTTTCACAATTGCCTATAACAATATTGAGGCCATTCAATATTTATGGATCAAGGGCTGGTATAAGGCATGTTATTCCGCAATTACTGGAAAAAGTTTATAAAGCTAAATCTGGTGACTCAATTGAGGTTTTTTCACCTGATCACACGAGAGCTTTTTGTCATATAGAAGATGCAACTATGCAAATAATGTCAATTCTTGAAAATGAGAATTGCAAAAATGAGACGCTAAATCTAGGTAATCAAACGAGAGAGATAAGTATGTATGAATTAGCAAAAATTTGTATAGAGGTTTCAGGGAAGGATTTAGGGATAAAAAAGCTAGAGGTAACAGAAGGTTCACCCCAAAGAAGAGCACCAAGTATGGAAAAATCACAAGATTTAATAGGCTGTTTGCCTAAAGTAACACTTGAGGATGGTATAGCTAGAACTTATTCTTGGTATAGCAATAATTTTTTTGGAAAATAAATTTTAGAAAAAAGAATACTATGAAAAAGCAAGTTGTCATTCAAGCTGGTGGTAAAGGCAAAAGACTTAGACCTCATACTTATGTTTTGCCAAAGCCACTTATGCCGCTCGGAGATTCAACATTGTTGGAGACCAATATAAAATGGCTTTGTAAGAATGGAGTAATCAATCAAATCATTACGCTTGGTTATTTAGGACACCTAATATCAGCAATTATTGATAACGGCAGTCAGTATGGCGCAGAAATAGACTATTACTCAGAAGAAAAACCTCTTGGAACCGCAGGATCTCTTGTAAACCTGGTTGATGAGCTTGAAGATCATTTCCTATTGATGAACGGCGATTTAGTAGTTGATCTAGATATTGATAAGTTTAAAGAAACTCATTTAGATAATAACTATGATATTACCGTTGGAGCTTTTACAACTCAGCACCAAATAGATTATGGAGTTCTTGGGTTAGATGATAGAAAATTGCTGAAAACATTTGATGAGAAACCCGAGATAGATACTCTAGTTGCCATGGGTGTCTATTTTATCAATAAAAAAGTAGTATCACATATTCCATCAGGTTCTCCATTTGGTATGGATAACTTAATCAATCAGGTTTTAAAAGATGGGGGCAGGGTTGGTATTTTTCATCATCAAGGAATCTGGTTAGATATTGGAAGACTAAAAGAGCTATCTAATATTCAGGAAGAATATTCTAGGATCGAATCTCTACTTTTGGGAATCTAGATCAGTAAGCTGTTATGTGTAATCCCACCGCTAAAAGAGCTATCGATTGCATATTATGTATAGTCGCGCTTCCTCTGGCCATTATACTGATTATGGTCTCAAGTATTTTCTTATATATTGAAAGTCCAGGCCCAGTTATTTTTAAGCAAAAAAGACTTGGCAGAGATAGGAAGTATTTTATGATGTATAAAATCAGAAAGTTTCATCCAGATGAATCAGAATTTGGAAGAGGATATACATTGGCATCTGACACAAGATGTACCAAGGTTGGTTTAATTTTAGAAAAGCTTAAATTTGATGAGCTTCCACAGTTATACAATATCATAGTGGGCGATATGGCTATAGTTGGTCCAAGGCCGATAACTCTATTTTTCGAAGACGAGTATCAATCAAAATATGATCAACTTTTTCAATATAGGCCTGGAATCTTCGGTCCAAATCAAATTCTATATCGTAATGAGGGACAACTATTATCTGAACAGGATGATCCAGAACATTATTACAGAACCATTCTGGTAAAAGATAAGGCAGAAAGAGATATCAAATATTTTTCTGAAACAAATTGTTTTCGTCAGTATTTATTGATAGCCAAAGGAATTTATTCAACCATTTTTAAGTAAACATAAGCCAAGATTTTTGGGAATGCAAATGTTCAAGGAAAGTATCTTAAAACTAAATAGACGAACAAAAAAACTGATAATAATTTTTGTAGATTATTGTTCGATCATCTCTTCTTTCTATATTGCCTCTTATCTTCTTTTTCAAAATATAAGAATAGTAAATATAGGGTATCTAATAGTCATTTTCTTGCCACCGTTTATAGCAATCTTCTTTTATTATTATTCGAACTTGTATCAGAACATTCTACGATTTATGCAAACTGGTACATTTTTCACCCTATTTAAGGGTGCTTTTTTTTACTCAATAGTTTTAATGACCGCACCTTTATTATTGATGGATGATGGAGCTTTTGCTTTTTCATTAATCATGGTTAATTTTTTTACGCTAATGTTTCTTTTGACGGTTACAAGACTGTTGGCAAGATGGTATTTGGTTACAAGGAATAAAAGCCAAAAAAATATCATTATATATGGGGCAGGCCAGGCTGGTGTGCAAATCTCAAATGCAATATCAGTTCTTGATGAATACAGGATAGTCGCATTTATTGATGATGATCCAGAATTAAAAAATGCAAGAATTTCAGATATTAGAGTTTTTCATTCAACAGAAATAATGGATGTAATAAGTGAGTATGATGCAAAGGAGATTCTTGTTGCTATTCCATCCATATCTGACCATCAAAGGACAGAATTATTTACAAAACTTGGGGCTCTTCCCATAAGCATCAGAACTTTGCCAAATATATCTGAGGTTGTTTCTGGTTCTGTTGATGTTGACGATATCCGAAATATTGAAATTGAAGATCTTTTGCAGAGAAAAGTCATAAAGCCAAAAAAAGATCTTCTTCAAAAAAATATTGATCAAAAATCAATATTTATTACTGGTGCTGGGGGATCCATTGGATCTGAAATTGCACGACAAATTATAAATCTAAATCCAACAGACTTAATTTTATATGACTCAAATGAATATGCACTTTATTCAATTGAAAAAGAGATTAAATCATTAGCTAAAAAAAATCATTTTGGCAAAGTAAACATCATTCCAGTTCTAGGAATTCTAGATAATGAAAACTCGATAATTCAGTTACTTAAAAAATACTCAGTTAATACTGTTTATCATGCGGCAGCATATAAACATGTTCCACTTGTTGAATCAAACCAAGTTCAGGGTGTCAGAAATAATATCTTTGGCTCGATGAATGTTCTCAAGGCTTCCATGAAATCAAATGTTGATAATTTTGTTCTTGTCTCTACAGACAAAGCAGTTAGACCAACTAGTCTTATGGGAGCAACAAAGAGGTTCACAGAAATAATGATTCAAGGACTATCTGAAAAAACAAAAATATGCGAACGTGATTTTAACCTCTATGGGACAAAAATTGAGAGCTCAAAAACTGTATTCTCAATAGTCAGATTTGGGAATGTGCTTAACTCATCTGGTTCAGTGGTCCCATTATTTAAGGAGCAAATAAGGAATGGAGGGCCTGTTACAGTTACTGATCCAAATGTCATAAGGTTTTTTATGAGTATAAGTGAGGCTGTTGAGTTAGTAATACAGGCTGGCGCAATGTCAAAAGGGGGGGACATATTTATCCTTGATATGGGGGAGCCAATTACAATATTGGAATTGGCTAAAAAGATGATTCATTTCGCTGGATATCAGCTTGCTGAAAAAAATGATGAGAAAGATGCAATTGAAATTATATATACAGGATTAAGGCCAGGCGAAAAATTATATGAGGAATTATTTATTGATCCTATCCAAGAAGAAACTTCTCATCCAAAAATATTTAGGACTTCACAGGAGTTTCTTAAATTAGATGATATCAACCACTATTTAGAAGAAATGTACACAGCAATCACTAAAAATCAACCTGACGATTTATACGATATCCTCAAGAGAGCAATACCAGAATACCGACCAAATCTATAGAAACTAAATATCGCTGAGTAAGTCTTTCAAGTTATTTGCATTTCTTTCAATACTGATTGCAAGTGATGAGGGAAAAGGATTTGAAGGCGCATAATCATTGATAAGGACCCTTTGCGAGTGAAAACAGTCCATAACTATTTGATGCCAATACAACCCATTTTTTTTAAGTGAAGCCTCTAATTTCTTTCTTTGCTTTTCTGGCCTTGCAGTACAAAAGATAATTTGACCACCTTGATCCAACATATTCTTCAGGAATGCAATGTTTTCAGTAATTGGCACATCATCTGTATCCCAATTTACAGTCCCATATTCACCCTTATTTTTGAATACCACTCCATCTATATCAACAAAGTAGCATTTGTGTTTTCTTCTCATTGAGAGCCATTCGGTAAGAGTGCCCCAGTCATCGAATTCATTTGTCTCTTGGTAATCAAATAACTCTTCATTACTGAGCATGTATGAGACGATATGACTTAACCAAAACTCACCCTCATCGGAACTTATATGTTTAAGGTCTTCACTCGCGGACAAAAATAACTCTGCTGATCTAAAACCATAGACACCAAGATTTACGATATTCGATGATACAGATTTTTCAATTATGTCTATAATCATATTCTGCTCATTCAGAATCAGGAAACTTTTTCCTGGAACATTTGTGATATCTGTATGATTTCTAATATCAGTTCCAACAAGAAAGTTTTTAAATTCAGAAATACTAATCTTAACTCTGCAGTCTGAATCCTTTGCTATGAATGGACCTGTAACATCCATCTTCTTTAGTGTCTCAACAACTGTTTCACTCTGTGAACTTGTATAATCATCAAGAACACATATCTCAATTGATCCCCCAAAAGCCTGCTTTAATACTAAATCTGCTTCATACTTTTCACATTGATCTTTTACGATGGTAATAATAATCCTCTCAAGTCCATTGATATCAATACTATTGATTACTTTTTCGAGCATTAGCTCTCCATCAGGATGAGTAAGCATCCATTTCGGTCTGAGATTTGGATATCTGCTAGATTGGCCAGCGCATGGTATTATTAACGTACTCATAAAAGTCTCCTTTTTCTAATCTTTTTGTGAGCTTTAAAATGGCTTCAAGAATAAATTTATAGATTTCTCTTTGTTTTGTATATGGAATTATCCTAAGTAGATCAATGATCAAGTAAATATTCACATATTCCCAATTAACAGTTTGTTTAATATTTTCACACAAGGAGTTTTTAAAATAGTGAATCTTTATCTGTTCATTTTCATTAATCGAACCTTTGAGTATTTTTTCTCGAAATGACCAGCCAACAATTAGATCTTGAAATAATTTACTTACATCTGCCAGTGGAGTTTCAAGAAATGTATCGAGAAAATCAATTAAGTAAATATTCTGTTTAGTAATAATTATGTTTTCAAATGTTAGATCTCCATGGCAAACACCTGGCTTAATTTCGGAAAAGTTGGATGACCTTATTAAATTGAATGCATTTTCAAGAACTTCATTTGTATCCTTATCTTTTATAGACGAATGAATGCTGTCAATCTTCTTCATAACGTTAGAATGAGTATCAATATCATTGTCGAAACCAGCTTTAATATTATTTTTGATAAATGAGGCAATGACTTTTGATATTGAATCTATTTCAGCTCTAGTAAGTTTCTCTATACTGTGAGAAAGCGTATTGCCTCTGATATATTCCATATCAAAAAAATATAGGTCATCCAAAAAACCATCTTGAATCACTCTTGGTGCATTTAAGATCTCATTATCAAAGTTTCTCTGTTTAGTTGCTTGGGCGATTAATCTATTGTTGTAATCGATATTGCTAGAGAATTTCCTGACACATTTTATTTGATCTGAACTTTCTGACTTCAATAATTGGAGTTTGCAGCCTGAGTGTCCTTTTAGGATTAATTCTTCCATTACTTGATTTTTCTACTGAGATATTCTTTTTTGAAATTTAATATATGAATGGGCTCAAATTATAACTCTGGATAGTCTTCCATCTTTTGTTCTGGTCCACATTTCTTGTTTTCTAATTTTATCCCATGAAATCCTATTTTCAGAATAAAGCTGAAACCAGTCCATGTGATCAATTAATCGGTGAGAATGATCTGAGTATGTTCTTGCGAACTTATATTCGCTCTCTTTATTGTATTTATTCCAATAAAAATCCAAAGAAGGGCTATCAATAATGACAAAATATTTCTTCAACATGCTCCAATAATGATCAAGATTCCAATCAAGTTTCTCACCAATTCTAGAGAGGTAAGAGGACATAAAGTAGACTTCAGCTCCTATGAGTGTTCCAGAAATAATTGGAGGCAAATCTTGTTCTTCATTGTCACAGTAGCTATATATACCTGAGCTATAATTCTCAACATTCCAGTAATTTTCAATATCATCGATAGCTCCAAACATCATCATATCGGTTAAGCCATATATTCTATACTTTGGTGTTGCAAAGCTTGAGGCAACAAGCCTTTTTTTCTGCAATAATTCCTTCTCAATAGGAAAAGTATTAATGAGATTGATAAAGTAGCTTAATAAATCAGGTTTATAAAATCTCTGATCAGTTCTTGTTTTTAAGCAATAATCTACACCCATCTTTTTTATTGCACTAATACCAGTTTTTGCAGTAATTATTTGAAGATCAACATTTTTCCATGCACTATCGCCAAACGTTAGGCTTGGGGGTTTTTTTGAAAGGACAACTTCAATATCAAGTTTCTTAATGTTCTGAATTGATTTCTCATTTTCATCATCCCAAGTTGATAAAATTATTGGGGATTTTGAATATAATCCTCGATACATTTTTAAGGTTTGGAAAGTAAAATCATTGGATTGATCAATTGGACCTTGAACTAAGATTGCTGACTCACTATTGGTATTTGATGGTTTTAAGTGAAAATTTGAGATTGTTTTAGGTCTTGAATGCAAAGTTATTAACTTTCTAATAAAAAGTTTTTCAAGAATCTTGATTATGACTTTAGTGACTTTATCAAACAAAACATTTGATAAGTTATTTCCACCAGCTGCATCTAAAAACCTTTCTTTCAGGTTTTTATCTTTGATCCCAAGGCTCTTATTGGTTTTTCCCATTCTTTGATTAAAAACTATGTTATCAGAGAATCTATTATACAAACTTGTATTATATAGTTTTCAATCATGTTCTAATATTTTCGAATATTTCAAAAGGGGTCTTAGATGAATGTTTGCGTAATATGTGATTCACCGCTCAATGGGAGAGAGTGCATAATAGAAAATATACCTGTTTATCAGGGCTGTGTAGATACTCCTATTGAAGATGATATTATTCAAGATATGCATTGGAAAGAATGTGATGTTTGTTCAACCATACAAATTATAAATTTGCCAAGAGAGGAAGATGTTTATCTTAAAGGACATGCAGCAGGTATTGGCAAGGTTTGGGAGGATCATAATGAACAATTCATCAGATTTATAGAAAAAAATAAACCTGTCAGGATTTCAGAAGTTGGAGGAGGATCTGGTGATTTAGCAAGGATGTCATCGATTGAATGGAGAATGTATGAGCCACATCCTCCAAATGAAATTTCAACATATCGTGATATTGATTTTATTAGAGACTTTTATTCGCATAATAATGCAAGAGAATCGATTGTTTTCTCTCATGTCCTCGAGCATTTAAGATTTCCTAAACAAATGATTAGCGATATTTATTCTTCAGATACGAGAAAAATATTTTTGGCATGGCCTCAATTAGATAAGTGGGTAGAGGATGGAATTCCTGGCGCAATAAATTATGAGCACTTCTTTTATTGCACTTATGAGACACTCATTGAGTTTTTTTCGACAAATGGTTTTAAATTGCAGGACAAAGAAGATTTTGAGAATCACAGCCATTTTCTTTGTTTCACAAAAAGTGAGAAAACCTCTGAATTATTTTCTCAAAATAAGAATAACTTCATAAAAGTAGAGAATTTTTTCAGAAAAATCAGGGAAATTAAAATCGAAAAGCCTTCTTACTTCATGCCGGCCAGTATTTACTCACAATATTATATTCTCCAAAACCCAGAGTTGTGCTTGGGTGTATTGGATAATTCGTCAGATAAGCATGGAAAAAGATTATATGGCACTAATGCAATTGTTCAGCCACCCACTAACATTGATTTGAAAAATAATAATGTAGTAGTTTCAGGTCCACATAAGAAAGAGATTTTAGATGGATTAAAAAGACTTCAAGAGCATAGTTGATTTTGATAACTGAGCATTAAGATTTTCAAAAGATGAAATATAGAAGTGAAATAGATGGCTTGAGAGCATTGGCTGTTCTTCCAGTCATATTTTTCCATGCTGGAATTGATTTTTTCAAAGGAGGATATATTGGCGTTGATATTTTCTTTGTTATAAGCGGATATCTAATCACATCAATTATTTTAAGAGAAATCAATCAAGGTAAATTTTCCATACTAAATTTCTATGAGAGAAGAGCCAGAAGAATACTGCCTGCATTATTCTTCGTAATGAGTTTCTCATTAATTTGTTCATGGTTCTTTCTTTTGCCAGGTGAGTTCAAAAATTTTGGCCAAAGTCTTATATCCGTAACTTTTTTCGTTTCTAATATTTTTTTCTGGAGAAAAAGTGGATATTTTGATGGTGCATCTGAGTATATGCCATTGCTTCATACATGGAGTCTATCTGTAGAAGAGCAATTCTATTTATTATTCCCGATATTTCTGGTCATAACTTTTAGATTTGGTAAAAGAACAATTGTATCAATGATTTTGTTAATTGCTTTTTTGAGTCTAGGCATAGCTGAATGGGGTTGGAGAAATGAACCACAAGCAAACTTTTACCTGACTCCTACTCGTGTTTGGGAACTCATGATTGGTGCACTAGCTAGTTTTTATCTTCAAAGAGAAAGGGCGAGTAAAGAATGGCACTCAAGCATTGCCCTAATTGGTTTTTTAATGATAGTCATTCCCATGTTCTATATTTTTGATGGCAATACACCTTTTCCAAGCTATCTAACTCTTTTTCCAACTGTTGGAACAGTCATGATAATTGTTTTTGCAAGTGAGAATAATCTGATAGGAAGATTATTTTCTTTGGGCCCATTGGTTAAAACAGGTCTAATTTCTTACTCGATGTATTTATGGCATGTCCCACTCTTTGTTTTCAGTAAGTACCTGATTCCACAGGGTGATCACAATGCAATTTTTCCAGCAATAATTTTTCTTACTTTTTTCCTAGCTTATATGAGTTGGAGGTATATTGAGCAGCCCTTTAGACAAAAGGAGAATTTTAATAGGAAGCAAATATTTTCAATAACAATATCATCAATGATGTTTTTCTTTTTAATCGGAATATTTATTCATACTAATGATGGTTATTCCTCAAGATTTAGCCCTGAACAGCAGGAAATCTTGGCATATCAGGGATATGAAATTGATGAACTTTATAGGGAAGAAAAATGTTTTTTAAAACGTGATCAAGATTTTTTAAACTATGCAAAATATTGTGCAACTATCTCTGAAACTGAACCTAATTACCTAATTTGGGGGGATTCTCATGCAGCGAGTCTATATTTTGGACTAAAGGATTCATTGAAAGGAAACTTAATGCAGTTAACATCAACTGAATGCAATCCATTTTCATCAGATTATAAGCCGAGAACACCAAACTGCCTTTCCATAAATGAAGGGGTGAAAGATTTACTTTTGCTTAATCCTAATATTGAGGTTTTTATTTATGCAAATTGGTATCGGTATTCAAAGAATGAGAATTTTCAAGAAAATGTGGCTAGCACGATAGGGTTTCTCACTAAAAATAAAATAAGCTTTAAAATTATTGGAGGAACACCACAATTTGAACCATCATTGCCTCATCTTTTAATCAGGGATCCAAACTATAAAAGTAGCTCAATAATTAAAAATACCACTGTTGATAAAATTGCCAAAGTGAATGAATTGCTGAATAACTCAACACCTGATTCTAGATTTATTGATTCCCAAAAGATTTTTTGCATTCAACAAGATTGTCAATTCCAGGATGATCGTAATAATTTATATTTTTGGGATTATGGCCATCTAACTAAAGAGGGATCTCTTTTTTTAGCTTCTAAAATTGGGCAGATTCATTCGAATCAATGAAAACATTGAAGTATAGAGCTGAAATCGATGGATTAAGAGCTCTTTCACTCTCTCGGTAGTATTCTTTCATGCCGGAATAATATTTTCAGAATAGATTTATTGCAATGCTTTTATTAGCTTAGCCCATTCATCTCTCCATTCTTCTGAAATCATTGCATAATGGCTTTTATAAAGGCTTATAGAATCTCTTGTTTTATTGCTATCCCACCAATCATTAATACCTCCAGAGATAGAATTGAGAAATTCTGCAGCATCAGATGCATTTTGATGAAAGATTTTAGCCTCTTCTAAAATCTCAAAAACTTCATAACCTTCATCGGTTAAAGGCCAGTGGCTTCTATTCCAGAATAGTAAAGTTGGAATTTCAGCTGATATTGATATATCAAAAGTTGTTCCTGGATGATCAATGATTACACACTTTGCTTTTAATAGTCTTTTATTAAAATTTTCATCAAGGAACTTTATTTCTGGATATTTTTCTTTAAGAAAATCTCTTTCTGGGTAACTATCTACTTCACTAAAATATGAACGATAAACTAAATCTTTTTTATCGTTTAAAGCATTTATAAAGTTAATTTTCTCAATCCTATATCTTTGAGCTTCCTCGCTTTGAATTCTAGATGCTAATTTGTCATTAGTTAGCCTCACTTGAGTTCCGACTAGAATGATTTCATTTGTTTTTGATTTTCTTTTATCAATATTTTTGCTTAGCAGTGGAGAAGGCATAGGTATTGCATTGACTTCATAGGCTGAATGTTTTTTCCAACCCCAAGAGAGAAAATAGTCTGCATGTTGATATTCTATAGCTGCCATTGCAGGAAATGTTTTTGCTATTCCATATGAGAGGCCTCCATGTTGTGATATCAATACTCTCCCCTTTCTTTCCTCTTTAAATTGCGCCACAAAAAACCTTTGGCTTTCAATTCCACCAAGTATTGCGCCAATCAAAAGAATACTATGCTTTTTGCTTAGTAGAAATAGTTTAAATCTAGACAATGATTCATGGCGATTAAAACTTGATTTGAAAGATTCTGGAATTAAATCAAAAAGGGTAGTTTCTATGAATTCCTCAAATTCATGATATTTTGAAGAAAAGGTTTCGGTTTTATTTGACTTATTTTTAGGCATTGGAAGTTTTAAATCGGACTCACTTTGCACTCTTGATCTAATTCCAATTTGAATGCCATCTAAAAGGCCGAGGCCTTTAATGCCATCAATAAATATCCCAGAGAGATTAGCAATAAGGATATTAATTATCTGTTTTATTTCTCTTCTGAGGTCATTCACTTTGTGATGTTTCTTTGTATCAACTGTATCTTTTATGAATCCGTCACTATATTCGTCTAAATATTTTATTTTGAATTTTTTAGGCTTGAGAAAATCAATGAGTAATGAGTAGCTAAAGAGTTGACCGTGTTCACTCAAAAGAAAGTTGAAAAAATCTCTACTATTTTTTGATGTTATTTTCTTTTTCTTATGGATTGAAACTGATAAATCAAGACCATCAAACCTTGTTAGTGTTTTGTATCTTATGAAGAAAATTTCTAGTGATCTTATGATCCATGGTGTTAATAAAATACTCCAATATTCCTCTGAATAGTTCCGGCCGTGTATCTGATTCAGAAGTCTAGAATAATCCTTAATCAGTTTTTTTGAAAAACTAATTATATAGTGACTATCTCTTTCTAATTCTTGAGAGCATGAAAATATTTTTTCAAACTTTTTATCAGTCCATAGGCTCTCCCTTTCTTTGAACTCCCTGAAACACCAGGGACCCAGAGGAATATTTCTATCATCATCTGCATCAAACTTATCCAATGAGCTTAGAATAAGATTCTTCACTTCAAAACCTTGTAATCATATATTTCTTTAAGTTTATTTTCTGAGAGCTGCGGATTTAAAAACATCTATCAGATACTTAAAATTTTTGTTAGTCACAATAAAACTATCATTAAGATAGCTTTCTTTTTTATTGTACTCTAATTGTCCTCTAGAACTCTTAATATAACAGCCCGCATATAAAGCAACAGCGTGACCAGCTGCAGTATCCCATTCTGACGTAGGACCTAATCTTGGATAGATATCGGCCTTATTTTCCGCAATCATACAGAATTTTATAGAACTTCCTGACTTAATCTCTTCATAATCACCAATTTGATTGAGGAATTCAGATAGAGTATCGCTTTTATGTGATCTACTCACAGCAACTCTACAAATTTTATTTCTTTTTTCAGTATTTTCTTCACGATTAAGCTTTCGGAAGTCATTTGACTCGTTTACGCAAAAAGAGCCAAGGCCATCATGACCTATGAAGGTTTTTTTTGTTATTGGGCTATGGACCACTCCTATGATGGGTTTATGGTTATTTATAAGCGCAATGTTTGTAGTGAATTCACCATTTTTGTTCATAAATTCCTTTGTTCCATCCAAAGGATCAACCAACCAATAACTTTTCCATTTTGACCGTTCTTTATATGGGATAGAGCCATTTTCTTCTGAAATGATTGGTATATCTTTGTTAATCTTAGCTAATGAATCACATATAATTTTGTTAGACTCAGTATCTGCTAGAGTTAGAGGAGTTCCATCAGACTTTGTTGATGATTTAAAATCAGAGTTATAGATATTCCTAATTGTCTGACCTGCTGATATTGAAATCTCAATTAGATCTGCAATAATCTTATCACTTTTCTTATTGTTTATATCCATTGATCATATCCTGAGATGAAAACTGTACTTGTTAACAATTCTATCGAAGCAAGTTCTGTATGTATTGATCTAATAAACAAAGAACTGAATAAGGCTTCTAAAAGGCTAAATATAGCACTTACTGGCGGAAGATTTGGCAAGTATTTTGCTGATGAGCTTACAAAATCTAACATTATACTTGAGAAGCTTCGTTTTTTTCAGACAGATGAGAGGCTGGTTAGATTTTCTGATCAGGACTGTATACAAAAAATGTTGCTACATAATCTTGTTAAATTCACAAACCTAGAACATTGTTTTTTTGATCTCAATATGTCAGCGACTGCTTCAGCTTTAAACATGAATAAGAATATAGATAGATTGAAGTTAGATAAATTGGATATCGCGATGATGAGCTTAGGAGAGGATGGTCATTTAGCTGGCAATTTTCCTAAATCAAAAAAAATTAGTGACAAGATTACATACATTAATGATTCACCCAAACCTCCTCCTAAGCGAATTAGTTTTTCAGTAGAGTGGTTGGCGAAATCTCACCTTGTGATAATTGTTGCATTGGGAAATGATAAAGATGAAGCAGTAAGAGATCTTGTCTCTGCGAACAATCCTTTTTCAACTTATATAGAAGGATCTAGAAATCTCTTCATCATTACAGATCAAAGAAGCTCAGTAAATATATATTAAACTTTACATAGCAAACAAATTTTTGGATTGAGATAATTATTTTATGAAAATTTCTATAATTGGACTTGGATACGTTGGATTACCATTGGCTGTTGAGTTTTCAAAACTCTATGAAACTGTTGGATATGACGTAAATGAAAAAAGGGTAAGAGAGATAAAGGCTTCAATAGATATCAATGGTGATATAGAAGGAGAGATCCTCTCAAATTTAAATGCAAAAATCACAGATTCTGTCGATGATATTTCTGACTCAGATGTTTACATCATTACTGTTCCAACTCCTATTGATGAGAATAATGATCCAGATATGACCTTGCTAATGAGCGCCTGCAAAACTGTAGGGAGGTATATAGCTAGGGATAATATTGTTATATTTGAATCCACGGTCTATCCAGGAACAACAGAAGAAATTTGTGCCCCTATCTTAGAGAGTGAATCTGGACTTACTTATATAAATGAGAAAAATAAGAACACTATCTTAGATGGCGGTTTTTACTGTGGCTATAGCCCGGAAAGAATCAATCCTGGTGACAAAGAGCATTATTTGACTGATATTTTGAAGATTACTTCTGGCTCAACAAATGAAGTTGCAAAAAAAGTCGATGATCTTTACAAATCAATTATTATTGCTGGCACATATCTTGCTCAGAGTATCAAAGTTGCTGAAGCAGCAAAAATAATTGAAAATACCCAAAGAGATGTAAATATTGCTTTAATAAATGAACTATCAATCATCTTTAAAAAAATGAATATTGATACAAAAGATGTTCTTGACGCTGCAGATACTAAATGGAACTTTAGCAGATTTGACCCAGGTCTCGTAGGAGGACATTGTATTGGAGTCGATCCATACTATCTTGCATATAAGTCAATTCAGGTAGGACATATTCCTGAGATGATACTATCGGGTAGAAAAATTAATGATGGTATGCCTAAAGTTATTGCAGGTCAGATTGAACAACTTGTTAAACAACAAAAAAAAGAACTGTCTAGTTGCAATATTCTCATCATGGGACTAGCTTTCAAAAAAGATTGCAAAGATCTAAGAAATTCAAAGGTATTTGACTTAGCAAGCATACTCAACAACTACGGTTCGACCATTGAAGTATATGACCCTATAGTTAATCAAGACGAAATAGGGATAGATAGTTCGTATACAATTATTCAAGAGCCAAAGAAAGGTTATTATGATGTGATCATTATTGCTGTAGATCATAAATTATTTATAGATATTGGCATTGATAAAATAAAAGACTTTGGCAATGACGATTTAATCACTTTTGATGTTAAATCAGTTTTTCCACCAAATAAAACTACGTCTAGACTGTAGCTATCATTTTGTAAATAATACTTGCAATAGACTATGCTTCTAAGAGAGAATGCTGATATCTAATTGTCTTTTTCAGTATAAAGACCGCAGTAAAAGACACATGCAAATTACCATTTAAAAACTTCAAAATTATCATGGGTATCATTTCAACAACAGATGAAAAATTCAGTGAAGATGTAATAAATTCTGATTTGCCAGTACTTATAGATTTCTGGGCCGAGTGGTGCGGCCCCTGTAAGATGATTGGGCCAATGTTAGAAGAATTAGCAATCGAAATGAATGAAAAAATAAAAATGGTTAAAATTGATGTTGATGCAAACAGTCAAACTGCTGTGAATTATGCAATAAGAAGCATACCGACTTTGATCATCATGAAAGACGGTGAAGTTGTAGCTCAACACATTGGTGCAGCATCAAAAGTTCAATTAGAGAGTTTTATAAATCAAAATATTTAAAAATGCCATCCAACGGAAGAAAGAGAAAAAGATCAAATCATAAGAAAGACTTTAGAGATCGTGCAGCGACTTTCACGTCAGAAGATGTAATATCAAAATCAGATCTTGAAGGCGATGATGTTCTAAGCCTGCCTGATTTAAGAACAAAGTCTATAACTGAAATTCAAAATACTGCTTCAGAGATGGGTATTGAAAACATATCTCGAGCTAGAAGGCAAGATATTACATTCTCAATTCTGAAAGCACACGCAGCTGAGGATAAGAGAATATTTGGAGAGGGAGTTCTAGAGATACTTCAAGATGGATTTGGATTCCTAAGATCATCAGATACATCATACATAGCTGGTCCTGATGATGTTTATGTCTCTCCAACTCAAATAAGAAAATTCAACCTTAGGACTGGTGATACGATATCTGGTTCTGTTAGGCCTCCAAGAGATAATGAGAGATATTTTGCACTATTGAAGGTCTCTGAGATTAATTTTGAAGATCCTGAAAATGTCAGAACTAAAGCGCTCTTTGAAAATCTAACCCCTTATTTTCCAGAAGAAAGATTAAAACTAGAGCAAGGAACTGGAAGCGTAGAAGATCTTACAGCCAGAATCATAGATCTTGCATCTCCAATAGGAAAAGGTCAGAGGGGTCTTATTGTTTCGCCACCAAAAGCAGGCAAAACAATTTTGCTTCAAAATATTGCATCATCAATTACAGCAAACTACCCAGATGTCCACTTAATTGTACTTTTGATTGATGAGAGGCCAGAAGAGGTCACTGATATGATCAGGACTGTGAGAGGGGAAGTTGTATCAAGTACTTTTGACGAACCAGCTTCACGACATGTTCAAGTAGCAGATATGGTGTTAGAAAAGGCTAAGAGGCTTTCAGAACACAAAAAAGATGTTGTTATTCTTCTTGACTCAATTACAAGATTAGCTAGAGCATACAATACAGTTGCTCCGGCATCTGGCAAAGTGCTTACCGGTGGTGTTGATGCAAATGCTCTTCAGAAGCCAAAACGTTTCTTCGGAGCAGCTAGAAATCTTGAAGAAGGTGGAAGCTTAACTATTATCGCCACCGCCCTTGTGGAAACTGGTTCTAGGATGGATGAGGTCATTTTTGAAGAGTTTAAAGGAACAGGAAACATGGAGATAGCTTTAGATAGAAGAATTGCTGATAAGCGTGTCTATCCTTCTGTCCATATAAACAAATCAGGCACTAGGCGAGAAGATCTTCTTATGGACCCTGAAGAACTACAAAAGATGTGGGTTCTACGAAAAGTTGTACATGATATGGATGAGATCGCTGCGGTTGAGTTCCTTCTAAATAAGATGAAAGATACAAAAACTAATAACCAGTTTTTTGAGTCAATGAAGAAGTAAAGCTATTTCATTACCCTGAAGCCAATATCTTTTCTATAGTACTTCCCATCCCAATCTAATTTATTAACAGCGGTGTAAGCCCTCTCATTAGACTGAATTAAGTCATCACCAAGTGCGGTTACACATAAAACTCTGCCACCATTTGTAAGTACTTTTTCGCTATCTAAGCTTGTACCAGAATGAAATACTTTAATATCGTTCTTACAAATCAAACTATCGAGTCCTGAGATCTCTTTTCCAGTTTCATACGATTCTGGATAACCTTTGCTGGACATTACGACACCCATAGCTGATCTTTCATCCCATTCAATTTCATAATTATCAATACCCCCAGAGAAGCAAGCATCAATCATATCAATGAGATCTGATTTTAATCTCAGCATTATCGGTTGAGTTTCTGGATCTCCGAATCTGCAGTTATACTCTAGTACTTTTGGATTCAAGTTAGAGTCAATCATAAGACCAGCATACAGAAATCCTCTAAAAGGAATTCCATCTTCAGAAAGACCTCTAACAGTTGGCTCGATGACCTCTTCCTTAATTATAGTATCTAGTTCATCATTAACGAATGGAACAGGTGAGTATGCACCCATACCACCAGTATTGAGTCCAACATCACCTTCTTCTATAGTTTTATGATCCTGAGATGTTGCAAGTGGCAAATATTCAGTTCCATTTACCATCACGATATAACTCAGTTCCTGGCCTACTAGAAAGTCCTCAATTATGATCTTCCTGCTTGCATCGCCATATTTT